>JFJP01039279.1_pt1 | contig 13930 bp, 11 predicted proteins | sample 431651 | NCBI WGS metagenome assembly JFJP01 (sample SAMN02602958, study PRJNA72255) | Microbial mat metagenome, whole genome shotgun sequencing project. | biome: fresh water; feature: sink hole; material: water; isolation source: purple microbial (photo- and chemosynthetic) mats found in... | reverse complement strand
ACAGTTTCATAAAAATAATGGTCATCGAGGAGTTTTTTCGAAAAACGGCAAGCTCTTTCATCTTTTCGTAAAAAAAGCTGTAACCTTTTTCTGCTTGGGGCGTTGTAGAGACAGTTACATCATTTTCCTGATCAAAATGTATTGCAGCCGGGTTGGCCGGTTGCCGGTCGGGATACTATTCTCAAGGAGAGATACCATGTCTTTAAAGAGCAATGTCGGCAAATTGATGATCACCTGCACCACAGTTCTTTTTCTTGCTTCACCGGTATTGGCCGGTACAAGCACCGCTGGTATGGGCGCCGATGACGGCGTATCGCCACTGGATGTATCCATCAAGAACCTGCTGCTTGCCGGCAAGGGCAAGGGTAAGGGCTATGGGCCGGGAGACGGCACCGGCACCGGCACCGGTCCGAAAGACGGCACTGGCAATGGTCCGGGAGACTGCACCACTTCAGTTATTTCCGTTGATGTCGAACGGGCGGTTGCCCGCGGCGGTAAGGGTAATGGCGGCAATGGTCCGGGAGATGGCACCGGCACTGGCGGTAATGGGCCGGGAGACGGCACCGGTACGGGAGAGTGCACCGCGAAGGTTTCCACCATTGATTTTAGTCGGATCCTCGCCCGTGGTGGAAACGGCAATGGTCCTGGCGACGGCAGCGGCAGCGGTGGAAACGGTCCTGGAAACGGCTCTGGTAACGGCCCGGGAGACGGAACCGGTACAGGCATCTGCACAGCTTCCTGATCGTGCAAGAATCTTGCGCAGACCGGCATCCGTCCGGCTGTGCAAGGTATGAGGCTCGGCTGAATTGCCCCCCGTTTACCCTTGTCGGTTCTCCGAGATTTTCAGTGCGTTGCTCGTAAGTTCAGCTGGACGGCAACAGTTTCCCCCATGATATTCGCTTTCCTCGCATCTTTTCTTTGACCATTGGTTTTTAAGAGGCTACCATAAAGGCATGAGGTTTTCAAAAAGCAAAAAAATTATCTGAAAGGCACTCAATTTCTCGCTGGACTAACTGCATCCCATGAAGTCAAAAACAAAAGAGCAAGCGGTGGACAACGAAGAGGCAGTCGGCATTGAAAAGGAGGTGGCCATCCTGCTCAGTGATATGGTCGGCTATTCCTTGAAAACCGCCGATATGCGGCCCACGGAAATTAAGGACTTCATGTTGCTGTATCACCGTAATCTGAAGAAGATCGTCCACTCGGTGTGTGGCAAGAAGCAGGCCATCGAATCATCGGCGGGCGATGGTGCGGTTGCAATTTTTCAGAGGGAAACCGGTCAGGGCAAGGATCAAATGTGCGGCAGGGCCTTGAATGTCGCTCTGGAGATGCTCTACGCCATGGAGAAAGGGATAATCTCTGAAACTCGCATCGGCCTTTTTACCGGAGATGTTATCGAGGCAGTTCTTGACGGTCAGACGATGCGGTTTGGCGCCAGTTTTTCCGTGGCCAGCCGCCTGGAGGAACTGTGCGGCTACTTTGGTGTAAAGATCCTCATGGACCGAGAGGTGGCATTCTGGCAGACGGAACATTCCCGCTACCTGACCTGTATCGGCAAGGTGACCCCTAAGAATTTTTTACACCCGGTACATATTTTTTCCGTGTATAAACCGGGCATTCATCACTGTCCGGCGGATGTCGACACGAAGAAGCTCATGGCTTTTATTGAAATGAAAAACAGGGCCATTGAGTTGTTTTGCGGCAACGTGCTCCAGGGAATCCAGCCGGATTTTCCCCAGGCGAGGCAGAAATTGCTTGAGTGTCAGGAAGTGTTTGTCGAAATGACCGGCCACAAGGATTTGCCGACGGAGCGAGTCCTCGAATATATCGGCAACCATCCCCATCCGGAAGATGATTTCCGCCAGGTCGGCATGAAAATCGGGGAACATTTGGGTCAGCATCTGGGGATTCGTCTGCTCAATCTTTCCAGTGAACTCTTTAAGGCCATGAATGAGGAGATTTATCGAACTCTTGCCGTCGATACCGCCTGGGAGAGGATGTTTAAACTTGTCTGGCGAAAACAGAGCGAACCAATCATTCAAGTCAATGATCATCCGGATGGCGTGTATTTCATTGATGTCGGCAGTGTTGAAATTGTCGACGGCAACGGCAGGCAAATTGCAACGCTTAAGGCCGGCGATGTTTTTGGAGAAATGGCCTATTTTTGCAAAAAGGGTAAAAGAAGTGCCACCGTCGTTGCCAAGACCGATCTGGTTCTGCGGCGAATCTCCGGAGAGGATCTCCGGGCCTTGCCGGTTATTCGGAAGATATTTAAGAAAATCGCAGAGAAACGGATGAAGGACAGGTAACCTCGACCACCGGATGCTTTCGCCGGGATCTTCTCAGACGACAGGGAAAAAGGATAAAGAGAACAATGAATCTGCAGGCAATGCTAGATCTTTTAAAAGGCATTTACGAAAACCGCATGCCTTTTAACCGTCTGCTGGCGATGCAAATAACCACCCTGACGCCCACGGATGTCGAGGTGAGAATTGATATGCGACCGGAGCTGGTCGGTAATTTTGTCCGGGAAATCCTCCATGGCGGGGTCATTTCTTCGGTGCTTGACGTCGCCGGTGGGCTCGTCGCCTCGGTGGAACTCTTAAAGCATCTGGAAGGATTGGAAATGGAGGAACTGGGAAAACGCATGGCGAAAATCGGCACCATCGACCTGCGAGTCGATTACCTCCGCCCGGGCAAAGGGCAATATTTTCTCGCCACCGGCACCATTCTTCGCAAGGGCAGCAAGGTGGCGGTGGTTCGCACCGAGCTGTGCAATGAAGAAAAAGTGCTCATCGCCGCCGGCACAGGGACCTATCTGGTAGGTTGAGTTTTACTGTTCTCGGACAGGCTCCTAGTGGTCGTCAGTCGATAAGCGCCAGAAGATCCGGCCCGAGGTAGGTGCGTTCGTTTTCCCCGAGAATCCCCAAAGACAAACAGATCAGCGTCCAGAAATGGACGACCCCGTAGTTGCCGCCGTAAAAATGGCCGATATCCTCCATCTGTGAATGGCAGTTATGGCAGGGGGTGAGGACGTAGGCGGCCCCGGTGGCGGCGATCTGGTCGAATTTGCGTTTGCCGTAGGTTCGCCTGTGTTCCGTCATGCCGGCCTGGAGAAAACCGCCGCCGCCGCCGCAACAATAGTTGGCGCTGCGGTTCGGCTGCATATCAATGAAATTTTCCTCGCCGACCAGGGCTCGGACGACAAAGCGCATATCCTCGGCGATGGATTCGCCATAGGCCTTGCGGACAATCATGCAGGGATCCTGGACGGTGAATTTTATGCCCTTGGTGTTCCACCTGGCATTAACCGGCAGTTTGCCTTCCCGAATCCACTGGGCATAATAGGTGATAAGGCTCTCCAGGCGAAAATTTTCCTCCAGGCCGAAGCGTTTCATGCCTTGCCACATGGTGTAGTAGCTGTGACCGCATTCGGTGTTCAGCCAGACCTGGCAGCCAAGGGAATTCACCGCGTCCACCCGTTTTTTGATGACCTCGTACCAGGCCTCGTCGTTGCCGGAAAACATGCAGAAATTCTCAGCGGCCCAGCCGGTTGAGGAATAGGTCCAGTCGGCACCGACAAGGTGAAAGATTTTCCACAGAGGCACCATCTCGTCCGGCTCGCTCATCGGTTCGCGGGAATTCTGGTTGACGAAAAAATGTGCCCCCTGTTTGTCCATCGGCGCCTGCAGATCCTTAAAGGCCGGTTGATTGGCATGCACTTCCTGGAGAACGTCCTCGACGACAAAGACGAAGTCGGCAGGCGGCAACCCCATGGCGCTGGTCGAATCGGTGGAACGGATGAGCTGACAGGAGCGGACGATTCCCGCCGGTTTTTTATCCTCCGGCCAGTTGCTGCGGGCAAGAAAAACCAGTTGCGAGATATCGATATTCATCGGGCAGACATGGAGGCAGCGTTTGCACTGGGTGCAGCACCAGACCCAGGGGGTGGAAGACAGTTCCGCATCCATGCCGAGCATGGCCATGCGGATGAATTTGCGGGGATCCATGTTTTCGATGCCGGAAGCCGGGCAGCCGGAAGAACAGAGACCGCAGGTGAGACACGCCTCGAAACTTGCGCCCTCCGGCAAGAGTCGCAGGGCCTCTTCCTTAAAATTGATGGTGCTTATTATGCTTTCCGCCATAACCCTTCCTTTGGTAAAATGTTTCTACTGCCGGCTGAGGAGAAAACGTTCAGCCTCGGTCACCGCCCGGTAGGCGCTGGCAATGGCAATGCCGGCGCCGCTGCGTCCACGAATCCAGTCCTGATGGGCAAGGATGATGCCGGCGGCAAACAGGCACTGATTGAACGGCTGTCCATTTTCCCCCAGCGGTCTGAAGGCAGCATCGACTTCGATACCGGCGCGGTGGATGGCGTGACCCTTGGGGTCGGTATAACGTTCCCCGTACCACAGGCCTCTGTCGGCCGGTTGGCTCACCGGCAGATCGAGCAGGTGTTCCCTTATGCCGCTGCGATGGGCCTCAAGGCCGCCGCTTAAAAAGCGGCCGGTGGCAAGAATGACCGCCTGGGCCTGGACCCGGATCGGGCCGTAACTGTCGCAAAGAGACAAGGTTGCCCCCTCCTCGGTAAAACATAACTGACTGACCTTTTGCTGGGGTATGAGAACCGCTCCTTTTTTCGGCAGAACCTGTTCAAAGAGTTCCCGCAGGCGAATGCCGGGCACCGACGGCGGCATGGTCGGGATCTCAAAGAGTTCAAGGCCGGTCAGCCGTTCCAGTTCGGCCCGCACATGATCCGGTCGGTGCATGCCGAGGATTGCCGGCATTCCGATGACCTTGGCCGGGCCGGCAGCATTCTTCAAGGCTTCCGCCAGTTTTTCCCGGATTGCCGGGACCTCAAGAGCCCTGGCCATGACCTCCGGATAGATTTCACCATGGATCATGTCGGGAAAGGCAATGCGCCGGGTGGTAAGGCCCGGCCAGCGGTCCTGCAGATTGGCCACCACCTGGCGGCCGCTGAAACCCTTAAGCCCGACAAAATCGATAATGACGCAGGCCTTGCCGGCGGCAAAGGCCGGCGGCCCTGCCGCCATGGTTGCCGGCACGCAAAGGGTTTGTTTCAGGGTGCCGATCGGGCTCAGGGCGGTGAGATTGGTTTTTCCCGGTGTGCTGTAAGCAATGCCTTCGGCGGCGAGAAAAGCGGTAAATTCAGCAAAACCCTGATGGATATCGGCTTCATCGATACGGCTGAGGGGGTGCTTCGGCTGGGTTGTCCGCAGGATCTTCAGGGCCTGCCAGGGATCGGTGACGCTCTCGGCGGTTTCGTCCAGTTTGCCGAGCAGATCAAGGTACCCGGTGGTATAGGCGACGGCACCGGTATTGCCTATCTGAGCAGTGGTAATGTGCCGGTTCAGGGCAAAGATCGAGGCGGCAAAACCGGCTATTCCCGAGCCGATAACGGCAAGCTGCGTAGTGAAATGGCGGGTCTCCTCGGGCATGATGGTCTCCAGTGCGTGGTGGCGGGGTAGGTTCATTGGCAATTGTCGAGGGTGTCGAGGCCGAGAAGTCCGCAGTGCAGTGCCTCCGCCAGCTCCATCTGCGCCGCCTGCTGTCCCCAGATTACCGCTCGTTGCCCCTTGAAGCGTTCGTTGAAAAAATTCCGCATATGTTGGAGTCCGGTGCTGTCGCGATAGTAACCCCGATCATAAAGATAGGAACAGATACGAATGCCGCAGAAGGAACCCTGGCAGGGGCCTTTGCCGGCGCGCGACCTGAGGGCGATGGCCTCAAGGGTCATTTCTTCTTCTCTGCCCGGGGCGCAGCCGACAATCTGGTCGATTGCCGATTGCGGCACCATTTCACATTCACAGAGAATCATGTCATCGGGATTGTTGGCCGTGTACCAGTATTTCGGGGCGGCCCCCGGCTCGGTCCAGCGACAGGCGGAGCCGCTCGGCAGTGGGGCGCTTGCCGTTATGCAGGGGGCAGTGTTGCCGAGGCGGGCGGCAACGAGGTCCGAGGTCTTTTCCGCCATAATGCGAAAGGTGGTGAGTTTGCCGCCGGTGATGGTGCAGAAATTGTTTACGCCCTGGTCAAGGTGGTCAAGCAGGGCAAAACCTCGAGTCGCCCCGCGGTCGCCACCCTTGCCGCCACTTTGGAGAAGCGGCCGTACCCGGGAGAAAGCCCGGATATACCTGGCGTTGGCCAGAGCCGGGATCATAACTGCGCCTTCGCGGATATTGACGTCGATTTCGGCAACCGTCGGCCGCACTTTTTCCAGATCGTCGGTGCGGATGGAGGTGGTGCCGAGGACGGAAACCGTTCCGCCGGGAACGAGGATGTCGCCGTCCCCCGGCAGGCGCAACCGATTGACGACATGATTGGTCATCCGGTCATGGCTTACCAGAAGGGTACCTTTGGAGTAAAGAAGATGCACATCCTCGCAGCCGGCCAGGCGGGCGATATTCATGGCCCAGGCACCGCCGGCATTGATAAACTGTTTGGCACGGATTTTTACCAGGGTACCGTTGCGATTGTCGCGACAGAGGGCTGCCTGCAGTTGGTCGCCGACCCTTTCAAAACCGAGAATCTCGGTATGGGGGAGATAGAGACTGCCGTTTTCTGTCCGCGCATGATCGACGTTTTCCAGGGCGAGGCGGAAGGGGTCGATGGTGGCATCGGGTACTCGGTAGGCCTTGATCAGTTTTTCCGAGAGATGCGGCTCAAGACTCCGCGCCTCGATGGGGGAGAGTTCTTCACAAAGAATTCCGGCCTGCCGGCACAGTGCCGGAAAGCGTGCGGCAAATTCCGGATCATCGCCTTCGACGGCGACAAAGAGGCCGCCGGTTTGTTCGATGCACTGCGGCGCCAAACGTTTGAGCAGTTCGTTTTCCTGTCGGCATTCTTTTGCCGCATGCTGGTCGTTGGCTACGTAACGGGCGCCGGAGTGAAGAAGGCCGTGATTGCCGCCCGAGGCTCCGGCGCAAAGGTCGCGCTTGTCGATGAGAAGGCTATGAATACCTCGCAGGGCGAGGTCGCGCATAATGCCCGCGCCGGTAACGCCGCCACCGATGATCAAGACGTCCGTTTGCAATGATGTTGCCGAGGGTGGTGGGACCGGCCGGTGGGAGATGTGGCTCATGGGATCTATCCTTATAGCAGACATGATCGGCAAAAAGGCCGGGGAATCAGGTGCCCGGCCTCCGTTGCACTGGAGCGATAACATTTTCTTTTGGTGATACCCTGCTTTGGGCTATTTTTCAAGTGAAAATATTGCAAAGTTCATTTGAAATCATCAAACCATAAAAACGAAACCAGCTGTTTATCTATGTACCAGCCTGTATTGCACGGATGGAAGGAGCGGCTAACCTTGCTTGCTAATCATTATTTTTGACAAGGATTTGGCTACTTTTGTCAATAATTATGTCAACATTAATTTATATAATAACAACTCATTATAAAATGTAATATTGCATTTTAGCGCTTTGATTGTTTTAGACAGGGAGCACTGTTCGGGAATTTTACAGCAGGGAGGAGCGGCAGGATAAAATAACGTTAGGAAATGACGGTGATTCTCGTCTTGAGCGGGGGGTAACCGGCGGCCGGAAACCAAAAGATCGCCGATATGAAAAAAGACTCCGGTAAGGGATGCGGTTCAACAGCATCCTAATATATTGCCTGGCGGCTGTCGGCGTCGAACAGGTGTATGGCTTCCAGGCGGAAGGCAAAATCCATATCCACCCCCTGTCCGATTCGCTGTCGCCCATCACATTTGGCGGTAAATTTGACCCCGTAAATATCGGTGTGCAGATGGGTTTCGCCTCCCAGGGGCTCAACGACTTCAATGCGCCCTCTGGTGCACCATTCTCCCGGTTGGATCGTGCGAGAACCTTCGAAAAGTGGGCGGATGCTTTCTGTACGGATACCAAAAACCACCTTCTGGCCATCGACAAGGTTCTTCGCTTCCGCCTTTTCGGCTATCGGCAGTCGCAGGCCGTCGGAGAGGACTACCAGCACCTCCTCTCCGTTTCGAGCCAGGCAGCCGTCGACCAGATTCATGGGCGGACTGCCGATAAAACCGGCGACAAAGGTGTTGGCCGGTCGCTCGAACAGATCGATCGGCGTACCGATCTGCTCGACCCGTCCGCCGCGCATAACGACGATGCGGTCGGCAAGGGTCATCGCCTCGACCTGATCATGGGTCACATAGATAATGGTCGTGCGGACCTTCTGGTGCAGTCGTTTGATTTCGGTGCGCATTGAATTGCGCAGTTTTGCGTCGAGATTGGAAAGGGGTTCGTCAAAGAGAAAGGCGGATGGATTGCGGACGATCGCTCGCCCCATGGCGACTCGCTGCCGCTGACCGCCGGACAACTCATGCGGTTTACGGCTGAGGAGTTCACCGATGCCGAGAATTGCCGCCGCTTCCTGCACCCGGCTTTCAATCTCCGGCTTGGAAAAACCCTTGATGGTAAGGCCAAAGGACATGTTTTTGTAAACGTTCATGTGCGGATACAGGGCGTAGTTCTGAAAAACCATGGCACAACCCCGGTCTTTCGGTGCAACATCGTTGACGACCTTGCCGTCGATGAGAATGCGTCCTTCGCTGATTTCTTCAAGACCGGCGATCATTCGCAGCAGGGTAGATTTGCCGCAGCCGGAGGGGCCGACGAGCACCAGGAATTCCATATCGGCTATGATAAGATCGACACCATGCACTACCTCGGATTTCCCGAAGCGTTTGACCACATTCTCAAGAATAACCTGTGCCATTTTTTCTCTCTTTAATCTTGAAACTCCTTTCCGTCCTTAAACCCTGTCGCAACAGTATCTGCTTACATACCATTAGGAGATCCCCCCATTCAACAATAAAAAGTCGTTCGAAGGCCGGAAAAAAAGATAGAGACGGCGGTCCGGGTTTACCTTACAACAAAACTTGACGCACCATCGAGAACCGATTAAGACAAAAGGAGTTATGTATGCGAGCATATCGATTTTGCCTAGCAATGGTCCCGGCAAGCGGAAAGTCGCTTCCGGATGTTATTTCTCATACCCACAGGAGGAAAATCTGATGAAAGGAAAACGCGGATTAACAATCATGGCCATGATGCTGGCGATGGTTCTGTTTGCCGGTCAGGTCTGGGCGGAACCAATCACCATAGAATGGTGGCACGCCATGCGCGGTCCTAGAGGTGAAACCCTTGACAAAATGGTCAAGGCCTTCAACGATTCCCAGACGGAATACAAGGTCGTAGCCACCAACAAGGGTGATTACGGCGAGGTCGTCAACGCCGGTGTTGCCGCCTACCGTGCAAAAAAGCATCCCCATATCCTCATGTCTTTTGAGGTCGGCACCATGACCATGATGCTGTCCGGCGCTATTTATCCGGTGTATCAGCTTATGGCCGACCAAGGCTATAAAATCGACTGGTCCAGCTACCTGCAGGCGGTTCTCAGTTACTATGTCGATGAAAAAAACAACCTCCTGTCCATGCCATTCAATTCCTCGACGGCGGTAATGTATTACAACGTCGATCTGTTCAACAAGGCCGGCATACCCCTGCCATCAAAGACCGAACCGCTTACCTGGGCGCAGATGGACGAAATTACCAAAAAGCTGGTTGGTGCCGGGGCGAAAAAAGGTATGGTCACCACCTGGCAGTCGTGGATTCAGATCGAAAACTACAGCGCCATCCACGATATTCCCTTTGCCTCTAAAGCCAACGGCTACGAGGGTCTGGACACCGAGCTGATGATCAACAATCCTAAGGTTGTCAAACATCTGGAGCGACTCAAGTCATGGATGGCCGACAATCGGTTCGCCTATGAAGGCCGTGAATACCAGGGCCCGAACGCCGCCTTCGTTGCCGGCGACGCGGCGATTCTGATGGAATCGGTCAGTGGCATCGGTAATGTTAAAAAGAACGCCAAATTTGCATGGGACATCGCGCCGCTGCCGGTGGAAGCCGACATGAAGCAGCCGCAGAACAGCATTATCGGCGGTGCCTCTCTGTGGGTTATGCAGGGTCACCCGAAAGCCGATTATAAGGGCGTTGCCGCTTTCCTGAATTTCCTTGCCCAGAACGATATGCAGGAGCTCTGGCATATGGATACCGGTTATTTCCCCATTACCACCAAGTCTTACCAATCCCTGCAAGCCAAAGGATTCTTTGACAAGATTCCCTACCAGGAGGTTGGTATCAAGCAGCTCAACCGTACCATCCCCAATAAGAATTCCCGGGGCATCCGTCTTGGCTACTTTGTTCAGATCCGCAACATCCTCGACGAGGAGATGGAACTGATCTGGAACGGCAGCAAGACTCCGCAGCAGGCTATGGACGATGCCGTCAAACGTGGCAACGATAAGCTGCGCGAGTTTGAAAAGACCAACAAATAACACAGCGTACTCGTTGTATTTATCCACCGCCGGTAAGCTCATTTAAAGAGCTTTCCGGCGGTAGTTGAGAGAAACAGTGCAACCGGCAACAATCTTTTCGGTTTCCCTTAAAAGAACCCTATGATCAAACGTTCCCATTTCAAATCAAACGCCCTGGCCTACCTGCTCATTACCCCGCAGGTGCTGGTGACCGTGGCCTTCTTTTACTGGCCGGCGGTTCAGGGATTGCTGCAGTCGCTTATGTTGAGTGACCCCTTCGGCCGCCGGAGTCAGTTTGTCTGGTTCGAAAATTTCGTGCGGATTTTCAGCGATGTCCTCTACCTCAAGTCCATCGGCATTACCCTGTTTTTCAGCCTTGCCACCGCATTTATCAGTCTTACCATCGGCATGACCCTTGGCACCCTTGCTAATCGGGCATTACGGGCCAAGGCGGTGATCCGAACCCTGTTGATATGGCCCTACGCCGTCGCCCCGGCCATTTCCGGTATCCTCTGGCTCTTTTTGCTGCACCCCTCATACGGGGTCGTTGCCTATTTTCTTGAAAACGTCGTCGGGCTCGATTGGAATCCACTGTTGAAAGGCAACGACGCTTTATTCCTCGTGGTGATAGCCAGTGCCTGGAAACAGATCAGTTACAATTTCGTGTTTTTCATGGCCGGATTGCAGGCCATTCCCCATTCGCTGATTGAAGCGGCGGCCATGGACGGGGCCGGTCCGCTGCGGCGATTCTGGGTGATCACCTTTCCGCTCCTGTCGCCGACCATTTTCTTCCTGACGGTCATGAACATCATTTACGCTTTTTTCGAGACCTTTGGGGTCATTCACGCCGTCACCCAGGGCGGTCCCGGGGGAGCGACCAACACCCTTGTCTACAAGGTTTATCAGGATGGTTTTATCGGTCTGAACATGGGGTCCTCGGCTGCCCAGTCCCTGGTGCTGATGGCTTTGATCATCACCGTTACCGTTTTGCAATTCCGCTTTGTTGAACGTCGAGTTCAGTATACTACGTGATCGCTATGATGGTTGAACGTACCCCCCTCCTTGATACCTTTACCTATGTCTCTCTCATGGCGGGCATCTGCATCGTCGGCTTCCCGATTTTCTACGCCATCACCGCCGCCACCCTGCCGCTGGAGGAAGTCGCCAAGGTGCCGATGCCCCTGATTCCGGGCGATCAGTTTTTCGTTAACACCAGGGCGGCCTGGGATGAAGGGCACCTCGGCCGGCAATTGATAAATTCCTTTATCATGGCTTCCGGCATTACCATCGGCAAGATCGTGGTGTCGATGCTGGGCGCCTTTTCCATTGTCTATTTCAATTATCGTTTCCGCATGGTGGCCTTTGCCACCGTGTTCTGCACCCTGATGCTGCCGGTGGAGGTGCGGATCCTGCCGACCTATGAAATGGCCGCCAATCTTTTGGGGCCGGTGCAGTGGCTGGTGGATACCCTGCGTCTCGGTGCCCTGGTGCAGTGGTTTACCGGCAATGAAATCGAGATTGCCCTGGAATGGAGCCTGCTCAACAGCTATACAGGCCTTATTCTCCCTCTGGTAGCCTCGGCGACCTGCACCTTTTTGTTCCGCCAGTTTTTTCTCACCATCCCGGAAGAACTGTGCGAAGCGGCCAAACTCGACGGCGCCTCGGCCATGGTCTTTTTCTGGAAAATCCTCCTGCCGCTGTCCGCCACCAATATTGCCGCCCTGGTGGTCATTGAATTTGTTTACGGCTGGAATCAGTACCTTTGGCCGCTGCTTATCACCACTACCCCGGATATGACCACGGCGGTTATCGGCTTGAAAGATCTGATTCCCCAGGCCGATGATATTCCGAAGTGGAATGTCGCCATGGCCGGATCGCTCCTGGTTATGGCCCCGCCGGTGCTGGTTGTACTCCTCATGCAACGCTGGTTTGTTAAGGGACTGGTCGAGCGGGAGAAATAGGCAGTCATTTACAGGAAAATATCTGGGTGAGCTTCGGTCTACAGCAGCTTTTGTTTACAGCGAAAAGCAATTGCGCAAGCCGTCCGGAAAAGGTAGCTTTGACGCGTTGGATTATATGGGCCTTCGTTGGAAGAAGCTCTTTTTTAGAAGCCTGAGGTAAGCTGTGACGTATCACCCTCACCCCCTTTAACAGGATGGTCGCGTGAAGATTCCCCTGCGATTGTACGACTGGAGCAAGGTAAAGAAAACCGGGCGCGGCTATACCCGGCGAGAACTGACCGTGGTCAAATTGCTCCAGGAGTCGGCACGACATCGACCGATCAAAAGCTTCCTCAACATCGGCTACCACGACTACCAGGACGTTCGCAACCGCTGGTGGATCGACATCTGCCGTGCCAATGGTATCGACTGGCATATCCTTGAGGTGTTCCAGCCCAATGTCGACAATTTTCTCGCGCATGCCCCGGCCGCCGACCATCACCGCATTACCTGCGGCAATCTCCTGAAACTCGACCTCCTCTACCCGCGCCGCTTTGACGTGATTCTTCACTGGCACGGTCCGGAACACCTGCGCCGCGAGGATTTCCTCACTTGTCTGCCGCTTATGACCGAGTGCAGCGCCCTGCTCACCATCCTCGGCTGCCCCGACGGCGAGGAGGAGCAGGGTCAGGCCTATGGCAACCCCTACGAGGAACATCTCTCCTTCTGGAGCGCGGAGGATTTTCGCAGCCTCGGTTTCGTCGTGCAAACGGTAAGGGATAAAGCTCCCGGCCACCTCACCGCCCACCGCCTGCATCTGGACAGGTTATGACGGGCATCCTTTAAAAGCACCCGGCCCTCTGCATCACCCCCCAGCCTGGTCAGCAGGGCGCGAATCTCCTCGGGCGAAGCGCCATCGCTCATCCTCAACAGACCACGCTGGAGCAGGCACCAGTTTCGTTTTTCAGCTGCAGCGCTGTCCTGTCCTGAACGTCGTCTTCGAGGAGGGCGAGGAGGCGACGTTCAGAACAGCGCCACCCTTGAAAAACTGGCCGAGGCGATGGGGGAGATTGCCATTGCAAATATCCTGCTTTGGCTACTTGATCATGCCACCTCATCGATCACGGCCTTTTTTGCTAAGGGCGCAACTTTTGCGCAAAGCCGAGACAAATCTCCGGCCAAGTCGGTGGATTTCGAATGATACAAGAATGCCCCATTTATATTGGGATATTGAGCTCTTCTCAAGGTCCAGAGATTCTGGAATTAGGTCAACCGCGAGGTGAGCTTACCCATCGATGCTTGCCAGGGAAATCTTTTCAATTCCAAAAGCCGATTAAGTCAAAATCTACAAGAAATGCCTAGAAAATGGACGTTGTATCCTAGATATTCAGGACACATTTTCTGAGTGAATGTGTCACGAAAATGTGTCATTTAAAAGCTAGGTTTAGTGCGCCAAGACTTACTGTTTCACCTTGGCACAAGTTTCTAGCAGGTAATTCTAAACCGACTCAGTCTTTCATCGCTTTCGTCAACACCGCCTGCAGTTCCACCATCTGATATGGTTTTTGCAGGAAGGCCTGGGGACGTTCGGGATGATCGTCAACCAGCACCTGGGCTTCGTCATGGCCGCTGCAGAAGATCACCGGGATACCTG
>JFJP01021686.1_pt1 | contig 13930 bp, 11 predicted proteins | sample 431651 | NCBI WGS metagenome assembly JFJP01 (sample SAMN02602958, study PRJNA72255) | Microbial mat metagenome, whole genome shotgun sequencing project. | biome: fresh water; feature: sink hole; material: water; isolation source: purple microbial (photo- and chemosynthetic) mats found in... | reverse complement strand
ACCACGGTCAAAAGTGTGGTGATGAATCCTGCAACGAAAGAGATTATTCATTCTGAATATCGTCGTCACGACGGTTCACCGCTTCCTACACTGACCGGACTGCTCAGTGAACTTGCTGACAAATGGCCGGAGACAAAGTTCCGTGCCGCCTTTACGGGATCACAAGCTTCGGAATATGCGCTCTGGCTCGATATGCCGTACATTCAGGAAGTGATCGCCGGATCAATCGCGGTTGCTCATCAGTTCCCCACCACTCGCACGTCGGTCGAACTGGGTGGTCAGGATGCGAAGATTCTCTTTTTCAATCCGGACGAACAGGCTGGCGTGAGCGACATGCGTATGAACGGCGTTTGTGCCGGCGGAACCGGAGCGTTCCTCGATCAGATCGCCGCGCTTTTGCACATTCCTATCGAAGAGTTCAACGAGTACGCTTCACGCGGAACTACGCTCTATGATATTTCCGGTCGATGCGGTGTGTTCGCGAAAACCGACATTCAGCCGCTCATGAACCAAGGTGTTCCCAAAGAGGACATTGCTCTCTCTTGCTTTCATGCGCTGGCGAAACAGACCATCGGCGGACTTGCTCAGGGAATGGAAATTCACAAACCACTTCTTTTTGCCGGCGGACCGTTCTTCTTCATGCCGAAACTGATCGAAGTGTTTACCGAACGTCTCGAACTCACTCAATCAGATTACCAATTCCCCGAAAATGCGCAGACCTTTATCGCTCTTGGTGCTTCATTGGCTCTCGACACTGCACTCGGTCGCGGGAAAGGAACACCATCACTTCTCAAAGATCTCGCTGATCAACTCGCTGCTCGGTCGGTTGTTCGAACTTCTATTGCAACAACTGGCGGAACACCATTCTTTGCATCTGAAGATGAAAAGACCACATTCCTCGACAAATATGCAATGCCTGATTTCGTTCCTGCCCAGTTTGAATCGGGAGAGATCGTTGACTGCTGGATCGGGATTGATGGCGGATCGACCACGACCAAGTTCGTGGCGATCGACGACGAAGGGAACGTGCTCTACAAGTTCTATCAGAGCAACCGCGGGGAACCGATCGACACGGCGCGGGCGGGACTTCTCGCCATGAACGCTCACGTGGAATCATTCGGCGCAAAACTCAATGTGCAGGGACTCGGAACCACGGGCTACGGCGAACATCTTTTCGCCAAAGCATTTGGCGCAGACTTTCACACCGTGGAAACGATCGCTCACAAAGAAGCGGCGGCGTTTTACGAACCAGAAGTGAGTTTCATTCTCGACCTTGGCGGTCAGGACATGAAAGCGATTTTCGTGCGCGATGGCGTGATCACGGACATCGTTCTCAACGAAGCGTGTTCGGCCGGATGCGGATCGTTTATAGAATCATACAGTTCGTCGCTGAAGATTGCGCCGCAGGAGATTGCGGGACTCGCCTTCGAATCGGGGAATCCGTCGGTTCTCGGATCGCGATGCACCGTGTTCATGAACAGTTCGATTATTTCTGAACAGAAATCGGGCAAGTCTGTCGGCGATATTCTCGGCGGACTCTGTACTTCCGTTGTGGAAAACCTTTTCACCAAAGTGGTGCGAATCCCCAATCCCGATGCGCTGGGATCGCACATTGTGGTTCAGGGCGGAACATTCAAGAACGATGCGGTTCTTCGCGCCTTTGTGCAGTATGTCGGGCGCGATGTGATTCGACCTCCATTCGCCGGTGAAATGGGCGCACTGGGAATCGCACTTCTCACGAAATCAAAAGCTTCGCTCTGGGAAACGTCGCGCTTTATCGGATTCAAAGCGCTCGAAGCACTTTCGTACTCTGCCAACGAAGGTGATCGCTGTCCGTTCTGTGCAAACGCTTGTGCCCGTTCGATTATTCAGTTCAGCAATGGAACGCACTTTATCACCGGTAACCGTTGCGAACGGGGCGAAGTGATCGGCGATGCACCAAAATTCATCGAAAAGAAAACTCCCGTTCCGAACATGATGCGTGAACGTGAAACAGCTCTGCTTCACAACTACAACAAAGAGTTCCCGCCGGTTCCGTCAAAAGGAAAAATCGGGATTCCACTGGTGCTCGACTTTTATGATTCGCTTCCGTTCTGGAACTCTTTCTTCGCGATTCTCGGCTACGAAGTGGTTTACTCCGGTCGAACTTCGGCGGCACTGTTTGAATCGGGACTGAAACATATTCCTTCTGACACGGTCTGTCTTCCGGCGAAAGTGGTTCATGGTCATTTCAAAAAGCTGATTGACAAAGGAATCACGCGGATCTTCTTCCCAACGGTAATGAAAAACATTCGCGAACACGATCAGATGGTTGAATCGTGGAACTGTGCGGTGCTTCAGGGATATCCTGAAATCATTCGCATCTCCGAGTTCAGTCATTCTGAATATAAAGGAATCGAACTTCTCGCACCGGCGTTCAAATGGACTTCCGAAAAACTCCGCAAGAATCAGATTATCGATTTCGCAAAATCCCTCGGTGAAAACGGTAAAGACGCGGAAAAAGCGTTTGCGAAAGCCGATGAGATCATGGCAGAGTTCCGTCAGAAACTGATTCGCCGCGGTGAAGAAGTGCTCGCTCATATCAAAGCGTCGGGGACATTCGGAATTGTGCTTGCCGGACGGCCGTACCACGGTGATTCCTTTATCAATCACGGTGTTGCCGATCTGTTCACGTCAAAGGGAATTCCCGTTCTGGTGAACGAAAACCTTCCGCTGGAAAAAATCAAACTGCCGGAAACGCGCATCGATCTTCTCAATCCGTTCCACACGCGAATGATCGGAGCCGCTGAGTTTGTGGCGCTCGATCCAACCCTCGAACTGGTGCAGTTGGTCAGTTTCGGCTGTGGCCACGATGCGGTTCTCACCGATGAAGTGGATCGAATTCTTCGCGAACGGTCGGGCAAAGGGATTCTTTCGCTCAAGCTCGACGAAGGTGAAAACAAAGGGCCGCTCAACATTCGAATTACATCATTTGTGGAGACGATCAAGACTCGTCGCGAAGCAGTTGAACCTCGTGCGCTCAAGGATACAATCGCCTATGAACGCAAATTCGGCGAAGATGATATGAAAAAAGATATTCTCGTACCAAACCTCAAGCTGTCGTTCTCGTATCTTATGGCGCGCTGTTTCGAAACGCTTGGCTATAACGCGATTACGATTCCCATGGCCGATCGCGCGGCAATTGATCTGGGCAAAAAATACGTGCACAACGATATCTGTTTCCCCGCTCAGGTGAACGTGGGCGAACATCTCGGCTGGCTTCACGCCAATCCGGACCGCGTGAAAAACACCGCCGTGATGCTTGCCAAAAACTGTAACGACTGTCGAGCGGGCCACTACGCCGCGCTCGCTCGGAAGGCGCTTGATTCAAATGGTTTCGAAGATGTGCCCATTCTGACCACCGATTTCAATGACAAACTGAACATGCATCCTTCGTTTAAGATTCACGAAGGAAAGTTCTCGATCTTTATGATTCGCGGAATTGCCCTGATCGACGCGATCGATGATATGCTGTTCAAATGTCGTCCCTATGAAAAAGTGGTGGGATCAACCGAAGCGCTTCATATCAAGGTGCTTGAAAAAGTAGTGGATACGCTCGCTGAAAAAGGGTGGAAAGCGGCACTTTCATCTCTTGAATGGGGAATCGAACAGTTCAACAATCTTGAAACGATCCGCACAACCCGCCGTCCGCGCGTGGGAATCATCGGTGAAATTCTCGTCAATTTCCACGATGCAGGGAACTACAATATCGTGGACTATCTTGAACAGAACGGTATGGAAGTGGTTCTTCCGGCGCTCATTGAGTTCTGGCGTCAGGATGTGGTGAACTTTGAAATCATGGCGGATCGCGGTCATACCCGGGCCGGTGAATTCAAGCGGTTCCACGGAAAAGCGTACGATGTGGTGCTCGGATATCTAATAACTGCGGTTGAAAAGAAAATGAAGCAGTTCAAATACTACGAACCGCACTCGGATATCAAAGAGATTGGTAAAAATGCCGCAACCGTTATGGATATTGCCTATCGCACCGGCGAAGGGTGGTTGATCCCCGGTGAAATTATCAGCTGGATCGGTCATGGAATCGATTCGTTCCTGATTGTTCAGCCCTTCGGATGTCTGCCGAACCATATCACCGGCCGTGGAGTTACCAAGGCGATCAAGGATAAACATCCCCACGTGACAATTCTGTCGCTGGACTTTGATCCTGACACCAGTCTGGCGAATATTCACAACCGTATGCAGATGGTGATTCTGAATGCGACCAGTAAAGAGCCGGAATTAGTGTAGAACTGGGTTGTAGTGATAGTTGTGTGAAGGGGAACGGCGTTTGTCGTTCCCCTTTTTGCTGTCTGAACCGAAATTCACAGGATTCTTAGGATTCAGAGAGATAATTCAAAAGCACCATGCACCTATCCGGTCTTCTCTCTTGAATTATCTGAATTCAATCTATCTTCTGTCCCGTGAATCGTGGTTCAGACGAAAGAAAAGGAGATGCGATTGGGCATCTCCTTGAAAACATTTTGGTGGTGGGTGGCGAGCCTAAGCGAGTCAATCATCACCAACCGAACTCATTATTTTGATACTGAGTTTAGGTAAGAAATCGCTTCTTGATCGCTCGATCCAATGCTGTCTGGTTGTATTAATTTTTTGACATTTACACCAACAGCACTTTTAATCAAAAATTTCAACCCTATTATAGTTTTTTGTGTTTATGCTACAGCGATATGCAATGTAGGGGCAGTGCATAGTGTCTGCCCCATCGGTTTCCGTAGTGTGGCCTAAAATGGGGGATTACCTGCCTCGTAATACACAGAGCCCATCCGTTTATACTCGTAGAATTCTTCATTGACTTTCACTACATATTCTCCTTGACCAGATGATTCGTAGTATTTGAATATTAGTATGGCAGATTCCTCAATACCCTTGTCTTGAGCAACATATTCGAGAAGCCCCTTTGCCTTACCTTCTTGAAGAACCAAAGGGGTCGAATCCTTATATCTCTGCTGAAGTTCACTTGCGACAGCCGAATTATTATCATTGTTTTTGGACCGGCTAAAAACAGAACCGACTCGTTTATAAGCAAAAAAAGCTCCCTTAACTTTGACGATATATTCGCCCTGTCCTATGCCTTCATATTGCTTGTAAATCTCTATAGCTGTTTTGTCGACTCCCTGGTCTTGAGCAACGTACTTAAGGAGCTTTCCAGAAGATCCAGTTTGCTCTAGCGGTTGTGCGTTTTTAAACCGTTCGAAGTTATCTCCGGCGTTTGAGAGTGTGGTCGCAATCAATAATGCCATAATTGGAAGCATCTTTTTCATGGTTTCTCCTTTTGATAGAACTTTTTTAGGCGAGTCTAAGTGACTCCTTCATAATCAACTAAACAAATTAATGTTAATTCTTCATAAATGGGATATCTCTACATAAATAAAATAAACTCACCATTTCCCATGTTGCTTATTCTTTTAATTTGGCTCTTATTTATATACTCTTTTTTGGTATTTGAAATAATTGTAACTACATCTTCACTAACTGTGATAGATATGATTTCGCTTGCCTTAAAACTTGTTGGCACTGTGCCTGCATCGCCTACCATAAGTTTAGTTACATTTTCTCCGGAGTAACTGATTTGACCATCTTTAAAAGAAAGCATGTCAGCAGGATTTGCTGTTGACAATGCAATAAGTGAAACCATTGCCATAACTGTTTTTTTTGATTTTGGGTTCATTTTCAAAATCTCCATAAGTTAATTGAAACATTAATATTATACAGAATAAAAACCGACATTCATTTTGCTATTAGAATAGCTTTCACAGAATCTTCCCCTATAACAGGTGCATAGTGCGACCGCACTACCCACCCTAAATTATATCAATTTGCGCAAAAACCGGTAGTTTTGCGCACCATGCACCCTAAAAAGGATGTTTTCGCGCTGTTTTCAAAACGTGACAACAGAGAACTCATAAATTTCGGCAAACCTCTTTCAAAATCCACCGGAACAAACACTCTGTCATTCAAAAAATCACTGAAATAGCCATCATGACAAAGATTTACCCCGTCATGACAAAGATTTACCCCGTCTGACAAAGATTCACCCCGTTCTGACAAAGATTCACGCCGTCTGACAAAGGTTTTCCCCGTTCTGACAAAGGTTTTCCCCGTTCTGACAAAGATTCACCCCGTCATGACAAAGAAAGAGGATTTCCGAATTCGGAAACCCTCTCGGGATACATTACTCTTGCTCTTCAAGCTTTGAGTCTTTTGCAGATTTTTGTCCAAGATAGCGTTGATGACGTTTTTCACTGCGATACTGCTTCAGTATTTCCGGTTCCTTGCGGAACACGAGATGGGCATCTTTTTTGATCAACTCTTCAATCGATCTGCAGTAGGTAAATGCGCGGTCGCGCAGATCAAGCTCGGGAGTATTGTCCTTTTTATCAGAACTATACATACCGTATGCTTCAGACAACACTACGTAGTACTCCTGCAACTGTTCGATCATCGGTTCGGTGAATGCACGCTTGGTCAGTTGTGGCACAAATTCGCGACAGAGCGCGGCGGTTCGATCCAATTTCATAATAAAATTGGCATTGCCCGTACCAGCCATAATGGATTCCAGTTCGCGGCGTGCATCGCAATCATCGGGAATCACATAGTCGAGACAACTGAACGCTTCGTCGAGAAGTTCCCGTGCTGGTTCGTTGTTTTTACCCCACACTACTTGTGCTTCGCTCTTTTTCGCCGCTGCTTTCAACGCCTTCTGCTCTGCCGCAGACAAGGCAAGAGCGCCTGTTTCAAGCTTTTTCGCAAGAATCGATGTGTCAATACCGCGCGCCACATAGCGAGCCGTGTGTTTCAGGTAGGTGGCAACCAGAGCATTTGATTCCAGCACGTAGGTCGCCGGAGTAATGTCAGGATATTTCACCTCTTTGGTGTCAATGGCAAGCAGGGTTGGCATCAGCGCCGTCAGCGCCTGTTCTTCTGAAGGTAACATGAGACTCCTCTCATTTGGTTTAGATGTGGCACGTTGTGCCTGTTAGATCAGTGTATTATTGCTCCGGTGTGAAATAAATGTTCTTTAAACTGGATAGATTCTTTCTGTAGCGGCGACTCGCAGTCGCCTTGCCCATAAGAAATCGGCGAGCGCGGCACACCACTACGAACAATTGTTAATACATTTAATTCACACAACATCAATAAATCTATATAATGGCACAAATATCCAACGGTTCAACATGAACATTTATACTTTTTTCTTGTCACACTTATTGCTCCATATCAATACATTACTCATGTCGTAGAGTTATATAAACGATGCTGTACATGTGAGGTTGTTATCTGTTTATATAGGCTTTTTGTTCTGCATTTCTCGATAGTATTGATCTATTGTGAAATAGATCTATCTCTCCAGTTTCACAGCGGCGATCCTCACTCACCATATTTCTTCCAATGGAAAGACGACTGCGAGTCGTCTCTACAATTGGTTACTGTTCTAAATCGGCCTTCTATTTTACGCCGTATCTTTAAGTACCCAAAGGAACAACCGTCAGTGTGGAAGATCATTATGCGTTAGGGACAGGAAGGGCCCCGCTTGCGGGGGTGCGAAGCACGGAGCGGAGCGAACCCCTGGAATGGCCCGACGGCGCGAAGCGGCGAAACGCCCAGAAGAAACGTAACTACCTTTGGTATACAATTAGCTTCTTACCCCGAAACAGTGCCACAACTGTATACAAATAAGGAAAACACTATGAATACAACTGATACTAAAGGCGCACAGGGCTGGAACTTCGACACCACCTATCGCTCACTTCCAAAGCTCTTTTATACCTCACAACTCCCCGATCCGGTGGCGGTTCCCAATCTCTTGGTCGGCAACAGAGCGCTCGCCGAAGAACTCGGGCTTGACGAATCGATTTTTTCCGATGAAGATACTATTAATAGCTTTGCTGGAAACGGCACCCTTCCCGGTTCCGAACCGCTTGCTCAGGCCTATGCGGGACATCAGTTCGGCCATTTCAATATGCTTGGCGACGGTCGGGCAACTCTTCTGGGTGAACACTTGACACCGCAAGGCACGCGGGTCGATGTACAACTAAAGGGATCGGGGCAAACGCCCTATTCACGGCGCGGCGATGGACGTGCGGCGGTGGGACCAATGCTTCGGGAATACATTATTAGCGAAGCAATGCACCACTTGGGGATTCCCACCACGCGGTCTCTCGCGGTAGTTTCCACCGGTGAAACGGTCTATCGCGAATATCCGCAACGAGGTGCTGTTCTCACGCGAATCGCCGCCAGTCATATCCGCGTGGGAACCTTTCAGTTCGCCGCCTACCGCGGATCCACAGAGGATCTTCGCACGCTCGCCGATTACACTATCGCACGCCATTTCCCCGAACTGGTTGGCACAGAAAATCCATATCAAATGTTTTTACAGGAAGTGGTTACGCGACAAGCCAAGCTACTAGCAAAATGGCAGCTTGTGGGATTTATCCACGGCGTGATGAACACGGACAACATGGCACTCTGCGGAGAAACAATCGATTACGGTCCCTGTGCATTCATGGATTCCTACAATCCCGCCACGGTGTTCAGTTCGATAGACAGCAACGGTAGATATGCATATCAAAATCAACCGGACATGGCGCTTTGGAATCTCACCCGATTCGCGGAAACACTCCTTCCCCTATTCCACCCCGATCAAGCAAAAGCAATTCCTCTGGCAGAAACAATTCTCGATACCTTTCGATCGACCTTTACAAGAGCTTACGACGCGGGCATGAGAAAGAAAATCGGTCTGTTCAATCAAGAAGAGGGTGACACCGAACTGATCGGCGATCTTCTGGACATCATGAATACAACAGAGTCCGACTACACCAACACGTTCCGCAATCTGGCGTCAAACAAAGCGCCGGAGTTTGCCGAATGGAACAGTCGGTGGATTGAGCGGTTGAGCCGACAAGAGAATTTTCAGCAAGAGGTGATCGATTTGATGAACACTCACAATCCTGTGATCATTGCGCGGAATCATCAGGTCGAACGGGCACTTTCGCTGGCCGCCCGAAACGATGATCTTTCGCTGGTCAATCGTTTAGTAGAGGCTTTGCAGTCGCCCTATGACTTTTGCGCAAAGTTCGCCGATCTCTATGAATCGCCTTCAACAAAGAACGAACACTACCGAACCTTTTGCGGAACCTGATTATTCACGAGAAAATTGATTGCATTCCCCATTTAAAAGAAGTACCATTTTACTGTTACCAACGAATGTGTATTAAAAACTGTATCTAAGGAGATTTGTATGGCTCACTTCCAGGATTCACCGTTTATTATCGATGTGAAAGCAGGAGAAACGAAGGCGATCTGTCGCTGTGGTAAAACAAACAATCCTCCGTTCTGCGATGGTTCACACCGTGGAACCGAATTTACGCCGGAACGGGTAACGTTCGATGAGGATAAAAAGGCGGCGATCTGCGGCTGCGGGAAATCAGAGAAGTTCCCCTTCTGCGATGGAACGCATCGCAAATAAACGAAAAACGGAAGCTCTCGGGCTTCCGTTTTTTTATTCAGACACGATTTCCAAATTCACTTCCGCAACCCCACGTTGGACAATTCCCAACTTGGTAGCCGCCTTTTTAGAAAGATCTATCACGCGATCCCGTTTCATCGGCCCGCGATCATTAATACGAACTCGCACCGATTTACCCGTTTGATCATCGGTCACTTCCACAATCGTCTGGAACGGAATGGTTCGGTGAGCTGCAGTCATGGCGTTCATATCAAACGGTTCACCGGACGCGGTCTTTTTCCCGTGGTGAGCTTCGCCATACCACGAAGCAACTCCTCGCAATTCGCGCCGGTTAATCGCACCATTGTCAGAATGATCCCGCTCTTTTCGAGGTCGTTCTTTTCGTGTTTCGGTCTGAATATCGGCGGTGAATCGCGGCGAGGTTCCGGCGCAGGAAACGAGAATAAGCGATGCGGTGAGAAAAGAGATCAGTGCGGCTATTTTCATATTACTGTATTTCGTTCAGTTCGTTGTGAAGATCGATTTCGATAATTGCATCCATCTGACCGCGAAGGAAAATCGATGCTTGGCGATTAAACTCATCGGTCATATCGGTGGCGTAAAAACGATCGTGCCCTTCACGAGTGACCGCCAGTTCATTGCGATCAGTGAGAATCTGCTTGGTTTCACGGGCCGTCCACCACGCCGAATCTATTACTTCAATCCGGCCGCCCAAGACGCGGTGAATCGGTTTGGCGAGAAGTGGATAGTGCGTGCAGCCGAGAACCAGCGTATCCACACCGAGATCGATCAACTCATCGAGATACTCTTCGAGAACCAGTTCGGTAACTTTGCTATCGATAAATCCCTCTTCCACAAGAGGAACCAAAAGCGGGCACGCTTTTTCATAGACCGTAACCCGATCATCTAAGGCGCGGATGCCATTTCCATAGGCACCAGCGCGTACTGTCGCTTTTGTACCGATCACCCCGACTCGACGATCCACCGACGTATGAATCGCCGCGCGCGATCCGGGACCGACCACGCCGAGCACCGGAATATCACCGGCAATCTCCATCACGTCATCTAGAGCCACAGCAGAAACAGTATTGCACGCCACGACGATCATCTTGACGTTCTGTTTCATAAGGAATGTTGTGATTTCGCGGGAAAAGGTCTTGATCGCTTCGATTGAACGGCCACCATAGGGACAGCGAAGCGTATCACCAAGATAGATAAGTTGTTCTTCGGGAAGTGCTTCGCGCAATTCGTGCACCACTGTCAAGCCGCCAAGACCAGAATCGAAAACACCAATTGGTCGGATATCACTCATACCTATTTCCCCTGTTTTTTGCGAAATGCAATAATCGATTTTCCCAATGCCTGAGCAACTTTGTTCAGAAAGAGTTCATCACGAAGCAGTTTTTCTTCTGCTTTATTTGAAATAAATGCCGTTTCTACGAGAACTGACGGCATCTGCGCGCCGTTGAGCACGTAAAAATTTGCCTGACCAACACCGGTGTAGAGTGGTTTCAGCGTAGTAATTTCCGCGCGAAAAGCTTTTTCAATATCAGCAGAAAGTTCCTGACTCTCTTTGAGATATTCGTTGTTTATCATGTCTTTAAGAACACTCTGAAGCACGTCTGATTCATCGCCACTCTCTTCGAGATCCATCACGGCATTTTCAAACACCGCAATCCGTTCGTCCGTGGCGTTTTTTGCATCGGAGAGGAAATACATTTTGTACCCACCGACAGAATCTCCCTTTTCAGAAGCATTCGCGTGGATCGATACAAAAAGATCGGCGTGTCGTTTGTTGGCGTATTCGGTGCGATCGCGAAGTGGAATAAAGGTATCACCTTCGCGAGTTAGAAAGACCTGCATAGTACTGTTATCGCGGATATACTTAGCCGTTTTGCGGGCAATTGCAAGAACCACAGTCTTTTCATAGAGCCCTGTTGGCCCAACCGCGCCGGGATCTTTCCCGCCGTGGCCAGGATCGATAACCACCACTCCACCATTCGTTTTAACCGTTGCGGGCTTGGTCGCAACCGCAGGTTTTGCCACCGCTGTAACAGCCGGTTTTGTCGATACCAACGGTTTGGAAACTGCCGCCACCACAGGTTTTGATGGAACCGCAACCGTTGCAGTACCACCGCTTTTTTCTACAGAAATTTGATTAAGTGCTTTGTCGTAGCGGTAGCTATTTGACGATACGGCTGCGAGTAACTTTGGTAGTTGTTCTAGAGATACCCAAAATCGATTATCAACTTTTTTGAGATGAACTTCGAACGAAGCAACCTTGCCGTTAATCTTAGGAATTGAATCATTAAGAGGAATCACGAGCGAAATAGATCCGCTTTTCACTCGAAGTGTATCGCCCACTTTTGTGTTGCCGATATAGAGTGAACTGAGGAGTTTCTGAACATCGGCGCCATTCTCAACAGAATAGGGAACCTTGTAAGAAGAGCCACTTCGACCAACGACCGTAAGATCTTCCGCCAAAAGGGTACTGAGAAAAATGAGTATAAAAAGAATCTGTTTCATCGGTACTTCATCACTGCCGCGAGGTGGCGTTTGCTGTCAGCTTCGGCAATTTTATGACGCTTGTCATACTCTTTGCGACCGCGAGCGAGGGCAACTTCAACCTTAACATACTGTTTTTTAAAATAGATAGAGAGTGGAACAAGGGTCATCGAATTATTTCGAGAGAGTTCCTGATTAAGATAGAGTATCTGATTTTTGTGAAGCAAAAGGCGGCGATCGCGGATCGGTTGATGATTGTAGATATTCCCCTGTTCAAACGGCGAAATATGAACATTGTGAAGAAATAATTGTCCTCGAATGATCGTGGCAAATCCATCAGAAAGATTCGCTTTCCCTGCGCGAAGTGCTTTCACCTCAGTGCCGGTCAGTTCGATTCCCGCTTCCCACTTGTCAATAATATCATAGTCATGTCGTGCTTTGCGATTCTGAGCAATATTCTTAAATATTGATTTTTCTTCTTTTGCATTCTGTTTTGCCATGGCAAAGATCCTTTCCCTTGAGGAAAAATGTGTGCACTCTAAAATAGCATTTCCCGCTCAACGATTCAATTCGAATATTCACAACAGGAAAAAGTAGGTTCAGTGGCTGAAAGTACAAAGAGATATATTACCATTCTCTTAATCAAAAGGTGGTTACATGAACTCGTTCACTTACGAAAATCCAACCAAAGTTCGCTTTGGTTCCGGATCGATTCTCAATCTTGCCGAAGAACTTCAAAAGTGGGGAACGCGAATTCTCTTTCTCTACGGCGGTGGAAGTATCAAATCCAACGGAATGTATGACACCGTTCGATCGCAAATCACACAATCGAAACTCTTTGCTGTTGAGTTCGGAGGAGTCGTAGGCAACCCTCGACTCAATCATGCGGAACAAGCAATTACACTTGTTCGCGCCGAACAGATCGACCTAATTCTCGCAGTTGGAGGCGGATCGGTAATCGACGAAGCAAAAGCTATCGCCGCAGGTTCCCTTTACGACGGAAATCTGTGGGATTTCTACGACCGTTCGGCAACCATCACTAAAGCACTTCCGATTATCGCCGTGCAGACACTTCCCGCTACGGCTTCTGAAATGAATGGTTTTTCAGTTCTAACTAACGAAAAAACTCTCGAAAAATCAGCCATTGGTGCAGCGCCTATACTCAATCCAAAAGTGGCTTTTCTCGATCCCGATTACACCCGTTTGATTTCGCTCAAGCAAACAGCCTTCGCTGTGGCGGATATCATTTCTCATCTCACCGAAGGGTATTTCACCACCTCTGCCGACGAACTCCTTCCTCAAGATGAACTGGTAGAAGGGCTCTGCCGATCAGTCATGACCGCCGCGGAAAAAGTAGTGACCAATCCCAACGATCTTTCGGCTCGACAGACGATCATGTGGACAGCAACGCTGGCGTGGAACGGCACCGTTCAACAGGGAACTCCCGGCGCACAACTTCCTTGCCATGCGCTCGAAATGCCGCTGAGCGGTATCTATGACATTGCTCATGGCGCAGGGCTCGCTATTCTCACACCTCATTGGATGAGGGCGATGCAGTCGACCCACGGAGCTCGTATTTGTCGATTCGGAAAGCGTGTTTGGGGGATTGACGGAACGGTTGAACAGGTGATATCGAGGTTGGGGCAGTTCTACGCAACCATTGGTGCTCCCCGTTCTATGAGTGACTTAGGCATTTACAATGTAGATATTAAACAACTGATTAACGATGCTGTACAATCATTTTCCCGCCGAGGAATTTCAGGGTATAATCAAACTATCGTAAGACAAATCTACCAGAATATAGTATAAATAGTCATTCCTGTCCAAAACACCGAGAATTAAATTTGAAACCCTCTTCCTCACAGGCTGATTCCGACATAATTTATTCAAACAACAATGAGC
>JFJP01040181.1_pt1 | contig 13931 bp, 9 predicted proteins | sample 431651 | NCBI WGS metagenome assembly JFJP01 (sample SAMN02602958, study PRJNA72255) | Microbial mat metagenome, whole genome shotgun sequencing project. | biome: fresh water; feature: sink hole; material: water; isolation source: purple microbial (photo- and chemosynthetic) mats found in... | reverse complement strand
CTTCATCGATATTTGCTTTTAATTTGTGCTCTTTAACAATAGCTAAGTAATTTTTGAATAAAGATTTTACCGAATCTTTTTTGTTGTAAAATAACCAATCTTTTATCTTTATTTTTCGCAATGAGTCTTCTTTATATCCAAAAAAACTATATGAATTAATATTTTTGTCTAACAATGAAAAATTAGAATACTTTCTTCCTCTATAGAAAAAATGGTCTTTAATTTTAGCAGAATCAACTACGGCTGCTGCCGTGTCTACATAACTTGTTGCTTCAACCATAGCTTCATCATCATATCTATCGTCATTATAATGATAACTATAAGAACCGGCAACAAAAAAAGAGCCTTGACTCAAAATTTCACATCTTTTTTTGGCTTCACTTTCGGTATAATAGCTTCTCACTTTTAAATCTTTACCATACAAGTAGGAAAGTATTAGCGAACTATTAAGAAAACAAACCACAAGAATAAGCAACCATTCTTTAAACAAGGAAAAGTTGTTTTTAGGATAATACGATTTTAAAGCATTGTTTTTTAAATAATAAACCAGCCAAACTATTGCCGTTAATATAGAAATCATCACACTAAAGAAAATAATAATATCATCATTATCATTTCTAGAATAATCATTATCGGTTTCTGTAAAATCAATAGCGCCATTAAAATAGCCCAAAAGGATGAAGATAATATTGAACAAAATAAGAAACACACTTACAGGAACAATTTTTAAATTCCAAAGTAAGGGATGATTTATAAGGAGGTATTTTTGAATATTTTTAAACATAATTTTTAGATTTAGGATACAAAAAAGCGACGAGTTGAGTTGGAAATATTTCTAAAATACTGCACCGGAATTTTTTCTGAAACTAGCAGATTCATAAAGTCAAAAACAGTAATATTTTCTTTGAAACTTACAATATAAGTACCACCATTAAATTGAAGCGAAACCAAGTCTAGTTTACCAAAAGTTTCTCCCAATTGGCTTTGAGACCATTCACTTTCAAATTCAATAACCAAATAATTTTCAATTGGAATTTCATTTTCTGAAACCGATTTTTCGTGAAGATTTTTCTGTTTTCCATGCTTTAAGAAAATCACTTGATCAGAAGTTTTTTCAACTTCATACAATTGCTGTGAACTCAATACAATTCCAATAGGTCTAAAAGGCGATTTTGCAATGGCTTTAAAGTCTTCAAGAACAGTTTGCTGTGCCAAGATGTCTAAATTTGCCAATGGCTCATCTATCAACAATATTTTTGGTTTTCTCAACAACATTCGCGCCAATTCAAACCGCATTTTGTATCCAGAAGACAGACTCTTCCAACTGTGATTTCTGAATTTTCGCAATCCTAATCGAGCGATGATTAATTCTATAATCAATTCATTTTCTTCAGGTTTATAACCATAACTAGAAGCCGTGAATTGTAAGTTCTCAAACATAGAGCCATACCAAGTATCTGTTCTTTGAGGTATGTAAACTAATCTTGTTCTCAAATCATAATGGTCATCATACTTAAAATGATAGTTTATTTTGCCATTAGTTGCATAAAGCTCACCACACAAACAACGCAACAGGGTAGTCTTACCATTTCCATTTTCGCCAACCAAACCAAGAATTTCTCCTTGACGCAATTCCATTTCTATAGGACCCAATCCAAAACTAGAACTACCATAACTTTTTTCTAAACCGCTGGTAGAAACTAAAACCTGCTTTTCTGCCATGGGCTTATTTATTAAAGTTGCATGTAAATCAGAAAGAACAGCTTGATACTTTTCTTTTTTTGCCTTTGCATTATTTTCATTTTGGTCGAGCCAAATTAAAAAATCATTTGTTTTTTTGTAATGATTTATATCTTCTGTATCTAAAGTTAAATCAATAATTCTTTTGGTAAGAATTGAAAAGTCATCAAACTTAAGAAAGTTTAATAACTCCTGGTATTGTTTTTCAAATTCGTTCATGTAGGTGTTGGTTGTTATTTTTTAAAATTTCTTTGCAGTATCGAATAGATAACGGTATCCCAAAATTTACCATTATAATATTCATTTTCTTTTATATGTGCTTCTTTAACAAAGCCATTTTTTTGAAGCACACGTTCAGATGCCACATTATCAGGATCAATAACCGCTTCTATAGAATGCATCTTCAAATCTTCAAAACCATATTCTAAAACAACTTTTATAGCTTCTGTAACGATACCTTGTCCGTTATATTGTGGTAAAATCATATAACCTATTTCACAACGATGATTTTCGGGTTGAATTCTATAATGACCAATTATTCCTATAAGTTTCGGATTTCCTTTTAGAGTTATTGCCCAATTGATTCCCTCATTTTTTTCAATCTTATCATCAATCAATTTAAAATGTGCCAATGCTTCTTCATCACTTGTCACTAATGGACGAGGAATAAATTTCATTGTTTCAGAATTACCTCTAAGTTCACGAATTTCCTTAACGTCTGTTGCTGCAAGACGACGTAAAAGAAGCCGTTCAGTTTCAAGATTTTTAAAAGGATGAAAGTTAATTGTTATCATAAACAAATTATTATTTTGTGAAATTAAACATAAAACTAAAAATAGTGTAACATTTTTTTATTTATTTGCTCTAATAAATAAATATTTTTTTAAAAAATCGCCTTAAACACGAGTTTACGAATGTGAACACCAATTAAAATAGCGATACATTTGCACCAAAAAAACAAATAATATTTACATATGAAACACTTTCTAATTAAAGCATTTGCTCTTGTAACGTTACTAGTGAGTTACACTACGGCAAGAGCGCAGCAAACACCAGGTAGTTCAAACTACAACTACAATGAAGCATTTGGTAACAATTTTTATACCAAAAATGCTACAGAAACACGTTCAGCAAGCGGACAACCGGGTCCGAAGTATTGGCAAAACAGAGCCGATTATTCAATAACAGCGTCTTTAGATGAAAAAACAAATGAAATTAAAGGCTCTGAAGTTTTAACTTACACCAACAACAGCCCCGACAAGTTGAGCTTTTTATGGCTGAATTTAGACCAAAATTTATTTAAAAAAGACTCCAGGGGTAACGCTATTATTCCGCTAAAAGGAAGTAGAAACGGAGCCAAAGGACAAGATTTTGATGGTGGCTTCAGAATTAATTCCATCAAAATAGTTACAACAGTAGCAGGAAAAGTTTCAGAAAAAGAGGCAAAGTTTACTATTTCAGATACAAGAATGCAAGTAGATTTGCCTCAAAGTTTAAGCGCAAACGGAGCTTCTATAAAACTAAAAATAGATTTTTCATTTGTATCGCCAGAATATGGTTCGGATAGAATGGGAGTTTTAGAAACTAAAAACGGAAAAATCTTTACCATGGCGCAATGGTATCCGAGAATGTGTGTATATGATGATGTTCGCGGTTGGAATACAATACCCTACTTAGGTGCAGGTGAGTTTTATTTAGAATATGGTGATTTTGAGGTATCCATTACTGCTCCAGCATCACACATTGTGGTGGGTTCTGGTGAATTATTAAACCAAAATGAAGTGTATACAGCAGAGCAACAGAAACGTTGGATAACAGCTAAAGCAAGCGACAAAACAGTTATGATTAGAACGGCAGATGAGGTAACTAATGTGTCATCAAGACCTGCAGGAAAAACAACTTTGACCTGGAAATTTAAAATCAAAAATTCACGCGATTTTTCTTGGGCTTCTTCACCAGCTTTTGTGGTGGATGCAGCTAAAATTAATCTTCCAAGTGGAAAAAAATCATTGGCTATTTCTGCTTATCCAGTAGAAAGTAATGGAAATAACGGCTGGGAACGTTCTACGGAATATACCAAAGAATCAATTGAAAATTATTCTAAAAGATGGTTTGAATATCCTTATCCAGCAGCAACTAATGTAGCAGGAAATGAAGGAGGAATGGAATATCCCGGAATTGTTTTTTGTAGCTGGGAATCGAGAGGAGCCGATTTATGGGGAGTTACTGATCATGAATTTGGACACATTTGGTTTCCTATGATTGTGGGTTCTAATGAGCGTTTATTTGCATGGATGGATGAAGGATTTAACACCTTTATCAATGGGTTAAGTTCTCAAGATTTTAATAACGGCGAATACAAGCAACCTGTAACAGATATGCACCAAGCGGCATTTGTATTGAGTAATCCAGAAATGGAACCTATAATTGCAGCTCCAGATAACTTGAAAGAAGCCAACTTAGGAATTTTAGCCTACTACAAACCAGGTTCCGGATTAGAAATGTTGAGAAATTTCGTTGTAGGACCAGAGCGTTTTGACAAAGCTTTCAGAACCTATATAGAGCGTTGGGCATACAAACATCCGCAACCAGATGATTTTTTTAGAACTTTCGAAAATGTAACTGGAGAAGATTTAGGATGGTTTTGGAGAGGTTGGATAATGAACAATTGGTCTTTAGACCAAGCTATTACTAAGGTTAAGTATGTTAAAGGCGATGCTAAAAATGGCGCTACTATAACCATTCAAAACCTTGAAAAAATGCCTATGCCTGTTGTTTTAGAAATGAAAACCAAATCGGGTAAAACATCAAGAAAGTCTTTACCTGTAGAAATTTGGCAACGCAACAACACATGGACTTTTAATGTAGCTACTAACGAAGAATTAGAATCTATAACGTTAGATCCAGATAAATCATTTCCTGATGTAAATGAAGAAAACAATGTTTGGACAGATGCTAAGAATGGAGTAGAGAAGAGCAAAGGTCTTGAGGCTTATGTTGGTGAATACTCGAGTACTAAAATTCCTTTAAAAATTAGTTTCACCGAAGAGGATGAAAGTTTGGTAATCAATTCACCAGGACAACCCTCAACACCTCTTGATGATAAAGGAAATGGTAAATTTACTTTAGAACAAGCAGGTTTGACTGTTCAATTCAACAATACCAAAGATGGTTTTACACTTTCAATAAGCGGACAAACCTTTGAATTTACTAAGGATAAAAAATAATTAAAAGTTAAAATATAAAAAAAGGTACGTTTAGCGTACCTTTTTTTATTGAATTTTGATAATTTTTTAATATTGATTTTCAAAGCAAGCTTAAAAATATTTCCGAAATTTTATTTTAAGTGTTTTAAAACACCTTTTCGTTTCATATGTAAATATTATTTTTTTTGGTGCATATGTATCGCTTTTTCGGGTGTTTATCTCACAAAAATAAAATGCTACGCCAGTTAAGCAAGCTCTGGGGTCATCGGACTCCAATGAAAAATAAAACAATTGCGAGATTTTTTAAGATTCACTTAATTTCAAAAATAATCACAATAAATACTAACTCTTTTGGGCATATTTACATTAATTACTTTTCGCTAATCATTATTCACTTTCTTATTCAGTTTGCTGTTTTTATAACTAAATCCAAAGTAAATAGACAAACCAATGAGCAACCAACAACTGAAATAAATCCAATTCCAAACACTTAATTCAGCCATCATATAAAGACAGCAAACCAAGCCTAAAAGCGGAATTAAAGATAAGTTTTTACGCCATGACCACGTAGCAAAATACACTAAGGATAATAAAAAAATCCACATCGGTATTTTGTGTTTGAACAAAGCAAAACCACTTTCATATTTTAAATCGTTATCAATAGGCAACGAATTAACCACATTTTCATAGACTTTATCATCTTCAAAAAACTTGCTCAACACTTCTTCTAAATCTGCTGATGCGTCTTTTATCAAAAGATTTTTCTCCAAGTAGGCCATAACTTCTTTTACTTGAGGTTCTTCAAGTGAAGTTACAATAGTCGTTGGATTGTTGATTTGCTTTTCATTGGTAATAAAATCCATTGTAGCTTTTTTGTTCACAGTAAAAGCAATGACAACTCCAACAATGATTAGCAATGGAAAAACATATTTAGAATTCAAATAAGGCGTTTTAAACTTTCCTCGAGGAATATCAGGTTTGTTTTGCAAAACAAGAACTCCGGCACAAACCAAAACAAAAGCAAACAAAGTTCCAATACTACACAAATCGGTAACCATTGTAAGATTTAAAAATAACGCCGGAATCGCAACCACAAATCCAGTTACAATGGTTGCGTAAGAAGGTGTTTTGTATTTTGGGTGTACTTTAGAAAATCTTTTTGGCAACAAACCGTCTCGACTCATACTCATCCAAATTCGCGGTTGTCCCATCTGGAAAACCAATAAAACACTTGCCATTGCCACTACAGCACTCACAGCAATAATTCCCGACATCCATTTCAAATCTAATTTATCAAATACAAAAGCCAATGGATCACCTACATTCAAATCGGTGTAATTCACCATTCCTGTCAAAACCAATGCAATAATAACGTACAAAATGGTACAAATAATAATTGCCCACATCATTCCTTTAGGTAAATCTCTCTGTGGATCTTTACATTCTTCTGCTGTGGTAGAAATGGCATCAAAACCAATATAGGCAAAGAAAACTGCCGAAACTCCTTTCAAGATTCCTGCTACTCCATTAGGAGCAAACGGACTCCAATTAGCTGTATCTACATAAAAAACACCCACTGCTATAACTAGTAAAATGATACAAAGTTTTACAACAACCATCAAGTTACTAGCATTTCGAGATTCTTTCATTCCTCTGTAAACCAGATAAGTTATAATGACAATAATCAATAATGCAGGCAAATCTGCAACTAAATGAAAAGAGCCTATAGTTGGTGAAGTGGTGTATGCAGTATAGGCTAATTGCAAACTTTCTGATAAATTCTCAAATGTTTTACCGCCATTCATCAACGAAGTTGCTTCCTGAAAACCTTTGGAAGCCGATAAATAATCCATCTGAATCCATTGGGGTAAATGTAATCCTCCACTTTCTAATAATCCTGTAAAATAATCACTCCAAGAAATGGCAACAGTAATATTTCCGATGGCGTACTCCATAATCAATGCCCAACCTATAATCCAAGCAATAATTTCACCAAAAGCTACGTAAGAATACGTGTAGGCACTTCCAGAAACGGGCACCATTGAAGCAAATTCAGCATAAGCAAAAGCTGCAAAACTGCAGGCAACAGCCGTAAAGATAAATAAAAATATAACTGCTGGTCCACCATCGGAACTGGCTTTGCCTATTGTACTAAAAATACCAGCGCCAATAATTGCGGCAATTCCAAAAGCAGTTAAATCTCTCGCTGTTAAATGTTTGCCCAAACTATTATGTCCATCGGCTTCATTTCTTGCAACCTGATCATTTATATCTTGTACTGTCTTTTTTCTAAATAATGTTGAAAAATTCATGTTTAACGAATAGTTTATTGATGATTTATACAAAAACAAATATAACATAATTTCACTTTGAATTACAAAATAAGATAAATTACAAACTATAACTAATATCTATTAAAAAATAAATTTAAAACATTATTTATCTATACTATAAACATCAATTAATTTGTAAATTTGTTTAAATTAAAATTGAAATATAAACATAACTTAAAAATAATTTTAAACTAAATAATTACCAAAATTTATGGAACATTCAAACGACATTAGCAAATGCCCATTTCATCAAAATCAAAAAGGTTTGAGCGATGGTGTAAAAAATCAAGATTGGTGGCCTAAAGCACTAAACTTAGATATTTTACACCAACATGATTCCAAAACTAATCCGCTTGGAGAAAATTTTGACTATGCTTCAGAATTCAAAAAACTAGATTTACAAGCATTAAAAAATGACTTAAAATCCTTCATGACTGACAGCCAAGATTGGTGGCCTGCCGATTGGGGACACTATGGCGGATTAATGATTAGAATGGCATGGCATGCTGCAGGAACTTACAGAATTTCTGATGGACGTGGTGGCGCAGGAACAGGAAACCTCCGATTTGCGCCACTAAACAGTTGGCCTGATAATGGAAACTTAGATAAAGCCAGAAGACTTTTATGGCCCATCAAAAAGAAATATGGTAACAAAATTTCATGGGCAGATTTAATGATACTTGCAGGTACAATGGCTTATGAATCTATGGGATTAAAAGTTTTTGGATTTGCCGGTGGACGAGAAGATATTTGGCATCCAGAAAAAGATATTTATTGGGGAGCTGAGAAAGAATGGTTATCAAAATCTGGCGGTGAAGGAAGTCGTTATTCTGGGGAAAGAGATTTGGAAAATCCATTGGCAGCCGTTATGATGGGATTAATTTATGTAAACCCAGAGGGCGTTGATGGACAACCTGATCCATTAAAAACCGCTCATGATGTTCGTATCACATTCCAAAGAATGGCCATGAATGATGAGGAAACAGTTGCGTTAACTGCTGGTGGACACACCGTTGGAAAAGCACATGGAAATGGAGATGCATCTGTTTTAGGACCAGAACCAGAAGCTGGAGCAATTGAAAATCAAGGATTTGGTTGGTTGAATCCAAAAGGAAACGGAAACGCTGCCGATACAGTAACTAGTGGGCTAGAAGGCGCTTGGACTACCCATCCTACACGCTGGGATAATGAATATTTCGATTTGTTATTGAATCATGATTGGGAATTAAAGAAAAGTCCAGCTGGTGCTTGGCAATGGGAACCTATTAATATCAAAGAAGAAGATAAACCTGTAGATGCTCACAATCCATCAGTTAGAAAAAATCCAATTATGACAGATGCCGATATGGCCATGAAAATGGATCCTGCTTACCGAGTAATTTCTGAGCGTTTTCATAATGACCCTGCCTATTTTTCTGAAGTTTTTGCTAGAGCTTGGTTCAAATTGACCCACCGAGATTTAGGTCCAAAAAAAAGATATTTGGGTGCTGATGTTCCCGCCGAAGATTTGATTTGGCAAGATCCAGTTCCGACTGTAGATTACACTTTATCGAATACTGAAATTGAGGAATTGAAAGGAAAATTATTAAATTGCGGATTAACAAGAGCCGAATTAATAAACACGGCTTGGGATAGCGCAAGAACTTTTAGAGGTTCCGATTTTAGAGGTGGCGCAAATGGTTCTAGAATTCGATTAGAGCCTCAAAGAAATTGGGTTGCTAATGAACCAGAAAGATTGCAAAAAGTTTTAGCTAAACTTGCCGAAATTCAAGCTGGTTTGAATAAAAAAGTAAGTATTGCCGATTTAATTGTTCTTGGTGGAACGGCAGCCATAGAAAAAGCGGCACTAGAAGGTGGATTTAATGTAAAAGTTCCTTTCCATGCAGGAAGAGGCGATGCTTCTCAAGAAATGACCGATGTAGAATCGTTTGAAGTATTAGAACCAACAAACGATGCTTTCAGGAACTTTATGAAAGCTAAATATGTAGTGCAACCAGAAGAATTGATGCTTGACAAAGCACAACTTCTTGGATTGACTGCTGCAGAAATGACCGTTTTAATTGGCGGAATGCGTGTGCTTGGTACCAATTATGGCGGAACAAAACACGGCGTTTTCACTAATAACGAGGGCATTTTGAGTAATGATTTCTTTGTGAATTTAACTGATATGAACTACAGTTGGAAACCGACTGAAGAAAATTTATATAACATTGTAGACAAAAAAACGGGTGCCACCAAATGGACAGCCACCAGAGTGGACTTGGTTTTTGGTTCTAATTCTGTTTTGAGAGCTTACGCAGAAGTATATGCGCAAGACGATAACAAAGAAAAATTTGTAAATGATTTTATTCAAACTTGGTCAAAAGTGATGCACTTAGATCGTTTTGATTTGAAGTAATACCGATTATGTATTGCTAGTTCGTAAGCTCGGGTCAATATAGTCCAATAATCCCGAAGCTTCGGGAGGACTATATTCATACTATCCCGGATTTTCGGGATAAGTAATAGGCATTATACCATAAACTTTTAGACTATTATACAAAAATTATTGGTATAAGAACTTCCAAGTTATACCAAATGAATATTTTATATAGACGTTTGGTATTATTATCATCATTATTCTTTATAAAACCCATCTTCTTTTTAAGGTGGGTTTTATTTTTAATGAAATCGTCATAAACACCAGTTTGCCAATGCAATTGAAAAATGCTTCGCCAGTTCGAGCAGGCTCTAGGGTTATTGAACTCCGATGAAAAATAAAAAATTTTTGGTTTCTGAAAAATTATCTAAATCATTTTTCTTGCTTATATTTTTTGAAATATTTTTCTTAAAAAAACAAATCATTCTTGGATACTAAAGAGTATTGACCTTAAAAAAACTTTATTTATCATAAATATACCAATTTCCTACAAAAAGCAACAGTTTACTTATACCTGTTTATCAAGAAATGTTAGGCAATAGTAGTTAGAAAAAAAACTAATCACTAATTACTAATTACTAATCACTAATGCTTACTTTTGCACCGAAATTTAAACATAATAAAATGCTTACTGTATCTAATTTATCAGTTCAATTTGGTAAAAGAATCTTATTTGACGAAGTAAACACCACGTTTGTTCAAGGAAATTGCTATGGCGTAATTGGTGCCAATGGTGCTGGAAAATCTACGTTCCTTAAAATTCTTGCTGGCGATATTGATCCTACTTCTGGTCGTGTAATTCTAGAACCAGGAAAACGTATGTCGGTTTTGAATCAAAATCACAACATGTTTGATGAACATACGGTTTTAGAAACAGTAATGATGGGTAACAAAGTATTATTTGCAGTGAAATCTGAAATGGATGCTTTGTATGCTGATTATGATGATAAAAACGCCGATAGAATAGGGGAATTGCAAGTGCAATTTGAAGAAATGAACGGTTGGAATGCCGAATCGGATGCGGGTTCGATGCTTTCTAACTTAGGTATTGGTTCGGATTTGCATTATACTTTAATGGCCGATTTGGAAGGAAAACTTAAAGTTCGTGTGTTATTAGCACAAGCGCTTTTTGGAAATCCTGACGTTTTGGTAATGGATGAGCCAACCAACGACTTAGATTTTGAAACCATCACTTGGTTAGAAAATTTCCTTGCTAATTATGAAAATACCGTAATTGTGGTTTCGCACGACAGACACTTTTTGGATTCGGTTTGTACACATATTTCAGATATTGATTTCTCAAAAATTAATCATTATTCTGGAAATTATACCTTTTGGTACGAATCAAGTCAGTTAGCTGCAAAACAAAAAGCACAACAAAACAAGAAAGCGGAAGAGAAGAAAGCCGAGTTGGAAGAATTTATCCGTCGTTTTAGTGCTAATGTAGCTAAATCGAAGCAAGCAACTTCTCGTAAGAAGATGATTGACAAATTAAATCTTGATGAAATCAAACCTTCAAGTAGAAGATATCCTGCGATTATTTTTGATGTAGAAAGAGAAGCTGGCGACCAAATTTTACATGTTCAAAACCTTGCAGCATCAGTAGATGGTGAAGTATTGTTTAAAAAGGTAGATTTGAACATGGCGAAAGGAGATAAAGTAGTGGTGTTTTCTAAAGATTCACGTGCTACAACTGCTTTTTATGAGATCTTAAACGGAAATCAAAAAGCCGACGAAGGAACTTATGATTGGGGAATTACTACCACACAATCGTATTTACCAAATGACAACCATTCTTTTTTTGAAGACGGAAGTTTGAATTTAGTAGATTGGTTGCGTCAATTTGTAAAAACAGAAGAAGAGCGTGATGAAGTTTACGTTCGTGGATTCTTAGGGAAAATGATTTTCTCAGGAGAAGAAGCTTTGAAAAAATGTACCGTTCTTTCTGGAGGTGAAAAAGTACGTTGTATGTTGTCTAGAACCGTTCTTTCTGGAGGTGAAAAAGTACGTTGTATGTTGTCTAGAATGATGATGATTCGTGCTAACGTTTTAATGCTAGACGAACCAACAAATCACTTAGATTTGGAATCGATAACTGCGTTCAACAATTCGCTTAAAAATTTCAAAGGTTCGGTTTTGTTTACAACGCATGACCACGAATTTGCACAAACAGTTGCCAACAGAGTTCTAGAAATTACACCAAACGGAGTTATCGACAGATACATGACTTTTGATGAATATCTTGATGATGATAAGGTACAAGAATTGAGAAAGAAAATGTATAACTAAGTACGAAATTAAAAAAAGGTCTAAAATTTTAATTTTAGACCTTTTTTATACCAACTGAAGACTGAAGACTGAAAACTGCCAACTGAACGCTACTTCTTATGTTTCCAGCGTTTATGTGTCCACAAGTAAAATTCGGGTGCTTCGTAAAGACTGAAAACTGCCAACTGAACGCTACTTCTTATGTTTCCAGCGTTTATGTGTCCACAAGTAAAATTCGGGTGCTTCGTAGATTTGTTGTTCTACCTTTCTCATAAAATTTTCTGATAGTTGGAAGTCGGGAATGGATTTTATATCATCAGAAAGTACTTCAAATGTAGCTTCATAATAACCACGTCTTACCCTTTTACCTTTTAGATAAATAACATTCATATCATATCTTTTTGCAAGAGTTTCTGCACCAGTATGAATTGGGGTTTCTATTCCCATAAAGCTATCCCAATGCATTGTATCTGATCTTCTTGGAGTTTGATCGCTTGCAAAACCGAATACACCTAAAATATTGTTTTTAGCATTTTGTTCAATAGTAGATTTAGTTTCTTTTGTTGTTATAAGGTAAGCTTTAAATCTTGCTCTAATATTTTTTACTAATTTGTCAAAATACGGATTTGCAATTTTTTTATAAATTCCATAACCCTTAAAAGTTATATGATTGTTCATTGATAAAACCCATTCGTAACTTGCATAATGTGCACACATTAAAGCAATACTTTTTCCTTTTTTTTCTAATTCTAGATAGGTTTCAATATTAGCAAAAACATATCTTTTGTTTATTTCAGATTGAGAAATTGTCATTGTTTTTGCCATTTCAAGAAACATATCACACAAATATTGAAATGATTTTTTCTCAATAATCAACCGCTCTTGTACCGACAAATGAGGTAATGCTAAGGCAATATTTTCTCGTACAGTTTTCTTTCTGTAACCAATAATATGATAAATTAAAAAATAAACAAAATCAGAAAATAAGTACAGTATAGGAAATGGCAATATTGAAATTAGCCATAAAATAGGATAGACAAGAAGGTAAATTAAAAACTGCATTCGTTTATTTTTATGCAAATATACAGTTTCTGATAATTTAACAACTTTGGTTTAACAAAACCTAAAGAACAATTCCTATTTTTACAAAAAATAGTTTGATATGGAGAACAATTTGTTTTTGATTGGATTGATTGCAATAAATGTTGTCATTAGTTTTAAAGGTTTTGATGACTTATCTTTTTTTAGAAAATATCAATTTCATGTGGGAAGTATTCGCTCTGGAGAGCAGATTAGAATGATTTCGTCAGGATTTCTTCATGCTGACATAGGTCATTTGGCTTTTAATATGTTATCGCTTTACTTTTTTGCACCAGTTGTTTACGGAATTCTTAATAATTTTTCTTTTGTATTAATCTATTTTTCGAGTCTTATCTTTGGTAGTCTTCTTACAATGATTTTTCATAAAAATGAGTACAGTTATAGTGCAGTTGGAGCTTCTGGAGCAGTTATGGGAATTATTTATTCAGCAATTTTATTAGATCCAAGCTTAGATATTTATTTCTTTTTTATACCAATTCCAATTCCGGGTTATCTATTTGGGATTGGATATTTACTTTATTCAATTTATGGTATGAAAGCAAAAAATGATAATATAGGGCATACAGCACATTTTGGTGGCGCTATTGGAGGTTATTTGTTCACAATAATGAAAAAACCTTCTTTGTTAGTTGATAATACTTTTATGGTTGTAGTCTTGGCAATTCCAATTCTTATTTTATTTGTAATGGCTAAACGAGGCAAGCTATAATTGGCATGGCTTTTGGGTATTTAATTTTATAAAACAAACATATATGAAATCGCCATTAACAACAAGTTTGCGCATGCAATTGAAAATCATCGAACTCCGATGAAAAACAAAAACAATTGTGAGATAAACACCAATGAAAATAGCGATACATATGC
>JFJP01032834.1_pt1 | contig 13931 bp, 12 predicted proteins | sample 431651 | NCBI WGS metagenome assembly JFJP01 (sample SAMN02602958, study PRJNA72255) | Microbial mat metagenome, whole genome shotgun sequencing project. | biome: fresh water; feature: sink hole; material: water; isolation source: purple microbial (photo- and chemosynthetic) mats found in... | reverse complement strand
GTTGCTATATCTTTGAAATTGTTCAGTATTCACAATTAAACGCCTTTACAGTAATTTTTCAATGTAATTCAAACAGTTTTAATAGTATTAGCTAAAGCAGTCATATAAATCCATGAAGCTATTATCGATGTAATTAACGTCCATTTAGCAAAACGTTTCTCAATATTTGTTCTCACTAAAATGAAAGGAGAAAGCGCATAGAGAGCAATAGCTAATACAAAACCCAATATATAAAAAATTATTTCTGGTTTATCATATATAGCAACAATAATTTCATAAGGAAAATACAATAGTGATAACAATTTTGCTTTATTGATAAGAAAATAAATACCTTTCATTCCTACCACTAAATTAAATATTCCTTGCAAAGAAATAACGCTCAATATCAACACACTATTCTGAGAATTATTTATATGATTGCCCATAGATAACTCTTTTTGCTCACTTATTTCTTCACTATCGATAATTGGTGTTACATGCAACGCTTTCATAAGTTTCTTCCTAATTTGTTATATTATCTTCCTGCGCCTTGCATTGCCATTGCTGCATAAAACGTAACGAAAGCAGCAAGGCTAATCCATAATGCTGATATCGATATAATTACTGTCCATTTGGCGAGACGTTTCTCCATTTTTGTTCTCGCTAAAAATAAAGGAAATAATACATAAAAAACCACAGCCAGCACATAAGGAATCGTCATAGGTATTTCATAAATAAAAAAAATTAACCCATAAGGAATTTGCAATAAATTTTCAAATGCTCGAATAACACCTTTTACGCCCATTGAAAGAACAAAATAATAAATTCCAATCATTCCAACCACTAAAGCAAGTATTCCTTCCACAAAAATAATGCTCAACACCAACAAATTATTAGGAAGAGTATCTTTAGATTGATCATTCATAGTAATTTTTCAATGTAATTTAAAAAGTTTTTCTCACTTACAAATGTAATATCAAAGGTATTTGAAAGTCCGATCATTTTCTCATCACTTTCATCTAAAACCAATAATAAAAAGTTTTCTTTTGGAATGTTTAAAGTTTTACAAATCTTGGTATATTTTTGAATATCTTGACGAAATTCGCCGCTTTTGCACTCAATCCACAAAGGTTTGTTTTTAGGAAGCACAAAAAATACATCTGCTTCGTGTTTCTCGCCGTTCTCAAAATTAAAAATAAAGTTCTTTAAACTAGAAAACGTAATTTTCTTACTGGATAATAATGACGCTGTTTTCATAAACGCATACCATTCTAACCATTCACCATTAAAGAAATTCATTATTTTTGTACTAGTTTGGAGTTCTAAATGTATTTGATTTTTATCACGTTTTTTAAATTGTCTTACAATGAAGCCATATTCATATAATTCTTTGCAAAATTGCATTATAAATTGATCGGTTTTTTGATTATCAGTGAGATCAAAATTGATTGCATCATAATTTTTGCGATATGCCCATCTAATTTTATCTAAAAGCGGAAATAAAATAGCATAATTATCGCCTAATTTTACGGCAATTTCATCAAAAAAACCGCTAATATCCATTTGTTTTTCTTTAAATTCTACTTTTACCTTTTTCTCATTTAAATAATTCACAACACCGTCAAAATTAATTAATTCAGGCGCAAATGCTTTATTTGCAAACGCATAACCTTGTTGTTCTTTATTTAATTTATCATTGGTCGCAAAATTAGTTTGCTCTTTTAGTTTGGTATTTTCTGCGATCAACAAATTAGTTTGTTCTTTAAGTTGTTTTAACTCAGTTTGTGCTTGCGTTAAGTTTTTAAATAACGCTTGTATTAAAATAGTTGCATCAAAAATAGATGCAGGTTGTGAACATTTGGGACATTTAATGGTTTTCCCAATGTGTTCATTGGGAACTTCTCTCAAAAAGTTACAACTCTTGCATCTTAAAATTGCCATAATTTACTCAAATACTTTTGAAAGTTCTGCTAATGTTTGAATGACTGCGTCAGGTTGAGCAAGTTCAATGTTTTCACCATGATTATAACCATAAGGAACACAAACCACTTGAAATCCCGCTGCTCGAGCTGCTTGAACATCATTTTTTGAATCACCAATCATTAAAGATTGCTCTGGTTTTACTTTGAAAAACTCCGCCGCGTGCAATAATGGCATTGGGTGCGGTTTCTTTTCGGGTAAGGTATCGCCAGAAATCACAATTTCAAAGAACGATCTAATGCCTAAGGTTTCTAACAACGGCAAAGTAAATTGCGCGGGCTTATTAGTAATGCAACCCAAATGCCAGCCTTGTTGTTTCAACCAATTCAAACCTTCTAAAACGCCGTCGTACAAACAACTTTTATTGCAAGTGTTTTCAGCGTAAAGTTTCTCAAAAATCGGCAATGCTTGCGCATATTGTTCAATTGAAATCGTGCCATTCAAATCATTTGAAATCGCTCGTTCAATTAAACGTTGCACGCCATTTCCAACCCATTGACGCACGGCAGTTTCTCCACGCGGAGAAATGCCCAATTCCTTGAGCATTTCATCAACGCAAAATGCCAAATCGGGCACACTGTCAACTAATGTGCCGTCTAAATCAATTAAGACAAGTTGCGGTTTTTTAAGCATTATTTTGCCACTTTTGCGAGTTCAGCACGCATTTCTGCGATGGTTGCTTTGTAATCGGCGGTATTAAAAATCGCTGATCCCGCGACAAACGTATCCGCGCCCGCTTCCGCTATCTCTCTGATATTACTACCTTTTACGCCGCCGTCGATTTCTAAACGGATCGGAAAACCGCTGTCGTCGATCAATTTACGGGCTTCGCGCAATTTGGGCAACGCCGATTTGATGAACGATTGACCGCCAAACCCAGGGTTGACCGACATCAATAGTATCATGTCGATCTTGTCCATGACGTATTTTAGGCAATCGAGCGGGGTTGCGGGGTTGAAAACTAAGCCCGCTTTGCAGCCGCATTCACGAATCAATTGCAGCGTGCGGTCGATGTGTTCGCTGCCTTCGGGGTGAAAAGTGATGTAAGTCGCGCCCGCTTTCGCAAAATCGGGAATGATGCGGTCGACGGGTTTGACCATCAAATGCACGTCGATGGGAGCGGTAACGCCATGTTTTCTAAGGGCTTCGCACACGAGCGGACCGATAGTTAAATTTGGCACATAATGATTATCCATCACATCAAAATGGACAATATCTGCGCCAGAAGCGAGCACATTGTCGACTTCTTCGCCTAACTTAGCGAAATTAGCGGACAAAATCGATGGGGCGATCCAATTTTCAAACTTCATGTTGTCTCCTTTTTGATCCATTAGAATTTATTGATAAAGCGAATTACTTTACCTGAAATCGGGCAAATTTGCAGCTAAAAACTAACTTTGCAGTTTAAGGATTCATGGCTTACACTTAACGCTGGCTAATATGAGTTTGCCAAAACTTTCTACACTATTAAGGAGAACGTTGTAATGAAATTGTATAAATTTTTGAGTGGATTATTCATTGCGGGATTGATTTTAAATGCCCAAGCAAAAGATCAACAGATCGTGATTAAATTTAGTCACATTGCTGCCCCCGATACGCCCAAAGGAAAAGCCGCCGAGCATTTCAAAAAACTCGCTGAGCAATATACTAAAAATAAAATCAAAGTAGAAGTTTATCCAAATGGTAAGCTCATTAAAGATAAAGATGAAATGGATGCCTTACAAAAAGGTGACGTTCAAATGTTAGCACCTTCTTTATCTAAACTCGCTCCTTTAGGAATTAAAGAATTTGAAATATTTGATATGCCTTATATTTTTAATGATTACAAAGACTTACATGGAATTACGCGAGGACAAGTCGGAAAAGATTTGTTTAATCGTTTGGAAGTAAAAGGCATTTTAGGATTGGCTTATTGGGATAACGCATTCAAACAAATGAGCGCAAACAAACCTTTGAGAAAACCCGACGATTTTAAAAACCTAAAAATGCGCATTCAATCCTCAAAAATTATCGATTTACAAATGCAATCATTAGGAGCAACTCCAGTGGTCATTCCTTTTATAGAAGTCTATAAAGCATTGCAAACTAAAACGGTTGACGGCACTGAAAATTCTATTTCTAATTTCTATACGCAAAACATTCACGAAGTTCAAAAGTTTCTCACTTTAACTAATCACGGTTATTTAGGTTATGCCGTCATTGCAAATAAGAAATTCTGGGATAAATTACCCGACGATATTAAAAATGATTTAACCAAAGCAATGACGGAAGCGACTGATTTTGCTAATGATATTGCCAAAAAAGAAAACGACGATGCCTTAGCAAAAGTTAAAGCATCGGGTAAAACCGAAATCATTGAATTAACAGCAGAAGAAAAAGCCGCTTTGAAAAAAGCCATGATTACTTCACACGATAAGCAAGATATTATTCCTAAAGCCTTTTTAAGATGGTGGTTATGCGGCGATAAATGTTAAAATAACTTTGCAAACTCAAAAATCATCGTTTATGTTCAAATTTGATTTCTTTTTTTATTTCAAACCAGAGGATGTTGCTATGAAGTTCTATAAGAAAGTGTTGAGTGGGTTATTTGTCGCGGGATTGGTTTTAACTGTGCAAGCCGAAGAACCCATCGTCATTAAATTTAGCCATGTTGTTGCGGCTGATACACCGAAAGGAAAAGCTGCTGAGCAATTTAAGAAATTGGCGGCGGATTACACGAAAGGAAAAGTGAAAGTCGAAGTATATCCCAATAGCCAATTGTACAAAGATAAAGAAGAAATGGAGGCATTGCAAATTGGCGCAGTGCAAATGTTAGCCCCTTCTTTAGCAAAATTCGGTCCTTTAGGTGTGCGCGAATTTGAAATCTTTGATTTACCGTATATCTTTGATAATTATGAAGATTTACATAAAGTCACCGAAGGTCAAATTGGTAAAGATTTGTTAAAGAAACTTGAATCAAAAGGCATTTTAGGATTGTCTTTTTGGGATAATGGTTTCAAACAAATGAGCGCGAACAAACTTTTAAAGAAACCTGAAGATTTTAAAGGCGTAAAAATGCGCATTCAATCTTCTAAAATCTTAGATCAACAAATGCGTGCATTGGGAGCAAATCCTCAAGTTATGGCGTTTTCTGAAGTATATCAAGCCTTGCAAACAGGCGTTGTCGACGGCACTGAAAATCCTGTTTCAAATTTCTTTACACAGAAAATGCACGAAGTTCAAAAATTCATGACAATAACAAATCATGGTTATTTGGGTTATGCCGTTATTGTAAATAAGAAATTTTGGGAAGATTTACCTGTTGATATTCGAAGTGCTTTAGATAAAGCAATGGTTGAAGCAACTCAGTTTGCAAATGACATCGCCAAGAAAGAAAATGACGATGCACTTGCTCAAGTAAAATCCTCTGGAAAAACCGAAATTATTGAATTAACCCCAGAAGAAAAAACCGCTTTGAAAAAAGCCATGACGGTCGTTCACGACAAACAAGATCGCATCCCTAAACCTTTGATTGAAAGCATCCAAAAAGCCACTGGCTTTAAGAAATAATTCTCTTTATAACTCATTGATTCCCATGTAAATAAAAATACATGGGATTTCTTTTATTATTAGAACTATTAAGGAGAAAATTCATGTTAAAAGTCTTAGACCATTTAGAAGAATGGTTAATTACCTTTCTAATGGGTGCAGCAACTTTAATTATTTTTGTTGCAGTCATGCACCGTTATATTTCTGGTTTATCGATTCCAATCGTGCAAGATTATCTATTACAAATCAATATGAGTTGGGCGCAAGAACTGTGCATTATCATGTTTGTATGGATGGCGAAATTTGGTGCAGCGTATGGGGTAAGAACTGGCATTCACGTTGGGGTGGATGTGTTAGTGAATCGTTTGTCTGATAATAATCGTTTTAAAATCATTACATTTGGTTTGTGTGCAGGTGTTTTATTTACAGCGATTGTGGGAACATTAGGGGCGCAATTAGTGTGGGAGAACGGAATGCATTATTCTGTTTTTAAAATGATAGGAAAAGATGTTTCTAATATTCCCGAAGGACCCGTTACACCAGATTTAGAATTATCGACGTGGATTGTGTATTTAGCCGTGCCAATTGGTTCTTATTTAATGTGTTTTAGATTTGTGCAAGTGGTGTGGAATTTTGTTAAAACAGGCGAATTACCTGTCCATGATCATTCTCACGTTGAAGGGGTAGAAAAAGAAAAACCCGTTGAAGATTTGAACTGGTTTGAAATGGATGATAATTTACATCCTCAAGACATTAAACATCATCACCATAACAATGGAGAGAAAAAATCATGAGCACCGCGATTATTTTTGGATTGTTATTGGCGTTAATGTTGACGGGAATGCCGATTTCAATTTCTTTAGGTTTAACGGTTTTAACTTTCCTTTTCACGATGACTCAAGTTCCTATTGAAGCAGTTGCTTTAAAACTATTCACTGGCATTGAGAAATTTGAAATCATGGCGATTCCTTTTTTCATATTAGCGGGGAATTTCTTAACGCACGGTGGCGTTGCTAAAAGAATGATCAATTTTGCAACCGCGATGGTCGGGCATTTTCACGGCGGATTGGGCTTAGCGGGCGTGCTGGCGTGCGCATTGTTCGCGGCGGTGTCGGGATCAAGCCCCGCAACCGTTGTCGCAATTGGCGCGATTCTATTGCCCGCGATGCTCAAACAAGGTTTTCCCGCTCGATTTGGTGCTGGCGTGATTACAACTTCTGGAGCATTAGGGATTTTAATTCCTCCCTCAATTGTAATGGTGATGTATTCAGTTTCTACTAATACATCGGTAGGACAATTATTTATGGCGGGGGTTGTACCTGGGATTATTTTAGCAACGATGTTAGGTATTACAACTTGGTATCGAGCAAAGAAATTTAATTATCCGCGTTTAGAGAAAGCGAGTTGGAAAGAACGTTGGAGAACTTTTAGAGCAAGTATTTGGGGTTTGTTTCTAATTATTGTGGTAATTGGTGGAATTTATTCGGGAATGTTCACGCCCACCGAAGCGGCAGCAATGAGTGCAGTATATGCGTTTGTTGTGGCGGTTTTTGTTTATAAAGATATGAAAATGAAAGACGTTCCAAAAGTCTTACTTTCCTCTGCGAACATGAGCGCTATGTTATTGTATATTATCACAAATGCGGTGCTTTTCTCATTTCTAATGACCCACGAAAACATTCCTCAACAAATGGCAGCATGGATGATGGATACGGGTTTTGGAGTGATTACATTTTTATTAGTCGTGAACATTTTATTATTGCTTGCTGGAAATGTAATGGAGCCATCGTCGATTGTTTTAATTATGGCACCGTTGTTATTTCCTGTTGCAGTGAAACTCGGCGTTGATCCAGTGCATTTTGGAATCATTATGGTGGTGAATATGGAGGTAGGAATGTGTCATCCACCAGTGGGTTTGAATTTGTACGTTGCAAGTGGTATTACAAGGATGGGAATAACTGAATTAACGATTGCGGTTTTTCCTTGGTTATTAACGATGTTAGTTTTCTTATTAATGGTGACTTATATTCCAGCGATTTCGTTGGCATTTCCAAGATTTCTGGGCATGATGCCTTGAAATAAAATTACTTTGTTTCTCAAGATTTCTAATTCCCATGTGCGTTGGCATGGGAATTTTTTATGCTTTTCTTTAACGATGAGCCATTACAAAATGAAATCTCAAAACATTTAAAGTTTCTCTTCTGGCGTACGAATCCAGAAACTCGCTAATAAACGCCGACCATCCGCTAAAATAATCCGTTGTGCTAATGCTGATGCACTAAACTTTGAACCATCTCGACGTTGCTCTGAAGTATTTCTAATTAAACGAGGTTCTTCATTGCTTACCAATTGAGCAAAATAATCACGAATTGCTTCATCATGACGTTTCAAAGGTAAAACAACTGTGAAAGGTTTATCTATTAATTCACTAACCTGATAACCATACAAATCCGCATACGCCCGATTTATTTTTACAAATCGCCCACGATCATCAATCAAACAAATTCCAATATGCGTATTTTCAAAGATAAAATTAACCATATCGTGAGTTGTTTTCTCACCTTGAACGCTGGTACTTTCTATAATTTGACCAATTTGCCAAGCATACCAACTTGAAATCGGATATTGAGAAGCAGCATTAAACCAGCGAATCGTTTTTTGAGAACCATCTTTACAAACCAATTGACCTTCCCAATTACGTTCTCCTTCACGACTGCTCAAACGCGCTAATTGCGTTGTATTTGGATAAATCCTATGAATAATATCTGGATTACTTAATACTTCTCGAGCTGTGTAACCTGTTGATTGTTCAGTAAATTTATTCCAAACTAATAAATGACCACTATCATCTACAACATTTAAAACGAAAGGAAGTTGCTCTAAAATTCGGCGAACTTTATCATCGCTATCATTAAGCAATATACCTTGCGGACGGCATTCATTTAAATCCAATCCAAACATAATCAAACCATCAATTTGATTATCATCATTTCGTGAAGGAACACGACCAATATGCAAATTGTGTTCGACGTTTTGTTTCTTCAATAAAACACTCTGCATTTCAAATTTAGGTTCTCCTAATTCTAAAACCCGACGATTGGGAGAAAATAATGGCGTACTTTCATCAAAAACTATGTTCTCAGTTGCTCGATGATTTGAATAAATTAAACGTTGGTTTTTATCCCAATGCCACAAATATAAAGGCAAGGTATCAAATAATAACTGGGATTCTTCCCATTGATTACGGAGTTTCTCCCATAGACGCTTGCGATCACTAATATCGTGCATTAATTCAAATTTAAACAAAATCCTCCCTTTTTCATCTCGCACTGCATCGGCGCGTTGCCAAACAGGGAAGTTATAACCTTCGGCATTAGATACTTCTAATTCACCTGTCCAACTTTTTCCTCTCTGCAAAGCGGGTTGAATTTCACGATCAATGATTTCACAAGAACCCGCTAAATAAGGTGCTCGGGGATTAAGATTTAAGGTTTCTAAAGGGTATTTGAACAGTTGCGAATACATTGGATTGGTATAAATCAATTTTCCATTCGCATCACTAATGGTAATTGCTTCATCTGAGGCTTCAATAATGGTTTTAAACAATTGCAAATCTGCAAGCGTTTTATCGCGTTCTGTCAAATCAATTCCAACCCCAAATACATAATCTAAAATGCCATCAGGTTGCACTATTGCTCTGCTATGCCATTCTACCGAACGAAAGCTATTATTTTTAGTTTTAATTCGATACATCAAGGTGCTTGGACGCATTACTTGAGTTAATTGTTTCCACTGTGTATTTAAAGACTCTTGATCGGCTTCAAAAACAAGGGTTTGAATAAAGTTCTTCCCTTCAAGTTCCTCTAAATTAAACCCTGTCGTTTCTAACAAGGCTTTATTCACCATCCGAATCGTTCCGTTTGGATTAACTGCAAGGAAAAATGCAGGAGATGCTTGCACTAAGGTATTCACAAAATCGCGTTCTGATCTTAATGCTTCTTCAGCGGCTTTTCTTTCGCTCATATCACGAATCATTGCACAAACTAAAGAACGCCCTTGAAATAAATAACTACTACCCGTTGTGATTTCTACGGGGATATGAGTGCCGTCTTTTTTCTTATGCCAACGTAGAGGAATGATTTGACGATGCTTTGCTGGAGAAAGCATAGAACGGGATTTCACAGGCTCTGCGGACATATCCATTGTTGTTAAGTGCATCCACTCTTCTTTGCTATAACCGTACATATCCATTGCGGTGTTATTTACATCAAAGATTTGCTGCGTATTTGCATCAAAAATAACGATTGCACTTGAGGCGGCTTCAAAGAGTTGTCGATATTTGGTTTGACTTTCCCATAAAGCGGTTTCAACTTGTGAACGTTCAGAAATGTCTGTCACGATAATTAATTGCATATCATGACCGTGCAATGTAAAAGGATTGACAGTCATTTCTACGGGGAAAACACTATTGTCCTTTCGTTTGTGATGACGACGGCGGGTATATTTTCCTGTACGTTGTTGTTTTGATTGAGATTTTTCAGCTTGTGCGGATAAATCAGAACGTTTCAAATTCAGTAATTCTTGGCGAGAATAACCATACATTTGAACCGCTGATCGATTGATTTCTACGATTCGTTCGCCGTCGGTTTCAACGAGAAATACTGCATTGGTTTCTGTGTCGAGCAATTGTTGATATTTCGCATCGCAAGCAAGTCGTTTGTCTTCGGCTTGTTGTTGCTCAGTAATATCGATGTGCATTCCAATCAAATGCGCGGGTTTGCCGTTGCTATCTCGAACCGCCGTTCCGCGACATTTCACCCAACGATAACTTCCATCTCGATGTTGTAATCGATGGACGTTTTCAAAATGAGGCGTTGCGCCTTCTAAATGACTTTGAATCTCGGCAGTCACTCGTTTGTAATCTAAAGGATGAATCCGTCGATACCAAGTATCAATATGATTTAAAAGTTCTTCGTTTCTATACCCCAACATTTGTTTCCATTTTGGAGGAAATGAAATGCTGTTGCTCTCTAAGTTCCAATCCCAAAAATCGTATTCATTCTTATCGTCATTTGTATTGTCGTTCACTAAAATAGGCGTGCCGTGATGCGATTTCAAAGCGATTTCAGTTTCTTTATATTGGGTAATGTCGGCAAAAGAAATCACTACGGCATACGGGGTCATTTCGTCGCGCCACAACGGATAGGCATTAATTCTCAACCAAATCAACGTTCCATCTGATTTTTCAACACCCATGATGGAATTTGTATAGGGTTTGCCCGTTCTCAATGTGCAAATCGCGGGATGGGCTTCGGTCGGAAAAGGCGAACCATCTTCACGGATCGCGTTCCAATCTGGGTCGATCAATGTCCAACCGATCATTTGCTCGGCGGTCAATCCCAAAATGCGTTCCGCACTGCGATTACACGCGCCAATTGTGCCATTTGCGTATTGCAATACGATGCCTTCGTCCAAAACGCTCACGATTTCATCGGCAATCGACGGTTGATTGCGTTCGGTGTAATCCATCGCCACCACATAAAACGCATCTTCTTGCGACGCGGCGGCAGTGACTTCCCATAACAATTGATGGTAACTACCGTTGTTGTGACGAAATCGACAAGAAAAATCAACTGAAACAATCCCTTGTCGCAATTGTTCGAAAAAATAACTCACCGCAGCGCGATCATCGACATGGACGAAATCAAGCAAAGATTTTGCGAGCAATTGGGAAGTCGTTAAACCGAGCATTTTATCCCACGCGGCATTGACCTCTTTGAAACGCCCTTCGTTGTCCAAAAACGCGAACATCGCCGACGAGCGCCAAAAAAAACGTGAGTGATTAGGGTTATTATTGGGCATACAAGTATCCTGCACTTTCCAAACGGGACGGCAAATGGCTATCCTACACTAAGCAGCCTCAAGCAACCACAGTGCCATCTATGATCTTTGATTATTTTTGCAGGTTTTTCTTTAGTACTAAAACATCAAAATGGTCGAGAACAACTTTAAAACCTTACTCTAATATCTCATTGAAGAACATCTCTCAAGAATTATCTCATTACCAAAAGATTCATAATTATCGACAATTGTTAAGAAAAAGTATAGAATACTTGAAAATTTTCAACCTTTTATATTCTTCAAATGTCAGAAATTATACTACAATTAGAAACTGTAACACAATGTCCGATTTGTAAATCAACTCATAGAGAAACGCTTTACGATGATTTAGTGGATACTTATTTAGGCGTTGCTCCTAATAAATGGCATTTGTATCGTTGCACTAATTGCGAAGCAGCCTATCTTGATCCACGTCCAACTCGAGAAACTATTGGTGAAATTTATGCTCATGACTATTATACACATTCCACCACACCTGTTTCTCAAAAAGGATTAAAAGCAGCATTTCTAGCACTGCGTAATGGTTGGCTTAATCGACGGGTTGGGTATCGTTTTTTTCCAGCATGGTCAATAGGTTATTATCTCTTTAATTTATTTCCCAACGCATTTCTAACCCATTGGATTCATCATGCACGAGGTTTAACGCCGCCTATTTCTAATTCAAATCCACCCATTTGGTTAGATATAGGTTGTGGAAATGGTGAGTTTCTCTCGCGTATTCAAACTGCAGGTTGGTTAGTTGAAGGTATTGAACCCGATCAACAAGCTGCACACATTGCAAAACAACATGGTTTCAAAATTTATAATGAAACCTTAGAAACTACGCTATTACAACCTAATTATTACGATGTCATTTCTTTAAATCATGTGATAGAACATTTGCATGATCCCGTTGCTGCTTTACAAATGTGTTATGCCGCATTAAAACCTAATGGTCGTTTGTGGCTATCAACCCCTAATTTAAATTCATTTGGACATCAATTTTACAAACGCTATTGGTTATCTCTCGAAACTCCACGCCATTTAGTTTTATTCAATCAAAAATCATTAGAAATAAGCCTGCAAAAAGTTGGTTTTAGAAATATAGAATATTTACCCAGAGGATTTCATGTTGCGTTAGTTCATATTCAAAGTGAAGCAACTAAAATAGGAAATATTCCAACGGTTAAAATTTCTCCAACTTTCTTTCAACGTTTAAAATGGCTTTCTCAAGAAATGCGTCATGGAATTGTTCAACCCGATGCGGAGGAATTAATTATTAACGCATATAAACCGCTGAATTAATTATGAAAATTGCTGCTATTATTTTAAATTACTTTGGCGAACAAAAAACTCGTAAGTGTTTAATCTCTTTACAAAAACAAAAATTAACTACGGTCTTAGTTTTAGATAATTCCGCCGATTTGAACGCTTTTAAATTATTAGAAGAAACAACTGCTGATTTAATAGAACAAAGTGATTTCAGACTAATATTACAACCTAATACTACTAATGTTGGATTTGGGAAAGGAATGAATCAAGCATTACGTTGGTTTGAAACGCATTCGCCGCATGATTTTTATTTGTTAATTAATAATGATGCAGAAGCTGATCTTCAAATGGTAAATAATTTGATTGATTGGTTAAATACACATCCAAAAACCATGATGGTTTCTCCTCAAATTTTAAGTAACCATCAACTGTTTTCTTGTTTTTATTATCATACACCAACAGGCTTATTATTTAAAAATAAAATAAAAGGAAGTTTTCTCTATCTTTCGGGTTGCTGTTTATTATTGCGAAAAGAAATTGTAACCTTTCCTTTTTTTGATGAAACTTTTTTTATGTATGGAGAAGATACTGAATTATCGTGGCGATTACAAAAGCAAGGACATATTATTGAAAATGTGATGAATGCAACAGTAATTCATGAGGGGGTTGGTTCTAGCACTAAAGGCGGAGAATTTTATGAATATCAAATGGTTACAGCTCATTTGTTATTAGCACACAAACTTGCTGATAACTATTTAAATTCTTTCATTTTCTTTGGATTACGTTCTATTATTCTAACAATAAGAGCTTTTCTAAGAGCATTTCGTTATCGTTCTTTAGTACCTTTTAAAATGTTATTAAAAGCATGGAAAAACTATATTTCAACTATTAATTAGATAACTTAGATCGTGAAAAGTAAAAACTTTCTTACTAAGGGAGTGAAATTTTCCTCTTATTCTTAAGTTATCATCTTGAATTATTCATTAACCAATTTCAAGAGAACAAGTAATGGTTACGCCCACGTTTTCTAATGCCACAAATTTGTTCGCAAATATAAAACAACTTCTTCAAAAAAAGTGATTAGCATTTTCCATATCTCTGCTAAAATAGCCCAGAAATCGTTCGGATTTGTTTTCTTTTGAGAATCTTGATAATTTTTTAAATCATTAACAAGAATTGCAAGCCGTTTTTCATCTTGAATGTATTTAATCAATAATTGATGAAATTCGGTTGTTTTTGCTTTGGCTTCTTTGTCGCTTAAATCCAATAATAAATACTCACCCATTACTTGA
>JFJP01039278.1_pt1 | contig 13932 bp, 12 predicted proteins | sample 431651 | NCBI WGS metagenome assembly JFJP01 (sample SAMN02602958, study PRJNA72255) | Microbial mat metagenome, whole genome shotgun sequencing project. | biome: fresh water; feature: sink hole; material: water; isolation source: purple microbial (photo- and chemosynthetic) mats found in... | reverse complement strand
CTTCGGTGCTGATTTATAAAAATGAATAATTTTTGAAATTTTAAAATACAACAATTTGAAAATGTATTAATTTTGAAATTAAACCATTTTCAAATTGAATCTTTCCTTATAAATAAACTTTCGGTTGTACTTTGCCTTTGAGCACTTTAAGCCCGTTTTGAGCCAAAGCCGCCATTTCGTCTTCGCCCGGGTAAATGTGAACGGGAGCCATTTTGTAGATGCGCTCAATAATCATGTTTACAAAAATTTTGCTGTTGGCAATACCTCCGGTAATTAGAATTGAATCCACATTGCCTTTGAGGGCAGCGAACATAGCACCAACCTGTTTTGCAACCTGATAAGCCATTGCTTCAAAATATAAAAGCGCTTTTTCGTCGCCAGCAACAGCGGCTAATTCTACTTCGTAAGCACTGTTTGTGCCCATAAATGCCGAAAAACCGCCTTTACCTACTATCATTTTCATAATTTCGGGTTGTGTATATTTTCCCGAAAAACACAAGCGAACCAAATCGCCACTTGGCAAGCTTCCGCTTCGTTCGGGCGAAAAAGGTCCTTCGCCATCGAGGGCTTGATTTACATCGATTACTCTTCCTTTTTCGTGCGCTCCCACGCTAATACCTCCACCCAAATGCACCACAATTAAGTTCAAATCATCGTATTTTTTGAGTAGCGACTCGGCATGCGAACGAGCAACGGCTTTTTGGTTCAAAGCATGAAAAATAGATTTTCGCTCAAAAAGCGGGTGTCCCGAAATTCGTGCCAAAGGTGAAAGTTCATCAACTACCACAGGGTCAGCAATATAAGCTTTTGCATTTGGCAACTGTTTTGCCAAATCGTCGGCAATTAAACCTCCCAAATTGCTCGCATGTTCGCCAAGTGTTTTGTCGTACAAATCCTCTTTCAGTCGGTCATTGACTTCATAAACTCCAGATTCTATGGGTTTTACAAGTCCACCTCGCCCTACAATTGCACGAATTTTAGCAAATTCTACTTTTTCTTTTTCAAGCTCAGCTACAATTAATTTTTTTCTAAATTCGTATTGGCTTGCAATATCTTCAAACACCGAAAGTTCTTCAGATGAATGCTTTATATTTCTAACAAAAATGGGTGTATTTTCTTCAAAAACAGCTATTTTTGTAGAAGTAGAACCCGGATTTATTGCTAAAATATAAAATCGTTCCATAATATTTTTTTAGTTTATAGTTAGTCAATTTGAAATTTGGTTAATTAGAGTCTGCTTTTTTAGTCAACCTTTCCAAAGTTTTTAACTTTGGAAAAGTTCATAATCAATTAGTTAATTTGTTACTTGCTAACTGCTGCAAGCACTATGCTGTTGAGTTTTGTTTCTTCGCTGTCGGAACGCGAAGTAAGTACAATGGGTGCTTTTGCGCCCAAAATAACGGCTGCCGATTTGCTTTCTACAAAATAAGCCAACGCCTTGTAAATCACGTTTCCAGCTTCTATGGTTGGGAAAACCAACAAATCGGCATCGCCTGCTACTTGGCTAGCTATTTTTTTGTGCTCGGCACTTTCTTTGCTAATTGCATTGTCGAAAGCCAAAGGTCCGTCGATGATGCAATTTTTGATTTGCCCGCGCTCTTGCATTTTCGATAAAATGGCTGCATCGATGGTGGCAGGCATTTTGTCGCTTACCGTTTCTACTGCTCCCAAAATGGCAACTTTGGGCTTTTCGATGCCAATGCTATTCATAAACGAAACGGAATTGTTGATAATTTCTATTTTTTCGTTTAAATCGGGAGCTATGTTCATAGCTACATCGGTGAGAGCAAGCAACTTATGGTAATTGGGCAATTCGTAAAATGCTAAATGCGAAAGCACTTTGGCTTTTTTCAACCCCCACTCGCTGTTGAGCACGCCTCTAAGCAAAGTGCCAGTAGCTACGTAGCCTTTCATCAAAATATCGGCTTCGCCAGAGCTAACAAGTTGCACTGCTTTTTTTACCGCCAAAGTTTCGTCGGTTTCGTTAATGATGTGAGTATTTGAAAGGTCGAGTTGTTCTTTAAGGGCAATTTCTTTTATTTTTGCCTCATCGCCAACCAAATAAGGAATGACATAGCCTTTGTTTTTGGCTTCAATTACTGCCGAAAGGGCGTGAGCATCTTGCGCTACGGCTACCGAAAGTTTTTTTACTTTGGTTTGTTTTGCTATTAAAGAATACAATTCTTGTATTGTGTTCATTTTTAACGTCTTTTATTGGTTTTGGTTTATAAATAAGTTGTGTTTTTTAGAAAATAGCTTTTCCTAGCCAACTATAGCTTTAAAAAAAATCTAATTTCAAAAAAAATGTTCCTTTTCGTACAGTTTAGTTGTATCGAATATTTTGTAAATTGTAAGTTATCTGTAAAATTTAATATTTTTTCAATTTGTTTGATACTTTGTGTAACTTTGCCTGAAAAGGAAAAATATAGATTTTTGCTATACTATATTTCAATGTTGCACATAAGTTTCTTTCTTGCAATGTATCAACTTACGACAAAAGATTGTAATTAGAGTACATTCGTTGTTGCATTTATTCATTATCAATTGTTTTTCGTAAATCGTTAATTATTTCATCTGATAAATCAGTAATCGTTTTAATTATTTCGTTTGAATATCCAGCTTTAATTCCTTTTATTGCGTTTTTTATATTTTGCTTTTGCATTCCGTCAATTTCTCCTTCAACTCTTGCATTATCAACAGAATTTTTTAAATCAAGGTAGTGTTTTAAACTATCTAAATATTTTTGTCGTTCTTCGGCTGTATATTTCGCAATTTCAGCAATTTTAAATGCTTTTTTAAATATTTTTTCTTGCAATTTTGATGGAATTCTATCAAATTTATGGAGATTTTTCAACAAGAAAAACCATTTGTCAAGATGAGTTTCTAATTCATCTTCGGTTTTTGTGTAATTTGGCATTTGAACATACACAAAACTTAATTTGTCATTAAAAACTTTTCCTGTTGTTTTACTTATTAAACCGATTTCATCAACAACCAATTTATTTTTATCTTTATCATCAAATACAAAATCAAGTATTCCAACACAATACACAGCTTTCAATTCATAGTTCCAATCACCTTTTTGTGCTTGTTCTTGAATTGGAAATGTTGCATAATACAAACTTCTATCTTTAAAAAACTGCTGCTTTACTTTTTGTAATTCAACAATAAATTTTTCACCGTGCTCGTTTTCGCAATATAAATCAAAAATTGCTTTTCTGTCTGTATCTGTTGAGCCTAAGTGTTCTGTTTTCTTGTACGTTAAATCTTTAATTTTCTCTTTAGTTTTCAATAATTCGTTGAGAAAATCTATTAATAAGTCTTTATTTGGTTCAGAGCCAAATAGTTTTTTAAATCCAAAATCTGTAAATGGATTTACGAATTTTTCTTTTATTTCTATTTTATTTTCAATCTTTTGCATATAAATCTGTTTTATGCAAATTTACGAATATTTTAAATGTTTTCAAATTTTTATCCGATTATCTGTTTTAAAATCATTTATTGCAACTAACAAAAAAACATGTTCCATTCAATTTTATTTTAGTAACAATACGAAAATTAGATTGAATAAAACATGCCAAAAATAATATTTTTTTTGAAAAAATGATATGCTTTTTTTAAAATTATCTACAAAAAGAAAAAGTTTATGCTGTTTCTACAACACGTTGAGTATCACGAGCAATAACAAGTTCTTCGTTGGTAGGCACTACCATTACTTTTACTTTTGAAGTTTCGGTAGTTAAGCAAGCTTCTTTGCCACGTACATTGTTTTTCGATTTATCGAAATCTACGCCCAAAAACTCAAAATCCGTTAAAATTTCGGCACGAGTTTCGGTACCGTTTTCGCCAATTCCTCCGGTGAAAATGATTAAATCAACTCCTCCCATAGCAGCAGCGTACTCGCCAATGTATTTTTTGATGCGGTAATGGAACATATCCAAGCCTAATTTGGCTCTTTCGTTGCCAGCAGCTGCAGCTTCTTCTACTTCGCGCATGTCTGACGAAACACTTGTAATTCCAATCATTCCGCTGTGCTTATTGATGAGCGTGTTGAGTGTTGCAGCCGAAATTTCTTCTTTTTCCATAATGAAAGTCAATGCTCCAGCGTCCACATCGCCTACACGAGTTCCCATAATCAAACCTTCTACAGGAGTTAATCCCATGGAAGTATCCACGGATTTTCCGTATTTGATAGCCGCTGCCGATGCGCCGTTGCCTAAGTGTAACGTGATGATTTTGAGCGATTCAAAGTTCACACCTAAAATATCGCAGGCTCTTTTTGCAACAAATTTGTGGCTTGTGCCGTGAAAACCGTAACGTCTGATACCATATTTTTTGTACAACGAGTAAGGCAAAGCGTACATGAAAGCTTTTGCGGGCATAGTTTGGTGGAAAGCAGTATCAAAAACAGCTACTTGTTTTACTTTTGGCAAAAGCAATTCCATAGCGTAAATACCTTTTAAGTTTGCCGGATTGTGCAAAGGAGCTAGTTCTGAAGCTTCTTCTATTTCGGCAATTACAGCATCGGTAATCAATTCGCTTTTGTCAAATTTTTCGCCTCCGTGTGCAACTCGGTGTCCTACAGCTTCGATTTCTTCGATGCTTGAAAGGCAACCGATTTCTTTGCTTGTTAGTACGCCTAAAATATATTCAATTCCTACCTTGTGGTCTATAATTTCGCCTTCGAGCATTACGCTGTCTTCGCCCAATTTTTGATATTTCATAAATGAGCCTTTCATTCCTACTTTTTCAACAATTCCTTTTGCCAAAACGGTTTCGGTTTCGATGTTGAAAAGTTGGTATTTTATAGAAGAGCTTCCACAATTTAATACTAATATTTTCATTTTATTCTTGTTTACGATTTTTTGTTTTTATCAAAAAAAGTACTTGAAAATCTATTTTGTTCTGTTATTAAAAAAAATAGAGTAATGTTGAAATCTGTTGCAAAGCCCTTCAAGGGTTTGGAACCTTTGAAGAATTAAACGATTACCATCAGATTTAAAAACAACATTGATTATTCTTTGCGACTCGATTTTTTCTTCATTTTTTGACCTTTTTCGTCATATTTGTAGAAACCTTCGTTTGTTTTTCTGCCTAATTTGTTAGCTCTAACCAAACGTTTTAGAATAGGAGAGGCTTTGTATTTCATGTCGCCAAATTCGCTGTATAAGTTATCCATCCAGCGTACTACTTTGTCTAAGCCTATTTTATCAGCCATTTCAAAAGGTCCGAGTGCTAATCCGAAACTGCTTTTCATTACTTCATCGATGTTTTCAAGTGCGCTTACTTTTTCCATATAAATTTCGCAAGCCTCATTGATGAGTGGCACAAACAAGCGCACGCTGATAAGTCCGGGAGATTCTTCCACAGGAATAACAGTACTTGCCAATATTTTGGTAAACTTGATAACTTTTTCGTAGGCTTCGTCGCTAGTGTGTAATCCGCGAACTACCTCCACGGTGCGCGATTCGGGCGCAGTGGTTGAAAAATGCAAACTCACACAACGGTCTTTGTACTCCAATTCGTTAGACAAACCAGTGATAACTATGGTAGTAGAGTTGGTAGCAATAATTGCATCTTTGGCAACATGTTTTTCAATGTTTTTGAAAATTTTCTTTCTCAATTCTACGCTATCTTCACGTACTCGCGAAAGAACAGCCTCGATAACTAAGTCGCAACCGGCTAGGTTTTTACAATCGGTAGAACCATAAATTCGTTTCATTACTGCACGTTTTTCGCTTTCGGTAACTCCCCAGCGATTAATCATGTCGTCTAACTCTTTTTCAATTCCGGCATAGGCTTCTTTTACTTTTTCATCGGTAAGTTCAATAAAAACAACCTCTATGCCTTGTCGGCTAAACATTCGAGAAAGGCTTTGACCTACTGAGCCACAGCCTACTATACCTACTTTTGAGAACAGCACTTTGGGTCTGTCCATTTCTCCTAATCCAAATTTTTCTATTGGAAGTACTTTCATTCTATTTTGTTTTAAATTCAAATTTTAAATCTCTTCGTAATTATGGGTTGATTTGAAAATAAATTTATTTTCAAATCAACTCATCATTAATCTTCAAATTGAAGAATTATTTTGCCGCTTGATTTGCAGTAATTGCCACTAAATTAACAATATCGCTTACTGAGCAGCCTCTCGAAAGGTCGTTGATAGGAGCAGCCATTCCTTGCAAAACAGGACCAACCGCTTCGGCTCCCGCCAGGCGTTGTACCAATTTGTAGGCAATGTTTCCAGACTCTAAAGTAGGGAAAACCAACACGTTAGCAACTCCGGCTATTTCGCTGTTTGGTGCTTTGCTTTTTCCAATGGAAGGAATAATAGCAGCATCGGCTTGCATTTCGCCATCAATTTTCAAATCGGGCGCCATTTCTTTGGCAAGGCGTGTAGCTTCTACAACTTTGTCCACCATTTCGTGTTTTGCGCTGCCTTTGGTTGAAAAGCTCAACATGGCAATTCTAGGCTCTATTTGAGCAATAGCGCGTGTAGTGCGTCCGGTAGCCACGGCTATTTCGGCAAGTTCTTTGGCGGTAGGGTTTGGGTGAACGGCACAATCGGCAAAAACCATTAAGCCATTTTCGCCAAATTGATTGTCTTTCAAAAACATAAGAAAAGCACCTGAAACAACACTAATACCGGGTGCAGTTTTAACGTACTGAAATGCAGGACGTAACACATCGCCCGTTGCATTGTTTGCTCCAGCTACTTCGCCATCGGCATCACCGGCTTTTATCATCAAAGTAGCTAAATACAAAGGGTCTTCGAGAAGTTTTAACGCTTCTGCTTTGGTTAAGCCTTTCGATTTACGAATTTCGACCATTAAATCGGCATATGAATCGATGCGGCTATCTGTTTTAGGGTTTACTATTTCGGCTTTGTTTATGTTTTTTAGTCCAAAACCTTCTGCTTTTGCTAAAATATCGCTTGGCTCGCCTATTAAAACGATTTGAGCAATGCCTTCTGCCAAAATTTCGTCGGCAGCTCTTAGCGTTCTTTCCTCCCAGCTTTCTGGAAGAACAATGCGTTTATTGTGTTTTTTTGCGTTTTCTTTAATCTGATTTAATAAATCCATGTCTTTTGCTTTTTAAAAAAATGCTATTATTGAACTATAAAGATGCAGTTCTTTGTAAAAAAAAGGGCTGTTTAAGATTTAAAATTCTTATTTGTAATACGTTAAGAACTGATTATTTTGGAACAAAAGTACAAATTTTAATTTCATTTTTGCATACATTTAACATAATTTAATGTAAGTTTTTGGTGTGTTTAAAAGCAGTTTTTGAAATAAGCACTTGTTTTAATTTTATTTTTGAGTAGAACCTTTGCGACTTGCTTATTTTTTAAGTACACTAAAAATTGAAAAAAATGCCATTTGAAGCATCAAATGGCATTTTAGTATGCGAAAAGGACAAAATAACAAAAAACTATTTTGCAATTTCCGGCTTCATTTTATTGCGAACTATTTCAAAAACCATAGGCAAAAGAGACAGCCCAATGATTCCGAAAATAACAATTTCAAAGTTTTTTTGCACAAAAGGCAGATTTCCAAAGAAATAGCCTAAAAGAGTTAAACTCGTAATCCACAACGCACCGCCTACAATGTTGTAGCGCAAAAATTTGCCGTAAGTCATTTCGCCAATTCCAGCAACAAAAGGCGCAAAAGTACGAACGATTGGAACAAAACGAGCAATTATAATGGTTTTAGAACCATGTTTTTCGTAAAATTCGTGTGTTTGGTCGAGGTATTTTTGCTTTACAATTTGTCGTCCACGTATTTTCCAGTGCAACACTTTGAGCCCAATAGTTTTGCCGAAATAATAATTAAGCCCATCGCCAATAACGGCTGCCACAAAAAGCGAGGAAAGAACTATCCACAAATTTAATTCGGCTGTTTGTCCGGCTTCATTTACAACGCCTGCACAAAAAGTTCCGGCAGCAAAGAGCAGCGAATCACCAGGCAAAAAAGGCATCACAACAAGTCCGGTTTCTACAAAGATGATTAAAAATAAAATGGCATAAATCCAAACGCCGTAATTTAGAATCATGTAAAATAAATTTTCGTCCAAATTTAAGAAAAAATCAAGAAATGCTTTTATAAATTCCATTAGTTTTATTTTTTAGTTTTAAATTGGCGACAAATATACATTTTTTTATAAAAATTCAAAACCAAATAAGAAGGTATCTTGGTTTTGATGTAAAAATAAATTGTATAGAAAGTTTTTGAAACGAACACTTTGAATTGTAATTATTTACATTTGGTTTGAGAAAAAAAGTTGTCAGTCAATTTTTTGCTGATTTTCAACTTTCAAAACGTAAGAAGTTCCATTCCAAGTGTAGGTAAATTCATTAATACTTTGATTTCGTGAGCCTTGAAACGTGAAAAAATCGTGCCATCCGTCATGGATTTCTTTCAAAATAGTTACTGAAGGCGCAGTTCCATTGGGAATTTCTTCTTTTTCCGAAATTAGTTTCCATTTCCCTTCTTGTTTGGTAAAAAGCGAGTAAAAATAGCCAGCTGAGCAGCCACTTGTGGCTACAAATTCTTCTTTTTTGCCGTCGTCGTTCAAATCTATGGCAATAACTACCTCGTCGATGCCCCATATAGTTCGCAAACTATCTTTCAATTTTAAAGCTTGTGAATATTCAAATTCATTATTATCAGTATTTTGTGGTGATTTTTCAGATTCTAAATTTTCCGAATTTCCACAAGCCTGCAAAAAAAAGCTGGCAAAAAAAGCAATGATTAAAAAAGTTTTTGTTTTTTTCATTTTGTAATTTTTGATTTGTTTTTTTTTAAAAAGTATAGTAAAAGTTTAAAAAAAAGAAACTAAACAGTAGTCGTTTCTATTGCAAAAGTAACACAAAGTAAAGTGTTTTTTTTGTTTATAAAAAATTAATAAATGTATTGTCTTAAAAATCAGGTATATTGTTGTAAAACATACTCAAAAAGCATAAGTTTTTTTTTCGGCTCAAAAAAAAGAATTACATTTGAACAGATTCTTTTTCCTTTTTCAATAGAAAAAGATTCTCATAAATAATTGATAATTAATAATTTAATATTCAATTATACTTTATGTACAAACTTCAAATTAGTTTTAAAATATAAAACAGAACAAAACTGTTTTATTAAAATCAAAAGTTAAAAGCAAATGAAGAAACTTACAATCTTATTTTTCGCTTTGGCGATATTTCTTGGAAATTACTCAAGCTCAAGGGCTTGTACAAATTTTTTGGTTACCAAAGGTGCCTCTGCCGATGGTTCTACTTTTATAACTTATGCTGCTGATTCTCACACACTTTACGGAGAATTGTACTTTTGGAAAGCTCAAGATTGGGTAGCCGGAAGTTTGCTCAAAGTAAACGAGTGGGACACCGGAAAACTTCTTGGACATATAGAACAAGTTGCTCATACATACCAAGTTATAGGTAATATGAACGAATTTCAGTTGGCAATAGGCGAAACTACTTTTGGCGGCAGAGATGAGCTAGGAAGCCAAAAAGGTGCAATTATGGATTACGGAAGTTTAATTTATATCACACTTTCGAGAGCCAAAAATGCACGCGAAGCCATTAAAATCATGGGCGAATTGGTAGCAAAATACGGCTATTACAGCTCTGGCGAATCGTTTTCAATTCAAGACCCCAACGAAGTTTGGATACTCGAAATGATAGGAAAAGCCGATTTCGACAAAGGCGCAGTTTGGGTAGCTCGCAGAGTTCCAGATGGTTATATTTCGGGGCACGCCAACCATGCACGCATCGAAACTTTCCCTTTGAGCGACGGAAAAACCTCTATTTCGTCAAAAGAATTTGACAAAATTAATTTGCCTACTATTTCTACCGTTTATGCTCACGATGTAGTTTCGTTTGCTCGCGACAGAAAATGGTACACCGGTGCCGACAAAGATTTTAACTTTTCGGAAGTTTATGCACCAGTTGATTTTGGCGGAGCGCGTTTTAGCGAAGCTAGAGTTTGGGCAGGTTTTAGAAAATTCAACAGCCAAATGGATCAATACGTGGATTATGCAATGGGCAAAATTAAAAGAGACGAAAAAACCGGATTTGCTACCAATCGTATGCCACTTTGGATAAAACCCGACCACAAATTGACTGTGAAAGAACTCATGGACGTAATGCGCGACCACTACGAAGGCACTCCTTTAGATATGACTACCGATGTAGGCGCAGGAGCTTTTGGGCTTCCATATCGTTGGCGACCACTTACTTGGAAGTCAGATGAAGTAGAATATTTGAACGAAAGAGCTATTGCAACCCAACAAACCGGATTCATTTTTGTGGCACAATCGCGCTCTTGGTTGCCCGAATGGGTTGGCGGAATTCTTTGGTGGGGCGTAGATGATGCAGCCACAAACGTTTTTATGCCACTGTATTGCGGTTTGGACGAAGTTCCTGAGAATATAAAAGCCGGAAATGGCGATATGCTTACTTATTCGCCAACTTCTATGTTTTGGATTTTTAATAGAGTAACCAATTTTGCTTACATGCGTTACAGCTTGGTTTCAAAGGATATAATTGAAACTCAGACCATTTTGGAAAATAAATTCATTGAAAATACTGCTGCTATTGATGCTGCTGCTATGTCGCTTTACAAAGCAAACCCAGCAAAAGCACGCCAATTTGTTTCGGAATATTCCAATGCACAAGTTCAATTTGTTTTTAATACTTGGCAAAAACTCGACCAGTTTTTACTGGTTAAATACCTCGATGGCAACGTGAAGAAAGAAGAAAACCGTGTGTTTTTGCGCAATGGCAACGATATTTCACTTCCTGCAAGTCCAAACTTTCCGGGTTATTCAGAAGAATGGAAAAAGAACGTAATCAAAGAAACCGGCGACAAACTCAAAGTTCAAGGCGCATCGCATTAATTAGCTGGTAATAATTTAATTATAAAAAATAATAATAACTAAAAAATTAAGAGCAATATGTTAATTAAAAATTAATGAAACATATTGCTCTTTTTTTTGTTCTTTTTTATTTTTTTTGTATATTTGCTTACATATTTTGAAAAACTTTTAAAAAAAATGATTTATACAATTTGCTATTGAAATTAGCAACATCAAAAAGGAATAATCATATCCATTTATAAATTTGTAAAACTAGTATTATGAAAAAAAATTTGTTCTTAATTCCTCTTTTTCTTATTGGATTTTTAACCATAAACTCCTGTGTAACAGAAGATGTAGAAAATGACGGAAAATTAGATTCACTTAAAACAGAAAACGTACCAGACGACAAAACTGTGTACAAATTACCCTCACCCATTGAATTGTACAAGTTTTTGTATGCTTCAAAAACAACATTTAAGAAAGATGCGCTCAATTCGATAGAACGTAGAGAAAAATACAATACCTCTACTCGAAAAGCTTTAAATTTAGGTGTTTACGCATCTGATTTGGCTTATAGCGCAGTTTTTGAAAAAACACAAGAAACTTTTCAATATTTCAAAACAGCACGTATTTTAGCTGACGAGCTAGCTATTTCAGAAGGTTTTAACGAAAAAGTAGCCAACAGAATAGAAAATAATTTAGAAAATGTAGATTCTCTTTACGAAATTGCGTCTGACGCTTATTGGGACGCTACTACTTTTTTGGAAGCTGAAAATAAAACCGAATTATTATCGTTCATAATAATCGGTAGTTGGATAGAAAGCGTTTACATTGCAGGGCAATCGGTTGATAAATTTTCGCCTAAAAATGAGATTGTTATTAGAATTGCAGAACAAAAACTACTGCTCGAAAATTTGCTCGATTATTTGAATAGCCACGAAAAAAATGAAGAAATAAACAAAATAGTTCGCAAATTGAACGAACTAGAAGAATATTTTTACAATTTATACGATGGCTCAAATAATATAAACATCACCGAGTCGAACTACAAAAAATTAATTGAAAAAGTAACTGCTTTAAGAAACGCATTTGTTTATTAATGCACTACTTGCGGCTTGTCAAAAAAGATTTTCTGTCTATTGGTAATTTTTTTCGTTACAAATAGAATTAGGCATAATCATTGCTTTGTTCCTTTTAGAAAGAAAAACAACTGTTTTCAATAAATCTATTTGCTACAAAGTAAAATTATTATTTCAACTAAAATATACATTTATAGAGTATGAAAACTATTTTAAAATATACTATTCTTTTAATAACTCTCGGCATGCTGTCGTTTACTTATGCCGAAGCACAAAATTGCTCAAAGAAGAAGTTTTGTAGCGAAGACTCCTATGGCGACTTTGATTATCGAAGCCAATCGAGCTATGCTATTTTAGCATCGGGCGATACTGCGAGAGCTTCAATTGTGATTTATTCAAAGCAAGATGCCCGCATTTTGGTTTGCTGCGATCCTGTTTTAGGCAATGTAAATTGGCGAATTTATGAGCCTATTCGTTACACAAAACGAACAGTAAAAGAAATAAACCGCAATGAGGAAGAAACTCCGGTTTATGCAAGAGACAAAAACGGAGACCCAATTCAAGAAGTGGACGAATGGGGAGACCCCAAATACAACGAAAATTACGATCCAGTTTACAAAGTAGAACGCTACGATAAAAGTGTACAGATAGATACAGTGTGGCAAACAGAAAAAATTAATACAGAAAAAATTATATTTGACAATCAAAAAGATTCAAAACCGTTCTGGCAGCGGAAAAACATTCCAACTACTAAACGTTTAATCATCGAAGTAATTATTCCAGAAAATGAAGCGGATTACGAAGGATGTGTAAATGTGGAAGTTGGGCATAAATCGAGCGGTTCTAAAAAATCGTTTCAAAAATTAGACGAAGAATAGATTCGTTTAGATGAAGCATAAAAAAAGGATAGCGTAACAAACAATCGAAAAGAAAATATTTTTTAGTACGTAATTTAACTTTTTTAGGTTCGATTACAAGCAAGTTACGCTATCATTTTTTTATAAATTAGCTGGTATTGAATCTAATAAAATGTTTTATACACTTGAAAAATTAGAGCAAAATTTAAACAGCCGTAGCTTAATAAATGTGAAATTTAGAGGTTATTAAAATAATAAAATTGTAGTATGAAATATATAGATTGGAGCAATAAAACGTTTTTAATTGCAGAAGATGAAGATATTAATTATTTATTTTTAGAAGAAGCATTAAAACATACTTGTGTTAAAATATTGAGGGCAACCAATGGCGAAGAGGCTGTACAGCTTTTCCAATCGAACGCAATAGATTTAATTTTGATGGATATAAAAATGCCAAAAAAAAATGGCTACGATGCTAAAACTGCAATTAAAGAAATAAATTCATTGGTTCCTATAATTGCACAAACAGCTTACGCACTTTCGGGCGAAAAGGAAAAAATTCTTGGCTCAGGATTTGACGATTACATTGCAAAACCAATAAAACAGGCTAATTTATTAGAAGTAATTTTAAGAAATATTGTTTAACTTCAAAGGTTAAACATTCAACGTTTCGCCTTCCGATTTTGCAATCACAACAGCTCCGCAAGTATCGCTCCAAACGTTGGTAGCCGTTCTGAACATATCCAAAACTCTATCAACCGCCAAAATTAAACCAATGCCTTCAAGCGGCAAACCCACAGCAGTGAGCACGATGGAAAGCATAACCAAGCCAGCCATAGGAATACTTGCTGCACCTATTGAGGCGAGCAAAGCAGTAACAACTACCACAACTTGCTGCATAACACTTAGTTCGATGCCGTAAGCTTGTGCAATAAAAATAGCTGCAACACATTCGTAAAGCGCAGTTCCGTCCATATTGATAGTAGCACCTAGTGGCAAAACAAAACTCGATACCTTGTTTGAAACCCCTGATTTGTGTTCTACACCTTCCATTGTAAGCGAAAGTGTAGCTCCTGATGAGCAGGTAGAAAAAGCGGTAATAAGAGCCGCTTGCATATTTTTCATGTGCTTCCAAGGGTTTG
>JFJP01027342.1_pt1 | contig 13934 bp, 20 predicted proteins | sample 431651 | NCBI WGS metagenome assembly JFJP01 (sample SAMN02602958, study PRJNA72255) | Microbial mat metagenome, whole genome shotgun sequencing project. | biome: fresh water; feature: sink hole; material: water; isolation source: purple microbial (photo- and chemosynthetic) mats found in... | reverse complement strand
TTTCTCATTGTTCTATTATAATTTGGAAGGTTTTTCTCGATATGAGAATACAAGCATTTATAGGCAAATCTTCCAATAAACAGCGAAATTACAATAAAAACCATAAAAATTGCCACTTTTATCAAAGTTCTTTTCTGAAAAAGCTGATTTTCTTTGATTTTCTCGATTTTTACCTCAAAATTTTCTAAGCTTTTTTCAAAGGAAAAAATCGAGGAATTTCCCTTTGTTTTTATTAAGAGTTTTTCATTGGAAAAATCGATTTCTATCAGGTTTTCACGTAAAAAAGTCCCCATTAACCATATCTCTTGGGATTTATGAGAAAAAATCAACGTTTCACAATAAATTAAACCACATTTCTTCAATAAATTATTCATATTTATCATAATTTTCTGGTTATTTTCAAGCCAAATCTCAATGAATTTTGACTTAAATCGATTGAAATTCTTGGGGATTTTGCAAAAAAGCGGCTTTTCTTCAATTTTTCTCTTGGAATTCCTGCATTTTATTTGAAAAAACCTCAAAAAAGCTTCTATTCTTCTAAAAAGAGCCTCTGGAAATCTAATTCCGCCTTTTTCAGCCAAAAAACGGATTTTTCTTGTATTTTTATCAAGAAAATCGCTATTTATTTGAAAAAAACTCGAATTAAAGAGGAAATCCTTTGTGAAATTAAGAGAAATTTGTGGGTTTTCTAGTGTTTTTCCTAATGAAATCAAAGGATTTTCTTCGGAAATATTGAGAATTAAAGACTTTTTCTTGATTTTTTTATGAAGAAATAGCAGTTTCTTCAGATAATTCAAGCCAAAATAGCCAGAATAAGCTTTTTTCGAGTTATTTTTCATAAGAAATTTCACTGAATTCTTTGTAAATAAGCCTTTTTCCAGAATTTTCAGCTGAGAATCACAATAAAAAGTGGTGTTTTTAGCATAAATGTGATTAAAAGCATCTTTTTCACAAAATTCGCAGTTTTTTGAAGGGCAATTTTCTGTTGAAAAAAGCTCAATTTCTCTATTTTCAAATAGAAATTTCAAGAAAATCTGAGGTTTTGTATCGAGAAAAGAAAAATTTAAGCCAAAAGATGAAGAATTTCTGGTTTTTTTCAAAGAAAGAGCTATTTCTTTTGAAGAAATTAGAGAAAAAAGAAAAAAAATCAAAAAAAACATGTGTTTTTTCTAGTTTTTTTTGAAAATTGGATGAAAAATTTTTAAGTTTAAAAATTTAATTAAAATTTTTTTATAAAAAGCTCATTAATCTGCAATTTCTTCTGAATCCTCTTCATCATCTAGATTCCCCATATTTTTATCTAATAAACACAAGTTTTTCTTAGAAAAAACTCCCTTGAAATTTACCATTCTTAGCGAATTTCATCAATTCTTCTATTGCATTTCCTTCAGAAAACTCATCGAAAATCACTTCAAATCGGTTATTTTCTAAATAATTTGCGATTTTCTGAGATTTCGCTGAATTATTCACAAAAAGCGGTGGAAAAACAGAATCTATTGTGATTCTTCATAAAAAATCCTTTAAATTTCCAATTTTTTTCATTAAAACCTCAAAGCGTTTTCAAGCATATTTGGTATTATTCGGCTTAATAAAGGTGAACAAAGCTCTAAACAAGGATTTACATTGATTTCTATCAGCCAAACCTTCAATTCTTCATCAATCATGAAATCCATGCCAAAAATCTTCGAAATCGCCATGGAATTCGGAGAAAATCAAATGAAAATTTACTTCGAAAACATTCGAATCCTCAGAATTTATCTTCCCAAACACTGATTTTATCGCATTTTTCGCTAAAAGCTTCATTTTATCATAAATCTCACTAAAAAGGAACTTTTTTTCACGATAATTCGAAGACATATATTTTTGTATTTCCTCAAAAGAAATCTAAAAAATTACAATAAAATTTGTCAATTTTTGATAAAATTCTTTATAAAATAATTAAAAATTCACTAAAAATAGATAAAATGATCAATAAAATCAAAAAACCTTATTAGAAGCTTCAAATTTGCCATAATCATCGCTTTTCTTCTGAACGGCGTCATTAGTCAAATGAATAAGCCTATTGTTCATATTCTTCAGTGAGAAATCCTTAGAAGAAGTCCTTATATACCCATCCTTATACCAGAATCCTTTGAGATTTCTATTGAAATTCGTCAATAGAATATAACATCTTATATCGAACTTCCTTTTATGATACAAAAGTGGATTCTCGATATAACTCTGTATGATAAAAGTCTTGATTTTCCCATTTTTATGCACTTCTTTTGAAGAAATAATCTCATTTATCTGAGAAATTTCATCAGTAATCACAATACCATTACCTCTATTGCTGCTTTCACCGGGTTTTATTATAAAAAGCTTCTTTTTATTTGTTTTTTCTTTCATTTCATTGAAATAAGCAAGAAAAATGCGATATTCTGGATCTTCTAGGCCTTTTCTTATGTGAAAAGTAACAGGAATATTCGTGAAAAGAGACTCGTTCATACAGTCATAAAGAATGCGAAGATTGTGAAAAAGCGCTTTTTTATTGCCTAAATGGAAATCGCCTTGGAAATGGTTATGAAGTTTAAAATTTAAAGGGTTTTCAATAAAATAGTGAGTTTCTTCAGTTTTTTTCAGAAAAAAATGGGATTTTTCATTTGTTTTCATTGGTTTTTCGAAAGCTTTTTCATTTGAAATTATCGATTTTCTAACTTTTTCATTTGAAATAGGCGATTTTCGAGAGGGTTGAAGAGATTTTATGAGAATTTCGATGAATTTCTTCAATTCTTCATGAGAAATTAAAGGAGAAATAGAGTTCTGTGCGAGGATTTGTTTTATAGAGTGTTTTGTAAGAGAAATTTCTGCTGTTTCTGAAGAGTTTTCCTCAAATGGTAAAGGTTTTGAAAGGATCTCGAGAAATTTCTTGTTCTTTAATTGAGTCCAAACGAAATTCGGGTTTTCTTCAATAGAATCCACAAAAGACCACCAATATCTTTAAAATATTTATTAGAAAAAACTCTTATTTTTATCGTATTTTTTCAAGAAAAAAAGCTTAATTTAAAGAAAAAAAGCTTTTTTTATCTTGAAAAAAGGCTTATTTTAAAAATTTGCGAAAAATAACCTGTTTTTCATCAGGGTTTTTATCAAAGTTCGATTATTGCCTTTTCCGATAAAAACTTTATAATTAGCCTGGTTTTTCACGATTGGAGAAGTGATATTATTCGAGAAATTCATCATTCTCATGAAAAACTCGTATTTTTGAAAAGGGGAGACCTCTGAAAGGTCTATTTTGAGATTAACTGATCTTTGTTTCGATTTTATATGCTTGCTTTCTTCGGTTTTCATAATAATGCAGATATTTTCTGAATAAATCTTTTTTTCTTCGGTTTTTTGAATAAAAGTCTGGAATTTTTCTTGAAAAATAGCATTTTTTTCTTGAAAATCAGTATTTTTTTCTTTAAAAATAGCATTTTTTTCTTTAAAATCTGCATTTCTTTCTTGAAAATCTGAATTTTTTTCTTGGAAAAAAGACGTTTTTTCTTGAGTTTTCTGCGAAAGATCATTTTCTTTGTTTTTCTTCAGAATCGGGGTATTGAATTTCTGAAGATGCATGACCAATCTTTTGATATTTAAACAAGTAACCACCGAGCTTTGAATATCCCTATTTTCCTTTCTTTTTTCTTCAATTTTTTCATCGACTCCAAGCTTTTTTTCTTCAGTTTCATCAATTTCTTCATGATTTTCCAGTTTTTTTGTATTAAAAACTTCAATTTCTTCAGGGGTTTTTCTTTCGTAAAACTCTTGAATCAAATGTGGGTTAATAGGATTTAATGCGATTTCCTGATCAGGATCTGTATTTAGAGAAAGATTCATCATTTTCTTCTTCTGTCCTATTCGAAAATAAAGAAGATATTATCTTTATAAAAGAAAACTGTTGAGATAAATGTTCAATAAATGAGATATTTTTTTCTCATGATTTTTATGCATCGGATGCGTTTTTATCTTGTGAAGAGCTGGTAATCGATTATGTGGAATATAGAACTTTTTAAGAGTAATTTTAGGAATTTTGTCATCTTTATTCTCATTTTGGACTCATTTTTTTAAAGGAAATATAGAAAAAATTTTGGAGTTTTTTTTTAAAACTTGTGTTTTTAAGAGAAATTATTGGCAAAATATGGTTTAACTTGTGGATTTTGGTGTTGAATGATCTGAGATTAAAATTTAAATAGGAATTTCATAGGTAAATAGGTTTAGGGTACTTAGTCTCGAAGGGTTTGCTCATTTTTGTTAACAATTAGTATGACCTGAAACTTATTATTCCTAAGTCTAATTTGTTTTTTAATGTTAAAATTTTTTAGTGTTGATCGAGTTTTTGGTATTTTTCTTATTTTTCTTATTTTATTGATAATTGAAATTTTCTTCAATTCTCTTAATTTTTCTTTTAAATATTTTTAAAAAATTCCCAATTTCACAAAATATTATCGTTAAAATATAACAACCTGAATTCTTTTCATAAATTCCTACAAAATGCACAAGCCTATCACAACCAGCATTCATCCAGAAGAGCCCCTTTTCTTTTCAAAGGTCACTCCCGAATATACTTTCTCTTCTCCTTTTTCCTTGGTCCGTTCTCCTTTAGAATTCTCCACTTTTTTCCCTTGTCAGCACGATTCTTTTATTTCTCAACCCAATGAAGAATGCGGTAATTGCAAGGATTGTGGCGTTTATCTCAATAAGGTTAAATTTCCTTTGTTTTTTTCATATAAAATCCTTCATTTCCCAATAGATTTCAAGCGTTTATGGGTTGAAAACCAAAAAAAACTCATTTAAATTAGACATTGCTTCCAAGCCTTTATTCGAGAATTTATCGAAGAATCTCCATGAAAAACCGATAATTTCTCCCAGTTCTAGCTATTATAAAGTACTTATTTTCTGAGAAAAAGCACTTTAAATTCTATTGTTTTAAAGAATAGATCAAGTTTAATAGATTGGATCTTCGAGATGGCTAAAAAGCTTGATTTATCCCTGAATTCAGCGCATTTAGCAATAGTCTATCTCGATATGATCATGAGTCTTGACAAAGAAGATCTTTTTCCCATTCATCTTTTTTCTTCGACAAGCCTTCTTCTCGCTGGTTTTTTCTCTTTTAAAAAACCCAATTTTTATCATTAAATTTCTTTTGTAGCAAAAGCTATAGAATTAGATGAAAGAATCCCTTTTCTGCCAAAACTGAAGAAAATGGTGGCTCCAATGTATAATAATGAAGATTTCAAGAGAACTGAGCGAGAAATCCTCAATATTCTCGATTGGAATCTACAGATACCCACTTTCTTCGATTTGCTGGAGTTCTACATGTCACAAGGTTTGATCTTTAACAATGATGAGATCAATGGTGAAGAAATTCAACAGAATTGTACGAAAACGCCTAGTCCTAATGAAAGACATGCGTATAAAGAACAAAAGTTCGCATCGCCTTTTATTAATAACGAGAAAAATAAGAGCTTTTTGTTGAATTCTGCAGGAAGCACTGCCGCATGTCAATTTTCTGGAAGAATTGCCAATGAAAAGAAGATTTATGAGGTCATTGTAGGAATGGAGAAAGATATGGTGAAACTTGCGGGATTAGTTGTGAAGGATTCGCAGTTTTATAAGTGGGATATGAAGGTTTTGGCAGCTGGAGCAGTGGGGTTTCTCAGAAAAATCAATAATATTGCACCTTTATGGTAATTTTTTTTATTTTTTCATTTGATTTTTCACATGATTTTTCCTTTTTCCATTTGATTTTCTTGCTATTTTTTACAAATAAAACTAAAAACTTCCTTTATAGGAACAATGAACTTGAGAATATTTCTCTTGGAATAAAACCTGAGCAAATACAAGAAATTCAGGACCTATTTCTAAACAAATTCATCAGTTATTTCGATGCATATCTTTTCCAAAGCAAGCAAGAAAATCTGCTTCGAGAATTTCAGAATATGAAGCTCAACAAGGAAAACACTCAAAATATTCCACTTCTTACCTTAAAAAAAGCCAATACACAAGAAGAAACCACAAATAAAACCTTGGAAAACAACATTTCTAGTGGTTTTTCTGGTTATTTGAGATCATATACCTTGGGTTTAGAGCCTGAAAATCAAATGAAAAATAACCCAGGAATGTCAAGAATAACAAGGAATTATACTACAGGAGGGGTTTATGGAGGAAATACCATGAAAAGCTATGGAGGAAACTATAATTACAATAATTACAACAATTTCAATCAATTTTCTAATGGTTTATCAAGAAATTACGAAGAATTTGTAAATGTTCCTCAGCAATATATATTGAAAGATGGAGAAAATAAGCTGAATATTTGTAATAATAATGGTTTCAAAAGTTATTTCCAAGAGAAGAATAGCAATAATTATACTGATATTAACCAATTAACGAGGAAAATCGATGATATTTATGGGAAAATCTTCAATAATTATCCTGTGACGAAAAAACTTTAATGTTTTTCAGCAATAAATTTTATTAATAATAAATAAATGTTTTTTCTGAAAATTACTTAAAATTAATAATGTCATTTTCTCAAGAAAAAAGTTCATTTGTGCCTGTTAAACCTTGTCAGAAGTTCTCTTCCTTTAAACCTGAGTCTGATACAGAGAATGCTGTCGCTTATGTCAGTTTGAGAAAAAAAGGTTGTCCTAGCAAAAACGCTTTACATTTTTGCTCAAAAAACCTTTGCAGAAATGATTCAACGAAGATTAAAGATGGACCCAGCTCTTTCCGAGTCTTAAAGTTGAAGAAATCACCACAAATTCAAGTCAATGTAAGCATTTTTATAAGAAGAAAACTTAATATTGTGCTTTTTAGAGAAATACTGAATTTCTTTGAAGAAATACAATAATTTTTTTCGTTATATTTACAGTATTTTCTCTATATTTATAAAGAAATTTAAAAAAAAAATTATAAGGGATGGAATCTTTTGAATCCAAAATATGATCTTGGACTTTTTCATCAATCCTATAAGGAATTGGTGACAGATGATGGTCAAGAAGAAATGTTGCAGAAGCATTTCATAATGAATGAAGATAAGGTCCGACAGGATTTCAAACTAAGAATCACAAATCTCGCGAATTATTATCACGATGTCAACATAGAATGCAATTTTTCAACTTTACCTAAGAATCTTCTCTTTCGGAAACTCAAAGAAAATAAACAGAAAAACTCTGAAGAACGAATGAAAAAAAAACATTATTTCTTAAAGAGTAAGTAGTGAGAAAAACAAAAAAATCCTTTTATTCCTTTTGACATTTAGATGATATTAAGTTCTTTAATCTTGGGGAAGAAGCTTATCAAGAAACTGTAAAGCAAACACCGAAAAGCCTCATTTCTCAGTTGAATCTCTTTTCACTGAATGAGCGTATATATCATCTGAAACATATATATTTATTATTAGATATACATAAAAATTATATGAGCTTATATCTTATAGATAAACTTTCTACATATATTTATGATGATATACATATATGCATACAAAAACTTATATTTTTTATATACGGAAACTCTAAAAATAAACACATATATGCATATATAACTTATATTATTTATTATTATATATAAAATAAAACCTTATATTTATAACTAATTTTACTGTTATTTTTTTAGTTGAGAAAGAAGGATTTAATTTAAAGGAGGAAACTTCAGATCAGGAAGAAGAAGGTGAGAGGGATGAGCTTCATCCCTTGAAAAAAGATAAAACTCTCCCAAAACTTGAAAAAAAAACGGGGATTTATGAGCCACCTACGAGAAGATTGGGAAAGTTTTTAAGCCCAGAAAATATGGACCGTATTTATTGACACTTATTTTTATTTTTCTCATTTATATCATCTAAAATAGTATATTATGATTTGAAAATTAATGATTTTATTTTTAAATATAGGTCTAAAGAAAAAGTCCACAATTTTCTATAATCTTGAAATGCAAACGTCATTTCTCAACAAAATCACCAATATGGAGAATTTTTCTGATTTAAAATTCAAAAACGCAGCTGAATCTCGTCTTATGAAAGTTTTAATTTTTTTAATAAATTCACTATAAATTCTAAATAGATGCCAAAAAATTCAAAAATGTTATGTTCTACATCATCTGATAACTTCAACACTCAGCAATTATCTGGTTTAAACTTCGATTCGAAGAAATTTCTGGAAGAAGAATTCAATAAATCGAAATATTTAACAATAAATAGTAGTAATAATCAGAGTATAGGGCGTAGAATGTCTGTTTTGAGTCCTGAAGTCAGGAATAAATTGAAAAAAAATAATAGTTCAAACAAAAGAGGAAGCACTTTTCTCAGCAATTTGGATATGAATGAAATGATTGATGATAATAACGATTTCAACAATACAATGAACAAAATTATAGAGAAAAATATTGATTTTTGGGTAATTTATGAGAATTTTATATAAAGATAGATACAATAAAAAGAGAAATTTTTAAATATTTTATCAGATTTTTCATTAAAATACGATTAAAAATGAATTTTATTAGGATGATTTTTCAAAGACGAAAAAAAATATTGATTCGAAAAGATTAGATGAAATAATAGAGACCAGAAAGAATTTGAAAAAAAAGTATTTGGGGAAGATGTTCTTATTACCTGAGAAATTGCAAAACGCGAAGAAAAAATTCATTGATTTAGGTGATAATGGCTCACCATCACATTCAACAACAATCCCTTCAAAATTCCATTCATTGTTTCACAATTAAAGCAACCGATTTTTTATAAAAATTTGATTTTAAAATTAAAAAAAAAAAAAATTCATATTTTACTGATTATTAAAATAAAAAATAAAAAAAACCATTTGTAAAACTGCCCCTTTTCATTCTTTAAATAAAATGATTGATGATCTTCTCAAAGACATGGATGAGGTTCTCAACGTGAAATCCCCTTCTAAAGTCTATAAGCCATCTCAAAACCATTTACAACCAGATCCTATTTCGATAGAATTTTCTTCAAACCGCAAATCCTTTAGCCAATCCCCTATGAAAAATGTATATAAACTAATAAAATTTTAAATAGAATCACATAAATTCATAAGAAAAACGATCTAGATTCTCTTTTAGATGAATTAGAGGAAATGAAATTCGAAAAGTCTAAAACTCCTAAATCTAATGAATTTAATAAGCCGATTCAATCAAAAACGAATGAAATTAATAAGCAAGTTCAATCAAAAGGGAAATGCTTTCAAATACTTCTGAGCAATGAAGAGAAAATATGTAATGAAAGCCATGCTCATAAAGGCCAGACCATATGTGATAAATTAAGGTGAATAATACAAAAAAATTCATTTGAATTTTGTATTTATAGATGCACAAATTGTGATAGAAAAGTCACTATTTTCTGTGGATTTAGCTTTGCCAAAGATTGCGATTATTTATTCTTTAGGAATTATTCAATGGATTCAGAAAAAATTCGAAAAAAACTCATTAAAAACGAGAAATTCACAGCTTATCATTGCCAATGTTCTTGGATTTCTGTTGATAAAACACTAAATATTACAAACGATTCCCAATATAAATGGGTCTGTGGAGGACATTGAAAAAACCACATTTTTTTAAATAAAAATGAATTTTGTTTTCAAAAATAATTGAATTTTCTCTTACATACAAAAATCATTGTTTAAAAAAAAAACGAGTAAAAAAATCAAATTTCTTTTGCAATAAAAAATAAAGTTTCTTTTCAAAAAAAACTAATTAATTTTTTTCTTAAAAATTGAATTTTCTTCATAAAATTAGTGTTTTTCCTTCAAGTTCTTACGGAATAAACTCTCGAAAAACCCTGTATGTTTATTCATAAAATAAAATCCAATTATTAGGATTATGATCACCAGGGCCTGCATCAGAAAACTCCATGAAAAAATATGTGCCATAAAGGAACTGCTCTTTTTTCCATCAGTATGGTCTTCGGATTTCTCTTTTTCTTCACGTTGTTCCTTTTTTTTTTTGAAGAATTCCTTTGTTGTGTGATAAAAGAGCTCTAAATTGAATTTCCCATCTAATTTTGTGAAAAAACAAATGGATTTCTTCGAAAAAATTCAGTTAATTCATACTTTCAAAAAGTTCTTTGACTTTTTCTAATTTTATTCTTTCTAAACGCTTCAGAATTTTAGGATTTTCGATATCAATACTAATAAAATACAAAGAAAAGAAAAAAAATACAATTAAAAAAGCTTTAATTTTTCAATTTTTACCTGATTTCTAACAAAAGATTCTTCAGGATCTCGTTTTCCTTTTGTTGTTCAAAAGAAAAAGAAAAATAGAAAGCCATTTCCTTAAAAAGACCCTTCGTTTGCTGGAACTCTTTTCTTGCAAGAACTATTTGTTCTTCGTTCTTATTTTCTTGATAAAATTCAATGATTTTAACATATTTCACCAACATTCTTCGCAAGAAATCAAATAAAATTAATTATAAATAAAGAAAAAAACTCGCGAACTAGCTCAATTTCGTAATTATCTTCGTCAATTTCTACAGAATGCTCTTCATTTTCTATATAGCCTTCTTTCGGCAATTTTCCCTCAGCAATCAATTCTTCTTCAATTAATTGAATTTCTTTTGCTCGAGCCAGAATATCTTCAAGAAAAAAATTTTTATAAGAACAATAAGGAATAAATTCCAAAAGAATTTATTAATAATAGAAAATAATTAAATTCAATGAAATTTAAAAAATTATTACATTTAATCACATCGGATTCATATTCTTTTCTTTCTTTTATTTTTTTCTCAACAAGATGTGCAGTTTCGATATAGATTTCCTCAGCGTTTGAGATGTTCAGTATTCTTAGGATCCCAGGTTCTGCTTGGAAAATCTTCTCGTAGCGTCTCATCTCAATCGCAGTTTCGACGTCTTTTTTCGCTAAAGCCAATTCTTTTAAGTCTGAATCTTTATTGAAAACTCGAGCCTTTTTAATAAAACATTTAATTAAAAAGCATAAAAAGAAGAAAGAAATTTTGATAAAACTTGTGCTCTTCTGAAAAAAAGTTGCGAATTTCTCTCGGAAATTTCAAAAGCATCCTCCATGCTCTTTAGCGCTAATTGAAAATGTGCCAATTGCATATAGCAGCACGATAAGCTCATATAAACAGTCAAAAGCAAAGATTTCCCTATAATAAATTCCAATCAAACGATTTAAAATTTCCTTACTCATATCAAGATCTGATGCTTCCTTCACCTCATCACCATCATGTAAAACCACATTTTTATCAGAATAAGTGGTTAAAAATCTTTTATATTTCTGTTTAAACTCATTTTGTTCAGCTTTAATCTTCTCTCTTTCTTCAGGTGTTATCGGAGGAAATGCTTTATCCATATCAATAGTTTTATTTTCTTCATCTTTTTCTTCATTTTCTTCATTTTCTTCTTCATTTTCTTCATCATCTTCTTTATTTTCTTCATTATTTTCTTTATTTTCTTCTTTATTTCCAGTCACTTTTCTATGTTTTAAAACACTTTCTTCAATTTTTTCTTCTTCTTCAGGCTCATCCTTCACTTCCAGCCATTTAAAACAGCTCAAAGCCCTCTCATAATAGGCAACAGCATCCTTATATAACCCTTTATTATAGTTTTTATTGCCATAATCCTTAAATTTATCATAGACGAAAAATCGATGTGAAGTTTCAAGCGTTCTTGCTTTTTTCATGTGTTCATCATCGTGATAAAGCGTATGTTTCAAATAAATAGGGTATTGATCAAATGATTTTCTATTTTCTACCACTTTTTTTAAAGAAAAAAGGCCTCTGAACTCTAACAGAAAAGATAAAGGAGATACATAAGGAATGCTTCATTAAAAAAAATGCATTTTATAAAGAAAAAGAAATGAATTTTACTCATAAGCTTCAGGAAAATGTGATAATCCTGGATTTTTCTTTGTTTCAGAGGGCATAAAAGGACAACCTGATTTAGGTTTTTTTTCCTTTTTTTGAAGCTTTGAATTCATGTTTTTCGGGTCATTTGCTTTGTAATTAATGGTAATGGGGTTTTTAAATTTATTTTTTTAAATGGAACCTGAGGGTTCATTGGGCATGTTTTTCACTTTGTCTTGAATTTGGAAATAAGGACATTTTTCTTTGTCTTTGATGGAGTATTTGTCGTGACCCATTGGCATTTCGAGATCTGGAGGAATGATCATTCCAGTATTGAGACTCTCTTGATTTTGATTCATTATTATGTTAAATTTTTTAAAAAAATGAGCTTAACTCGTATTTTTGTTTGGAAAATCAAAATTTAATTGCGAAAATTAAAAAAGAAATCATTTATTTAAAAGTTGAATAAATATCAAGGAAATTAAAAAAACTGCAAGAAATAGAAATGAGCTTCAAATCCTTTAAATTCATGAGAAAGTTCTCAACTTCAAATGAAAACTTCAAAGATTGGTTTTTTTATATCGATCATAAAGTCCAATTTCCTTTAAAACTCCTTTGAATTTTTCTCTTAGGGGTTGCTTTATCTCGAAGAAACCGATCCCAAAATTTTCCCGAATAGTCTTAAAGATCAACGTTTTCTCAAATCTTTCTTCAATAATCTCACAAGAAATAACTTTTCTCGACATCCGAAATATCCTTGTTTCTTTAATAAAAATGTGAATTTATTGATTTTTTTCCTTTTAGATGTTTCTAAATGCTGGGATGAGTTCAATTTTGTTAGAACTGCGGGTTTGGAATATGCACCTATTATATTTCATGATTTTATCAAAGAAAATTCTGATGATTTTCTTGTTTATTCACATGATTTAAGAATTGTCTTTGAGCCTGAAAAAATAGGAGTAACTTCTGAAGGATTTCTTTTTCAAAAGATTGAGCTAAATGATCTCAGATATGGGCTTTTTTCCTCTGAATTATCTGTGAAATTATATGAAAAATTTGAAGTAATACTTCATTTTTTTATTTTTGAATATGCGATTTTTTTTATTAATTTTATTTGTAAATTTTGGTTTTTCAAAAAAAGAATTCAAAGTTTTTTTTAAAAAATTACTTTATATTTAGATAAAAATGGAGGAGAGGCAGTTTTCATGGAAAAAAAAGACTTATAAATTATTATCTCTTTGAACTATTGAAATTTTATTTAATTATTCATACCCTCAGCCTCAAGAAAAATCGTTTTCATCACCTGAATTCTCTCCATTGAAACTTCATCTTTCTTTTTGCACAATAAAAAATAGTTTTTTCTTCCTTTATTATCCTTTGCTAAACCTTCGAACCTTACACAATAATAATCCTTGAATTCTTCTATAAAGAAATAATTCTTCACAGTCAAATCTTCTGTTTTACTGATTTCATGAATATCAAGCGATTTCAATAAAATAATATCAGGTTTTTCTTGGAAAAAAACAAAGATTCTCATCGTTTCTTTATCAATAAGTTCGAATTTTCTCACGATTCTCTTTGAAATGACTTGTAGAATTGCAAAACCTGATAAATATTTCATTGAGTAATACATTGGTATTATTGTGATATAAGGGGTGATAAACAAATGAATTCCTATTGCACAAGAGATGGAAGGAAGAAAGTATTTCAAATTTTCACTGGTTGCTGCTTGAAACGCTCTAGGAATTTTATCATTGGTTTCTTCGTAGATAACATTGTTAGGTTGCCAAGGGGTTTGAGAAGCTTGTTGGGAAAGATGGTTGAAGAAAAGGGTGAGGTTTTTTGTGTAAGTAGAGGTTTGTTGAGAGAATTTGAAGGAAAGAGGCTTGTGATGAAGCAATCGAGAAAATTTTATGAACATATTATATTGGGAATGTTCTTTGATAAATATTATTGGGTTTGGATATTTTTTTTTTGGAAAAATAAATTTATTTTATGTGAGAAAATTTTTAGGAAATTAAAAAAAAATTTTTAGAAATTAATTCAAAATCTATTTGAAAAAATTTAAAATTTCTAACTTATGAACACAAAAATAGGAACTCTC
>JFJP01005703.1_pt1 | contig 13934 bp, 13 predicted proteins | sample 431651 | NCBI WGS metagenome assembly JFJP01 (sample SAMN02602958, study PRJNA72255) | Microbial mat metagenome, whole genome shotgun sequencing project. | biome: fresh water; feature: sink hole; material: water; isolation source: purple microbial (photo- and chemosynthetic) mats found in... | reverse complement strand
AGACCGTAAAGCAGGAAACCGCTGGCCAGCGCGCCGAGCACGAAATACTTCATCGCCGCTTCGGTTGCCTGCAAGTCGTCGCGGCGCAGCGCCACCAGCGCATAGCTGGACAAGGTGAGCAGCTCCAGACCGAGGTAGATCACGATGAAGTTGTGACCTGAAATCATCACGAACATGCCCAGCAGCGCAAACAGCGACAGCGTGAACAGCTCGCCCCCGCGCAGCATGTCGCGCTGGCTGGCGTACTGACGACCGTAGACCAGGGTCGCCATCAGGGCCAGCGTGGCAAAGCACTTGAGCCAGTTGCCCATCGGGTCGCTCACCACCATGCCGCCGAACGCCACCACCGTGGCACCGCTGCTGGCATATACCGCCAGCAACACCGCCAGCACCGCCAGGGTGAGCAAGGTGAGCAAATGGGTGGCCCCGCGCATCGGCGTCTTCACGCCCAGGTCAACCAGAGCGATGACACAGGCCATCACCAGCAACAGAATTTCGGGGTAGGCCGCGTACCAGCCGAGCGAGTCAATCATGGGAACGTTCTCTTCTTTGGGAGCACGGGCTCAGGGCAGCTTGGAGATGGCCACATGGCGCAACAGCTCGGCGACCGAGGCGTCCATGACGTCGGTGAACGGCTTGGGGTGGATGCCCATGTAGAGCACCATGACCGCCAGCAAGGCCAACACCAGAAACTCGCGCGCGTTGATGTCGATCAGCGCCTTCACCTGGCTATTGCCCGGCGGGCCCAGGTACACGCGCTTGAACATCCACAGCGAGTAGGCTGCGCCGAAAATCAGCGCCGAGGCCGCAGCCATGCCGACCCAGAAGTTGGCCTTCACGGCAGCCAGGATCACCATCCACTCGCCCACAAAACCGGCGGTGCCAGGCAAGCCGCTGTTCGCCATCACGAACAACAGGGCGAAGGCGGTGAATTTGGGCATGGTGTTCACCACGCCGCCGTAGTCGGCGATCTCACGTGAGTGCACTCGGTCGTACAGCACGCCGATGCAGAGGAACATGGCAGCCGACACAAAACCGTGGGCAATCATCTGCACGATGCCGCCAGCCACGCCGATGTCGCTGAAGACAAAGAAGCCGAGTGTGACAAACCCCATGTGGGCGACCGACGAATAAGCCACCAGCTTCTTCATGTCCTTCTGGACCATGGCGACCAGGCCCACATAGACCACAGCCACCAGCGACAGCGCGATCATCAGCCAGGCCCACTCGTGCGAGGCGTCGGGCAGGATGGGCATGGAGAAGCGCAGGAAACCGTAGGCGCCCAGCTTCAGCATGATGGCGGCCAGCACGGCGGAGCCGCCAGTGGGTGCCTCCACGTGCACATCGGGCAGCCAGGTGTGTACCGGCCACATCGGCACCTTCACGGCAAACGCCGCGAAGAACGCGAAGAACAGCAGCGTTTGAGCAGTGCCGCCCAGGGGCAGCTTGTACCAAGTGGCCAGGTCGAAGCTGCCGCCCGACTGGGTGTAGAGGTAAATCAACGCCACCAGCATCAGCAGCGAGCCCAGCAGCGTGTACAGGAAGAATTTGAAGGCGGCGTAGATCTTGTTCTGCCCACCCCAGATACCGATGATCAGGTACATGGGGATCAGCGTGGCCTCAAAGAACACGTAGAACAGCATCGCATCCTGCGCGCTGAATACACCGATCATCAGACCCGACAGAATCAGGAAGGCGCCCATGTACTGGTTCACCCGGCTGGTGATCGCCTCCCAACTCGCAATGACCACGATCACCGTAATGAAGGCGGTGAGCAGCACCAGCCAGAGCGAAATGCCGTCCACCCCCAGGTGGTAGTGGATGTTGAAGCGCCCGATCCAGAGGGTCTTCTCCACGAACTGCATCGCCGCCGTACCGAGCTGAAAACCGGTGTAGAGCGGCACCGTCACCGCCAGAGAGACCACCGAACCGATCAGCGCGATCCAGCGCACCATGGCCGCCTGCGCATCTCGACCGAAGGCGAGCAGCACCACGCCAAAGAAAATTGGCGTCCAGATCGCCAGACTCAGCAAACCCATCTTGTTCTTCCTCTTGGCTGTGTTCTTAGCGGGCGATCCAGACGAAATACGTCATGAACAGCAACACGCCCACGATCATCACCAGGGCGTAGTGGTACAGGTAGCCGCTCTGTGCCTGACGCACCACCGAAGACACCCAGCCCACCAGCTTCCAGCTGGCGTTGACCACGCCGCCTTCGATCAACCCGCGGTCTCCGCCTTTCCACAGGCCAGTTCCGAGAGCGCGCGCGCCGCGCGCAATCACGTTCTCATTGAACCAGTCCAGGTAGTACTTGTTTTCCAGCACCGTCATCACGGGCTTGAGCGCTCGACCGATCGCCGCGGGCACCGACGGATTGATCAGGTACATGTACCAGGCGCTGACCGCGCCCGCCAGAGCGAGCCAGAATGGTGGCGTCGAGAAACCGTGCAAGGTCATGGCCATTGGACCGTGGAATATCTCCGCGAACTTCGACAGCGCCGGGTGCAGTTCGGCATTGATCGTGATCGCGTCCTTCAAGAAGCTGCCGAACAGCATCGGTTCGATGGTGAAAAAGCCGATGAAAACCGAAGGAATCGCCAGCAACACCAGCGGCACGGTCACCACCCAAGGCGTCTCATGCGGCTTGCCGTCGCCATGCCCATGGTCATGGCCGTGGTCGTCATGCCCGTTGTGGGCATCGGGGTTCTGGTCGTAGCGCTCCTTGCCGTGGAACACCAAAAAGTACAACCGGAACGAATAGAACGAGGTGACGAACACACCGGCCAGCACCGCGGCGTAGGCAAAGCCCGCGGCCGGCAGGGTGCTGAAGTGCACCGACTCGATGATGCTGTCTTTGGAGTAAAAGCCCGAGAACAGCGGCGTGCCGATCAGCGCCAGGGTGCCCAGCAGGAAGGTGATCCAGGTGATGGGCATGTATTTGCGCACGCCGCCCATCCAGCGGATGTCCTGGTTGTGGTGCAGGCCCATGATCACCGAGCCAGCCGCCAGGAACAGCAGTGCCTTGAAGAAGGCGTGGGTCATGAGGTGGAACACCGCCACCGAGTAAACCGAAGCGCCCAGCGCCACGGTCATGTAACCCAACTGGGACAGCGTGGAGTACGCCACCACCCGCTTGATGTCGTTCTGGATGATGCCCAGAAAGCCCATGAACAGCGCGGTGATGGCGCCAATGATCAGGATGAAATTGAGCGCCGTGTCCGACAGCTCGAACAGCGGCGACATGCGCGAGACCATGAAAATGCCAGCCGTCACCATGGTGGCGGCGTGGATCAGCGCGGAGATTGGGGTCGGGCCCTCCATGGAGTCGGGCAGCCACACATGCAGCGGGAACTGGGCGCTCTTGCCCATGGCGCCGATGAACAGGCAGATGCAGATCACCGTGACCAGCAGCCAGTCGGCGCCGCCAAACGGGTTGGCAAAACCGATCGCACCCAGCTCGCTGGCTTTGGCAAAAATCTCGGTGTAGTTCAACGAACCGGTGTGGGCAACGATCAGACCAATGCCCAAAATGAAGCCGAAATCGCCCACACGGTTAACCAGAAACGCCTTCATGTTGGCGAAGATCGCGGTCGGTTTGTTGTACCAGAAGCCAATCAGCAGGTACGACACCAGGCCCACCGCCTCCCAGCCAAAGAACAGCTGCAGCAGGTTGTTGCTCATGACGAGCATGAGCATGGAGAAGGTGAACAGCGAGATGTAGGCAAAGAACCGGTTGTAGCCAGCGTCTTCTTCCATGTAGCCGATGGTGTAGAGGTGCACCATCAGCGAGACAAAGGTCACCACGCACATCATCATGGCGGTGAGGCCGTCGACCATGAAGCCGATTTCCATCTTCAGGCTGCCAATGCGCATCCACTCGTAGATGGTGGCGTTGAAGCGCGCGCCGTCGATCACATCCATCAGCGTGCTGACCGAGAGCACAAACGCCACCAGCACACCCAGGATGGTGGCGGTATGCGAAGCACGGCGACCAATGACGTTGCCGCCGAACGTGGTACCCAGAATGCCGGCGATCAGCGCGCCCGCGAGCGGGGCCAGCGGAACGGCCAGCAGGGTGGTTGCGGAAAGGGTTGTGCTCATGGATGCGTGCCTGAGGTTGCCTGGGACGGTATCCCGGCCTCAGCCTTTGAGGGTGTTGAGTTCTTCGACGCTGATCGAGGCGCGGTTGCGGAACAGCAGCATCAGGATCGCCAGACCGATGGCAGACTCGGCGGCCGCCACCGTGAGAATGAAGAACACGAAAACCTGTCCGTGCAGATCACCCAGGAAGTAGGCGAAAGCGATGAAGTTCATGTTGACCGCCAGCAACATCAGCTCGATGGCCATCAACAAAACGATCAGGTTCTTGCGATTCAGAAAAATGCCAATCACCGACAAGGCAAACAGGATGGCACCCACCGACAGATAGTGGCCCAGTGTCAAGCTCATGCCTTGCCCTCCTCGGAAGCTGCGGGCAGCGCGGCGGGTTTCTGGGTGGCACTCATCGGCAGCACCGTCAGGCGGTCACTGGCCCGCACCTGCACCTGAACACCCGGGTTGATGGCCTTGCTGTCTTTGCGCTGGCGCAGCGTGAGCGCGATGGCGGCGATCATCGCCACCAGCAGAATCACCGCGGCCACCTCGATCGGATAGAGGTACTCGGTATACAGCAACACACCAAGAGACTTGGTGTTGGAGGCATTGGCCAGCTCGGCAGGCACCGCCGGTGCGGTGACGTTCGGAAAGCCCAACCACAGCACCGCGATGATCTGCATCGCCACCACGGCGCCCAACACCGCCGCCAGCGGAAAGTGCTGCCAGAACGACCAGCGCTCCCCGGCCAGCTTGATGTCGAGCATCATGACCACGAACAGAAACAGAACCATCACGGCACCCAGGTACACCAGCACCAGGGTCAGGCCCAGGAATTCGGCCTGAATCAGCAGCCACAGGGCCGCCGCCTGCGAAAACGCCAGCATCAGATGCAGCACCGCCACCACCGGGTTGCGCGCGGTGATAACGCGAAAGGCTGCGTAGAGCAGCACTGCCGCGAACAGGTAGAAGAAGCCGATCTGGTAATCCATGGACGGGAGGCGGGTATCAGGGTTGTTGGGGCGCGTGGAGGGCGCAGCGGGTTGCGCTCAGCGCGGTTCGGCCATCAGCGGTAAGGCGCGTCCGCAGCGCGGGCTGCGGCGATCTCGGTTTCGTATCGGTCACCGACGGCCAGCAGCATTTCCTTGGTGAAGTACAGGTCGCCCCGCTTCTCGCCGTGGTACTCGAGGATGTGGGTTTCCACGATGGCATCCACCGGGCAGGCTTCTTCGCAGAAGCCGCAGAAGATGCACTTGGTCAGGTCGATGTCGTAGCGGGTGGTTCGGCGCGTGCCATCGTCGCGCTGGTCGGACTCAATCGTGATCGCCACCGCCGGGCACACCGCCTCACACAGCTTGCAGGCAATGCAACGCTCCTCGCCGTTGGCGTAACGACGCTGGGCATGCAGGCCACGGAAACGGGGCGAGAGCGGGGTTTTTTCTTCCGGGAATTGCACCGTCACCTTGCGGCGCAACGCATAGCGCCCAGTCAACGCCATGCCTTTGATGAGCTCGACGAGCAGGAAACTCTTGAAGAAGTCGCCCAGGGAAAACGGCGCAACGACAGCCGGTGCAACGGCCCGGATGGCGGTGGGTGCGGTGGTGGTGTTCATGTGCGTGGTCCTGCGGTGGGGTGCGGCGTCGAGGGCGGGGCGTGTTGCGACCCGCTCAGTTCCAGATGTTCCAGGGGGTCTGCATCAGCGCGCCCACCAGCAGGAGCCAGACCAGGGTCACGGGAATGAAGATTTTCCAGCCCAGACGCATGATCTGGTCGTACCGGAAGCGCGGGAACGTGGCACGCAGCCAGATGAAGACCGACACCACCAGGAAGGTTTTGGCGCCGAGCCAGATCCAGCCAGGAATCCAATTGAAGACCGCGCTGTCGATGGGGGGCAACCAGCCGCCGAGAAACATCAACACGGCCAAGATGGACACCAGCCACATGCTGGCGTATTCGGCCAGGAAGAAGATGGCAAAGCCCATGCCCGAATACTCGACCATGTGACCAGCCACAATTTCGGCCTCGCCTTCCACCACGTCGAACGGGTGGCGATTGGTCTCAGCCACGCCTGAGATGAGAAACACCACAAATATCGGCAGCAGCGGCAGCCAGTTCCACGACAGGAAGTTCAGCCCCATGTCGGCACCCATGCCGCGGGCTTGCGAGGCCACAATTTCGCCCAGGTGCAGACTGCCCGCGGTCATGATCACGACCAGGAAACAGAACCCGATGGCAATTTCGTAGCTCACCATCTGAGCAGAGGCGCGCAAGGCACCGAGAAACGCGTATTTGGAGTTCGAGGCCCAGCCCGCGATGATCACGCCATAGACCTCGATCGAGGTGATCGCAAGAATCAGCAGTAGTCCGGCGTTGACGTTCGCGAGGATCGCTTCCGGACCAAACGGGATGGCCACCCAGGCCGCCAGCGCGGGCATGATCGCCATGATGGGGCCCAGCCGGAACAGGCCGGGGCTGGCCGCACTCGGGCTGATGATCTCTTTGGTGAGCAGCTTGATCGCATCGGCGATGGGCTGCAGCAGGCCAAACGGCCCCACGCGGTTCGGACCCATGCGCACCTGCATGAAGCCGAGCAGCTTGCGCTCCCACAGCGTGAGGTAAGCCACCGCGCCCATCAGCGGCGCGAGCACCGCCACAATTTTGATCAGACTCCAGATCACCGGCCAGGCGGCGGTGGTCCACCAGGGCGCGGCGATCAGCCCGAGGCCGCCGTTGTACATCGCGTCGATCATGCGTGGACCTCGTCGGACACAGTTTGCGCAGGGCGCGCGTCGGCAGTGAGTTGCAGCGATGTGGCGCGACGCACCAAGCCATCCAGCTGGTAAATGCCAGCCACGCACGGTGCGCGGGTGGCCGGGGTGAGGTCTGGCGAGTTCGCGCTGGCAGCGTTGCACAGGCGCGCGGCTGCGACCAGCTGGCCCGCTTCAACACCCGGCAGCGCCTGCGCCAGCACTGCTTGCGACGAATCGGCATCGAACCCGGCGAGCCCCAGCAGGTTGCCCAGCACGCGCAGCACCTTCCAGCCCGGACGCGTGTCGCCCAGGGGGCGGACCACGGCGTGGAAACTCTGCAGGCGGCCTTCTGCGTTCACAAACGAGCCCGAGGTTTCACTGAAGGGAGCAATCGGCAGCAGCACGTCGCTGATGTCGAGATTGGTCTTGAACGGGCTGAGCGTGACGACCATGCCGGCCTGGGCCAGCGCCTGACCGTCCACCGCACTGTCTGCACCGGGTTCCACGTTCAGGAGCAACGCCGCCTTCACGCCGCCTGCCAGCATCTGGCCCGCGTTCAAACCGCCAGCGCCCGGCAGCGCGCGCACCAGCTGGGCACCCACGGTGTTGGCGGCTTCGGTCAGGTAACCCACACGGGCGCCGGTCTGCTCGGCCATCCAGCAGGCCAGAGCGAGCAGGCTCGACGCCTTTTCATGGTGGGCCGCGGCATTGCCCAGAAGAATGGCCTTGCGCTCGCCACCGAGCAGCGAGCTGGCGACCGCGCGGTCCGCGGCGCTCGGCGCTGCGGCAACCGGCGACGGGACGCCCTGGGTCTCGGCGATCGCGGCTGCAATGCCCGCGAGCGCCGCGACCCAGACCGACGCATCGGCCTGGCACAGGTTGGTGATCGGCATCGCCCAGTCGGGCGCGTGATCGGTCAGGACGCTCAGCTGCGCACCGTGGCGCACCGCCTGGCGGATGCGCTGCGCGAAGAGCGGATGGTCTTTGCGCAGGCTGGACCCGACCACCAGCACCCGCTGCAGACTGGACAGGTCAGCGATCGGCAGGCCCAGCCAGCGCGCTGAGCCGGCGGGTGCGGCGTTGTGGAAATCGGCCGCGCGCAGGCGGCTGTCGATGTTCTCGCTGCCCAGGCCGCGTACCAGGGCGCCAGCGAGAGCGAGTTCTTCGAGCGTACTGTGGGGGCTGGCCAGCAAGCCGATGGCTTCCGCACCAAATTCGGCCTTCACCTGCTTGAGCCCGTTGACCACGTACTCGAGCGCGGTCTGCCAGTCCACTGGCTGCCACTGGCCGCCCTGCTTGATCATGGGCCCGGTCAGGCGATCCACCTCCAGCGCTTCGTAGGAGAAACGGTCGCGATCGGCGATCCAGCACTCGTTGACCGCTTCGTTTTCCAGCGGCACCACGCGCATCACTTTGTGGTTTTTCACCTGCACGATGAGGTTGGCGCCGGTGGAATCGTGCGGGCTGACCGACTTGCGACGCGACAGCTCCCAGGTGCGGGCCTGGTAGCGGAACGGCTTGCTGGTGAGCGCGCCCACCGGGCAGATGTCGATCATGTTGCCCGACAGCTCGGAGTCCACCGACTGGCCGATGAAGGTCTCGATCTCGGCGTGTTCGCCGCGGTGCGACATGCCAAGCTCCATCACGCCGCCGATTTCCTGGCCAAAGCGCACGCAGCGGGTGCAATGGATGCAGCGCGTCATCTCCTCCATAGAGATCAACGGGCCCGCGCTCTTGTGAAACACCACGCGCTTTTCTTCCTCGTAGCGCGAGCCGGAACCGCCGTAGCCCACCGCCAGATCCTGCAGCTGGCACTCGCCGCCCTGATCGCAGATGGGGCAATCCAGCGGGTGATTGATCAGCAGGAACTCCATCACCGACTTCTGGGCCTTGATGGCCTTGTCGGACTTGGTGCGCACGATCATGCCCTGGGTAACGGGCGTGGCGCAGGCCGGCATGGGCTTGGGCGCCTTCTCCACGTCGACCAGACACATGCGGCAGTTGGCGGCAATGGACAGCTTCTTGTGGTAGCAGAAATGCGGGATATAGGTGCCCGCCTTGTCGGCTGCATGCATGACCATGCTGCCCGGCGGCACCTCGACTTTTTTCCCGTCCAGTTCGATTTCAATCATCTTGCTTCACCGTTGTCTCGCGTCCTCAGGCCGCGGTTGGCGTGTCGGACTTGATCATGGCCTCGAACTCGGGCCGGAAGTGTTTGATCATGGCGCGCACCGGCATCGCCGCGGCATCGCCCAGCGCGCAGATGGTGCGGCCCATGATGTTCTCGGCCACGTTGTCCAGCAGCGCCATGTCAGCCGGCCTGGCCTCGCCGCGATGAATCTTGTCCACCAGACGCCAGAGCCAGCCGGTGCCCTCGCGGCACGGCGTGCACTGGCCGCAGGACTCGTGCATGTAGAAGTAGGACAGACGCTTGAGCGATTCGACCATGCAGCGCGTGTCATCCATCACGATCACCGCGCCCGATCCCAGCATGGAGCCCGCCTTGGCGATGCCGTCGTAGTCCATCGTGCAGTCCATCATGATGTGCGCCGGCAACACCGGCGCCGAGGAGCCGCCAGGAATCACCGCCTTGAGGGTGCGCCCATTGCGCACGCCGCCGGCGAGCTCCAGCAGCTTGGCAAACGGCGTGCCCAGCGGCACCTCGTAGTTACCGGGCTGGTTCACATCGCCGCTGACCGAGAAGATCTTGGTACCACCGTTGTTGGGCTTGCCGCATTCCAGGTAGGCCTGACCGCCGTTGCGGATGATCCAGGGCACAGCCGCAAAGGTTTCGGTGTTGTTGATGGTGGTCGGCTTGCCGTACAGGCCAAAGCTGGCGGGAAACGGCGGTTTGAATCGCGGCTGCCCCTTCTTGCCCTCGAGCGATTCGAGCAGCGCCGTTTCCTCGCCGCAAATGTAGGCCCCGAAACCGTGGAACGCATGCAGCTGGAAGCTGAACTCGCTGCCCAGGATCGCATCGCCCAGGTAGCCCGCGGCGCGGGCCTCTTCCAGCGCGGCCTCGAAGCGCTCGTACTCCTGGAAAATTTCGCCGTGGATGTAGTTGTAGCCCACGCTGATGCCCATGGCGTACGCCGCGATCGCCATGCCTTCGATGACGATGTGGGGGTTGTACATCAGGATGTCGCGGTCTTTGCAGGTCCCGGGCTCGCCCTCGTCGGAGTTGCACACCAGGTACTTCTGGCCCGGGAACTGGCGGGGCATGAAGCTCCACTTCAGGCCGGTCGGAAAGCCGGCGCCGCCGCGTCCACGCAAGGCAGACTCTTTCACCGTGGCGATGACCTGGTCGCGGGTCATCCCGGCCAGGCCGGTTTCCGCGTCGGGCGGCGCGCCATCTTTGCCCAGAATCTTGCGCAGCGCCTGGTATCCACCACGCGCCTCGTAGTCTTTCAGCGACCAGTTGCTGCCAGTGAGCCCCGCGTAAATCTGCGGATTGATATGGCGCCCGTGGAAACAGGTCTGCACACCCGTGGCACGGAACTGCGCGATCACTTGTTCTGCATTCATGCCTGGGCTCCCGCCGCCTTGAGACCATCGATCAGCTGGTCGAGCTTGTCGTTGCTCATGAAACTGCACATGTGTCGGTCGTTGACCAGCATCACCGGCGAGTCGGCACAGGCGCCCAGACACTCGCTTTGTTGAAGGGTAAACAGCCCGTCGGGGGTGGTCTCGCCCATCCCGATGCCCAGTTTGTGCTCCAGGTGGTGCAAAGCCCGCTGGCCGTCACGCAACTGGCACGGCAGGTTGGTGCAAACGTTAAGCTTGAACTTGCCCACCGCCCGCTGGTTGTACATGTTGTAGAACGTGGTGACTTCGTGCACCGCCATCGGCGCCATGCCCAGGTAGTCGGCCACCGCGCGCTCGGCAGCACGGGTCACATGGCCCTGCTCTTGCTGCACGATCGACAAACAGGCCATCACGGCCGACTGCTTCTGGTCGGCCGGGTACTTGGCCACCTCGCGCGCGAAACGCGCCTGGGTCGATTCGGACAACGCCATCGGGGCTGCGTTCTCAGCGATCTTCATCGGTCGATCTCTCCAAAAACAATGTCCATGGTGCCGATGATGGCCACCGCATCGGCCAGCATGTGGCCGCGTGCCATCTCATCCATCGTGGCCAGATGCGCAAAGCCCGGCGCTCTGATCTTCAGGCGATACGGCTTGTTGGCGCCATCGCTCACCAGATAAATACCAAACTCGCCTTTGGGATGCTCCACTGCGGCATACGCTTCGCCTTCGGGCACATGGAAACCTTCGGTGAACAGCTTGAAATGGTGGATCAGTTCCTCCATGCTCGTCTTCATCGACTCGCGCGAAGGCGGCGCCACCTTGTGGTTGTCGGTGATCACCGGCCCTGGGTTCACGCGCAGCCAGTCCACGCATTGCTTGATGATGCGGTTGGACTGCTTCATCTCCTCCATGCGCACCAGGTAGCGGTCGTAGGTGTCGCCGGTCTTGCCCACCGGGATGTCGAAGTCCAGGCGGTCGTACACCTCGTAAGGCTGCTTTTTGCGCAGGTCCCAGGCGACACCGGAGCCACGCAGCATGGGCCCTGTCATGCCCAGGTTGAGCGCGCGCTCGGCGGTGACCACGCCAATACCCACCGTGCGCTGTTTCCAGATGCGGTTGTCGGTGAGCAGCGTGTGGTACTCGCCCAGGTAGGTCGGGAAGCGCTGGGTGAAATCGTCGATGAAGTCGAGCAGCGAACCCTGGCGGTTGCTGTTCATTTCAGCCATCGCCTTGGCGTTGCGGATCTTGCTGTGCCGGTACTGAGGCATCGAGTCGGGCAGATCGCGGTAGACGCCACCCGGCCGGAAATAGGCCGCGTGCATCCGGGCACCGGAAACCGCCTCGTACATGTCAAAAAGGTCTTCGCGCTCCCGGAAAGCGTAGATCAGGATGGTTGAGCTGCCGCAATCGTTGCCGTGCGAACCCAGCCACATGAGGTGGTTCATCAGGCGCGTGATCTCGCTGAACATCACCCGGATGTACTGCGCACGGATCGGCACCTCGATGCCCAGCAGCTTCTCGATCGCCAGGCAGTAGGCGTGCTCGTTGCACATCATCGAGACGTAGTCCAGCCGGTCCATGTAGGGCAGCGACTGGATGAAGGTTTTGTGCTCCGCGAGCTTCTCGGTGGCGCGGTGCAGCAGGCCGATGTGCGGATCGGCGCGCTGAACCACCTCGCCGTCCAGTTCAAGCACCAGGCGCAGCACGCCGTGGGCCGCCGGATGCTGGGGACCGAGGTTGAGGGTGTAGTTCTTGATTTCCGCCATATTTACGCTCTCCCCCGCGCCGACTTCGTCGTCACCCCCAACAGGGGACAACACCAGCGGCCGGGCAAAGCCAGTTCCGCGGTGTTTGCTGGAAAACTGCCCAACACTGCAAACGTTTTGGCGTCCATCAGTGCAGCCCTCCGTAGTTGTCTTCGCGAATCACGCGCGGCGTGACCTCGCGCGGCTCGATCGTCACCGGCTCGTAGATCACGCGCTGACGCTCGGCGTCGTAACGCATCTCCACATGCCCGGACAGCGGGAAATCCTTGCGGAAGGGATGACCGATGAAGCCGTAATCGGTCAGGATGCGGCGCAGATCGTTGTGGCCTTCAAACACGATACCGAACAGATCGAACGCCTCGCGCTCGTACCAGTTGGCCGACGCCCAGAGCCCGGTGACCGAGTCAAGCACCGGAAAGTCGTCATCCGGACAAAACACCCGCACGCGCACACGGTGGTTCAGGCTGACCGAGAGCAGGTGCACGACCGCAGCGTAACGCGGGCCCTCCCAGCGGCCATCACCGTAAGTTGAATAGTCGATACCGCAGAGGTCGATCAGCTGCTCAAAGCGGGTCTGCGGCGCATCGCGCAGCGTCTGCATGGCGCCCAAATACTGGGCGGCCGTCACCACCAGCGTGAGCTCACCCCGCTCAACGGTGAGCTTGTGCACGCGGTCCCCGAGCAACTCGGCCACGGTGGCCCGCAAAACCTCTGGGTGAACCGCGTGGCCGGCATCGGAAAGGAGGGTGTCGCTCATGGCTCATCCTGGACGCCGCTCAGGCGCGCGCAATCGTGTTGGTGCGACGGATCTTCTGCTGCAGCTGAATGATTCCGTACAGGAGCGCCTCGGCGGTCGGCGGGCAGCCCGGCACATACACGTCAACGGGTACGATGCGATCGCAGCCGCGCACCACCGAATAGCTGTAATGGTAGTAACCGCCGCCATTGGCGCATGAACCCATGGAAAGCACCCAGCGTGGCTCGGCCATCTGGTCGTACACCTTGCGCAGGGCCGGGGCCATCTTGTTGCACAAGGTACCCGCCACGATCATCAGATCGGCCTGGCGCGGACTGGCCCGGAACACCTCGGCCCCGAAGCGGCCGATGTCGTAACGCGCGGCAGCGGCATGCATCATTTCGACCGCGCAGCACGCCAGGCCAAAGGTCATGGGCCACAGCGAACCTGTCTTGGCCCAGTTCACCACCGAGTCGTAGCTGGTGGTGACAAAGCCTTCCTTGAATACGCCTTCAATCATGTGCTGCTCCGGTAGAAGATGGCGAGATGCGGGAGATCACTCCCAGTCGAGGGCGCCCTTTTTCCACTCATAGACAAAACCCACCGTGAGGATGGCCAGGAACACCACGCCAGCGAGAAAGCCGGTCATACCGATGTCCCCGAGCGCCACCGCCCACGGGATGAGGAAAGCAATTTCGAGATCGAACAGAATGAAAAGAATGGCCACCAAGTAGTAGCGCACATCGAATTTCATCCGCGCGTCTTCGAAAGCCTCAAAGCCGCATTCGTAGGGAGAGTTCTTTTCGGCATCGGGCCGGTTCGGGCCAAGCAGATAACCCAGCACCTGCGGAATGACACCGATCGCAACGCCCACCAGGATGAACAAAAGCACGGGGAGGTATTGTTCAAGGCTCATCTGGGCTGAGATTCCACTGACACAGCGCAAGGGCCATGTTGTTCAAAGATTGGTGCCGACGGCGAGACTCGAACTCGCACAGCTTTCGCCACTACCCCCTCAAGATAGCGTGTCTACCAATTTCACCACGTCGGCTGACTCTGACTT
>JFJP01036359.1_pt1 | contig 13935 bp, 11 predicted proteins | sample 431651 | NCBI WGS metagenome assembly JFJP01 (sample SAMN02602958, study PRJNA72255) | Microbial mat metagenome, whole genome shotgun sequencing project. | biome: fresh water; feature: sink hole; material: water; isolation source: purple microbial (photo- and chemosynthetic) mats found in... | reverse complement strand
ACGGGATGGAGATTGTCGAACCACCAATCCGGCCGCATGATCTCCTCTTGCGTATAGCCGAGAATGGAGCCGGCATTTTCGCTGACCCATTGCCAAAGGTCGTGCCCTTCGTGCAGTCGTAGCGAATAGGTGATGGTCGGGCTTGTGGCGAGATAATGAGAAAGCCGCTGGCCGAGGTCGTCCTTTTCCTTAAGGGCGGCGAGTTTCCCGGTCATGTCATGCACGACCGAAAGCAACCAGGTTTTCCCGTCCAGTTCGATGGTTCCGGCATGCACATCGACATCGACGATCGAGCCATCGGCCCTGCGGTGACAAAAATGATAATTCTTTCGTTTTTCCGCGACGGCGCGCGCCATTTCAATCCTGATTTCATCCGGAGAAAGGGTATCGATCTGGCTTACCTTCATGGTTAAAAGCGTTTCACGCGGCCATCCGTAAAAGTCGCAGGCAGCCTGGTTGACGTCGCGAATCCGGCCGTCAGCAGGGTCGACTATAAGCATGACGGTATGATTGTTCTCGAAGAGAGAATGGTAGCGGTTTTCGGCTTCAAACAGTTTGAACGCCATTTTGATCGAGGCAAAAAGAAGGGTGTAGCCCGAATTTTTGACCACATACCCATATGAAGTTATTTTTTCGGTTTTTTCGACTATTCCGCTTTCCGTATGGCCCGACAGGAATAAAACAGGAACTGAACGCATCTTTAAAATGAGGGAAGCGCATTCGGTTCCGTCCATCCCGGCACCCAGATCGATATCCATGAGAATCATGTCTATGTCCGGCGTGGTTCCGAAAACCTCGAGAGCCTGCTCCCCCGTTCCGGCGATGAGTATGGAATAACCGTACTTCTCCAGGGCAGCCTTACCCGCCATCGCCAGGATGGCTTCGTCTTCGACAAGCAGAATTGTTTTGCGGACTCCGGTATCCATACCTACAGTATCATGTACTGAAGCGGAAAAAACCCGGGAAATCGATAAAAAAGTCTTGGAATATCATTTCAAGAAACAAATGCGGGGTACAAGTCAGGAACCTATTCGTTCTTGAGGTACAGCTGCATGAGCATGACGAACGAGTAGATTTTCTTGTAGACCTCGACGATCATCTCCTTGATGGGACGGTCGGAATTCATCTCGAGTTCCTTCCAATTGGATATCAGCTCGTGCGGGGTCTTTTCGTAGTCGTCCAGGATATTCTTGAGGCTGCGGGCGATGACGATGAAATGCTGCGTGCCCGACGACAGGAACTTGAGCGCCTGTTCGTTGATGTCCTTGAGCTGGGTACGGATCTGCTTGACCACTTCCTTGTCCCGGTCGGCGCGTGCCAGCATCGTGCGCAATTTAGCCCCGACTTCGTCATCATCCGCCAGGCGGTCGTCGAAAGCGGTGATGGTATCGGAAAGCTCGAGCAGTTCGTGAAAGCTTCCCGAATAGCCGGTGGAAAGCGAAGGTGCCGACCACTTGCCCCGCACCAGAAAAAGATCGGTGAGTATCCGTATGTCACGCTTGAAATAGTCGATGAGAAAAGCCTTCATGTAATTGAGCTCTTCGACATACAGATAGCCGCCGAGCATTTTTTTCTCGAACGGAGCGTTGGCCTTTTCGGCGTAATTCTTGAGGCGTACGATCGACTCGGTCCCGAAAATCTGCCGGAGCAGCTCCGACGCCTTGCCTGCCAGCTGCTCCTGATGGATTTGCTGGACGGTCATTTCGGTCTGGGTTCGCATCTTGAGGAGGTACGTATCCACGATCTTGTCGGAAACGGGTATCGTCTGGATCTTGTAGGCCGGATCCTTTCCGAGGTGACAGATGATCTGCTCGAGAATACCGCTGCGCCGCATCTCGGCGAGGTTGTTCAGCAGTTTGTTCCACGGACCGATGGCGACCGGCTCGACCTCGCGGTATGCCTTGATGATCGAAAAAATCCTGGGCCAGTCGGCGTCTACCGGAAGGGCATACGCAACCAGGGCGAAATCCTTGAGGTCCTCGATTACGTACTCCCCGCGGATGGTTTCGTATTTAGGGGAATAGGCGAAGGTCCTCTCGGGGATGCTCGAGTCGAATTTCTTGAGGAGAAAAAAGTAGTCGAAGAGGGCGAAATTGACCAGCAGTTCCATCTGGGAAAAAAGGGCGTCGATTTTCCGGATTTTTTCCGAGTCGAATTCGGACATGAAGGAGGCCAGCTCGTTCTTGACCTGCAGGGACAGTTCTTTCGGCGAAACGCCCTTGGCACGTTCCTTGATGACGTCTTCCGACAGCCGTTCTTTCAATTTCAGCTGGTTTTCGGTAAGCGACATTTCAATGATGACATTTTTGAGGACCATGGAAGAATTGGCGTTGGCGAGCATGACCTGGGCGGCGCCGATGACCTTGTATATGTCATAAAAGAACTTTCCCATTCCTGGAAGCGCTTCTTCGGATTTGGGGCGATACCATTTATATTTGCTTTTCGACAATTCCTTGGCCAGGATTTTGAGCTGCTTCTTTTTTTCAATTTCGGGGTCCGCGGTATTGAAAAACCCCCCGAACACACGCTCGAAAATGTCTCCGATTTCTAGTGCCATACATCTACTATGAGGGAAAAAAGTTCCGCTGTCAATGAAAGTAACCTGTGAAATTATTCACATATACCGCACTTTTTAGCTTGACAACACCGTGTACCGCCTGCTATACTGACTGTGAAATTATTCACAGAGGATGTATATGGCCATTACGAAACCGACCGCAGAACGCCTTTCCCAGCTTGCCCGCCTTCTCGAACAGAGAGGCAGCCGGGGCGCGCCGATTTCTTCGGCCGAAATCGAGCAGCTGACCGGATGGACCAGCACCACCATCCGAAAGGATATATCCACTCTCGGCGCCGGTCCGGATATTGCGACGAATTCCGGGTATGATCCCGACAAACTGGCTTCAGCCATCAAGAAGGCGCTCGGTTTTTCGATGGATTCACACAAGTGCTGCATCGTCGGGCTTGGCCGTCTCGGTTCGGCATTTCTCGAGTATTCGGGTTTTGCCGGCAGCCCCTTTACCCTCTGCGCGGGCTTCGATTCCAACGTCAACCGGATCGAAATACTCAAAGCCGATTTTCCCCTTTTCCCCACCTTCAAGATGAAGGAAGTGATCGCCCGGCTCGGCATCGAATCGGCCATCCTTTGCGTACCTTCCGCCCAGGCGCAGGCTGCCGCCGACAAACTCGTGGAATGCGGCATCACGGGAATCGTCAATTTCACCCCGGCAATACTCTCGGTTCCCGCGGGAATCGGGATAGAAAACGTATCGATAATCGACGCGCTCGGAAGCCTGACGGCCCGGCTCGCCGCAAAAAGGAGGGATGATGATTGAACATCCCTGTCCAATCATCATCTGCACGCAGCGCCAAAAGGCCGCTGCGTGCGATTTCCGCCATCCTTGGCGGACAAGCTTCGCTTGACCTTTAAAAGGAGTCTCCCATGAAACGTGTCTACAATTTTTCCGCAGGACCTTCCATGCTGCCCCAGTCCGTCCTCGAGACGGCGGCCCGGGAAATGCTCGACTACAACGGAACCGGCCAGTCCGTGATGGAAATGAGCCACCGGTCGAAGGCCTACAAGCCGATCATCGACAGGACCGAAGCACTCGTCCGGGAGCTTTTGGGCGTTCCCGCAAACTACAAGGTATTGTTCCTGCAGGGCGGCGCGAGCCTCCAATTTTCCATGATTCCCCTCAACCTCAAGAAAAAGGGAAAAGCCGCCTACATCGACACGGGCGTCTGGTCCGACAAGGCCGTCAAGGAAGCGAAAAAATGGATGACCGTCGACGTCGTCGCCTCCTCGAAGGACAAGGCGTACAACTACATCCCGAAAGTCGGCAAGATCGAGGGAGACTACGATTACGTGCACGTCACTTCCAACAACACCATCGTCGGCACCGCCTGGAAACACTTTCCCGATACCGGCAGCATCCCGCTCGTCTGCGACGCGTCCTCCAATATCCTCTCCGAACCGATCGACGTGTCGAAATTCGGCATCATCTACGCGGGAGCCCAGAAAAATCTCGCCCCGGCGGGCGTCACCCTCGTCATCATCCGCGAGGACCTGATCCGCGGCCCGAACCATCCCGACGGGGACCTGCCCGCGGACGTGCCGACCATGATGCGTTTCGATACCCACGCCAACGAGGGTTCGATGTACAATACGCCTCCCTGTTACGCTATCTACATGATGGGTCTCGTCCTCGCCTGGGTGAAGGACTTGGGTGGCGCGGCGGCCATCGGCAAGATCAACCGCGAAAAAGCGGCGATCCTTTACGATTATCTCGACTCGAACGGCTACTACAAGGCGACCACCGAAAAAGACAGCCGGTCCATCATGAACATACCCTTCGTCACGACAATAGCGGAAGCGGAAAAAGCGGAGGCGATCAACAAGAAGTTCGTCGCCGAAGCCGAAGCCGCCGGCCTCGTCAACCTTGCCGGACACCGGCTCGTCGGAGGCATGCGCGCCTCGATCTACAATGCGATGCCGGTCGAAGGGGTCAAGGCCCTGGTCGAGTTCATGAAAAATTTCGCAAAGAACAACGCCTGAGGAGAGTCCGATGTACAAGATCCAGACACTGAACAAGATAGCCCCCGAGGGTCTCGCACTTTTCCCCCGCGAGGATTACGAAATCGCGAGCGAGATCCTCAATCCCGACGCCGTACTCGTACGCTCCGCCGAAATGGGCGAGCTCGAGCTGCCCGCCACCGTAAAGGCGATCGCCCGCGCCGGAGCGGGAGTCAACAACATTCCCGTGGCCAAATGCACCGAAAAGGGCATTATCGTATTCAATACCCCCGGTGCAAACGCGAATGCCGTCAAGGAACTCGTGATCGCCGCCATCCTTTTTTCGAGCAGGCCCGTCCTCAAGGCCGCATTGTGGGCCAAAGGCCTTGCCGGGAAGGGGGATGAAATTCCCGACCTCGCCGAAAAAGGAAAAAGCCAGTTTGTCGGACCCGAGATCAAGGGAAAGACGCTCGGCGTCATCGGGCTCGGCGCGATCGGCGCGATGGTGGCCAACGACGCGGTCGGTCTCGGCATGAAGGTCATCGGTTTCGACCCCTTCATCTCGGTCGATGCCGCCTGGTCCCTTTCCCGTGCCGTGCACAAGGCGGAAAGCCTCGATGCCCTGCTGGCCAGGGCTGATTTCATCTCGATCCACGTTCCCCAGACGAACGAGACCAAGGGAATCATCAACGCCGACAAGCTGCGGATCATGAAAAAAGGCGTGCGGATCCTCAATTTCGCCCGCGGCGGCCTCGTCAACAACGCCGACATAATCACGGCCCTGAACGACGGGAAGGTTGCCTGCTTCGTGACGGACTTCGCGGACGAGGAGCTCCTGAAAACCGAAAACGCGATTTGCCTTCCCCATCTCGGCGCCTCGACCCCCGAAGCCGAGGACAACTGCGCCTTCATGGCGGTCAACCAGCTGATCGATTTCCTCGAAAACGGAAACATCGTCAACTCGGTCAACTTCCCCAAGTGCAAGATCGACGGCATCATCCCGGTAAAAGGCGCGCGCCTCTGCATCGCCAACAAGAACGTACCCAACATGATCGGCCAGATCACGAGCATCCTCGCGGGAGCAAAACTCAACATCGCGTCGATGACCAACCAGAACCGCTCCGATGTGGCCTACAACCTGATCGACGTCGAAGACCGCGTGAGCGGAAACGTCATCGCCAACCTGAAGGACATCGACGGGGTCATCGCGGTGCGGGTCATCGAGGGGCATGCAGTAAATGTCGCATCGGTCGAAGAAGAATAAACGAATTTTATAAAAAACAACTGCCTCGAAGAGGGCAAAAACGACCGGGGTTTGTAAAAAAAACGGTGTTTTTGCCCTTTTTTTGTGTAAATTCTCTCTGATTTTCCGTATTTTAAATCCTGATCGCTTGAATATCTTTACTGCTATCGATATTCTGCTAGTAAAGAATGGAAAATGATGGAGTTTACCGCATATGATACAGGCCCGCGCAAAAAGTTCAGTCTATCCCAAAAAAATATTGCTCGGAGTTTTTATATTCGGACTCGTCGTACTCGCCGGAAAAATCATCTATTCCCAGTTCCATACCCTGTCCGTCAGTTTTCTTGAGGACGGGTCCGAGGCCGACCTCGCCTCTATAATCGCACCCGAATTTTTCCATCAAAAAGCCATCGAAACCAGCAAACTTGTCGAGCCTGGTCTCGCACTGTACCGCTCGGAACTTTCAAAAGCCGATGTCCTGTGGTTTTATTCGCACATCACCGGAAACGAGACCATCACCCGCATAATCCTCGAAAACGCGAGCAAAAACAACATAGCCCCGCCCTTGGCCTTCGCCCTCGCCTGGGAGGAAAGCCGTTACCAGCCGAAGGCCGTCAACAAGAATGCGACCTCGATCGACCGCGGTCTTTTCCAGCTGAACAACAAGGCCTTTCCGAAGTTGACCGAAAAAGATTTTTTCAACGTGGAATCGAACGCGCATTACGGTCTTTCGCACCTCAGCTACTGCATCGACCTGTCCGGAAACGAGGTGGCGGCTCTTGCCATGTACAATGCGGGCACGACCAAGGTACGCAGCGACAACACGCCCAAGCGGACCCTCGACTACGTTTCGCGCATCCTCGCCTACCGGGAGGGGCTCGAAAAACTCTTCACCCAGCAGGTTGCGAGCCGGTACACGATCGGTGCGAACGACTCGGTCTCGGCGGCCGGGACAAAATAGGGTACGGGACACGCCACCGGCCGATCTCAGGTAACGTCCGGCTCTGCGGGCAATACCGACAACCGGCATTTTCCCCCGCCATCGACTTGTACGAACAACCGCTGCTCAGCCGGCATTTCCTCGAGCACCGCATTTCCGCCGGTAAACTCCGCGCGCCATCCCTCCGGATACCAGTGTTCCGGAACAAACACCTCGGTTTTTCCTTCCGAGGCTTCCCATTCCAGGCTGAACACCCTTTTTTTGCGCTCAAAACGCATCCCGAGCGGTACACCCGCGACGGCCATCGCGTAGGGCCGGCTGAAACCGCGCACCGCCCGTCCGCCGCCTGTAGCGCTGCCGGACGTACTGCCCGAGCTGCCGCCGGTGTCCCGGCTGTATATCGACAGGTCTTCGGTATTCCAGCCATCCCCGGATGCATGCGTGTTCGAGGCGGCATAGTTCCAGATGGTGCACGGCAGCAGGGCCGCGTCGACCGCGTCATAATACACGCCGAGCGCCTCTTCCTGTTCCGCATAGTCATCCGTCCCGAAGGCCTTCCCCCCGGAAAGGTCGAACGGCACACCGAATTCGCCCAGCAGCACGGGAAGCGATTCGGTTCTCGGCTGAAAGGCGAGCCGCTCCACCTGCTTCATGATGCTGCGACCGACGGCCGAAGCGCCGAATACGGGAATGTGCGTTTCGCCGTCGGCGGTAAGCCAGGGACGCCATTTCTTGAAAATAAGGGTCAGACCGTCGTACCAATGCGCCGCTTCGACTATGGAAAAAGGCGTGCCGTCCGAACGCACCCTGTCCCCGTCTTTCCAGGAAACCCGGTGGGCGAACGGCACACCCTCCACGAAAAAGAAGTAGTGTTCGTGCTTGACGGACACCTCTTCCATGAACCGCTTCTGGAACGGCTTCAGGAAATCCTCCGCGAAATCGACCGCGGTACCGGCGGGAGTGCGGGCGAAATAATCCGGCTTCTTGAGCACGGGCATACCATCCTCGACGGCCCAGACCCCCGCGTCCTTCCAGGGACACTCGAAGCCATTACGGAACAGCGAAACGCCGTCCCCGTTCAATATGGTTTTTCCCGGCAATGTCAGCACACCGGCAAGCGTAAAGCGCTTTATTTTTTGCGGATAACCCGAGGCAGCGGCAATCGACTGGAACGCCGACGGTACGCTGCCGGACGGTGACTGGATGCGGTGGTGGCCGTCCAGGTCCGGCAGCTGGATGAAGCCGTAATGCGGTTCGTTGAATATCCCGAAACCGACGATGGCCTTGCAGTCCTTGAGCCGGCGTGCGGTGTGGCGCATGGTGGCGATGAAATGTCCCTGCAGGAATTCCTGCACCGGCACACCGTCGACGAGGCGTCCCGGCGCAAAAGCGTTACCGCCGAAAAAGAGGGTGTTCATGGTAGCCGCGGCATACCGGAGGTAATTGAGGCCCCAGCTCATCGGCACATATGCATCGCCTTCGGATTCGGCGGTAAAGGCCGCTCCGCTTGCGGTAATTTTCGAAAGGTCGAAGCCTGCGGCCTCGAGGGTCCACCCGGGAGCCCCGTCGCCGCCGGTCCAGCGGCTCCAGACATCCTGGTGCGGATCGATGAATACCGAGATGCCGTGGGCCTCGGCTTTTTTCAGGATGGATCGAAGGTAGGCGAGATAGTCCTCGTCAAGGTGATCACGAACCGGAGGAAGGTGAATCCCCAGCCGGCGAGCCGCGCGAAGTGGTCGTCAGCCTCGGCTTCGGGAAAGGGACGGCCGGTGAAGGAGACGTCGAAAGACAGGGGATTGCCGGGCGGAGAGGATGGAATCTTGCTGTCGCCGCCGAGATTGCAGCCGCGGGGCAAAACAACGCGGCCCTCTCTATCCCTGATATGAATGCCGTCTACCGTGTACTGGGCTTCTGTTTTCATGCTGACGCTCCGGGTATAAAAAAAAGGACCCGGTCGGGGTCCTTTCTGTTTTTCCGCAAGTCCCGTACTCCGGCTTGCGTACTGACTATTCGGTCAGGATACGAATGACTTCGTTTTTGTCGTTCGACTTGAGAATCTCCTGGCGTTTTTCGGCGCTCTTGAAAAGAAGGCTTACTTCGGCGAGGAACTGGAGATGGGGTCCGGTTTTGTCTACCGGGGAAAGGGTCATGATGAATATGCGGCAGGGTTCCTGGTCGAGGGAATCGAAATCGACGGGGTTTTCGGAAATACCCATGCAAGCTACGAGATCGTCGACGGAATCGGTCTTTCCATGGGGAATTGCGATGCTGTGTTTCATGCCGGTGGACATTTTGCGTTCGCGGTCGAGTACGCAGGCGCGGGCGGCAGCTTTATCTTTTACTTTTCCTGCCTGGACGAGGATATCAAGCAGTTCGTCAATTATTGCCTCTTTGGAGGTTCCCTTAAGGTGAAGATTGACAGTGTCGGTAGTCAATACAGTTTTGAGGTTCATGTTGTTAGTTTACGTTCCTTCATAGGAAAAGTCAAGGATTTTATTTATAATAGAAACATGACCGACATAGACAAATTTTTTTCGGATGCGGACCGGCTCGTCGCCCGCGCCTCCGTCCCGGGCAGCACGACTGCCGCAAAACTGGGTTCCGAGCTCTCGCGTATGTTTCTCGTATGGACGCGGGACTATGGCGACATCGGTACGGACCTCGCGGCGTACTGGACCGAACGCTACGGAAACACATTGACGACGGACGCGGGAAGGAAATCGGCCCTCGACTGGTTCGGCGCCGCGCTCGCGCTTTTATCCGGCTCCTTCGGCGACAGCATGAATTTTCCCGATGAAGACTGGGAGGAGATTCGCGACATAGTCTCGGCGGAAGCCGAAAATCTCGACATGGATCTGCTCGTATCGATCATGACGATAATCGTCGAGCGGGGAAAAGCCTGAAAAGGCCGAAAATGTTTTTACAATTCTTTTCTTGACAAATGAAAGTACTGAACCGATATTAAAGGTGTAAGGAGAACAGACGATCGATCAAATACCGGGGTGTCCGCCAAGAGTTCCCCATTGAACTTCGGACACAGATGCACAGGTTCTGTTTTTATGGAAGGAGGCCCTTATGGATAGTCCGCCTGAATTTCAAAGCCGGAGCGAAACCGGCAACCGCAAATGTATTCCAGCCTGCGTGCCACAAAGCAGGTAAAAAATAGCCTGGCCGAAGTCCTTTGCAGGACAGCTCCCGATGGGGGCCCAAGGCCGAAACAAGCCGGTGAAAGACCGGCTTTTTTATTTTAAACCGCCCTGTTATATTGCAGGAGATGGAAAAAGAATACGAGTCATGCCGCATCTGTCCGCGCAACTGCGGCGTCAACCGCAATGCCGGCGAAAAAGGTTTTTGCGGGGAGGATGCCGGGATCAGGGTCGCCTGGGCCGGTCTCCATTTCGGGGAAGAACCGCCGGTGACCGGAAAAAACGGTTCGGGGACCATATTCATCACCGGCTGCAACCTCCGCTGCCTGTTTTGCCAAAACTACCAGATATCGCAGGACGGCATGGGTAAATCCGTTTCATCCGCCCTGTTCGCGGATATCTGCCTCGCGCTCCAAAAAAACGGAGCCGAAAACATCAACATAGTCACCGGAAGCCACGCCATACCCGCCATCGCGACAGGCCTCCGCACAGCGATAGCGCAGGGACTGACCGTTCCGGTACTCTGGAATTCATCGGCTTACGAAAATACGGAAGCGCTCGACCTCCTTGACGGTCTCGTGAGCGTCTGGCTGCCCGACCTGAAATCCCTCAACCCCGTTTTGTCCGCAAACGTCTTTCGCGCCGCCGATTATCCGAAGGCGGTCAAAAAAGCGATACGCCATATGGCGATGAAGTCGCCGCTCCGCATCGAAAACCCCGGCAGGACAGGGTATCCCGCCGGCAGGATCGTGTCGGGGGTAATCATGCGGCACCTCGCGCTTCCCGGAAAACTTGCGGACACTGAACTGGTCCTCCGCTGGTTTGCCGGACACCTCGCCGACAAGGCGCTTTTATCCCTCATGACCCAGTACACCCCCGTCACCGGCAGTCCGCATGCACGGAATATCGATGCTTTCCCCGACAGACAGCTCGAAAAAAGCGAATATGCCCGGCTAACCGCCCTCCTCGAAGAACTCGGCATCGACAACGGGTTTTACCAGGAACTGGTCGAGGGCACCGACTGGCTTCCCGACTTTACCCGGATCCAGCCGTTTTCTTCAGCGCTCGCCCGTCCGATATGGCATCCCGATGCCGGTTTTATTTGAACAGGAGCAGGTAAACCGGTTAAATAAACTGTTTCCTTTTTGACTTTTCTGCCGTATAATTAGACGAACCCAACATATTCCGGGATCGTCCCCCGGTGGAGGCTCTATGCATTTCCCTACATTTACCCATCCGGTCACCGGTATCGCCATCCCGGTCGGAGCCCTGAAAACCGCAGAGAGCTGCGGAGTCGGGGAGTTTCTCGACCTGATTCCCTTTGCCGACTTTTGCAGGAAATCTTCCATAGATTTGATACAACTCCTGCCGGTAAACGATACCGGCACCGAAAGTTCCCCGTACAGCGCCCTTTCAGCCTTCGCCCTGCATCCGGTGTACCTGCGGCTGCAGGATGTTCCCGAGGCCAAAGACTTCGGTCCGGACATCGCGGCCCTGCAAGCCAAATACGAGCTCCTTCCCCGCTACGATTACCGCGAAATCCGCAACGCGAAACTGGATCTTCTGCACCGTATCTTCGACAAAAACGGCGACAAAATCGCCGGAAGCACGGAACTCGCCGCATGGATAGGTCAAAATCCCTGGATTGTCGAATATGCCGTCTTCATGAACCTCAAACGGAGCAATTTCGACGCATCCTGGAAAGCCTGGGACCGTATGCGGACGCCGACCCATACCGAAATAAAAAACCGATGGGATAAAAAGTCCCACCGGGCGGAACATCTTTTTTTCGCCTGGGTGCAGATGCGCCTCGACGAACAGTTCTCCGCGGCGGTCGCCCACTGCGCGAAGGAGGGAATCGCGGTAAAAGGCGATATCCCGATAATGATGAACGAGGATTCGAGCGACGCCTGGGCGAATCCCGAGTTTTTCCGTGACGACCTCCGCGCCGGCAGCCCTCCGGACGCCTCGAACCCGACCGGACAGAATTGGGGCTTTCCCATCTACAACTGGGACAATCTCCGCGCGGACGGCTTCAGCTGGTGGAAGCAGCGTCTGGCCCAAAGCGCGAAGTACTACCACGCCTATCGCATCGACCATATCCTCGGTTTTTTCCGTATCTGGTCGATCCCCTTCGGCGAGAGTACGGGGGCGCTCGGCTGGACCACCCCCCACGCGCCGGTGACCATTGCCGAACTCGCCGAACGCGGCTTTTCGGGCGACCGGCTCCGCTGGATTACCGAACCGCACGTACCTACCCGCGCCATCGAGGAAGTCAACAATTTCGACTACCTGTCGAGTCACGGCATCCTGCACAAGGTGATGATCCGTATCGGGGAGGAGGAACTGTGGCTCTTCAAGGCCGAAATTCACACCGAAAGCGACATACGCACAGCCGACATTCCCGAAGCCGCGAAAGCAGTGCTTGTCCGCGCCTGGGGTGACCGGATGCTGCGGGTTACCGGCAGGGACGAAAAGGGAAAACCCGTGTTCAATCCGATTTGGATGTTCCGGGAAACGACCGCCTGGAAAACCCTCGCCTCAAACGAAAAAGAAAGCCTCGAGCGGCTGTTCGGCGAAAAAAACCGCCGGAACGAGGAGCTGTGGAGGGAACAGGCCCGCGAACTGCTGGGAACCCTGACCGGAACGGTCGACATGCTCGCCTGCGCGGAAGATCTCGGCACCATTCCCGAAAGCGTGCCCGAAGTCCTCTCCGGCCTCGGCATACTCGGACTCAAGGTGATCCGCTGGGAACGCCTCTGGAACGAATACGGCCAGCCTTTCAAGAAGGTCGACGAATATCCCGAACTGTCGGTAGCGACCACCTCCGTCCACGATTCCTCCACCCTGCGGGGCTGGTGGGAGAAGGAAAACGGCGCGAACGAATTCCTCGCGGCATGGAAGCCCGAAGATCACGGATGGGCCGCCGGCTCTTCGGATGCGTTCAGAAAAGGATACGGCCCCGAAACCGCGGCTTTCGCCCTCTCGATGCTTGCCAAAACCTCGTCGTCCGTCCTCATTCTCCCGGTGCAGGATGTGCTGGACCTGTCGGCAGATTTTTGCGGTTCGGACGCGGACTCGCAGCGGATCAACATCCCCGGAACGATCAGCTCCTTCAACTGGACATACCGCATTCCCCAGCCGGTCGAAAAACTGCTTAAAAACAAGAAACTGATTTCCGCGATAAGCGGCGCGCTCAAGGAACGTTCAAGCAAAAGCAGCAAGAAAGGAGCTAAAAAATGAGACCCGAACACTTTGAGGTACGCATCCCTGTCGGCAGCGGAATTTGTCCCGACAGGCAGCTCATGGAATTCCACCTGAATGTGCGCATCCGAAAGCTCTGCAGCTTCGACGAAGCCCTGTTCGCCTCGAGCGGAAACGTCATCTTCGCCAACGTGAAGTCCGTGCAGCTTTTCGTCCAGAAATACAACAAGACCGTCGATCCCGCAAAGCCGGAACAGTACTTGAAAGCCGGCCAGCTGAACGCGATGGGCCTCATAGACGAAATTTTCCATTATGTATGCCGCCAGTACCGGCTGCAAAAAAACGCGTCGTTTTTCTCAGGCGCAGCCTCGGCGATCGAGGCGAAAATCGGGACAAAAGCCTTTGATGAAATCCTGACCGTATTCACCGCCGAATTTCCCCCGATGGACGTGTACCGCGAAAAGACCGATGTCAAAAAATGGCTTGCGTCCACGGACGAACAGGGCATACCCAACCGGATCCTGGCCCTCGAGGAATTGATGCTCCTCAAGCTCGCAAATGAAAACCCCGCCTTCGGACCTTTTTTCAGCCTGTTCAGCGACAAACGGCTCCTCCTCAATTCCGAATACCTGCCGGCCTGGAGCGTCATCCGCTCCTGGTCCACACAGAACCCGCCGTTCGGACCCGAGGGACTCGACCTCGTTTCGATGCTCAAGGCGCCCGTCGAGTTTTCGCCCTACGACCTCAAGGGACAGCTCGACTACATCCGCACCCGCTGGACGCCCATACTCGGCGAATGGCTTTCCGTACTGCTGTCCCGCCTGCTTGCAGGCATCGACCTCATTTCCGAGGAGGAAAAAGCGGCTTGGTCGGGCGGTGTCGGCTCGGG
>JFJP01030322.1_pt1 | contig 13935 bp, 11 predicted proteins | sample 431651 | NCBI WGS metagenome assembly JFJP01 (sample SAMN02602958, study PRJNA72255) | Microbial mat metagenome, whole genome shotgun sequencing project. | biome: fresh water; feature: sink hole; material: water; isolation source: purple microbial (photo- and chemosynthetic) mats found in... | reverse complement strand
CTTGGCGTCGGCTTGCTGGATTTTGTCCATACCCTCTCATACTTGGGTATGCCGGATCTGGTCACGCCCAGTTCAGCGGAAAAAGCGATTAATTTCTGGTTGCCGGCCCGCCTCCTCAGCGCCCTGGCGTTACTGATCCTGGCAGCGTTGCCCGCTACCGTCACGCTGAACCCGTGGCGGCGGGGATGGGCGCTGGTGGCTACGTTGGTCATGGTCAGCGTCATTACTATCATGGGGCTGTTTTTCCCACACACTGCGCCGCACACCTTCATCCCCGGCGAGGGTTTGACGACTTTCAAGGTCGCCTTTGAGTATGGGGTTATCACTCTTTATGGCGTCGCCCTGCTGCTCCTGTTCCGAAGTTGGCGACAGGAACGCGACGCCTTCCGGGCGTGGCTGATCACCGGACTGTGGATGTTGCTGCTCGGTGAACTCAGTCTGACTTTGTATGCCCATGTCACTGATCTGCATAACCTGTTTGGCCACTTGGGCAAAGCCTGGGGTGCCGTGTTTATCTTCTGGGCGGTCTATACCCAAGCGATGGAGCAGCCCTACCAGCGCTTGAAGCAGTCACTGGCCACCTTAAAAGTTGTCAGTGATACGCTGCATCAGAGCGAAGAAAGGCATCGTTCCGCATTAGCTGCGCTCGTGGAAGGCGTTACAGTTTACAATCATGAAGGTCAATTGATGACCGTCAACCCCGCTGCTGAGCGCATTTTAGGGATCAGCGCTGCCGAGTGCTGGGAACGTCCGATCGATGATCCGCGCTGGCAGATCGTTCAGGGGGATGGCGCACTTTTTCCCAGTGATGAATATCCGGTCGTCGTCACCTTGCGCACTGGCGTCCCGCAACGCGAAGTCCTCATGGGCATCCACACTCCCCAACACGAATTAACCTGGATCAGTGTGAACAGTGAACCGGTCTGGGATGCGAACGCCCGCACGGTGCAAGCGGTCGTGGTCTCGTTCAGCGACATCACCGCCCGCAAGGCGGTCGAGGATGCCCTGCACGAGAGCGAAACCCGCTTCCGCACCATTTTCAATGCAGTCAGTGATGCGATTTTCATTCACGACGTGGAAACCGGTCGCATCCTCGATGCCAACGACACGATGTATGCAATGTACGGCTACCCCCGTGCGGACACCGTGACCTTCGACCTGAACGACCTGATAGCGGGTATGCCACCGTACTCGGCGGCCGAGGCCCTCGAAAAAATCCGCCTGGCGCATACCCAGGAACCACAAACCTTCGAATGGCAAGCACGCGCCCATGACGGCCATCTGTTTTGGGTGGAGGTCAGTCTGCGTGCGGCGCTGATTGACAACCACCCTCGTGTACTGGGCGTGGTACGCGATATTTCGGAACGCAAACACTATGAGTTTCAAATTGAGGAGCGGCAAAACCTGATCCGGTCGATGATCGAAGGCTGTCCGGAAACCCTGCTGCTGATCGATACCGTCGGCCATATTCTGATGTTGAACCAGACGGCGGCTCAACGATTGGGAAAAACCCCTGAACAAATGATTGGCACAGTGATTTACGATCATTTTCCTGCCGGGGTCGCGGCCTATCGACACACCGAGATCGCGGCAGTGGTCGCTACCGGCCAGCCCACGCGGTTTGCTGACCAGCGTGACCAATTTCATTTTATCAACTACCTGGAGCCGGTCTTTGGCCCGGAGGGTCGGGTGAGCCGCGTGCTGTGTTTCGGTGAAGATGTGACCGAACTGATAAACCGTCAACAGGCGCTGCAGGCGGCGCACACGGAAATTGAGGCGATCAATCAGGCGCTGCAAACCGCTAACACGGCCAAGAGCGAATTCCTCGCCCACATGAGCCACGAAATCCGCACCCCGCTGAATGCAGTACTCGGCCTGGCTCAGTTGCTGGATCGCGAGTCGCTGAACGACCAGCAGCAGGGCTTGGTAGCGCGCATCCGGGACGCTGGTCAGTCCCTGCTCGGTATCCTGAACGATATTCTGGACTTATCCAAGATCGAGGCCGGCCAGTTACATATCGAGTCACGACCCTTCGCCCTGGAAACGCTGTTGGCTCGACTCGATAGCCTGATGGGTCATACCGCCCGTGCCAAGGGTATTGATCTGCGCATCGAAGATCGTGCTGCGTACTCCGGCCCGTTGATGGGCGATGCTCTGCGCCTGGAGCAGGTACTCATTAATCTAATCGGCAACGCCATCAAATTTACCGAACAGGGAGCCGTGACCCTTGAGATCCAGCGCGGCAAGACCCACAGAATGAAAGTGTGGCTGCGCTTTGTCGTGGGCGATACTGGTATTGGCATCGCACCTGAAACCCTCGATCGACTGTTCACGCCGTTCACTCAGGCTGACGCCGGTATAACGCGACGCTTTGGCGGCACCGGGTTGGGCTTGTCCATTTGCAAGCGCCTGGTGGAGTTCATGGGTGGGTCGATTGGCGCTGACAGCCAGGTTGGGCAAGGCAGTACCTTCTGGTTTGAACTACCCTTTACCTCAGCTTCTGACCGTCAAATCGCGGCCATCGCCTCCCCGCCAAGCGTTGAGTCAACTCGGCCGGCGTCCGGCTTGCGCCTGAAGGGTAAGCACTTTCTGGTAGTGGACGACAGCGCCATTAACCGGGAACTGGTCGAGCGGGCGCTGGCCTTTGAAGGTGCAACAGCGACTCTGGCGGCGGATGGCCAGCAAGCGGTCCAATATCTCCAAAGCCAGCCCCAAGCGTTTGACGCGGTACTGATAGATGTGCGGATGCCGGTGATGGACGGTCTGACCGCTACCCGGCTGATCCGCAACGAACTCGGCCTGACCGCACTGCCCATCCTCGCTCTGACCGCCGGGGTGTTGCATGAACAGCAAGCGGCGGCACGCACCGCTGGCGTCAATGATGTGCTGGCCAAACCCCTGGATCTGGAGCAGTTAGTGGCGCTGCTGTTGAAATGGGTCAACCCCGCCCCCAAAGTCGCCGAGGCCGCCGCTTTCCAGTCGCCGCACCACAACCTTTCCCGGCCAGAAGTGCAACCGTTTGCGGGCGCGGACGGATCCAAAACCATTGATGAATTCCCGGAGATACCGGGCATTGACCGGGTTCGCGCCGCGCAAATTCTCGGCCAAAACCGAGCCTTCTTCTTGCGCCTGTTGACGGGATTCATCGACCAATTCACTGACGCGGTAGCGCTGACCCACCGCGATCTGACCCAAGGCGACCGGGAAGCGGCGATCCACCGGCTACATACCCTGCGGGGTAACGCCGGCCATCTGGGAGCACTGGATCTCATGCGGGCGGCCGGGGAACTGGAACAGGCTATCGAGCGGGGTGAAACGGATATAGAGACCTGGCTGGCGGCCTTCAATCACCAACTCACGGCGCTGAGTGCCGCCAGCTTGCCCTGGCGGGGAAGCGCGACGATAGTTGCCGAACCTGCGTGTTCACCGCCGCCGCCGCTGGATGCCAATCAACTCGCGGCTCTGTATAAGGCTTTGAATTACAATGATCTGAAAGCCCTGCGCCTTTTCAAGGAGTTGCAACCGGCGCTTATGGCTGCCTTGGGTAACACGGCCGCCGGGTCGCTGGGTCGCGCCATTCGTAATCTGCGTTTCGACGAGGCGCTCGCGATTCTGGAACGGACTAACACCGGCACTGAGGCAGATCAACCCGATTAAAAATAGAGCGAAAACCGGCTAATTCAGGTCAGGGTCCCGGAAATAGCGAGCGCCCCAGTCAGCCTGCACCGCAACGCCCTTCTGATTCAATCGGTACACCTTGATATCCGGATCGCTGGAAGCGTCAGCCGGCGAACCTGACGCCACAAACTGCTGAAGTTTTTGCGGATTGCGGAATACCAGCACCTGCCGATAGGGCTGGACCGTTGCGCCAGCGCGAAGATCCGTCCGCGCTAATTGCATATAAGCGGTTTTGCCGGTCCGCTTTTCTACGATCACCCCACGCCCATGGGTTTCCGCCAGCACCGCGTTAAGTCCATTGATTTCAAACACGCCATAACCGGCTGCCCGTTCAATTTCCGCACTGGCGGGCGGCTTGAGTCGTTTGAGTTGTCGCAACGTCTGATCACGGATTTTCAAAACAGCCTGCTGCTGTTCCGTGCGCGCTTTCTCACTGAGCGCCGAGGGTGCCGCAGTGGATAGATCAGCGGGCTTGGGAGGAGGACTGGCACAACCGACCAGCACTACAGACAACAGCAAACCGGATGCGGGTATGCATCGAACAGTCAAAGGTTTTACCCAATTCATTAAGTTAATCATCATCTGCGGATTGCAGATAAACCGTCACATCATAGCGATCACGCGGATACAGCGTCCGGGCTTTCTGGTAGGCATCCTCTTCATTGTGAGCCGCTACCGTATCTTCGACTGTCGAATGATCGGCCAGCAGGGTGGCATAAACCAGATAAAGCGTCAGGCGTTGCCGGGTTGGCGGGGAATTGTGCATGTGTGGTTGTCTCCGGTGGTTGACCAGGGATAAAGCCAGGATAATGGCTGAATCGGTTTATTAACTCTTGCCAACCAGTCGCTTAAACCAGCGGGTTATCGAAAATTTTGATTGGGCTTCTTTGGAAAAATGTGCATAATCCTTGTCGGAAACCAAAATATGCTTCACCAGCCATTCTTTTAGAAAGAATACAATATCCAGAGAAAATCCACTACCCTCCAGTACACGAGTTTTTTCCTCAGCAATACGTTGGGAAAATTGGTCGTGCATCTTTTTATGAGCATTAAATTTTGGGTATTTAATCTCCTGCATAAAATGCTCCTCCTCAGAAAAATGTTTTAAAATATAGCCTTCCAACTTATCAATCAACGGTCGCTGATTTTCGATAGAAGTCCGGTTAGCGATAACTTCCCAGAGATTATTGATCAAATCGAATAGCGCTTTGTGCTGTTCATCAATTTCAGGCATATCCAGACTATAGATATCTTGCCAAGCAACAATACCTATCCTAGATTTTTGGTCTTTCGTAATGGTCAGTTCCGGGTTATCAACCGCGACTTGATCCACCTCTTTCGACCGGCTTTCCGTTGCTTCAACCGGTTTGCGTTTCGAGGGTCGAAGGATGCGTCGCGTCTTGTATTCTGTATCCTGGTCGCTGGATGGCGTTAACATGTCTTTGTTCTTCCTCAATATCCCATTGAAAATTGCATTCGCTCAAATGATGAACGCGGATTATTTTGGGCGACCCGGATCATGCCGAACCGGGCGCGGTGGGCGGTTCTTGGCCTCGTTGCTGAACCGGAAGCGCCCGGCCAGCACACAACCTTTCATCCCTGGATCGCAGATCCGTCCCTGGACATGTTGACACCTTCCATTCGACTCGTGTGGGCAACCCCAGCCACTCATTGCACGCTCCTAAACTTCAACAAAATGCAGGACGAATCAGTTGCGCCAGTCACCATAACCGTTGCGCCAGTCACCATAACCGCCTCTGGACTGTTGACGGGCCAGCCGACGAGCCGCCGAACGACCCAGATACTGACCCGTCAGCTCGATATCCGGTCTACCGCGCCGATTGTAGCAAACCTCCTCGCGGCGATCACACCGTACCCCACGCTCCGGATAAAACACGCGAGCCGTACTGCCTCGCTCCTCGCGGCGCAAATCGCGACCCAGGCGGCGGGCGGCATCATAGCCAAAATAGCGTCGGGTCATTTCGACACTGGGTTCGCCACGTTCGTAGCAGACGCTCACGGCGTCATCACAACGTACCCCGCGTTCCGGGCGGAATGTTTCGGCCATCGCGGGCATAACGCTGACCCCGGCCAACAACAATCCCAAACCTATCAACATGCTATTCAGTTTCATCACGAATACTCCTAATCGTTATCAGATGACGTAAACCACCAGGCCAGTGCCTAGCTTTCGTTCAATATCGGTTGATATCTTTATCGAATGAGCATGAATCCTGACTGAATCCTACCAAAAGACGGTGATTGTGTCTGGATTGTTTTATGATAAATAGCACGTCAAAATTATCGCTTCATGCACTAGAAATACGAACAAGTGCATTTATACCCATTTGGAGTAGCCTGATGCAAGCCATGCGATTCAACTTCCGAACTCTGTGCCGTAACGCCGCCGAGCGCGGCGGGCAGATGCAGCAACGCTTGCTGGATGCGCTGGATGCACGGCATACCGTCAAAACCCTGCCCGAATTTGGCATCGAACGGGCCGCGCAACTGGCCGGTTGCACCGCCAACCATATCCGCAATCTCGAAGGGCGCGGCGATCTGCCCGTGCCCCGACTGGTGGACGCCGGTTCCACACAACGGCGCATCTATAATTATAATGAAGTGACCCGCATCCGCGAAATCATCGGTAAACGACCCGCCCGACCCTCTGGTGCCCACTGTGTGCGGGTGGTGTTTTCCAACTTGAAGGGTGGGGTCGCCAAAACCACCATGTCGCTGCACTTCGCTCAGTATCTGGCGCGTGAAGGCTACCGGGTGCTGCTGGTGGACGCCGATCCTCAGGCAACGATTACCGGCGCGTTCGGCTTTATTCCCGACCTGGATCTTGGCGATGGCGACGATTTGTTCCCCGCCCTGACCGAGGGCGCGGACTTACTGGCCCAGGCGGTCAAGCGCACCCACTGGGATCACCTCGATCTGATTCCGGCGCGGCTGGCGCTGCAATACACCGACTGGCAATTATCACAACCGGAAGAGCGGCTGAACGCGGCGATGGGGCCGCCGCCGGTTCGCCTGCATCGGGCGCTGAAGACCGTTGAAGACCGCTACGATGTGATCATCATCGACACCCCGCCGTCATTGGGAATGCTGTCGATGAACGCCATTGCCGCCGCCAATCTGATCGTCATGCCCATCGTCCCGCACATGTACGACATTTCCTCCAGCGTCCAGTATTTCCGCATCCTGGAGCAGGTCTGCGCCCTGTATGAGCGGGAAATCAACGTCCAGCGGCTGAATATTCTCTTGACCAAAGTCGATAACAGCACGGAAACCCTGAACAACATCGCCGTCATCAATGGCGCGTATGGCGAACTGATTCTCAGCAACCGCATGGGTCTGACCAAGGAATTGCAGAAGTCGGCCAGCGATCAGGTCAGCATTTACGAGATCGACCAGCCGCGTGGCTCCCGTGATACCTACAATCGGGCGATGATGATGCTGGACGGCGTCAACGCGGAAATCCTGCTGGCGGTGCGCCAACTCTGGCAACAGGAAGTCCTGAGCGGGATTGAAGCCGCTGAAGCCGGGCGGGGGAGGGCATTGGCATGAGCCGTCGCAAGCCGTTACGCAGTCTCGGCGACTGGATCGGCACCGGTGGCCACAGTTTCGACAGTGGTCTGCTGGAGGGCGAATCGTCAGCGCCTTCCGCCATTCAGGCGCTGGAGATTGATCAACTTATCGCGGGTCGCTATCAGCCCCGGCAACATACAGATGAGGCTTATCTGGCAGAATTGGCGCAGAGTATCCGCCAGTTTGGCGTGATTGAACCGCTCGTGGCGCGCCCCCTGGCGGATGGCAGCTACGAGATTCTGGCCGGACACATGCGCTGGCAGGCAGCGCGGCAAGCCGGGTTAACTCAGGTTCCCGTGGTCGTGCGGGAGGCCGATGATCGAACGGCGGCGGCGATTGCACTGGTCGAGAATCTGCTGCGCCGGGCGTTGAATCCGGTGGAGGAGGGGCGGGCGCTGCGGCGGTTGCGTGAGGAGTTCGGCCTGACCCAGGAACAACTGGCCGAGCTACTGGGCATTTCGCAGACGGCGATCAGTCGGGCGCTGGGATTGCTGAATCTCGAACCGGCGGTACAGACGCATATTGAAGAAGGGCGACTGGAAGCCGGACACGGCAAGACGCTACTGGGCTTACCGCAGAACCAGCAACTCGGGTTAGCGGAACGGGCCGTTGCTGAAAACTGGAGTGTCCGGGAGCTGGAGCGGCAACGGGCGGCGCTGGCCGGGAAAGTTCGCTCATCCCCGATGCCGACGCCACGCGATCCTAATCTGGTGCAACTGGAAGAACAGTTGCGAGAACGGTTTGCCGCGCCGGTGCGATTGCGTTATGACGCAGTTCGAGGGCGCGGTCGTATCGAGATCGGTTTTTCCAGCCTGGACGAGTGCGATGGCCTGCTAGAGCGGATGGGCTTCCGGTAGACGGAACCTGAATGATGACATCACGAAGACCATAACTGTTGATCGGTCGCAGTAAGTCAGACATGACTGGCACGACACCGACTGGATCCGCCTTCGTCATCTTCGAAGAAGACCTAGCGCTGACCCGCAATCTGCGGGATCGCGGGTACCCGCTGGTGGTCGGCCAACTCGATGAAGACCCGCAGGTATTGACTGGCATTCGCCAAGCGCGGGCCATCGTCGCCAGCGATCACGCGAACGCCACCTGCATTCTAATGGCCCGCGAACAGGGCTTTACGGGACCGATTTACGCGCTGGCGAATGATCCCCTCTATCGGGCACCCATGCTCCAGGTGGGCACCACCGCTGTCTATACCCCCACTCATGTCCTCGGTGCGGCGCTCGCGGCTCGGGCCAGCACTCGCATCAACCCCCCGGCGGAGGACCTGCATCTGCTCAGTGCACAGGTGGGACTCGCTGAATTCCGGGTTCGGACCGACAGCCCGCTGGCCGGGCAACCCCTCGGGAGTCTGAAGTTGCGTGAACAGCACGGGGTCACGGTCATTGGCCAGTGGTGCGGGGGGCATTTCACCATGCCCACGGGATCAGACACCCGGATCGAACCGGGCGCGATCCTGGTGTTAGTCGGCGCTCACGCCAATCTGGCCCAGGTCGAACGCCTGGCCGCGCGGATTCGGCGCACCGATCCCATCATCATAGCCGGTTACGGCACGGTGGGGCGCAAGGTCGTGGAGATGTTGCGCGACGCGAACGAACTCACTCTGGTCATTGACCAGCACCTCGCGCCGGGGGTGGACATCGTCGGCAATGTGTTGGAACACGCCACGTTGGCCCGCGCTAACGTGCGCACTGCAAGCGCGGTAGTACTTGCTTTAAGCAACGATAGCGAAGGGGTATTTGCTACGGCGGTGGTCCGCGATTATGCCCCCGAGGCCCCCCTCATCGTCCGGGTCAACCGGGCACCGAACGTGGCGCGGCTCTATCAAGCGGGTGCCGACTTTGCCTTGTCGGTAGGTCAGGTGGCCGAACAAATTCTCGCCTACCACCTGCTCGGCGATCACGTGGCAGCGGTGGAGCAGCGCCTCAAGTTCATCCAGGCTAACGCTGGAGCACTGGCCGGCGTGCATCCCTGGCATGCCCAGGTGCGTGAACGCACCGGTGCGGCGGTCAGTCGCGGTGGAGCGGGACCAGGATGTATTCGTCACCTTCGAGGACGCCTTTCAGGTCGGACCGGCTGACATTCTGTTCATCTGCGGAACAGCCCGTAAGGCGACGCCGGTCGCTAATCGACCGTGCATCTGACATCAACCCGGTTGCCCAGCACCAGTATCGGTCAATAACGATAACAACGAGAGGTTTGAAATTCCATGTCTACCCATGAACACAAGAGCAGTTCATCCGCGCTGATCATCGGCGCTATCGGGGTCGTCTTTGGCGATATTGGCACCAGTCCGCTCTATGCGCTCAAGGAGACCTTTGCTGGACATCACCCGATGACCGTCGATCCGGCGAGCATCCTTGGCGTGTTATCGCTGATTTTCTGGACCATCATGGCGTTAGTCACGCTCAAGTACGTCGCCATCATCATGCGTGCGGATAATCGCGGTGAAGGCGGCAGTCTGGCGCTGTTGGCCCGCGTCACCGATCTGACCAAAAACTCACGAGCGACCTGGTTCGTGACCATGCTGGGCATCTTCGCAGCCGCGTTGTTTTACGGGGACAGCATGATCACGCCGGCTATTTCGGTACTGAGCGCTGTTGAAGGGCTGGAAGTCATTGCACCCTCGTTGAAGAACTATGTCCTGCCGATTACCGCCGTAGTGCTCACCGGCCTGTTCTGGATTCAGCGGCATGGCACTGGCGCGATGGGCCGATTCTTCGGCCCGATCATGTGCGCTTGGTTCGGCATTTTGGCTCTGCTGGGCGTCATCAACATTTGGCAAGCGCCATCGGTGTTAGCGGCGCTCTATCCAGGCTATGCGCTAGAGTTTCTGATCAGCCATCCCAGCGCCAGCTTCCTGGCCCTCGGCGCGGTGGTGCTGGCGGTGACGGGCGGCGAAGCGCTCTACACCGATATGGGCCATTTTGGTAAATTCCCGATTCGAGCGGCCTGGTTCAGCTTCGTCCTCCCGGCGCTGGTGCTTAACTACTATGGGCAGGGGGCGCTCCTGCTTCAGAACCCTGCGGCGATTCAGAACCCGTTTTATCTGCTGGCTCCTGACTGGGCGCTGATCCCCATGGTCATATTGGCGACGTGCGCCACGGTCATTGCCTCCCAGGCGGTGATTTCCGGGGCCTTCTCGGTTGCCCGCCAAGCCGTGCAACTCGGTTATCTGCCCCGAATGCAAATCGTGCATACCTCGCACATGGAAGCTGGCCAGATCTATGTGCCCTTCACCAACTGGACGCTCTATCTGGCGGTCATGGCGCTGGTGTTTGGCTTCCAGTCCTCGAGTAATCTCGCAGCGGCTTATGGGATCGCGGTGACGGGGACCATGATGATCGACACGATTCTGGTGTCGTTTGTGGTCATCCTGGCTTGGCGCTGGAATCCGTGGCTGGCCGTGCCCCTGCTGGGCGCTTTGTTGCTCATTGACCTCGCCTTCTTCTCCGCCAACGCCATCAAGCTACTGCAAGGCGGCTGGTTCCCTATCGTGGCGGGGCCGGCACCTCCTGTTTCAGGAAATGGGCAATCTGACCATGCCCCTCGACCAGTTTATCCGCTCTATCGAAAAAACGCCGCTCAAACAGGTCACTGGCACCGCCGTGTATCTGACCAGTCGGCCCGAAGGCGCACCTTCGGCGTTGCTGCATAACATCAAGCATAACGAGGTGTTGCATGCCCGCAACGTGCTGGTCACCGTCCAAACGGCTGAAGTGCCTTATGTGGCCGACCGGGATCGAGTCGAAGTCATCAACCTGGATCGAAGTTTCTATCGGGTGTTTGTGCGCTATGGCTTCATGGAACAACCAGATATTCCCAAGGCGCTGGAGGCATGCGGCGAACAGGGCTTGGCATTTGATCTGGAGAAAACGTCCTTTTTCCTCAGCCGGGAAGTGGTCGTACCCAAACTGGCACCGCCAATGATGTTATGGCGTGAACTTTTCTTTATCTGGATGTTGCGCAACGCACAGAGCGCCACTGATTTCTTCCGGATTCCTACCAATCGCGTTGTTGAACTGGGAACGCTGGTTGAAATCTGAAACCACCCGTAGAGGCGAAATGTGAAAGAAATCGATTTTAACGAATCAGAAGAAGCCTCACCGTTGCCACCTGGCGATGCGCTCGAGTCTTCGATTGAAGTCATCGCTGAACCTCCGGTAAAACGAACACCACCCAGTGGAAAAAAGGCACCGCTGGTGTACCGGCGTTCGCCCATCAAGATCGCGCTGTACATGATCGGGGTATTGATGATCATGTTCAGCGCCACGATGCTGCCGCCGATGGCCGTCGCCTGGTGGTACGACGGTTACGATGTCGTCATGCCGTTCGTCCAGGCCATGGGGGTAATGTTGGCGCTGGGGCTGCTGTGCTGGTTGCCGGTCAGCCGGTTTAAGCCGGACCTGCGTAATCGAGATGGATTTGTTGTCGTCGTGGCGTTCTGGTTTCTATTATCGTTGATTGGCGCTTTGCCGTTCACGTTGTCGGATAACCCGCATGTACCGTTTGTGGATGCGGTTTTTGAGACAGTATCTGGTCTAACCACCACCGGCGGCACCGTCCTTTCCGGTCTCGATACGCTGCCCAAGGCTATCCTGTATTATCGGGCGCAACTGAATTTTCTGGGCGGCATGGGCATTGTGGTGCTAGCGGTAGCATTGCTGCCTATGCTGGGCGTCGGCGGTATGCAGCTTTATAAAGCGGAAACACCGGGGCCGATGAAGGATGAGAAATTAACCCCACGCATTACCGAAACCGCCAAGAATCTCTGGTTTATTTATGTGGGCCTAAATGTCCTGTGCACCTTATCGTTCTGGGCGGCAGGCATGAATTTTTTTGACGCTATCTGCCATAGCTTCGCCACTTTAGCCCTGGGTGGATTTTCGACACATGACGCCAGCATCGGCTATTTCAACAGTCCCGCCATCGAATTAGTGGCTGGGTTTTTCTCATTAGTCGCCGCTGTCAATTTTGCACTGTTTTTCCTAGCTTGGCGCGCCCGGAGTTTGATGGCGATCTTCCGTGATGCCGAGTTTCGGTTTTGCATGGTGGTGATGGGCGGGATTATCGCCACGACGTGTCTGTTTCTGTATTTCAGCGGCAAATTCCCAGCATGGGAGTCTTTTTACCACGGCTTTTTTCAGGCGGCTTCGGTGATTACCGACAATGGACTGGCGACTATCGGTTATCCAGCGGACTGGCCGATATTCGTACCGCTTCTATTGCTGTTGGGGAGTTTCTTTGGGGGCTGCGTAGGTTCGACCTGTGGCGGTATCAAGGCGATTCGCTTTCTGTTACTGTACAAACAGAGTGTGCGCGAGGCGCGGTTGCTGATTCGTCCGTATGCACAGATTGCGGTCAAATTGGGCAACCACGCGATTCCCGACCGGGTGATGCAGGCCGTCTGGGGGTTCTATTACTTGTATATTTTTAGCTATTGCTTTTTCTCACTGGCATTGACGGCCACCGGCGTCGATATGGTGACAGCGTTTGGTACAACGGCGGGTTGTCTGAACAATATGGGCATCGGTCTGGGCGCGACGGCAGGCGGTTTCGGTCCATTGACCGATACAGCGACCTGGCTCATGTCCCTGGCAATGCTGGTAGGGCGGTTGGAAGTATTTCCATTGCTGCTGCTGTTTTTACCGGATTTCTGGAAATAAAAGTTACTTTGAAGCAGATCAGTTTAGCCAGCCTGTTCAGAGGCTATGGAGTGGCGATCCTGGCCTGTCTCGGCGTGACCTTAGCAGCAGCCCCGCTGTTCCACTACCTAGATCAGGCTAACCTCGTTATGCTGTTCCTGCTGGCAGTGGTCGGTGTGGCCGTGCGCTGCGGCCGTGGCCCGGCGGTACTGGCCGCAATTCTCAATGTCACGGCCTTCAATTTTTTCTTTGTTGAACCCCATTTCGCTTTTGCACTCCAGGATCTCCAATCGATCCTGACTTTCTTAGTCATGCTGGGTGTCGGTCTGATCGTCGGCCAACTCACCGCCCGACTCCGCTATCAGGCTCAGGTCGCCCATGTCCGTGAAGAACGTGCCTACTGTCTCTACGAGATATCGCGCGAATTATCTGGGGCGCTGGCGGTCGAGCAGGTGATCGACATCAGTCAGCGTGGCATTGAGACCAGCCTCCCGGTCAAGGCGGGATTGCTGTTACCTGATGACCATAACCGGATTCAGCCGCCATTGATGCAGACCGACGGTCTGAATGTGGATTTGGCCATCGCCCAGTGGTGCTTTGACCACACCACGCCGGCGGGTCCAGGCACTGACACATTACCCGCTGCCACTTTGCTCTACCTGCCCCTCAAAGCTCCACTGCGTACTCGGGGGGTGTTGGCCGTGGCTCCTAAAGAACGGGAACCGTTGCTGATCCCGGAACAGCGCCGACTCCTGGATACCTTCGCCGTGCTGATCGCTATCGCTTTGGAGCGGGTGCATTTCGCACTGGTGGCCGGCGACACTTTGGTGAAAATTGAAACCGAGCGGCAACGCAATTCCCTACTGGCGGCGCTCTCTCATGATTTGCGCACACCGATTACCGCGCTTATGGGTCTGGCGGAAACCTTGGCGCTGGAACTGACTGCCGAGCAGTCACCCCACCATGCCTCGCTGGATGCTATTCGCCAACAAGCCGTGCGCATCGC
>JFJP01059085.1_pt1 | contig 13936 bp, 9 predicted proteins | sample 431651 | NCBI WGS metagenome assembly JFJP01 (sample SAMN02602958, study PRJNA72255) | Microbial mat metagenome, whole genome shotgun sequencing project. | biome: fresh water; feature: sink hole; material: water; isolation source: purple microbial (photo- and chemosynthetic) mats found in... | reverse complement strand
TACTGAAAACGGAAAAACCCGTCGTGCTTGTCGGTGCCATGCGCCCCGCCACGGCAATCAGTGCGGATGGTCCGGCCAATCTCTACAACGCCATCGCGGTGGCCTCTCATCCGGGGGCCGCAGGTCGGGGCGTGCTGGTGGTGGCCAATGACGAGATCCATTCGGCGCGCGCCGTGGCCAAGACCAACACCACCCAGGTCGGCACCTTCCAGTCGGTGAACCGGGGCCTGGCGGGCCTTGTGCAGCAGGGGCGCGTCCACTGGTTTGTACCCGCCGGACAGATACACACCCGGGTGAGTCCCTTCACGCTGCCTGAAAGCGGAGAGTGGCTGCCGCGCGTCGACATCATCTATGCGCATGCCGGGATGACCCGCACCTTCATCGATGCGGCGATCAAGGCCGGCAGCGAAGGCCTTGTGATTGCGGGCGTGGGCTCCGGCAACCTCCATGCAAACGCGCTGGAGGCGCTCCGGGAGGCTGCAGCCAAAGGCCTGCTCATCGTCCGCGCCTCACGCACGGGAGGAGGCCTGGTGGAACGTGGAGTCGAGATCGATGACGACGCCGAGGGCTTCATCGCCGCCGGCGACCTCAATCCCCAGAAGGCCCGCATCCTGCTCCAGCTCGCCCTTACGGAGAGCCGTGACCCGGGCACCGTCCAGGCCTGCTTCAACAGCTATTAGGCCGGTGGAGTCTCGAAGCGAGGTCGGCAATGCTGGCTTCGTGCGGACCATGACAGGCTCCCTTCTGCATATTTTAGAGCAAAAGGTGACTGTGCCGAGGGAGGCAAATAAGATGAACTCTTCGCTCCTAATCGACAGCACTGATGCCGATTCAAAACCCCATCCTTCCCGGCTTTCATCCCGACCCGAGCATTTGCCGCGACGGCGACTGGTATTACATCGTCAACAGTTCCTTCGAGTATTTCCCCGGACTGCCTATCCATCGCAGTCGCAACCTTCGGGATTGGGAATTTCTTGGCCATGTCCTCACCCGTGAAAGCCAGCTCAGTCTGCAGGGAGTGCGCGCTTCGGGAGGACTATTCGCACCCACCCTGCGGGTGCACGAAGGTGTGTTCTATGTCATCTGCACCAATGTCACCCACAAGGGGAATTTTTTGGTGACTACAAAGGATCCTGCAGGACCCTGGTCTGAGCCCGTCTGGCTCTCCCCCCAGGGGATAGACCCCTCGCTCTTCTTCGACGAGGATGGCGCCTGCTACTTCACGGGAACGAGCTCAGGCTGGATCGTCCAGTGCACCTTGAACCCTTCGACCGGAGAAGCGGGAGAACTCAGGCGCATGACAAGCGGCTCCGGAGGACGTTATCCCGAGGGTCCCCACCTCTTTCGACGGGGAGAATGGTATTACCTGCTCATGTCGGAAGGTGGCACCGAACACGGACACATGGCCACACTGGCCAGGGCACGCACTCCCTGGGGTCCCTGGGAATGGGCTCCGCACAACCCCGTGCTCTCGCATCGCTCGGTGTCGCACCCCTTTCAAAACATCGGCCATGTGGACTGCTGCAGGGCGCGGGACGAACGCTGGTGGGCGGCATGCCTCGGCGTGAGAACCCACGGGTATCCAGAAACTCATCACCTCGGCAGGGAAACCATGCTGGTCCCCATGCGGTGGAGGGAGGACGGCTGGCCTGAGTTTGGGGAAAAGGGCCTGGTCCCCCTGAATCTCGCTGAAGAAGTTGTCGGTGAAGCGGAGTCAAAAAAGGACAGCATCGACACCTTCACCCAGGAAACCCTCGCGGCATCCTGGAATTTTCTTCGTAACCCGGTGCCCGGATCCTGGAGTTCGGGAGGTCAGCTCGGGGGTCTGTCCCTTTTCGGGCAAAAGGGCTCTCTCGACGATCTGGGAGGCAAAGCCTGGGTCGGGCGACGACAACAACACTTCGACGCGGTGTTTTCGTGCCTCCTTGATTTTTCGCCGGGCACCGAGGAGGAGGAGGCCGGCCTCACGGTCCACATGAACGAGCGCCATCACTACGAGCTTTTTGTGACGCGGCGTGGAAAGGGGCGCCTCCTTGTTTGTCGCCAGCGCATCGATCTTCTGAAGGTTGAAATGGGGCATCAGGCGATCGAGGACGGGACGATCGAACTGGCCGTGCGCGCCACGAAGGACCACTACCATTTTGAAGCGAAGCTCAACACCGAGTGGAAATGCCTCGCCTCGGGCGCCACACGTTACCTATCCACCGAAGTGGCCGGTGGCTTCACCGGGGTGTTTCTTGCAATGTATTCGTCTGGCGGACACAGGCCTTGCGGGACTCCCGCCCGTTTCCTGAGGGCCGAGTACCATGGCTCCTGAACCCAGAAAACCAGGCGTGCTGGAAGGCGGCAGTTTCCCCTCAGCACCGACCAACGCACTTGCGCACTGGCGTTACTTCGATGCCTGCGGGGAACCGGTGCACAACCCAGGCAAGGGGATCATGGGCTATGCCTTCAGCGATCACATGTACGTGAAGGACCGGGACCGCTTCAACCTCCGCAGCCCCACGCGGGAGGATATCGCAAGCCTCGCGGCCCTGCCTTTCATCGACCACCTCCACCTGCGCGTGGAATGGCGGGATGTGCAGGGCGAGCCCGGCCGCCTGGAGCTACCACCCGTGTGGCACTGGACACTCGACGAATGTCGCCGCCTCGGCAAACGCTGGTCCTTCAGGATCATGTCGGTGTGCCCGCAAAGCCTCCATGCGCACAGCGTACCCGAGTTTCTGATACCAAGGCTGGATTTCCTGCCCTACCCAAACGCCCATCCACCCTTCCCCGGTCCAGGCACCAAGCACTATGTCGACTATACCCAGGCCTTTCTCGACGCCTGGACGGAGCTGCTTGGACTGCTTGGGCGGGAGTTCGATGCGGACCCTCTGCTCGATTTTGCGGACGTCTCCGGCTACGGCAAATGGGGCGAGTGGCACCACTGGCCGCAGGATCACTATGAGAAACCGGAACACGAAGGGGTGGGTCGCAGCCTGATCGACGCCCACTGTGCCGCCTTTCCCCTCACACCCGCCGTGCTGCCTCTGGTTCGCGGCGACGCCTGGCGGGATCGTCTCACCGAACATGCCCTCAGCCTTGGCTGCGGGGTGCGTCGCGACACCTTTCATCCCTGGCATACCGCCTGGGAGTATTCGCTTGCGCAAGCTCGCCAGCCGGAGGCCCCCTGGGTGCTAGAGCCGGGCATGTTTCCCGAGGTGCGCTGGGGCGGAGGCAAGACCGGCCAGCCGCCCATTGATTTTGCGAACGTCTACAAGCGCCTCCCCGACATAGGTGCCACACATGCCGCCATCGGCTTCAACCCGTGGCATGCACAACTTGCCCATGAGAACCATGCCGAGGTGCTGGCTGAGTTGTCCGCGCGTATCGGCTGGCGGATACGTCCCTCAATCCTGTGGGCCAACCCCGAAAGGACCCAGGTCGCCCTGCTGCTCGTCAACGACGGAGTCTCCTGCGTTCCCGGCGCCTTGCTCCTGGGTTTGGAAACACAAGACTCCCTTGAAGCCGAATGGCTCGAGTTGCCCAAGGCCCGCCCGAAGCCTGGTGCCCCGCTTCTGCTCCAGCTTCCGACTTTGACCCGGCCTCTGCGAGGTCTGCGCCTGGCACTCCTCACCAAAGGCAAACGCCACCCGGTCCGCTGGGCGCTTCCCCGCGTCACCCTGCGCGATTCGGGCATGTTGCTGCCGCTCGAAAACTAGGCTTTCAGAAATCCACAGGCCATCTCCATGTAGCCTGACGCTCTCACCTTTGCTGATGCCGATAGCGCAAGGGACTTTGCCCATAGAGCCGCTTAAAGGAGCGGCAGAAGGCGGCCACGGAGCGGAAGCCCACGCGCTGAGCGATGAAGGCCACCCTGCGGTTTGTGCCGCGCAGGATCATTGCGGCCTCCTCCATGCGCACACGACGCATCACCTTGCCAGGGCTGGTATCCCATTGTTCGCGCAGACGCTTGGATAGATAGGGCCTCGAATAACCGATGCGCTTGGCGAAGTTCTTGATCGTGCGCGGCTGGTAGGAGACGAGCGAGGATTCCGTGAACAAAGTCACAGGTCTGGCATTGCGCGAGGCCACCTGCGCCTGAAGCCAACGATGCCACTCGGTGAGAAAACGAAACCCAAGACGCGACCAGGCCTGCACGGAGTAAACGCGTCGACTGCGACTACGACGCACCATCTCCGCAGCGATCAGCGCCGGAACGCTATCCCTGCGCATCCGGTGCACGCTGCCATAGCGACGCTGGAGGTGGTTGAAATAACCCATGGCAATTTCCCAGGTGAAATACACCGCGAGCCGGTCCCAACGTTTGCAGTCCCGCGGCGTCTGCCAGCGTGAGAAGGAAGGCTGGTTGAAGTTGAGCACCACGCCCGGCTCCAGCTCATGCACACTGCCACCCGTCTCGAAGCGCCCCTGACCGCCGAGCGTCAACAGCCACACACCCAGATATTCCATGGTGTTGAGGGAGTTGTCATGCACGCGGTATTCCGGACGATGAAGAAGACCGCATTGAAATAACCGGTAATAGTGGCCATCCCAATTCCTCACCACAGGCCTGGAGGCCACGCGCGAATCCCGAAAGCCTTCGATGAGCGCGTGCTTTTCACGGTAAATGGGCCTATCGCTCAGGGTTTGCCTGGCCTCCTCAGCCGCCTCTTTCCCGCTGCGCCAACGCTGCGGAGTGGCTCCATATCTGCGCTTGAAGGAAAGGATGAAGGAGCGCCCTGAACTAAACCCGACATCCCGCGCGATGTCGCCCACCGAGGCAGTCGACCGGGCCAGAGTGTGCGCGGCGCGCCTGAGACGTGCCATCTGAATAGCGCGACCGGGAGCCATGCCCCAACGGCGGCGGAGGTTGCGCGCGAGAGCGGAGCGTGAATAGCCCAATTTCACGGCCCAGTCCGAAAGCGTGAGCTGGAGGAGGGGCAAGGGGAAGCGCCAGAGCTCGTCTGGTTCCGAGAGGACAAGGTGGTGAAAGCTGGGGCGGTGGTCGGTGAGAAATTCCTGGATGTGACTGATGGTGTCGTGCACCCGCAGGGACTCGTCGAGCAAGTCCCTGTGTTTGCGCGCGAGCGCCCAGGAGATGGTCGCCAGAAGTTCCCGCACGGGCTTGCTGGTGACAGGCAGCTGATGCACGGAACCGAAATTGCTGATCAGCGAATGCACGAAACGCAGGGAGGAGATACCGTCCACGACGAGAAGCGCGAAGCGCACCCGTCCCCAGGTCTGCTGCTCCAGCCAGCGAAGATCCGCCATTCCCTGCTTGAGCAGCAAAGTGCCAGGGACCATCTGCAACCTTTGTTCGCCTGTGTCCAGATGCCCCGAACCCTCCAGGACAAACAGCAACACAGCCTCCCCCTGAGCGACAAAAAGAGGGGCCCTGCCCGCGTAACCCAACAGAGGCGGACGCTGCTCACTGAGCTGATAAAGGGGCTCAGGATCGATGTTGGGGACTTTCCAGCGGCGCTCAGGCATGTTTGAGTGTGGGTGAAAGGACCAAAGGCGATCGCCCGGAGTCGATGCTACAAACTGGATATATATGAACTTTATATGCCTATTCCAGGCAAGCCTAGTCGGATAAAAAAAGGCCGCCCGCCACCCCTGCTCCAGGCAGGCCACATAAAGAACAATTCCCCTCACGTACCCGTATCCTCTTTTGAACAAATCCGCCCTCATACTGCTGCTGTTTCTGCTCAGTTCCGTGCTTCCCTGCCTGCGGGCCGAGTCCGGCTGGGAGGAGTTGGCACGCTATCAGTTCGTCCGTGCGGACGAGATTCTCTCCCGCCCCGGCAATGCCGAGCCGGGCGCAGCACTTGCCCGCGCCGTCTGTCTGCTGCAACGCCAACCCAAGACCCAGGCCAACCTTGAGGAAGCCAAGACGATTCTCACTGGCATTCTCTCAGCGGAGAAGGACGTCGACTTGATTGCGATGGCGCGCTTTCTCCGCGCACGCATCGCCTGCTGGCATGAAAGCCAGCCCGACTTCGACCTGGCCGAGCGCCTCCTTGAGGAAGTGCGCCGCGAACACAAGGGGCACTTCATGGCCCAGCTCGCCCTGCTCGACCTGGCCACCCTGCGCCTCATGCGCCCCACGGACAAGGCTGCCGCGCAGGCGGCCTTTGATTCCATGGAGCCTCTCTCCACGGAAATCTCCGAACCCTGCCTGCTGCGCAACTACCATCGCCTGCTCGCCGAAGCCGTGCTGATGCAGAAACTCGATCACAAGCGCGCTATTCCCCACCTCCGGGAGGCTCTCCGAATCGGTTTCGACTACGAGGAGACCCAGCGCGACATGCTGCTGCGCCTCGGCCGCCTCACTGCGGAAGCGGGACTGCGCGAGGAGGCCACCGAAGCTTACGGTCGTTTCGTGAAAGAATTTCCCGGCGAAAAACGCGCCGCCTGGGTCAGGGACCAGCTCGCACGTCTTGAGAAAGGCAGTCCATGAGCCGTTGGAAGACTCTGTTCGCCACCGCCGTCGTGCTGGCCGCGCTGTGCCTGCTGCTCGCCCGCACCCGCTGGAAGGACAGCCACTCCGAGGAGACTGCCACCGGTGTCGAGGAGCTGCGCTTTGCACACTGGAACATGGAATCCGGTGTGCGCGAGGCGCTCCAGGAGGTGGTCGAGCGCTACCAGACCCTGCAACTCTCCAAGGGCCGACTCGTGCGTGTAGTCCAGATGCCGATACCCCGCCGCATGTACCCCACCTGGGCGCGGACGCAGCTCATCGGAGGCACGCCTCCCGAAATCATGCTGAGCATGAACGGGACCGACGACCAGATCACCGCACGCTTCTTCCGCCCTCTGCGCGAGGACATCAACCAGCCAAACCCCTATAACAAAGGCACTCCCATGGAAGGCCTGCGCTGGCGCGACACCTTCTGGGACCGCATGACGATCTCCGGCTTCAACTTCCATCTTTCGGAGCACTACAGCATCCCCTTCGCCACCTTCACCACGCGCGTCTTCATGAACCGTACGCTGCTCGCCCGCCTTCGCGCCGCGTATCCGGAGCGTGTCGCCCGCCTGCGCCTGGGACCCGACGAGGCCCCGCTGGACTGGGCCAGTTTTCATGAACTGTGCGAGTTGGCGGCCCAGCGCTCCCGCGAGCACGGAGACCTCATCCCGCTCGCCGGTTCCTACAGACAGGCTTCCTACGTGCTCAGCCTCGCAGGGGAAAACCAGACCCAGCGCCTGCTGCTCAGCCTGCCAGACTTCGCGGACCTGCGCGTCAACTACCAAAACCTCATCGTGGATGTCGCGAAGGGACGCTGGAGCCTTGAAGACCCCCTCATGCGCAAGGGTCTCGGGCTGATGCGAGAGATCGGCCGCTACATGCCCCCGGGCTTCATGCAGCTGGAGGAGGATGACGCCATCTTCAGCTTCGTCACCGGCCGCGCGCTCATGATGACCGTGGGCACCTGGAACGCCCCCAGTCTGCTCGCCCAGATCAACCGCGCCTTTGAGGTATCCGTGTTCCGCTTACCTCTTCCGCTCGCGGGCGACACGGGACCTGGCGATGGCGTTCTGGGACCCTTCTCCGAGGAGGATTCCGTGCCTTCCGGATTTCTCGGCGTCATCTCGCTGCACTCCCGGCGCAAACAGGCCCTGGCCCTCGACTTCCTGCGCTTCCTCACCAGCGTCGACGAAAACTACCGCTTCGCCTCGCGCAGCCACTGGCTTCCCGCCGTGCGCGGCGGCACCGTCCCGGATGCACTCAAGGCCTATATGCCACTGCAGGACGGCTACCCGCGCGGCATCAGCGGCCACTTCAACAACCACGAATTCGAACAGCTCATGCGCAGCGAACTGCACCTGCTGTTCTCACCCGAGGGCGGAGTCGATGCCTACCTGCGCCGCTACCGCGAACAATTCCCCGGCACCGCCAAGCTCTCGCTGGACAATGCCAACAACGACCAGATCCGCGGCTCCCGCATGCAGGACGCAGCCATCCTCGCCCGCTGGTGGACGACCCTGCGTGCGCAGCCAGGCGCTCCCAACCTCGTGGGTCTCGACGTGGACCGCCAGCTCTCCAACGAAGTCTCCCTGGTCTGGCGCCTCTCCCAGATGAGCGACACCTCCCCCAAGCCCTGAACACCATGGCACTGCCCATCTCAACAAAACGCGCCCTGCGCGAATGGAGACTGTACCTGCTCGTCATCCCCTCCTTCGCACTCATGGGTGCCTTCTGCTATTTCCCGGCCGCCAGCGCGATCTACCACAGCTTCTTCCGCTGGCAGGGCGGCGAGACCAAGGAATGGATCGGCCTGGGCAACTTCCAACGCATGTTCGGCGACACCAAGCTCTGGGGGGCCTTCGGCACGGTCTCCATTCTGATGCTTTTTAATCTCGTCAAATTGATCCCCTCCATCTCGCTCGCCGTGATCATCCACCGCCTGCGCAGCTCGCGTCTGCAATACTTCTACCGCGCCCTGCTCGTCGTGCCCATGATCGTGCCCAGCCTGGTCACGCTCTTCATCTGGAAATTCTACCTCGATCCCAATCTCGGCGTGATCAACCGCCTGCTCGACGCCACGGGCGTGAAATACCTGCTCGTACACGCGGACCAGCACTTCGGTTGGGGAATCTTTCGCGATGGGGTGCCCATCGGCTGGCTCTCCCAGCCCGAGCTCGTGCTTCCCGCACTCTTCATCTGGGGTTTTCCCTGGATAGGCACCGTAGGCGTGCTCATGTACCTCGCCGGACTCCAGTCGATCGGACAGGAAGTCTATGAGGCGGCCGAGCTCGACGGCATCGGAGCGATCGGAAAATTCTTCCACATCGAACTCCCGCTGATCCTCACCCAGATACGCCTTACGCTGATCCTGCTCATCATAGGAACGCTCCAGGGCTACGGACTCCAGCTGCTCCTTCTCTCGGAGACAGGCGGACCCTCCGGTCGAGGAATGGTGCCCGGGCTCTGGATGTACAACCGCGCCTTCATCGCAGGAGAGTTCGGCTACGCCTGCTCCATCGGCATGCTCCTCTTCCTCTTCATCATGGTGCTCACCTACCTCAACAACCGCTTCGTGAGGGTCGAAAAATGAGCATGCACGACACCGCGCGCAGCCGCAGCATCGAGACTTGGAAGAACGTCTTCATCCTGCTCGTCATCGGACTGGAGTTGTTTCCGCTCTACATGATGCTGCAGATCTCGCTCAAGGACAACGCGGCCTTCCTCGCCAACCCCTGGCTTCCGCTGGCACCCTCCCAGTGGCACTGGGAAAACTGGACCTACGCCTTCCGCCTCATCACCCCTTACATCGCAAACACGGCCGCCGTGGCGATCGTGGGCACCGCAGGCACGCTCGTCCTCGCCATCCTCGGGGCCTACTTCTTCGCCCGCTACCGCATGCCCTTCTCAGGCCTGCTCTGGTCGGCCCTCATGATCCTCATGCTGCTTCCCAGCGTGGCCAACATAGTCCCCCTCTTCATGCTCGTGAAGGAACTCGGACTGGTGAACAAACTCGTGGGCCTCGCCATCCTCGGCATCGCCGGCGGACAAGTATTCAATATCTTCGTACTGCGCAACTTCATCGAGGACATCCCCAAGGACCTTTTCGAGGCCGCCGAGATGGACGGAGCTGGGCACCTTTCCCAGATCCGCCACATCGTGCTTCCCATGTCCGGCCCGATTGTGAGCACCCTCGTGATCCTGAGTTTCCTCGCCCAGTGGAACGACTTCCTCATGCCGCTCATCCTGCTGCGCGACCGCGAGTCCTTCACCCTCGGCGTGGGCCTTATCTATCTCGATGGCGAATACGTGAAACAGTGGGGCCAGATCATGGCGGCCTACTTCATGGCGGCCGTCCCTCTGATCGTGATCTTCCTCTTCAGCATGCGACTCTTCGTGAAGGGCATCTCTGCGGGTGCCATCAAAGGCTGAATTTGAGAAACAAGGATGCATAAAAAAGCTGAAAACAAAACACCTCGCAGCGCACAGCACAGCCTGCCCGGTTCCGACTTCACACTCGACCCCGTGGAACGCGCCTACTGGGAATCTCAAGCGCACGCCATCTGCGAACGCAGCGCCCGCAACCGCAGGCGCTTCGGAGACCGCTTTCCCGTGGCTACCCTTGGCGGACGCTACCGCCTCTCCGAAGACAGTTGGTGGATCGGGGGGTTCTGGAATGGGCTGCAAAACCTGTGTTACGAACTCAGCGGCAATCCCGAATTCCTCCAGGGTGCCCGGGCCTCCTGGCAGCGGCACCTCACGCAGCTCGACACGTATCCGGAGAAACTCGACCACGATATCGGCTTCCTCTACCAGCCCAGCTTCGTGGCTGATTACAAGCTGAGCGGCTCACCGGATGCCCGTTCGGTGGCCTTGCGTGCCGCAGACCTTCTCGCCGCCCGCTTCAATCCCAAAGGAAACTTCCTTCAATGCTGGAATGTGTGGAGACCCAGCGAGGTTTTCAGCCAAAACAATCGGGGCCGCATCATCGTCGACTCCCTCTACAACCTGCCCCTGCTCTTCTGGTCCTCCGAAGAGTCGGGCGATGAGAACTACCACCAGATCGCCGAAGCCCATGCGGAAACCTGCCTCCGCCACCTTGTGCGACGCGACGCCTCCACCTTCCACACCTTCGTCTTCGACCCCGACACCGGCACTCCCCGCTTCGGCGAGACCAAGCAGGGACTCTCAGACGACTCCTGCTGGGCACGCGGCCAGGCTTGGGCGATCGGTGGCTTTGCCCAGGCCCATGCCTACACAGGGAAACCCGCCTTTCTCGAAGCCGCACGAGATTGCGCTGACTACTTTCTTGCCAATACCCCCGAGGGGAAAGCACCACCTTGGGATTTCTGCCTGGAGAAGCCCGAGGAGGAACCCCTCGACACCTCGGCCGCAGCCATCGCTGCCGTGGGACTCTTCATGCTCTCGGAAACCGGTGACCCAGAAGAAGCGCTCCTGCGCCGCCATCAGGCCCTGCGCCTCCTACGCACTCTGGCCACCCACTACTCCGCGCTCTCCATCGATCGTGAGGAAGGCCTTCTCCTGCATGCCTGCGGCTTCCGCCTCGAGCAGACCGACATCGACTGCTCCCTCATCTACGGGGACTACTTCTTCCTGGAGGCCATCTGCCGAGCCCTGGGAGTCTCCAAAGGCTACTGGTAGTTCAGCCTCAGCCATAGCCCCACCCAGGGCACCTTCGGTGTATTTCCCTGAGTCCACAGCGTTCACGCCGTCCACCGCGTCCATCCGTCCATAAAAAAGCGGCGGAGCGATCCCTCGCCCCGCCGCCACATCTACACCAGATCGCCGCCATCCCCTGAACCCTGCCATCACTCCAACCCAAGAAGTGATGGCTTCACAGAGGCGGCAATCCCCCTGACAAACCTTAGAACTTGAATGAAGTGCTCAGACGGAAGTCGCGAGGATAGGCATAGTAGAGATAGCCGCCCTCGTTGTAGTAGTTGATGTACTTCGTATCGGTCAGATTCGAAATGCTCAGGTCGAGAGACCACCAGGCATTACCGAGCTTGCGCCCATAACCGATGCCCGTGTCAAACAAACTGTAACCGGGAAGCCGATACAGGATCACGCCGCCGGAGACAGGACCGATATTTGAACGCTCACCGGTCCAGACATAGCCGAGGCGCAGGTTGAGTCCCTTCAGGCCTCCATTCTTGAAGGTGTACTTCACATAGCTGGAGAGCTTGTTCTTGACGAAGAACTCCGGCTTGCCGAGGTATCCCATGACCATGGACTGGTTGGCCACCGGCACGCGGGAATAGACCTGTGTGGTGGTGTTCCAATTGCCCTGCATGGCGGCGACTTTGCCGGCCAGTTCGCTGGGATCCTTGATCTTGCCGTTGTACAGGGTCAGGCCCGCGAAGACCTGCCAGGCCATGTCCTTGCTCTGGAAGAGAAGATCCGCCTCACCACCGGTGGTCTGCCGTCCATTGACCTGGATGCGGTAGTTCATGAACGGGTTGCCCGAAACACCCGTGTCGCGGGGATCACGCATGATGTTGCCCCAATAGGTGATGTCGAAGCCGGCAACCGTGCCCTGGAGGAGGTTGTTGAAGGCGTTGAACTTGAGGCCGGCCTCGGAGCCCTTGGCGATCTTTGGTTTGAACACAGCACCATCAGGATTGGCATCCGTGACAGGGCTGACGGACTCGCTATAGCTCGCGTAGAGATTCACCGAGCTGGTAACGGCATAGGATACGCCGATCTGGGGAGAGTTCTTGCTGACCTTGGCAACGGTGAGGCCGCCGCTGTTGGAGATCGTGCGCGGGACCAGAGTAATCGGATCGAGATTGCTCGTCTCGAAGGTCGAGTGACGCACGCCGACCAGGATGTTCAACTTGTCCTGAAAGGCGGAAATCACGTCGGTGACATAATAGGCCTTGGACTTGGTCAGGGTCGTCTGGCTGAAGATCATCCACCAGTTTCCGTTGGCCAAAGCCTCCTTCGCGGACATGGGATGCACATCCTTGATGGGTGATCCTGCGGCGTCAGTGTCCCAGGGCAGAGTCTGACCGTTGTAGTTCTTGAACACGTCATTCATCCCGGGCCAGGAGGTGAAGGGAAATGTGAACCCATAGCTCGGGTTGGCATTGGGCACACTCATCAGCGAGTACTGGTTGTCCTCGGTTTTTTGTGTGTCGTAGCCGGCGAGGATGCGGTGCTTGGTGCCAGCGAAGGTCGGAGTCCAGAGCAGGGATTGCTGATAGGCCTCGTTGTGACGAATCACAGGTGCCTGCACGAGCACAGGCGCGCCGATGTTGAGCATCGGATGGACGCCGTCTGCGCTGAGAGCCGGGGTGCCGTCGGAGTTGCGGCTGTAGGCGAGGTCCTGATTGACGAGAAGAAGCGAGACCTTGGCCTTGCGGTCATTTTTGTTGTACACCGAACGAAGGGTGAGTTGGTCGGTGATCCTCACGCTGCCGTCGATCACGGAGTTGTCCACGTTTTCGATCAGACCGGACCCCTTGCCGGAGAAGTTCCAATTTCTCGGAATCTCAGACATCACGTAGCCCTGCACTGCCTTGTTGGAGGGAGAACCACTGACGGAGTGATCGATGGCTGCTCCGGAATATCCCGTGTCCCTGTTGGAGATCTGGGGACCGGTGACGATCGCAATATCCATCAGGCTGTGGTTCTTGCTCACATCGAGGCTGACGCGCCCGTTGAAGGGACGGAAAGAGAGGATGGCGTCGTAGGAGTCGCGCTTCTGGCTATCGCGATCCTGCCAGCCGTCCGATTTCTCGTAGCCGAGGTTGATGCGCGCTCCGATGACTTTCCTTAGGTCTCCAGGTGCAGCCAGGTTGATGTCGGCATCGCCGCGATAGTAGCCAAAGTCACCCATCGTGCCCTTGACAAAAAAGTTGTTGTGAAAAGTGGGCTTCTTGGTGACGTAGTTCACGATGCCGCCAGGGCCCGTCTGTCCGTAAAGAACGGCAGCGGGACCACGCAGAATTTCGATACGGTCGATGCCGGGTGACCAGCGGATGTTGGCATTGCGCAGACCATCGCGGTAGGAAAAGCCGCCGTTGTCCAGGCCGCGGATGACCAGATTGTTGTAGGCACCGACCGTCACGCCAGGCGTGTAACGGGCGACGGCCTCGGTGGCGTCCGTGACGCCCAGGTCGCTCAGAAATTCATTCGTGAGCACCGACATGTTCATCGGGAGCTTGCTGATCTCGACATTGGTGCGCGCAGCCGAAATGGAGTTCGAGGCGTACCAGCCGCGATCGTTTTTGGTGTTCACCTCGAAAGGCGTCAGCACCAGAACCTCCTCGTCGGTCTCTGCGGCCTTGGGGGCCTTGTTGTCATCCTGGGCCTTCATGGCGGGGACGATGGAGGCTGCGATGAGCGCAGCCCCGAAAACCTGCATGCGATAGAAACGATTCATTCGGATAATCCTATTGGGGTGTTAGTGAGTCCCTACGCAACGCTATGACGCGCTACCGGGGTTTATCGCAGCTTAGC
>JFJP01033629.1_pt2 | contig 13936 bp, 13 predicted proteins | sample 431651 | NCBI WGS metagenome assembly JFJP01 (sample SAMN02602958, study PRJNA72255) | Microbial mat metagenome, whole genome shotgun sequencing project. | biome: fresh water; feature: sink hole; material: water; isolation source: purple microbial (photo- and chemosynthetic) mats found in... | reverse complement strand
ACAGACCCCTGCGGGTATGCTCCTTCGTCGCGCCTTGGCTGACGACAAAATGACTTCGCATCTTTGATCATGTTATTTATGAACGGCTCCTAATGTGTCTATTCGCGCCTGCGCAAACGGAAACTCGCCACCGCACCAGCCGCAAGGAGTGCCATAATCGTGGGCTCTGGAACCGCATCACCAATAACTTGAAAATAATCGGTTTTAACATTTATAAGCGTAGTGGTGGTCACCATGTGATGCCAAAAACCGACACCCACGACATTATCATTGGAGAGTGTGGCAACACCCCCGATTGTTCCGCCAGAAGCAAAACCGCCCGCGCCCGTGGGTGTGTAATCATACCATGTCAACCCGCCAACTGTTCCAGAAATAGTCTCTTTGGATGTGACTGGTGTGGAATCCACAACCCCTGAAATGTAGTAATTACTTCCCCCCAATAGCACAAAACGAAACTCGGAAGTGGTCAACCCAGTCACCACATTATTGAAAGTTTGAAGCGAGAAGGTGTCGGCTGAAACATTTCCAGCATTCAGTCCGTTCTGGAAACCGTAGCTGGCTCCATCCCCCGCCTGTTTCCATAAAAACATGGAATATATTTCCGAGTTAGTGTTGCTACCAGTGTTCAGTGAGTCACCACCACCCGTGCTCTGGTTCCAAACCTTGTTAGCATTGGGTGCGAATGTGCCTGTTGGAGAATATAGCTGCCCAAAAAAGTAAGGGTTTTTTCCAGCATTGGAACTGTAATAGTTGGCTCCGATAGCAGGGCTGATAGCCGTATTAGGATCGTATGTAGCCACATCGGTTCCCACAAATGCTTGATTGGCGGCAACAATGGCTGTGTCTCCAACCGCCCCAACTGTTCCCCATTCCACCATCACCGCCCCGCCCACCCACTCTGTGCAGAAACAAAAAGCAGCTCCGCACAACAATAGGACACCTTGGCGCATATGTTTTATGAGATGCCTCGCCTGCATTTATTTCGAGAGGCGTTTTTCGGCGAGAGGCTTGATGGCAGGATCGGCTTTGATCATCAATTCGCGGACTTTTTCATCAATCTTGTTACGGGCGGCGAAACGCGCTTTTGTATCGGTCATATCTTTAAGTTTATCGTATTCGTCCTTGAGTGCAGGATTGGATTCGATGACTTTTTTCTTAACTGCATTCCACTTTTTCATCTCGTCGCCATCAAGCTGTGCGGCGAATGTTTGAGTTGTGAAAACCGCCAAAGCAACTGCAAAGGTGACGGCACTAATTTTTTTGAATAAAATACTTTTCATAGTGGAAATACACTACCACCCCCATCTAATAATGGAATGTCACGACCTTTAAAAAAACATGTCAATTTATTGATGCAGAGTGCGTTTCATGTTCATTTATTTTCAATTTCTTTTCGCACTTTTTTGAGCCATGCCAATCCTTCTGTAGCCAGTTGCTCAGGCGAATCTGCGAGTTGGCGCCAGATGCAGCAGAGCTTGGCGATTTTTTCCATGTGGGGATCAAATGATTCAATCGTGACACACCCATCGTAACCGACTGCTTGGAGTGCCTGAAAAAAGTCGCGCCACGGGATTTGTCCGCGCCCTGGAACGCCCCGCTGATTCTCGCAGGCGTGGATATAGCCGATGTCGGAACCAGTGGCCGAGATGGCACCAGCAAAACTATCCTCCTCGCGGATCATGTGGAAGGTGTCCAAATGGACTTTGACATTCGGCAACCCGACTGCGCGGATGAAGCGCACCGCATCGCCAGCGGTGTTGATGAAGTGCGATTCGAAACGGTTGACGGGTTCTATACCGAGAATGAGATCAGGGGCAATTTGCTGGGCGTAGGCTGCTATTTCGCGGTAGGACTCTACGCCCCATGACCATTCGTTCTCCGTGCGCATTTTTCCAGTGAGATAGCCCCACCCGCAATAGATGACGCCGCCGAAAACTTTGGCATCTGCCTCGGCGGCCAGATCGAGCAAGCGTTTGGAAAAGGCGACGCCATTTTTACGGGCGGCTGGGTCGGGCGAGATAATGTTTTTGTCCCCCGGCATCCCGTAACCCATGTTGATTTCCAGGCCGAGACCAGCAGCGGCCTGCTTGACCTTGGATGCAGGAAAACCTTCGGGATCAAACGGGATGATCTCCACGGCATCGAATCCCATTTTTTTGAACTGATCCAGCCGTGGCAGGTCTTTTTCCAAAAATGTTTCGCTGAAAAGCAATGAGTGAATTCCGAATTTCATATTGTGTTTCCTTCCGTTGTTTCATGGTTTGCCGCTGTCGTAACAGCGATGGTTTTTGATAAAAGTTGCCCGTTTTCCGAAGAGGGGCCGACCATGATGAGGAACTCGCCCGCTTCCAGCACCTGCTCCCCTTCCCCGTTGTAAAAACCGAGTGATGCAACGGGAACAGAAATGCAAACCTCCTGCGACTCCCCAGCAGCCAACGAGATTTTCGCCCACCCCTTGAGCTGTTTGAGCGGTGCCACTTCGGAACGAACCACATCCCGCACATAGCACTGAACGATTTCGTCCCCGTCCACTTCTCCCGCATTTTTGACCGAAACACGGACTCGGATTGCCTCATCCGCATGGTAGGTTTCTTTGTCGGTTTGCAAGTCGGAATAGGCAAAGGAAGTGTAAGAAAGACCGAACCCAAACGGGTAGCGCGGCTCTGCGCTCTCCGAGACAAACCGAGTGGCGTGCCAGCCGGGTTTTTGATCGTAGTGAACGGGCTGCTGGCCGATGGATCGAGGCCATGATTGGGTGAGCTTGCCAGAGGGATTGATTTCTCCCTTGAGCAATGCAGCCACAGCATGACCTCCCTCGCTTCCAGGATTCCACGCGCAGAGAACGGCAGAAGCGGCCCCCAAGATATTCTCGATGATGTGTGGTTTGCTAACGACCAAAATGACAATCATCGGTTTGTCCGTTTTTTGTAGTGCGGCAACGAGCACTTCTTGATCCCCGCCCAGACGCATGTCGGAACGGTCGTTGCCCTCGCCCACCTGCGATTGCGTGTCCCCGAGCACCGCCACGACCAAATCGGATTCCTCCGCAATACGAAGCGCTTCCCCGATCCCTCCCTCTGGCTCATCAAGGTAGCCGACTGGCTGATGCGGAAGAAAGAAATCAGCCACTTTATCAGTGCCATGCATCGCATTACACCCTTTGGCATAAAGAATCTCACTCGCCTCTCCGAACGCAGAATGAATGCCATCAAGGATAGTCACCACTCGTTCCCTAGGATGGATGGGATCGGCAAATTCGCCCTGCGGTGCTCCAATGCTCCACCCGCCGAGCTGGGCAAAAAGATCATCCGCATTGGGTCCGACCACAGCGATTTTTTTCGGCGGAGTGCGGAGAGGTAAAATGCCGTTGTTTTCCAGCAAGACGCACGAGGCCACGGCAGTCTCCAAAGCGGCCTTGCGGTGGGCGGCGCAATAGATGATCTCTTCCCGCTCTGGCAGCGGATACCGCTTCTTCGGATCATCGAAAAGCCCCACCTCAAACTTGACCCGGAGCAGGTTGGCCACGGCGGTGTCCACCGTGCCTGTCCCGATCTCCCCCTTGCGCCAAGCCGCTAAGACACCCTCAAAAAAACCTTCGGTCGTCATCGCCATTTCCGTTCCTGCCAGAACGGCTGCGGCAGATGCCTCCACCACATTTTGAAAAATAAATTGTTTCCGCACTGAAAGCCCCACTGTATCCCAGTCGGTCACGACAAAACCGTTGAACTCCCATCGCTCACGCAGCACCTCTCGTAGTAGCCAACGATGCATGGTGCAAGGAATGCCTTCTATTGTCTGATAGCCAGTCATCACTGTCCTGCATCCTTCAGCTATCACTCTCTCAAAAACAGGCAGGTAATCGTTGAGAAGTTTTTTCCGGCTCACATCGGAGTCGGTGGAGTCGCGGGCACCTACCGTATCGCCGTAAGCGGCAAAATGCTTGGCACAAGCCGCCACTGCATTCTGATGCCTTAAATCGTTTCCCTGATACCCCCGGCACAGTGCCGCCCCGAGTTCACCAGCCAGAAAAGCGTCTTCGCCAAAAGTCTCCCCGAGCCTGCCCCAACGAATATCTCGCCCAATATCGAGCTGGGGCGAAAAAACCCACTGCGGCCCCGTAGCTCGGACTTCCGTCGCCGTGATAAGCCCCATGGTTTCCGCAAGCACTGGCGACCATGCACAAGAAAGTGCTATCTGCGTTGGGAAAATCGTAGCCCCTTTCCAGAGTCCATGCCCATGAATGGCATCTACCCCAAAAAGGATCGGGATTCCCAAACGGGTGGACTCGGCGCACCGCTGGATTTCTGCAAGATGCTCTCCCATCGCATGCAGGTATCCACCGATAAAATTCTTTTGAATCAATTGTCGTGCGCGTTCAGGCGACCCAGCACCCATGACCATCTGCCCGACCTTCTCCTCTGGGGTCATCCCCGCTAGCAAAGCGCAAATGCGCCTTTCGATCGGCAGAGAAGAATTTTTATAATCTTCAAACATGGAAACCTGTTTCCAACTATTTTCAGTACTCTACTTTTTTTCTCCGTGCAGCGTCATTCCGAGGTAGTTGCCAAAAGCTTCTCTCAAAACACTCTCCACACGCCCCTCAGTAAAGGCAACATGGTGCGGATAATGCCTCAAAATCACATCGCGGTAGAGCGGGATCAGCCCTTGAATCCGGCACCACCCATAGGAACCCACCGTGCCAGCCGCCTGTTTTTCAAAATCTCCGTTCACGATGAGGGCAGACCAGCCGCCGCCTTCCGACTGCGCGACGCGGGTGAGTGTGGCTGGCATGGCTTTTACTTCCAGATTGAGAACACCATGACAGTTTTCTTCCGGTGCTGCCCCCGCCACGGGCAAAATACTGTGCGGAGCCAAGCAAGGTTTTCGCTCTGCCATGCTGACCGGATACACACCGCAATGCCAGAGGTTGACGAGGTCGTGATCGGAATGGTGCAGGTTGTTCCAATCGGCCAATGCGGGGGCGTTGCCAGATGCCAAGTGCAATGCGTGCATGGAGAGCGTGCCGAGGATGTCCGCCTCGCAGGCGATGGGAATGCCACGGTCAGAAAACCGGCTCATGACGAAACAAGGGCAGATTCCCAAGTTTTGCTCGATGGATGTCCAACATTGGATTCCCAGCGCATCAATCCGGTTTTCCCGCACCCAATCTCCGATAAATACTTCGAGCTTCGCCATTTTTAGAAGTGCGGACGGCGGAGTTTTTCCTGAGGAAACACAAGCACCCATTTCATCGAGCGCACGAGCCACCCTCGCATCGCCATCGGGGAAGCGCCCTACTCCTGCGACAGCCTCGGATAAGTCGAGCGTTACCGTCGTGGGTCCGAGCCGTTGCAATGACCTTTCATCATAACGGCAAGTCCAAAACCCATCTGGCCGCGCCCCGATCTGACCGTAACGCGCCTGCCGCACCCCACCCACCACTCTGCACACTCCCATGAAATCTTGAACATCTCGCAAAAATGTGGCATCTGTCGGATACCCCACTGGCGTGGTTGCCACCGTGTATTTCACCCCCGTCTGGCGCAATACATCGGCAATAGAAATCAGACCGCAAAAGGAATCGCGCCTTTTGCTGCCTGGTGCGAGTGATGCCTCTTCCTGACATGCGTAAAGAAGCACCGGTACATCCAGCCCTGCCTTTTTGAGCGTCCATGCCACTCCCTGTTCGCTGCCAAAATTGACTGCGGCAACCAAAACCCCGTCCACCTTTTCACGGGCAAAAAGCTCTGCGCATACTTCGGCTTCTGCCAAACTCTCCACGCATCCGTTGGCCGTCTCGTTTTCGCCGGGACAAACCCACTGCAAGCACTCGCTCTGCACGGCCAGAATCTGCGCCCGCATCTGCGCGGCCAGACCTTTGTCGAAAAAACTCCGGCTGGCTGCGATCAATCCCAATTTTATTTTTTTCATAAAATGTCTTCTCTCCTTCGCTCCTGATTGGTCTGTCACTTTTTGCTGAAATAAAGTGATTGGATGACTGTCGCTACGGTTTCTGCAATCTTTTTAGCCCCTTGACGATTGGGATGCACGGTATCAGGAAACCAGTCAGGGTGTGGAGAAAGAGCTTCATTCACATCCGCAAGAGCCACCTGCTTCGCCAAAGCAACCTCACGGACGATCGGCACGATTTTATTGCGCACATTCTCTTGTGTGATCCCCCATTGCCCTTCTCCCGCTACTGGAGGAGGCGTGCAAATCACGACTTGGGATTTCGATGGGCGGTTTTGAAAATGGGAAATCATTTCCTCATAATCTTTTCGAAATTCTTCCAGACAAACAGGCGAGGGATTTTTCGAGTCATTTGTGCCTAGCATGATGACCACGATCTGCGGCTGAAACTCCTCGGCTTTTTTAAACTCATCGGTTTTCCAATAGGAAAGACCGCTTTTCCGACGCATTTCTTTGGCACTTTTTCCAAAGTTAGCGACTTCATAAGCATCTCCCAATAATTTCCCCAAAACAGCGGGATATTTTTCATCGAGGCTTGGGATGCCCTTGCCGAATGTGATGCTGTCGCCGAGACAGGCTACCCGAATTTTTTCCTGCGCAGACAGCAGTCCCGTTTGGAGGCCGATAACCAGTAAACCGATCAGTATTTTTTTCATGAATTTCCTTAATGCCACTCGTTAGTTGGAAAAAAGACTAGTTTTTTAAATAAAGTGCGCCGGGGTTGCTGAAGCAAGAAGAGGATCAAGTCCGCGATCTCTTCTGGGCGAATGAGCTGGGATGTTTTTCCAGGATATGGGTTTTTCTTGTTCCACAACGGAGTCTTGATGCCCCCTGGACATATCTGCGTGACGAGCACCCCGTGAGGCAAGAGTTCTTGGGCGATCACTTCAGAAAAGCCGTTGACCCCATGTTTGCTTGCCCCGTAAATGGCTTGTTGCGGGATGCCGCGTGTGCCTGAAACGGAGGAGATGTTAATCACCCATCCCTTTTTTACTGAGATCATGGAGGGGATGACTGCGCGAGTGGTGTAGAGAGTCCCCTTGAGGTTGGTGTCTATGAGGCGATCAATGTTTTCCCACGACTCTGCGGCAAAGTCGGCACTACTAAAAACAGAGGCATTGTTGATGAGGATACCAGGCTTGGGGAAGCGTTGGAGGATGTCGGCAAACACTTTTTGCACATCGCTGCTCCGTGAGACATCGCAGGAAAAGGGGAAAATTTGTTGGGGATGCTTCTTCTGGAGCCGATTCAATTTTTCTATGTTGCGAGCCACAGCGCAGACTTTCATGCCCGCTTGAGCGAGGCGTTCTGCCAAAACCCAGCCGAGTCCGCTGCTGGCACCAGTGAGGATGACGGTTTCTTTTTTCATAGTGGGGTAACGGGGAATCTCTGCCTCAATTTGCCTTTTTCCATTCGCTTTCGATGATAGGCTTTATTTTTTCTGAAAGGATTTTATAGGCTATGTGGTTGAGGTGAACTTGGTCTTTTTCAAAGAGATCCTCTCTGATCTTGCCTTGATCATCAAAGGTGATGTCGTTCATTTCAAAATAAACGATGGACTTATCTTTTTTTGCGAGAGCTTTGATGCTATCGTTGACGGCCTGCATGGCGGGCCAAGAGGTTGTCCGCGATGGGCACTTGGTAATACTGAGGTAGAGGATGCGCGCGCCAGGATTTTTTTCTTGTATCAGGCGGATGATGTATTGCGTGTTTTCGATGACAGAAGTCGCTCGCTCCATCCGAGAGTCATGAGACAAATCGTTGGTTCCACAAAAGAATACAACCAATTTGGGTTGGTAGGGGATGATGAGTTTTTCTGTCAGATAGAGCCATTGCGCAGTAGTAGTGCCGCCGATACCTCGATTCACTGCTGGTAGCGGGGCGATTTCGCTAACGGCTCCTCGCCATTTTTGTATGGTGCTGGATCCGGCAAAGACGATCCCACCAAGAGCCGGAGGAGATTTTTCGTCTTCTTGCTTAAATTTCTCAATGGAATATTTTTGTATTCCTTCTGGGATAATTATTTTCTGCCCATTGATTTCTACGCTGATCGTTTCTCCTGAAAGAGCGAGCGTGAGCGAAAGGTAGGCGAGGGCTAATATCTTTTTCATATTTTTTTATTCCTATTATTTCCAGATTCGTAGCACGGCTGGATGGGGTTCGAATAATCCGAGTGGTCCGATCTGGAAGGTTTTATTTTTAGACCACTGTTTCCAAAAATCGAGGTCTTGAGTGGGGTGTTCTACAAGTGCGCAGAGCAGTTCGGCAACTTCTTCTGGTTGGAGCATTTGAGAGCGGTCTGCCCAAGGTTTAGAATCATACCATGGCGTATCCACTCCACCTGGACAGATGGCGTGTGCGAAGAAAGAAGGGTTCTGGCACCCGAGTTCCGATTCGGTTTTTTTCCATTCATCAAGCAGGTGAAGAGTAAATTTGACCTGAGCGGTCTTGGTCGTGCCATAGATAATTTCTTCAGCACCTGACCATCCCGCCGCTTGGGAGGCTATATTGATGATGTGTCCTGTCTTGACTTTTTTCATGAGACGGTGGGCTTCGAGGGAGCAGAGAAAAGTGCCCGTGAGATTGATGCCGATGGTTTCTATCCAGTCCTGTGGGGTGCAGTGATCCAAGCGGCCTCCCCGCGTGACACCGGCGTTATTGACCAAGAGAGAGGGAGCACCGTACCGCTCGGCTATTTGGGAGAAAATGCTTTGCACCTCACTCGGCTGCGAGACATCTAGGGCGTAGGAGTCTGCGCGGCCTCCCTTCGCTTTGATTTCAGCCACTACCGATTCATTTTTGCCTGAGTGGCGAGCGAGGATGATGACCTGATATCCAGCTTGGGCAAGGCCGAGGGAGATGGCGCGACCGATGCCGGAATTGCCTCCAGTGACCAGCGCACAAAGGGGTAAAATAGAGATCATTAGATGGTTTTTTAAAAACGGCTAGTCCTCACATGCACAGGCTTCACTCCTGCCTTGGCATCTTGATCCACATCATACCAGACAGCGACTGTGTCACCTGGTTTGAAAGCGTCTAATTCGGCCTCTTCACCGTTAATAAATAGTTCTACGCCGTCCTCTATTTTAAATAGATAATGTGTTTTTGTTTTGGCGTCTTGCATCCATTTTTCGAGGGCGTCAAAATTGCGTTGCGCGAATTTTCCGAGTTTGAGATCAGGCGTTTTTTTGCGAATGCACCAGCCTTTCATCTGGTCTTCAGGCGGGAGTGTTGGCACGACGACCATGTTTCCTGACTCTATTTTTTCTAGATGCCCCGTCAACCAAAGCCCGTAGTTGTTGGGATTACCATATCCATAGGGTTTAGCCTCCCGCTTTTCAAAAGCTTTGCGTTTGGATGGGCGATGGGTGGCGATTGTCTGCGACCGGGAGGCTGGGAGTTCGGCGGCGGGGAGTCCGAGAGTGTGCCGAAGTGCTATTTCAGTTTCGTTGAGCCATACCACGCTGTCCGTGTAGGAAGCTTTAGTCCAGTAAACCCAGCCTTTGCCTGGATCAAAGGTGATCTCTCCATTTTTGCCTACGATGACGCATTGGCCAGAACCTCCTTCGGAGCGGTAGGCATTACGGATAGTCTGAGCCATATCGTCCATGAATAGGTGGTATGTGATATTGGGGAAACAGAGAGCAACAGCACGACTCATTCTCGCCTTTTGTTCCCAAGTGACGGGATGAATCAACTTGACCATTTCATTGCCAGCATCGGGACCGAAGTAAACAGGGCCAGTCGCATAAGAGTCGTGGTAGTTAATGTTCATGTGGATGAAGTGCGCACGGTCTTTGTATAAATGGTTGAGTGCCTCAAATGGTGCTGCGATCACTTTCCAGAAAACATCTGGTGGATAGGCCAAGACAAATACGGTTGGTTTGTCTTTTAAGTCGGAGAGTTTAACGAGGTCTTTGGGCGTAACACCAGCAGGCAGAGCGGGTTTTATCGGGATGCAGACTTTTTTCCCTTGGCTCTCCACTGTTTCATAGCCTTCAAAAATCATCAGGAATTTGATAACACCCTGTGGTTTCAGAAAGGCGGTTACATCTTGCTGGAGCGCATCCGTATAGTGAGGCTGCTTCGTGATAGCTTCCATAGGCAAGGCGGTAAAATCGGGTGCTTTTTCACCGTTCTGTGTGCCTTTTGCGGTTTTATCAGCCAGCCCGAATTCGCAGGGCAGAAGTTTGAAGTTGGTCAGTACCATAGCAGAAAGCATGTGATAATTGCGCAGTCCTTCGACATCTTCTTCGCTGAGAGGCTCGCCAAAAAATCCTTTTTTCATCAGCTCTTTGCCAATATTCATCGAGGACTCAATGAATATATCTTCAGGAGAACCTTGGCTCTTTCTGGGTTGTCCACTACCCCATGCGCGGTGCATGTAGGTCGCTTTGAGGATGCTCAGATAGGGAAGTTCCTCGGGAGATAAAGGCTGTTTACTGGCCCATTTATCTACGAGCGCATTGCCTGAAGATAGCACCCAATCATCGTATTTTTTGAGGAGCGCGACTTTTTCGGGTTCTAGTTTAGAGAGGACTATGGCACGCGTAGTCACACGGTAGTAACAGCCCAAGCGCAAATCTTCCAACGCGGCATCTACGGGTGCTTTCTGCAATTGCTCTATCCAAGCTGAAGCCGATTGGGGCGGAGACGCTTTTGCCATAAATGCAAAAGAGATGAATGCCCAACCGAAGACCGCGAGATGTCCTATTTTCATGATGCTTTCCAGAAGTCCGAAATGGGGGTGAATCAGTCAGCCAATATGGGGGCGATCAACTCATTCCAGCGAGCGTATCCTTGCTCATTGAGATGGAGTCCATCGGGAGCAAAATAGAGGGGGTTTGGCTTGCCGTCATCCCCTAAGAGAATAGGGCGGGTATCAACAAAGAAAACTTTGCTGGGCTTTTCTTCGGATATTTTTTTAATGCCCGCATTGGCGCAAGCTTGAGCAGTTTCGGCGGCGGCTCGCTTGATACTGGGTTTTACAGCGAGGATGTAGATTTTTGCATCGGGGTGCTGTGTTTCGATTTTGGCGACTAGTTCTCTCGCACGCGATGCCACGGTCTCGCCGCTTTTTTCACCACCAGCACCTTCACCGATATCGTTGTCTCCTGAGTAAATGATGATGCGCTTAGGTTTGCAAAAAGAGAGAAGACGATCTGCATTTCTGAGCAAAAACTCATAAGTAGTGCCGCCGACTCCTCTGAAAATAATAGGTTCAGCACCTTTGGGGGCAAATCGTTTCCCCCAGATTTCAATAGTCGAACTGCCGATAAAGAGCGAGCCTCCATCGGGTATGGGATTAGTGCGGGCTGCCTCTTCAAAAGAAACTAGTTTTTTTTCTGCACCAGGCTGATTTTGTGCCGGAAGCTCCAACGCACACACCAGCAACGAAGATAGAACTAAAATACATCTCATCATTTTCATATAACTAACCCCTTCTGATATTTATTTGATCGAATCCAAGTAGGCTTTCAGCCCTTTGTATTTCGGTGAGTCTTCTGGTTTCTGGCCATCTTCCCAAAATATTCCAAAACACATACTGCCGTAAGAAGTCATGGAGCTATAGGCGCAAAAAGTGCCGCCCCCCATTTCTTTCCAATAGTTAAAATATCGCTTGTAGGTTTCTTCCATGAGCGGATGCTTGTTGGCCTCGATGATTTTATGCTCATGCTCCTTTTTGTAGCCTGGAGAATCTTTTTCTTTGGTAATGATGGTCAACGATTGCCCTCCCTCGTAGGCAATCAGAGGGAGTCCGAGGCTCTTGGCAAAGTCGTAGTTGGCTTTCATTCTGATAGGGAAGATATTGTTCGGCAGCATCACTTTGAAGAGGTGGTCAAACACCTGCTCGCTACTCATGGAAACAAACTCTTCCATCGTGGGGGTGTCCTTGGGTTTTCCTTCTTGGATATTCATCCCGATGTAGGGGCCGACAGCAAACGCATCCAATGATTTAGCCAGTTCCGGATTTTCAAAAATCCGCTTGGTCACCACCATGTTGGCCGCCTGACTCTGGGCAATTCTCACAATCCGCTGATGACCTCCCCAGACTTCTTCCCATATCTTCATTACTTCAATCACCCTTTTAGCGTAATAAAACGACCCAGCATACCACTGGTCGGAAAGTCCCTGTTCCTTACCCATATTAGTGACATATTGAGTTTGAGGAAACTGGTTGTTCCAGCTCTCGTTTGTGTATTCCAGATAGACAACGAGTTGGGGATCGAGTTTTTCTTTGACCAGTGCAGCCATCTGCCTGACATAGTCATCGGAAGCTTGGTGAGGAATATTTAGCCAAGGAATAACCCCTGTCTGATTGCAAAGTGCGATCATATCTTCCAAAGGCACACCTTTGTCAGTGCTATAAAAAGCAATCCCTGGCTTGGCTCGATCATTCCATTCGACCTGCGGCGACCCATTGGTCTTTGACCAATTCAGAAAACGATAGACCTGAAACTCTTTCCACGGTGCCAGCCACTCATCGCGAAAAATCTGATTTTGCTTGTCGTGGTATCTTGGAAGAATCAGACGCATGTTGCGCGGGTAGTTGGACTCGTTGACCGACTTGATAATGAGATCAAATCTCCCTTTGGCCGGATCGGCATGAACAATCCATTTGCCAGGCTCTTTTTTATCTACCTTATAAGCTCCTTTCGTGAACTCTATTTCGCCTTCCCCATCAAAGAGGAAGAGATACTCCCCAACGGGATATTTCGCTTCACCTGTGCCAAACACCGTAATGACCTGCTGATCTGGAAGCAGTTTTTTGACATAGCCCAACTCATCCGTTTCAATCAATCGCTTATCATTCCACTGTGTGCCTCCTTTGGGTTGAGAAGTCCAAGAGCGAAAATTCTTGAACAGGTTGACGAAAGCCATCTCAGCATTCCAGTCAGCAATATGCGAAAAGTTGATTCCCAGACGGGGCTTGGCAGGATCGTGAATGGCTTTATCCACGGCCTCGGCAGTCCCGACCCAAGCGAGCATCAATATGCCACACGCAAAAAATATCCTGTTGTTCATAATTTACATTCTTTCATGCGTTGCTGCGGACGCCTATGCGCCATGGGTTTACAACCCTTCATTTTTTTGACTCAACGATTTTCGCCCACTCCGTTTCGCGCCAAGCCTTGATCTCATCAGCCGTTTTTTTCTCCCACTTAAACTTGGCCAAAAAAATACCCTGCTGGGCATACCCAGCGATATAGTATTGACCATCCTGCTCGATAATCTCTGGAGCAAAGTATCCGTGTTGCACGCCAGGTGTCATTTTATAAATGGGATCCTCGTTGAAAACAGTGGGATCTTTTGAAGCGAATACAGTCATCTGCTCCCAAAGGTAATACCACTCGCCACGCTTAATTACAAACGGGCTCTCAGGGTTGCCTTTGTTGCCGATATTGGTTCTCTCACTCCACGGCCCTTCGGGGCGCGATGCCGTGCGACAATACATCGCCCCGTTTTTCGTCTGCTCTTCACTGGGGAGGTTTTTGTCCTGAAAATAGGCTATAAAGCGGCTATTGTCTTTATCGTGAAAAACCATCACATCCCGACCCATGGAAAAAATAGCGTAATCCCCATCCGTGTTCTTGGCATCGGTAAATGTCTTGCCATCATCGCTCGCTTTTAACCACGCAGAATTCCCTTTGGAGCGGGCTTTTCTCGGGTTGGCGGGATCCATAGGGACATACTCGCCAGGTGCGGTGCCGCCGTTGTAAAACATGTAAAACTTGCCATCGAACGGGAAACTGTGCGGTGCCTGAATGGAGGCGTATTGTTTGAGTTCCTCGCTCGGCGTAGAAAAAACACCCAAGGGCTTCCAGTTGGGTTCCGTTAAGGATGCAGATTCCCAGTGATGAAAAATGCGCTCGCCCACCTTGGGCCAATTAACCTGCCTCACGCACGCAACCATCCGCCAGACCTTGGCTGCATCTTGCCAGATTGTAAAATCGCAGACATTGTG
>JFJP01027742.1_pt1 | contig 13936 bp, 14 predicted proteins | sample 431651 | NCBI WGS metagenome assembly JFJP01 (sample SAMN02602958, study PRJNA72255) | Microbial mat metagenome, whole genome shotgun sequencing project. | biome: fresh water; feature: sink hole; material: water; isolation source: purple microbial (photo- and chemosynthetic) mats found in... | reverse complement strand
ATGTATTTTATGATAAAATTTTTGATGATTTGATTTTTTAAACTGATTTTTCCAAGAATATTGTCGACTAGTAAAATCTTAGGTTCGGTTTGAAAGTCCTTTTCCTTTCAAAGGGCCAAATAATTTTAAATTTTATCATTAAAAAATTAATTTTTTTTGTTTTTGTTTACCGAATTTTTAATTTTTTTTTCCTTAAATAAAATGTTCAAAATATTAATTAATTATGATTATATTATCAAAATTTTAATTATTAATTATTTAAACTAAATACTTTCTTAAATGAAGAAAAAATTTTTTATTACACTGAATTCTTAAAGCTCAAAAGAAAAACCTCTTCAAAAGGAGAGTTTCAAGCCAAATTGTTTACACATCTTATCCAAATCTAAATAATCTCTTTCTTGACATTTCATGACCAATTTCCCTTCACTCCAAACCCCTTGAAATTTTTCGCCTTTTTCATTTATCATCAATCCTTTTCCATGTAATTTCCCTTTTTTCCAGAATCCTACATACCTTTTCTTCCCTTTTCCCCAATAGAACATTCCGAATCCATGTTTGCAATCCTCTTCATATTCCCCTTCATACAACATGCCATTAGGCCATTCCATTCTTCCTTTCCCACACATCCTATTATTCTTCCATAATCCTCTATACACTTTATGATCAGGCCAGAATAAAATGCCATATCCTTCTACATTATTATTGATTAAAGACCCCTCATATATAGACCCCTCACCGAAAGTGATTTTTCCAATGCCAGTTTTATCACCGTTTTCATAGTCTCCTTGAAATTTACCAGCATGATTTGGATAGACTTCTTTGCCTTTTCCATGAGCGTTGCCGTCTTTCCAATTGCCTTGATAACAATAGCCTTTGGAACTCATGTATTTGCCTTCACCGTTTGGCTTATTGTTGAGAGATTCACCTGTATAACAATCGCCGTTTTTGAAACGAAATGAACTGTTGCTAAGCTTGGTTTTATCACTGGAATTGGAAAAACTTGAAAAAGAGGAATTAATGGGACTTTTCTTCTTTGATTTATGGTTCGGCTTGATGATTGGATTGTGAGAAGAAATGAATTTTGAACGCGAATAGCCACAACAGGCTCCCATTTGAATGATTTTATTTGAAAAATTTTATTATAATTTTATTATTTTTAAACTATATGCAATTTATAGGCTTTCCTTGATTTTCGTTCAAGGATTATTAAATAAAGATACTGAGAAGATAGATAAAAGTAGCGAGATTTTGGTCAGTTTCACACTAAAAAGAAATAAAATTTCTTAATTTCGGATTTTAGGCTTGATTAACAATTTAAGAGAAAGAAATACTAGCTTTGAGAAAGAAATTAGGGTTTAAGCCTATTTTTTTTATTTAAAAGTTTTATCAGTTTTTAAAATTTTAAAAAAATATTTTTTTTTAAAAAAGCAAGGTTTGTCAGATAAATTATATAAAATTTTCGGGTTTTTCAAAGTTTTTTATCATTAAAAAAAAATGGAAATTATCAGAAAACTAAAAAAATCACAAAAAAATAAAAAATAAAAGAAAATTGACAAGATATGAGCAATCCCACCATAATATTTTCTGACAACGAGTCCCAAGGCCGTTCGCTTCTTTCTTACCGAATCCCTAATGAAACTCAGCTCCTAACCACTCTGGAATCTCTTCAATCAGCCCTCTCCCTCACGGCTTTGAATTCTCTTTATCTTTTCCAAGCCTATCTCGAAAACCCTTTGCTTTTATCATTAAAGAACTGGGCTCAAATTTACTCAATAATCAAGCCAAATGGCTATGTAAAGCTTCAATTCAGTTGTATTTCTAATGAATCCTTCAGTAAATTATGCAACATGTTGAAAGCCAATGGTTTTGTGAACAAAGATCCAATGGCAGGAGCCCTTTCTAACGAGCTTTTATTTTCCAAACCGGAGATTTTTACTGATAAAATCCTGATGAAATCTGAAGTAAAAACTGAAGAATTCAAAGCTGTTGATCTGAAGAATAAGGCCGTTTGTGGAGAATTCAGCTATGATAAATTAATAGAGGTAGACCCTCTTAAAAAGAACATTCATGAGACTTTAGACGAAGAAGATCTCTTGAAAAACGAGACGAATTATCAGCCTTTTGAGAAAAAGAACGAATCCTGCGATACGAAGCCAAAAGCCTGTAAGAATTGCTCTTGTGGAAGAAAGGAAAAGGAGTAATTTTCAAATAAAATACTAGAAAATAATGAAGAATTTATCAGTAATTTATCGTAATTTTAAGGGAAAAAACCAAAGAAGTGAAAAAAGACCTGGAAACGGGGAATATCAAATCGAGTTGTGGGAACTGTTATTTAGGCGATGCCTTTAGATGTTCGGGATGTCCTTATAGAGGCCTTCCGGCCTTTAAACCTGGGGATAAAGTGAGTCTTGAGATGGGGAATGAGCTAAAAATTGAGGAAAAAGACGATGAAAATAAGCTGAAGGTGACTTCTGATGGAAAGATCAAATTAATTTAAAAAGCCATAAAAATTAACGAGTTTTAGATTTTTATTGAATTTTTTTGAAAATTTACGTTTTTTCACTTTTTTCCATTTTTTCATAAGCATTTTCACATGAAACAGCAAATAGCCAAACTTCAGGCTGGTAATGAAGCTTTTATAAAGGAAAACTCAGATTTGAAGAAATTATACTCTGTAAATCAAGAGAAATTGAGGGAATCTCTGAATAAATTAGAGTCGAATGATCGAGAATTGATACTATGTTTGACGGAAAATAAGAAATTATCACGTTTTAACCAGGATTTACAACAGGAAAACCTCATTTTGACGAAAAATCTGAAGGAATCTGAGAATTTTTCTCGTGAATTATCACAAGAAAACTCAAAAAATAAGGCTTTAATCTCGCGTTTTCGTGAGGAATTAGCTGATAATTCAAAGGAAATTCAGGCTTTTAATGCCAAAACTGAACATTTATTATCAGAAATAGAGAAAAACGAGGAATTCTTCATCAATTTGAAAGAAAATGAGCATGAATTACTTAGAAAAAACGAGTTTTTTCGTGAAGAGATCGAGAATTCATTGAAAAAAGCTCTTAATTTTTTTCTAAAACTGGACCCTTCGTTAAAAATTCTTTTGAAAAATCCAGAAAAACCTTTAGAATTTATAGTAAAAGCTCAGGATTTTTTCCTTAGGAAAAATGATGAAAATACTGAGTTTTTACTGAAGGTTTTTAGAATATCAGTCGATTTGTTATTAAAAGGAATTGAAGAAAGTCTGATAGAATTGAATAAACAGATGGAAATCTCAGCAAAAGACTCACAAAAAGCTGAGAATTTATCAAGGGATTTCATGCAAATGAAACGGGAAGCAGTCTTTGCGAAAGATGAGGAAAAAGAACTCAAAAGAGAGGTCGAAAACCTGAAGATCTCAAGGAATTATTCAGAAAAAGAAAAGGAAAAAGCTTTAAATGAGTAAAATTAATGAGTTTTTATGAGTTTTTATGAGTTTTTTTGGGAAATTGTGAAGAATAACAAGAATTCGGGAAGAAAATAGAGGGATTTCTGAAGAAATTCGAAGTCTGAAAATTGAGTTTGAAAAAGCCAAAATAAACGTATTTTTCCTTTGAATTTTCCTTTAAAATTTCGATTAAAAATCATTAAAAAAAGCTCGAAAAATACCAGAAATCAAATGAAAAACTTTTGAGTTTTTCTGAGGAAAAACAGGAGAAATTCCAGCAAAATCCCCGTCTATCGCGATGTTCTAATTTTCTTGATAGTTTCCTTTATAAAATCCTCGAATTTATCCCTAATAATGAAATATCGCAAATTATCAGAGAAATCATGGCAGTTGAAGGCGAAATAGGTAAAATGACTATAAATAAAGAGTTTTTGGAGAAAAAGCTGAATGAATTCGAAATTGAGTATAAATCGAAGTTAAAAGGCTTTAAAACCAGTTCTGATGCTTCTTTATTGAATTTACGAAGAATTATAGATAAAAAACGTGAAGAATTCCAACAAGTAATTTCAATGATAAAAGACGCTAATTTGAAGAAATCGCGATTAATTGAAGAAATCGAAATAAACGCGAAAATCATTAAGAAAAACAACACTTTTTCTTCACAAAATCGCAGTTTTGAGGTAAAAAGCAAAAAAAACGGATTTAATGATAATTCGATGAAAAAACATCAGGAAAATTTGAATTTATCTTGTAATTTCCCAAAGGAAAGCTCGTTTTATGAGACTTGCCCGACACATGAAATTAATGAGAAATTGGCCAAAATTATGGATAGCGATCAAAAGGAATTAGAGGAAAAATTCCGATTATTTAAAAAATAATGAATAAAATAAAATTCAATGGTTTTTTTTGAAAAAAGTAGAAAAATTAAAAAAACTCATTAAATTCATAAGAGATTTTTAAAGGAAATCATAGGAAAATACCATAAAAAGCAGTATCATGTTCAGAATAGTTCGATTTTCCTGAATTTCAATGAATTTTCATCAGAAAAAGTGTGATTTTAAAGGAAAAATTCAAAGTAATTATATCTTTAGATTTACGCGCAATTAGCGAAATTCAAATAAAAAATTGTGAAAGATAGTAAAATTTCGCCGAATTTCAAAAAATCTCAATATTTTTGAAAGCAAAATCATAAAATTTAATAATAAATTATAAATTTCTGAGGAAAAACAAGAAAAACACGATATCTAACAGTCAAATAAATGCTCGCTTTCCAAGCCATTCTTGAGGAAATCTCCTTTTCCTCATCAGATTTTATCGCAAAACCCCAGCCAATTCATGCAAATCTCGCAATTTCTTCCAAAAATTCTGAAGAAATATTGTCTTTTGACACAAATAAAACCTCAGGGATTCTTAATGAAAAAACCAGTTTTTTGAGCTCTTTTTGTGAGAATACGCTGAAGGAATTTGAAGAGCTTTCTTTCAAAGACAAAACAATGAGAAAGTCCTTCTTTGATCCAATTGAGATTAATGTGAAGGAATTCGACTTGTTTGCTAAGGAGGATTAAAGAGAAAAAAAAAGATTTTTTGTTCAATCTGCTGTTGAACTTTGTGGATTTTCAAAAGTTCAATGGCTTATTAAATAAATTTCTCTTTAATTTAATTAAAATATTCATTAATATTCAAATTTCTTCCTTTGAAGAAGAACATTAAAAATTAATTCAATAAAACGAAAAAAAAACACGAAATCGCATTTTTTCAAAAACAATCAAAAACAATCAAAAAAATCGAAACTTTTCTCGAATTGACTTAAAAATAAAAAAATTCAAATTTAATTCAAATCCAAAAAAAAAATATCTTCAAACTTCGCTAAAATGATGCAAAGTCAGACCCCGATCATGGTATTGAACACCAATACCAAGCGTGAAACCGGCCGCAAGGCCCAGATCGCTAACATAACCGCGGCAAAGGCGATAGCGGACATCATAACTTCTACTCTCGGTCCTCGTTCGATGTTGAAAATGCTCTTAGACCCTGTTGGAGGCATAGTCTTATCAAATGACGGTCATGCCATATTACGAGAAATTGAGGTCGAACACCCTGCTGCGAAGTCGATGTTAGAGATCTCCCGTGCTCAAGATGAAGAGGTGGGTGATGGCACCACGTCAGTGATAATTCTTGCTGGCGAGATGATGATGGCAGCTAAGCCGTTTATAGAGCGTGATATTCACCCTACGATCATAGTTAACGCCTATCATCGTGCTTTGGTGGAAGGAATTAAGATCATCAATGATATCAGTTTTCCTTTAGATATCAGCAGTGACGAAGATGTGAAGAAGGCATTAAATAGCTGTATTGGCACTAAATTCTCAAGTCGCTGGGGGAATCTAATCACAGATTTGGCTTTGAAGTCAGTAAAGACGATCTTAGAAGGCTGCACCTCTTCGAAACTGGCTTTAGATATAAAACGATATGCGAAAGTTGAGAAAATTCCTGGAGGTTCTTTAGAAGAATGTCGTGTTTTAGACGGAGTTATGGTAAATAAAGACATAATTCATCCTAAAATGCGAAGAGTTGTGAGGAATCCCAGGATAATCCTTCTCGATTCTTCTTTGGAGTACAAGAAGGGTGAAAGTCAGACATCAATGGAGATGATGAAAGATACTGACATGACCGACGCATTACAAGAGGAAATGAACGAAATCGCTGCCCTCTGCCACGCGATACTGAAATGGAAGCCTGATGTATTGGTCACTGAGAAAGGAGTCTCTGATCTCGCACAGCATTTCCTTTTGAAAGAGAATGTCTCAGTCATTAGAAGAGTAAGAAAAACTGATAATAATAGAATCGCAAGAGTCACTGGAGCAACGATCGTTAATAGAGCTGAAGAGATACAAGAGACTGATGTAGGAACCCTTTGTGGATTGTTCGAAGTTAGTAAGATTGGGGATGAATTCTTCACGTATTTCCTAGAATGCAAGAAACCGAAAGCCTGTACGATTTTATTGAGAGGAGCTTCAAAAGACGTATTTCTTAGAAAATATCGATATTTTCTTCATTTTTGGTAATTTTGTTAATAAATACAGGTTTTGAACGAAGTTGAGAGAAATCTACAAGACGCATTGGCGGTGACCAAGAACATTCTGATTTCACCGAAACTTGTGCCAGGAGGCGGCGCTATTGAAATGGAGCTCTCACATAAACTCAATGAGAAAGCTAAAACTCTTGAAGGACTCCAACAATTACCACTTCGCGCAGGTTATTTCATCAATATTTCTATTATAAAACTAATTGATTTTTCTAATTTTATCTATTTCTCTTATATGAAGTTTTTCACAATTTTTCTTGAAGTTTTCTTCATTTTCTTGAGTTTTTTTCTAAATTTTATCCATAAAAGTGGCTTATGCTTTGGAGATTATTCCTCGTACTTTGGCTCAAAACTGTGGTGCAGATGTGGTCCGTGTGATAACCGAGCTTCGTGCGAAGCACGCTTCCGAAAACGGTGTTTATTTCGGAATTGATGGAAATACTGGGAAAATTGCCGATATGCGAGCTATTGATATTTGGGAACCTTTAGTGGTGAAACAACAAGTGTTTAAATCTGCAATAGAGGCTTCTTGCATGTTATTGAGGATTGATGATGTTGTATCAGGGTTTAAGAAGAGGAAAGAACAGAAGAGTGGACCAGTGGCTGGACAACAACAGGAAGAGCCTGCTGAGACCTTTGGGGATCAAAGAGACGGTTAATAAAGGAATTTTAATAGAAAATGAATGAATTTTGAATATAAAGAGATTTTATCACAAATTAATTAATTAATCGGAGTTTATGGTGATTTGTGGAGAAAAAAGCTCGTTTATCGTGATATTCGTGGTCAGTTCCGCATCAAAGGTTTCTAAAGCAAAAAAAGGTGTTTTTATGAGAAAATCACGATTTTTTTACTTATTTCGGAAGGCTCATTCCCGAGAAAACGAAAGGAATTATTGCTGTTATTTAAAGGAAAACTGCAGTTTTTCTTTTGATTTACCTTATAAAGGATGCTTTCTATTTGTTTCTTCAGGTCATTAGAGACCACAGTATCGTTTTTCTTCGAATTCTCAAGGAAATTCATCATTAAATTGCTCATATCCAAGACTTCCTCTTGTTTTTTCCTTTGAATTTCCTGAAGAAGCTTGAGTTTTTCCTGGCGAAGCTTCTTTTTTTTGGAGAAACTATAACGATTTTCTGTGAAAAACCGCATTTTTCTCTCATTTTCGTTCATTGGTTCTTCAGGGATTTGATCAAAGCCTTTTATCAGCTTTTTAAAGACTGTAGTGCGGTTTTCTAAAGGAATTTGTTGAGATTCGGCCTCGTATTTTAAGATCTTTAATGCCTGTTTCTCACTGTACCGAATCTCGTATTTTTCCTTGAAATAATGATGAATTGGGTCCTTTTTATTCGAATAATAACTCACTAATTTCTAATGAAACGGCAAATTCAAAGAAAATTCAAAGAGAAATTACTGAATAACTGGACATGGATTGGTCTAATAACTCAGTATTTGTGGAGTTTTTCAACAGTTTTTCCTCGAGCTCTAATAGGTGGATAAAGAAGGAAACTGGGAAGGGTTTTCTGATGAAATTGGGCAAATCCTCGATAAAATGGTTCTTGTCGAAAACCCGCTTTTTTTCGCATTCCGAATATAAAGGAAATTTCTCTTCATCTTTGAAATTCGAAACAAACATGAGTTTTTTCAATAGTTTATCAAAATTTATCAATATTTTGATTAAAATTCAAAAAATTCTCTTTTTTCAAAGGAAAATGACGGATGAAATTTCTTTGGAAATGGATGAAAACGCGATAAAAAACGAGAGAAAACCTAAGAATATTGAGGATTTTTTCGAGGGGATTTTCGACGATAATTTGAATGTGAAGATTAATGAAGAAGAGTTGAAAACGGTGCTTTTTGCGAATTATCAACAAATTATCGTAATTTCTGATCTTCGCAACAAATTCCTTGAGGATTTCGATCAAATTAAAGAGAAATTATCACAATCTCATAAGAAAATCTCGAGTTTATTTATGAAGAAAAGCGAGGGAAATAAAGGGGGAAAAGGGGAGTCTTCAGGGAGTGATAGCGATAAAAGCGAGGATTTAATTGAGAAAATCGATGATTTTATTGAGAAAAACACGCAGAAAAATAAAGAAGTAAAGGGCTTTTCGGCAGATGGACCTCAAAGTGAGTTTTTCATGGGGTTTTATGTGATTTTATTGGAAAATAGGGGAAATTGAGGAACAAGTGAGTGAATTATTGGATAATTTCGATATCAGCATCTATGAGAGGAATTACAAAGAAAGCATGCGATTTCACGAGATTCTCAATGAAATGAAAACGTCAAAGAACTTCCAAGCGATTCTTCAGAAATATGAAATAAGGTTGAATTTCCTTCTAAATTCGTTTAAAATCCGATGAATTTCTGTTATTTTAAAGGAAAATCCTTGAAAATCACTATGGACTATTAACCGAGACGCTTTTTTCGGATTTAACCAATGAAAATCAAAGCGAATTAACTGAGAAAATTCTGATAAATTTCCTTTTTCAAATCAATCAAATCGACAAGGCTAAAAACGGGTTTTTTGAATTGATTTCCAAAAGGAACAAAGCATTGATCAAAAAGGAATTAGGTGATGGAAATCTGATCAATTTCGATAGTGAGCTTTTCTCGAAGCTCGCTAATGAAATCCTCGAGTCCAATCTATCAGCTTTGAAGGATTTCAAGGACTTTTACTCGGTTTTTTATAAGGAAAATTGAGTTTTTTTGAAGAATATGGGTTTTATTAGGAATTTTATAAGAAAAGTGATGTGAATTTCCCGCAATTCGGTGTTTGGGTGACAAATGAATGTCAGAACTTCTATCAGGAGATCAAGCCATCGATATTTTATCAACAGAATATCGAGGATATTAGTAAAGGATTTTATTGAGATCTGGTAATAAACAGGATTAATTTATAGTGGAATGCATCAAAGAAGTCGTTTTGATCTTTAATGATTTCGAAAGCAAAGGACTCAGTCTCAGTTTTCTTATACAAAGGCTTTTCGCAGAGGATTTCGAGGTAAATTACACCATTTTTTCTATTGAAATTCCCATTTTCATTAGAAAAAAATAGAAGAAATGCTGTTAAAATTCAGTGAGAAGTTCATGCAATTGCAGGATCAAGACGAATGGAAGCTCTACCCTTTATTCTCGATTTCGAATCTGGATTTCTATGAAAACGAACTTCAAAGATCCTTTCTAAAAGACATTGATTTCAGCATAGATTCCAGCATTTCCCTTGATTCAAAATCACTATTTTCCTTTATAAAAGACCTTCCAGTGAACGAAGCCTTCGATTATAAGACTTTTCTTCAGGAATCTGGACTGAAATGCTCGAGATTTATGATCTATTTCTGGAATGTGGTCTTTTATCTACTGGACAATTTTCTCAGGGGATTAAGCACGGAATCCTACCCGATTTTCTCAAGCTTTTCACTGGTCATAATTGAGAAAAAGCTCTTTGAATTCATAGAAGATTTCATCAGAAACCTGGAATTCGTACGTTAATTTGGAAAAAATTCAATTAAATCATTAAATTAATTTTTTAGACGATGAATAATTCTTTGAAATTAGGGGAAATTCAAGTATTGAACCGCATAGCGAACTTCTACACACTGTTCTACCTGCTGAACACGATTTCTCAGACTTTCTCTCTGCGAACTGGCTCTTTGAAGCTTACGAACCTCAGAAGGTGGAAAGAACAGCAGAAAAAGGTCTATAGCTTCATCGAAACCTCAACTATCGGGTATTTCAAACAGAAACTCCTTTTGAACCTACCTCGTATTTTTAATGAAGAAATCAAGCAATTATACACAAATAAAGAACTAAAAGATACATCGAAACCTAGTGCTTTCTTCATAAATATCGCGATAACTCTCGAAAATATCACCGCGAATTTCGGTTTTATACTGATGAGAAATTTGAATGATTTCATGGTAAATCGACTGATTTTCCTGATGTTTTACCTATTTGAATACCATTTTTATCTAGATTATCATAATAATGGTAAAAACGTTGATTTTAAGTTCATTATTGATAAAGAACTGATAAAAATGCTTGATTTTAAGCTTTGGGAATTCGGGTTTTATTCATCAAGAAATTCAACGAAATTATCACAAATCACCAAATCTGGAATGGATCGCTTTATCTATGATGTGACTTTCCTGTGCTTTCTAGCCAATTCGGTCATAAAAGATCAGAAACTCTTTGTGAATTCTGAAGAGTTTTTGTCCAAAATTCTGCATGTTTATTGCAAAGAAGCCAAAAATCTCACTCCGAACGATTTCATCATCAAAAGGGAGTTTTTTATAGAGAAAATTAAGAAGTATTTCGCTGAGGAGTTCCAGGCCGATAAACTGATGCTTAAAGCGAAAATAATGGATAAATCACAGGCTTTTACCTCCTTGGATCAAAGCAACGTCGTATTTCTGTGAGTTTCGAAGCTAAAATTTAATAAAACTTAAGAAAATAAGAGGAAAAACTCGAAATTTTAAAAATGCTCATTTTTTTTATCATTAAATTTTTTTTGGTTATTTCTCATAAAATTTAACATTAAATCTCTTTTGGTAATTTATCATTTTTTATCATTTTTCTTTTGAAAATTTACTAAATTTTAAAAAATTTTTTATTAAATTTATCAAAAAATTCAATTACTAAGAATTTTATAAATTTCAAGCTCAATAACGCGATATTTCTCCGCTCCGGCCAAATAGGAGTTCGGCTTGCTGGTATTCGGGCTTTTATAGCTGAGAAAAACTGCTTCATTTATCTCAGTTTGATCACAATCCTCCCTTATGCCAATATTCCCGCAAGCCCCGAACCAATAGAGTATTTTTCCTCCATTATCACCATTAAACCCCCAAAAAGCATTGAGATTTTCCAGTATTTCGAACTTTTGTTTATCAGTAATTGAGTAAATAAAGGCTTTTTCGTCTTTAGTGAAATCGCAGATATTATTCAGCGGTTTTTCTGCAAAAGCTCCAAAAACCTTATTATAGTTCGATTTGATCAATGAAAATGTGGGTCCTTGGTTATTGCATTTTTGATTGATAATGTTCTGTTTGAACCCGTCTTTGGAGCCTTTATAAATCAAGCGAATATGATCATATTTTAACCGTTTATTCATCCATTTCGATAGATTCTCTAGTATTTGATCATCCAAAAGCTTCGATTCTATCATATTTAGTGGTATTTCATACTTCTTCGTATTGAGTATTTCGTTCATATTCTTGAAATAATCATTGAATTTCTCATTGATAATACTGAAGAATTTCTTCAGATTATCCCTTTGTCCTGAGAAGGAGTAAAGGACTATTGAATAGCGGTCCAAATGGCTCATGTATTTCGAGCTGTGGATTTTACCAGTATTTCCCTCTTTTTCGCAGTCTTTCATCAAGGCATTGACCTTCGCCTTCAAATCAGGCATATCCTTTATATTGCCCTCTTCTAAATCTCGAAGACTATTGATGATTTCTGAACACTCTTTACTCTCGAAAATACTTACAGATTCCTTGTATTGGATCAGGATATTCTTCTCTAATTCGTCAATAAGGGATAGGAATTGCTTCTTGGAATCAGTCAAATCATTGATGATCTCCTTGAAAATATTCTCTAAATAGTTCAAATTCTCGTCTTTTGTACCCTTTTTCTGGATTGATTTCTCAATGAACTCGTTGTAGCTATTAAGGAAATCCTTGTATTTCATACATTGGGAAGAGTGCTTCATGTGCGATTCGAGAAGACAGGAAGAACAAATAAGACCGTTTTTAGAACAGGAAGGCTCAGTGCAAATCACTGAAAGAGTGTTGTCTTCGTGGTTCGGCTCCGAACAAAAGAATATATTCTTAGCTTTCTTCATTTTAGAGAGTTTTTATAAGTTTTTTAGGCTTTTTTCAATAAAAATAGGAAAAATTAGATAAAAGGATAAAAATTAGTTGAAATAGGAATTTTTATTTAAACTCCTTGAGAAAAAATTGGGTTTTTAATGTTAAATTCCTGAAGTTTCTCTCTTAATTAAATCCTTTGCTAAATTTTCCTTCATTTACCCCCCAAAACAGCAGCAAAAGCCTTTTTTCACCTTTTTACTAAAGCTTTTTTCCTCTTCTTTCTTGCCAAAATTCGGGACATCGTTCCCTTTTAGCGATAATTTATCTGAACTCTTCTCATTTCTGAACAATTCCAATTTAAAGAGCTCTGGCCACGATATTCTCATCTGATCTTCCCAAACGAGCATTTTCGTGATGATTTCCTTCATTCCCTCACTAACTATGATTTCTTCATTAAACTTCAATTTCGGGTTTTTTTCGATATTATTCAATAAATCTGGAGGACTCATACCAATCCATGGCGTTTTTCCATAAAGCATTTGAAAGGCGATGATCCCCAGTGACCAGACATCGCATTTTGAGGAGAAAGGGGTTCCCTTCAAGATCTGTGGACACATGTATAAAGGACTCCCATATCGTGTTAAAGCCGCTGGCTCGTCCATTCCGCAGAAAATCTCTCTCGCAAAGCCGAAATCTGAGATTTTATAGGTGTTTTTCTGTATAAGGATGTTAGCAGGCTTCAGGTCCCTATGTATCACATTATTCTCGTACATTACCTTAAAAGCCTCAATGATCTGAGTCATGATCAAAAGAACATGTTTTTCAGGGAAAATCTTCTGTTTTTGTCCAAGAATGAGCTTTTTCAGATCGCCGTCTTCACAAATCTCAAGAAATATGAACATTTTGTCAGGAAGACGGACCACATCGTATAATTGAATAATGTTAGGGTGGTTAAAACGACGGAGGATGTTGATTTCACGATCCAGAGTCTGAACAAATTTTGGGTTGTTGATCTTGCCAGAAAGCTCGATCTCTTTTATAGCAATTTGAATGTTAGGGTTGGCTTTCATGTGACCTCGGTACACTTTTGCGTAACTCCCTATGCCGAGAACGTCAGTCGTTATCACGTATTTATCGCTGATTTTCGATGTGCCAGATAAAGACTCCTCGAGGTTTGAGTTTAAATAGAGCATTTTTTTGGAAGAATTATCTTTGGGTTTTTTAGGAGTTTTACAATGAAATTTCACGATATTTTTAAATAATTTTTACGAGAAATTTAGTGAGAAATTTTTACACAATTGATAATAAAATTTCATTTTTTTGGTTACAAATGAAAATTTTATTTAAAAACTCCTAAAATCTAAATTTATTTGAAAGTTCCTACCTCACAAAAAAAATGAAAAAAGTGCAGCCCCATTCACCAGAAAACAAGAAATCGAAAACGTAAGGCTCCTCCTCTCCTCTATAGCTTAATATCTTATTGACACTCATATTTATAAAAGAAAGCTATTTTTGTTAAGGATTATGTGAAAAATAACGAAACAAAAGAAAAATTCCAAGACTCTTCCTTTCCTATTCATTGTTCTGATAAACATAAAGAACTTTT
>JFJP01042666.1_pt1 | contig 13938 bp, 9 predicted proteins | sample 431651 | NCBI WGS metagenome assembly JFJP01 (sample SAMN02602958, study PRJNA72255) | Microbial mat metagenome, whole genome shotgun sequencing project. | biome: fresh water; feature: sink hole; material: water; isolation source: purple microbial (photo- and chemosynthetic) mats found in... | reverse complement strand
ATTCCAATTCGCGTTAAAAACAGTAATAATAATGTCATGATTTCAAGGAGATTGATTCATGGCAAGAACTGCAAGCGGCACGGAGCATATCGAGGCGGCACGCAAACTTTTGAAGACAGCACGCACGGCCGATGATTTGCGCCTGGCGCAGTCGGTTCTGCTACCACTGGAGTTGGGTCTGAGCATCGAACAGACGGCCTTGGCAATTGGTCGATCCAGTGGCGCCACCTGCACTATGCGTACGCGTTTTGGAAAGGTTGCCGCTGGTGAAATGGCTGCTCCCCGTAGCAAGCGCCAGTTGCGCAACAGGGCCAACACCGATCTGGAGCGTGAACGACAAATTCTGGATGAGGTTTTGCCCGATGCTGCCACGGGAGGCGTGGTTGTCATTCCCCGAATCAAGCCAGCCATCGAAGCCAAGTTGGGGAAAACTTTGGCACTCTCTAGCGTGTACCGCATGCTGGCTCGTCACGGTTGGCGCAAGCTTGCCCCCGACACCTACCATCCACAGGGAGACCCCGAGGCACGGGAGGATTGGAAAAAAAACTCCCCGGCGCTTTGGACGAGATCGTAAAGAGTTTTGCCACGGTCAGGCCGATGCGTTTGATGTTTCAGGACGAAGCCAGGTTTGGTCGGATCAGCGACACACGCTATTGCTGGGCACGGCACCCGATGCGGCCAATGGTCAAGGCCATGCTCACTTACCAGTACACGTATGCCTACGGCGCAGTCTCGCCAGTGGACGGAAAATTTGATTCACTGGTGCTGCCTTTGGTCAATACGCAATGCATGCAACTGTTCATCGCCGAAATTGGAAAGCGTTACCCTGAAGAAAACGTTGTTATGGTGGTCGATGGTGCGGGTTGGCACAAGAGCAAAACCTTTGTCTTGCCAGAAAACCTGCGGCTGCACTTCTTGCCGCCGTACTCGCCGGAACTCAATCCACAAGAACACATTTGGGATGAGTTACGGGAGAAGTACTTCCACAACCAAGCCTTTGACAGCATGGATGCGCTGGAGACGCAACTTCTCCAAGGATTGTGTCACCTCGAAAAGTCACAAGACGCAGTCAAATCTATCGCAGGATGGGAGTGGATCTTAAATTGCGTTTCTAATGCGAATTAGAATGAGGTGTCTACAGTGGTGTTGCAAGTGCTGAAGGAAAACGGCGACCCTGTGCGTCGAGGTGATGTGCTGGTGAGACTCGATCAGACCTCGATCCGTGACAACCTGCAATCCGCCGAGGCCAACGTGCGCAACGCAACCCAATCGCTGGACCAGGCTGAGCGCAATCTGCAGCGCCTCAAAACGCTGCGTGCTTCCGGAATGACGTCCCTGCAGGCGATCGATGACGCCGATGTGCGACTCAACGCAGCGCAAAGCGAGTTGTCCGCATCCAAAGCACGTGCTGTGCTGGCACGGCAGCAACTCGATCGCACCATGGTGCGTGCTCCGTTTGATGGTGTGGTGAGTGAACGCAAAGTTTCAGCCGGTGACACCGCTTCCATCGGCAAGGAACTGCTCAAAGTGGTCGACCCCAACAGCATGCGCTTTGCCGGACGCGTGTCTGCCGACAAGATCGGCATGGTCAGCATCGGTCAATCCGTTAGCTTTCGCATCAACGGTTATGCAAGCCAGGAGTTTCGTGGCGTGGTGACACGCGTTGAACCCAGCGCCAACGACGTGACACGCCAGGTCGAAGTGCTCATCGGCTTTGTTGGCGCCAAGCAACCCGCGGTGTCGGGTCTGTATGCGGAAGGGTCTATTGAGACCAACAGCGCGAAAGCCTTCACGCTGCCAGAATCAGCATTGGTGCGCTCTGGTGACAAGGCATTGGTGTGGCGTGTCAAGGGCAGCACTCTGAGCCGGGTTGACGTCGCACTGGGTGCGCGGGACCCCCGCACCGGCAATTTCGAAGTTCGCAGCGGGCTGACCGATGGCGACATCATCTTGCGCAGTCCGAGTTCGAGTTTCAAGGATGGCCAAAGCCTTGAATTGGTCAGTGCCAAACCACCAGACAGTGCCGCGTCCGCTGCCTCTGCCACCACGGGGACGTAGATATGTTCTTGTCCGATTTCAGCATCAAGCGGCCCATGCCCACCATCGTCTTGATCATTGCCCTGATGGCCATGGGCCTGCTGGCGCTCAACAAACTGAGGGTCAACCAAAATCCGGATGTGGAAATTCCCGGTATTCAGGTCTTTATTGCCTATCCTGGTGCTTCGCCAGATTCAGTTGAACGCGAAATCGTCAACCGACTAGAAAAGTCCTTGCAAAGCGTCTCCGGTGCAACCGAGGTCTATTCGACGAGCAGTGAGGGCAATGCAAGTTTCTGGATTCAGTTCTCGTTCAAGAAGAACATGATCGAAGCGGCAGATGATGTTCGCAGTGTCATCTCCAGTGCGCGCTACAAGCTGCCCACCGAAATGCGTGAGCCGATTGTGCGGCGCTTCGATCCGGCCGCACAACCCATCATGAACATGGCTCTGTCATCCAGCAAGCAGAGCCACGCCGAGATCTCGCGCCTGGCCGAAGATGTGCTAGCCGACAAACTACGGGGCATCTCCGGCGTAGCCACGGTCAATGTCAATGGCTCGTTGAAGCGTGAGTTGTCGGTTCTGCTTCGCGCGCAAAAGCTCCGTGAATACAACGTATCTGTTGGCGAAGTGGTTGCCGCACTGCGGGCGCAGAACACCAATGCGCCGGTTGGTAAGGTACGCGGCAAGCTCGATGAAGAAAGCATACGCCTGGTCGGTCGCATTGAATCGCCAGAGGAGTTTCAGAACATTGTGGTCAAACGCTTCGATGGCCGGGTTGTACGACTGGGCCAAATCGCCAGCATCAGCGACAGCTTCGCCGACATCGACTCTTTCAGCATTCGCAGCGGCAAGCCGAATGTGGGTGTTTTTGTGACCCGTTCGCGTGACGCCAGTACTGTAAGTGTTGCCAACGATGTGCGCAAACTCGTCAAAGAAATCAATACTGAGTTCAAAAATGACCATCCCGGAACCCAACTCGAAATCACTCGTGATGGTGGTGTGGACGCGCAGCGCAGCCTCAACAACGTCATCGAGTCCCTGGTGCTGGGTGCGGTGTTGACCATTTTTGTGGTCTACGCATTTCTGAATTCCTGGCGCTCCACACTGATCACGGCATTGAGCTTACCCACATCGGTCATTGCCGCGTTCATTGCCGTCTGGTTGTGCGGTTTTACGCTTAATTTCATGACACTGCTTGGCCTTTCTTTGGCCATTGGCGTGCTGATTGACGATGCCATTGTGGTTCGGGAAAATATCGTGCGTCACATGCAGCGCGGCTCTGATCGCCGCACTGCTTCGCTTGAAGGCACAGCCGAGATTGGTCTGGCAGTTGCGGCGACCACCTTTTCCATCATTGCAGTGTTCATCCCGGTCGCCTTCATGCCTGGAGTCTCAGGCGAGTGGTTTCGGCCATTTGCCCTGACGGTGACGTGCTCAGTGCTGGTGAGCCTGGGCATCTCCTTCACGCTTGACCCCATGCTATCGGCATATTGGGGCGACCCCGTGGGTCACCATACCGCGCCCAAGACCGGCCTCAGCGCGGTATTGGCACGCTTTAACAATTGGTTTGACCAACAGGCGGACCGCTACGGCAACGTCATTGCCTGGGCCTTGCACCACCGTCGCTCAATGGCTGCCATTGCAGTACTGAGTCTGTTCGGGGCGCTGGGACTACAAGTCATGTGGGGAGGCTCTGCCTTTTTGCCAGCCACGGATTCCGGCAATTTGATGATCGATGTGCGCACACCAGCCTCCTCGTCGGTCGAATATGCACGTCTGAAAATGGAGCGCGCCGCCGCGCTGGCCAGAACCATTGCCGAGACCAAGGAAACCAACAGCAACATCTCGGCCAATGGCGGACGCATTTACGTTGATATCGGCAAGCGCAATACCCGCGTCCGCAGTGCCAAGGAAATCGCCACCGAATTGCGAGAGAAAGTGCGCACGCTGGTCGGCGCTGAATACACCGTGCTGGACGACTTGAACAATGGCGCACGCAAGCCCATTCAAATTGACTTTACTGGCCCAGATTCACGCAAACTGCTGGAGATCACCAGCGCCTACATGGACAAGCTCCGCCTGGTGCCTGGTGCCGTCGATGTCGGCCTGTCCCAGCAAGATCCCAAAAAAGAACTAAAGATCGAGCTAAATCGGGGACTGGCCAACTCCATGGGCATCTCTGCCAACGATGCAGCACAAGCCCTGCGTGTGGCCTTTGCAGGGATTGAAGTTGGTGATTGGGTGGACCCCACCGGTGAAACACGCGATGTGGCTGTACGGCTGCACCCCGACGACCGGGTCAGCAAGGAAAATATTGAACGCCTGCCGATTGCTGTTTCCGGCAGCAATCTCATGGTGCCCCTCGACCAAATTGCCACGATCAGCATGGGACAAGGCCCGTCGGGCATTGAGCACACCAATGGCAAGCGCAATATCACCGTTTCAGCTAACGCCCAAGGTCGCTCCAACGGCGAAGTCACCGAAGATGCCATGAAACTGGCCAAGTCATTCGACTACCCACCGGGATACGGTTTATCCCTGGGGGGTGCCGGACAGGATCAGAAAGAGCTGTTTAACGAGATGCTGATTGCGTTGCTGTCTGGTATTGGCCTCATGTACCTGATTTTGGTGATGCAATTTGGTTCGTTCACGGCACCATTGGCTGTCATGTTGTCGTTGCCGCTGTCGCTCATTGGTGTGGTTCTGGCCTTGCTGGTGACTCGTGGTACGCTGAACCTGATGAGCTTTATCGGCATCATCATGCTCATGGGGCTGGTGGCCAAGAATGCCATCCTGCTACTCGATGCCGCCCGTAAGAAAGAAGCCGAAGGTGAGAGCCGCGAAGAAGCCCTGATGCATGCAGGACGGGTTCGTTTGCGTCCGATCCTGATGACGACTTTCGCCCTGATTGCGGGCATGCTGCCCGTGGCTATCGGACTGGGCGAGGGCGGCGAGTTCTACCAGCCACTGGCGGTGGCCATCATCGGTGGCACCATTACCTCGACACTGCTGACACTCTTGGTGGTACCAACCTTTTATGACAGCATTGAAATCACCCGTGATCGGGCTGTTGCCAAGTTCAAACGACGTGCTGAGGATGGCAATGCTTTACTTGCCTTCGTATTCACCCTGGCAGAAGCACTGCTGGCCTTGCTGCTCCTGCGTTGGGTCTACCGGATGCTGAAAGCGGGACCGCATTGGCTTGCTCAGACATCAATGCGCAGGAGTAGCTGACTTGTCAGACCAAGTGAGCAGCTGCGAGAAGCGTCTGCGTGTAAGGCTGGCGCGGTGCATCAAACACGGCCAGGGCTTCGCCTTCCTCAATGATGTTCCCGTCTTTCATCACCAACACCCGGTGTGCCATGGCCCGGATCACAGCAAGATCATGGCTGATAAAGACGTAACTCATGTGATAGCGCTGCTGCAACTCGGCCAACAGGGCTAATACCTGTTGCTGAACTGAAACGTCCAGGGCCGAGGTCGGCTCATCAAGCACCAGAACCTCGGGGCGTAATACAACTGCCCGTGCGATGGAAATTCGTTGACGCTGCCCCCCTGAGAACTCATGCGGATAGCGCTGCAGCACATCAGCCACACCGCTTCGCTCGCTCAATCCCACCTCGTCCAGCATCTGCAGCACCAGCTGGTCACGCTCAGCAGTCGTCAAATCGGATCGGTGCAACTCCAGGCCCTCACCCACAATCTGCCCCACTGTCATGCGCGGGCTCAGAGAGGCAAAAGGATCCTGGAAGACCACCTGCATGCGACAGCGCATGGCCCTCAAAGCTTGTCGGCTGGCGTTGTCAATGCGCTGTCCATCCATCTCGATACGGCCGCTGGAAATATCTTGGAGCGCCAGCAGAGCCATCCCCAAGGTGGTCTTGCCTGAGCCAGACTCGCCCACAATGCCCAAAGTCTCACCGCGGCGCAACTGCAGCTCAGCGCCACGCACCGCCTGAAAATGGCGCTTGCGAAACCAGCCTTCACTGCTGCTAAATGTCACACCGACTTCATGACCTGCTAACAACACGGGCGCGTCTGTCGCCACGGCCTGCACCACGCGCTGCGGGCGACTGGCTAGCAATTTCTTCGTGTAGGCATGCTGTGGGTTGGCGAAGACCGTCGCGGTGTCCCCCATTTCAACCAGCCTGCCGCGTTCCATCACACCCACCCGATGAGTAAAGCGTCGCACCAGATTCAAATCATGGGTGATGAACAGCAGAGCCATGCCCAGTGTGCGCTGGAGCTCGTCGAGCAGGTCGAGGATCTGCGCCTGAATCGTGACGTCCAGTGCCGTCGTGGGCTCATCACAGATCAATAGTTTGGGGCGGCAGGCCAGGGCCATGGCAATCATGGCACGCTGACGCTGACCGCCTGAGAGCTGGTGCGGATAGGCGTCCACCCTGCGCTCGGGCTCGGGGATGCCGGTCTGGGCCAGCAATTCAATGGCGCGCGCTCGAGCTGCATTGGGACGCAGTGCTTGGTGCAGTTCCAGCACCTCGCCAATCTGATTACCTACGGTGTACAGGGGGTTCAGCGCGGTCATGGGCTCCTGAAAAATCATGCCAATGTCCGCTCCCCGAACCCCACGCATCTCACGTTCACTTTTGGTCAGCAGATCAGCTCCATTGAAGCGGATCGCACCCGACGTGTTGGCAGCATCGACCAATCGCAAGACGGACAGCGCCGTCATGGATTTGCCGGAACCGGACTCCCCCACCAGCGCGAATTTCTCCCCCGGCGCTATGGCAAACGAAACGTCATCGACCACCGTTGTCGTGCCAAAACGAACACTCAGGTGCTCAATATCAAGTAGAGGAGCGTTGCTCATGATTTGCGTGTGTCGAAGGCGTCACGCAAGGCGTCGCCAATAAAAGTGAGCAGAGCCATCGTGATGGTCAAAATAAGAAAGGTCGGAACAATGATCCACCAGGCATCAAGCCAATCTTTGCCCTGCTTGAGCAACTCACCAAGAGACGGTACCGATGACGGCACGCCAAGACCTAAAAAGTCCAGCGAAGTGAGCGCAAAAATGGCACCACTCATTCGAAACGGCAAAAAAGTGATCACAGGCGTCAAAGAATTTGGCAACACATGACGGCGAATGATCTGGGCGTTGGACAGACCCAGCGCACGCGCCGCCTTGACGAACTCCAGCGAACGGTTCCGAAAAAACTCCGCTCGCACATAGTCGGACAAGCCAATCCAGCCAAACAGCGACAAGAGCACCAGCAGCAACAGCAGTGATGGTTCAAAAATCGAAGCCACGATGATCAACAGATACAGTTCCGGCACAGCGCCCCAAACCTCAATGAGACGCTGAACCGTCAGGTCGATACGGCCACCAAAATATCCCTGGATCGCGCCCATCAGGACACCAATCAATGTACCGGTAACGGTCAGCGCAATGGCAAACCAGATGCTGACCCGAAATCCATACAACAGCCTGGCCACCATGTCGCGCCCATAGCGGTCGGTTCCCAACCAATTGGCGGCTGAGGGCGCCGCAGGAGCGGGGTTCTTGGTGAAATAGTCGGTTGATGTCGCCGAATGAGGGTTCAAAGTGCCCAACTTCCAGTTCTCGGGCTTGGCAAAGAGCCCGGAAACATAGGGATCTTTCCAGTCGGCTGGCGTGGCAAAGTCGCCGCCCAACTCCAGATCAGTGGGATTTTTGAGAATCGGAAAGTAGGTTTTACCGTTGATCTGCGCAATGAATGGGCGGTCATTGCTGACCAGTTCACCCAACGTGGCCACCACCAAGATCACCAGAAATATCCAAAGGGACAGGTAGCCGTATCGGTTGCGTTTAAAGCGTGCCCAGGCCCGCTGGGTTGGCGATTTGGACTGAGCCAAGGGTGCGTTCATTTCTGTACTCATCGCGAAACCGCCCCAAACTGGACCCGAGGATCGACCACGGTGTAAAGCAAGTCCGACACCAGCTTGACCACCAGCCCGATCAAGGTGAAAACATACAGCGAACCCAGCACCACCGGGTAGTCACGCCGGATGACAGCCTCATAACCCAGCAGACCCAGCCCATCCAGGGAAAACAAAGTTTCTATCAGCACCGAACCCGCGAAGAACGCGCCCACAAAGGCCGCGGGAAACCCCGTGACCAAGGGAATCAGCGCATTACGAAAAATGTGCTTGTACAAAACTCGCTGCTGGCTCAAGCCCTTGGCGCGTGCCACAAGAACATACTGCTTGCGGATCTCTTCAACAAAAGTATTCTTGGTCAGCAGCGTGATGGTGGCGAAGCTGCCGATGGTCAAACAGGTCAGAGGCAGCGCAAGATGCCAGAAGTAGTCGGTGATACGAGCGAACCAGGTCAGCTCCGCGCAAACAGCACAATCAGCAGGACGCCCAGCACAAAGCCTGGGATCGCAAATCCAATCAAAACCAGCATGGTGGTTACCGTATCAAAAGTGCTGCCATCCCGCACGGCCTTGGTGACCCCCATGGGAATGGATACCAGGTAAGAAATCAGAAAAGTCCACAAGCCCAGGCTAATGGAGACCGGCAGCTTCTCCTTGATCAACGACCAGACATCCTTGTTTTGCATGAAACTGCGGCCCAGGTCGAATTGCGCGAAATTGCCCAGCATCTCCAGATAGCGTACATGAGCAGGTTTGTCAAAACCGTATAGCTTCTTCAATTCCTCGACCTGCTTTTTGTCAATATCGCGACTGGCCTTGTAAGCGCTGCCCTCACCACCCTTTTGCGACGCCCGAGCCTCGGCCAGCACTTGCTCGACCGGCCCACCAGGGACAAACTGAATAACGATGAAAGTCACGGTGAGTACACCCAACAGCGTAGGCACCATGAGCAGCAAGCGCTTTAGAAAGTAAGTCAACATGGTGTCAGCGCCGGCTCGCGGCGTCCTTGGTATCTTTCATCCACCAGGTCCACAGCGGCCAGGGTGGCGAACTGGCCGACGGGTAGGAATCGGCGACAAAGTACTTGGCCTGAACTGCGGGCAGGCCAAAGCGGTTCCAGTACGAAATTTGCTCTTCGCCGACGTAAACCTGCGGGATTTGCCAGTAACTCCACATCACCACCCGGTCTAGCGCGCGCGCCGCAGCACGAAGCTCATCAATCGTCGTGGCAGCGCCGACGGCGTCAATCAAACGATCCACGGCGCGGCTCTTGACGCCGCGAAAGTTGCTGTTGCCCGGCTCATCGGCCGATTTACTGCCGTAGCTGGAGGCCAGCTCCGCCGCACTGGGCAAGGTGAAGTCACCTTCGACAATCACAATCAGGTCAAAGTCGTATTGCTCAAGCCGGCGCCGGTACAAGGCAAAGTCAACAATACGCTCTTTCATTGAAATACCCAGCTTCTCAAGATTGCGCTGGAAATCAATCATGCGCCCTGGCGACCCCGGCTCCAAGTACTCAAACTCAAAAGGCTCGCCCTTGGCATTGCGCAACAGGCCATCCGGTGCGACCTTCCATCCGGCTTGAGCCAGCAGATCTCGCGCCTGGCGCAAGTGCTCACGAAGCGCATTGGGGCCGGTCAAATTATCGGGCGGCACAAAAGCAGGGCCAAACACGCGGGGGGGCAACTCGGCACGAAACGGCTCCAGCAATGCCATTTCTGCTGACGATGGCGCGCCAGTCGCAGCAAACTCGGAGTTGTTGAACACGCTATAGGAGTGGCCAAAGGTGCGGTACTGGTTGTAGCGGTCAAAGTCCCAGGCCAACAGCAACGCCTCACGCACTCGGATGTCCTGAAATATCGGACGGCGCTGATTCAGGTGCATCGACTGCAGGCCCTGACCCGTGCTGGTTTTGAAAGACTTCTTCACAATGCGGCCGTCATTCCATTTGGCACCCTGATGCTGGCGCACCCAAGCACTGGCACGGTATTCTTTGAAAATGTCGAACTCGCCGGCCTTGAAAGCTTCGCGAGCGACTGCCTCGTCGTTGTACATGCGATAGCGGATCCGCTCAAAATTGAAATGGCCGCGCCGCGAAGGAACGTTAAGCCCCCAATAGTCCGGGTTTCGCTTGAACTCGATCCGACTGGGCAGGTCATAGCGATCAATGACATAAGCGCCCGTGGTGATCGGTGCGTCTAGTACCACATCATCAAATTTTTTACCGGCACCCCAACGATGTGAAAAGATATTCAAAGACCCAGCGGCAAACACCGCATCCACGGTGTGCGCTTTCAATTCGATGCGCACGGTACGCTGATCCACCACAACAGCCTTTGCCAGGTCAGCATAAGCGATCTGGGTGGCTGGTGAGGCCTCCTTGCTCTTGACGCGCTCCAGTGAATAGGCCACATCTTCGGGTGTCACCGGGTCACCGTTGTTGAAACGTGCCTTGGGGTGCAGACGGAACGAAACAGAGGACAAATCAGGGGCTACAAAAATCTCTTCTGCCAGCACGCCATACATGGCCTGCGGCTCATCCATCGACTGAATGGCCAGTGGTTCGAACATGAACATCGTCACACCGGCTGGCGAGCTTCCCCTGGTAGTGAACGGGTTGAATTTATCAAAACTTGAACGTCGATCCGGGTTGCGCAGGTTCAGCGTGCCACCCTTGGGTGCATCTGGGTTCACATATTCGAAATGTTGAAAACCGCGCGGATACTTGGGCGGCGCATAAGATGAGATAGCGTGTTCCCAACTGCCGGTTTGAATGGGGGTGACTCGTACGGATGCTGTTGCTGACACCGTCGAGGGTTTGGTTGAGGCTAAAAGTGGCGCTGTGAAAAGAGTCGCGCACAGTGCAATCGGTAGAAAAAAATAAATCAAACTCATGTTTCCACAGAATGCTGCACTCAACATGGCGAGGAATGGCAATCGATTCATCGCACCACCACAGCTGAATTTTCTAACTAAGAACTTTTCACAGTTCGCGTCAGGCTGGCAGATTTCACCACCTTGGCGGACACTTTATGTGACTAAAAGCAAGGCCGCTGTTCAGCGGCCTTGCTTGCTTCACTGCAGGCTACGAATTAAAACTCGTAACGAGCTGTCAGTTTCACAGATCGAGGGCTCTGGAACGAAGTCGGCTGACCGTAGTTCATTGACAGCTGACCAGGGGCGATGAGGCTGGTTGCCCGACTGAAGTCACGAATTTCGTCGGTTTCGGTCACTTCTTGTTGGTTAAAGACATTAAACACATCCACCTGGAAAGTCAGTTTATCCTTGCCAATCTTGGGTGTATAAGCAAACTGTAGATCAACCGTACTTGTCCAAGGAGTGCGACCCTGCTCGCCACGTTGGGTCAACACCGTTTGACCCGCATCGTTCAAACAATAATAGGTCGATGCACTGTTGTAAGCACCCGCACCGTTGGCTCCGTCAAGACCACCAGCGTAGTCAACTGTCGTCGTTGGCACAAAGCCAATACAGCTCTTTGGACGACCCGATGTGGCGTTAAAGCCAACACCCATGCGGAAAGTATCGTTAATGGCCCAAGTACCAAAGACCTTGATGGCATGTCTGCGGTCATTCGCCAAATAGCCATAATTGCCATCCGTGAAGGATCCAAAATCAAAGTCTTGACTCACACCGGCATCTTCTTGGTCAATGGTTGAATTGACATAGCCTTCAGCGGAACCCCTGCTGCGAGACAGTGTGTAAGAGCCCTGCAAGCCCCACTTGCCATCAAACGCCTTTTCAATCGACAACTCTAGCGCATCATAAGTACGCGTGTACTTGGCGAGGCCTGTGGCACTTGCTGGAATGACAACATCTTGCAAAACACCGTCGTTTTCCACGTCCATCTTGATACTGACATCCTTGCCCGGGTTAATCAACACACATGACGCAGCGGTATGGTAATCAAAGTTGGGGTAGCCATTAGCCAGCGCCCAACGCTCAAGTGCTGGCCCATCACACCAGTCATCCATACCGTTATTGATCTTGCGATGCGTCACCTTGGCACCTGCAGTCCATCCCTTGGCAATTGCTTTCTGGAAACCCAGGATCAATTCATCCTGGGACATGGGACTCAGTTTAGTGTCCGCTACAGTTGCGGGTAATGGCAAGGTTCCGTCTCCGTTGGTCTGCGGGTTACCGTACTCCACCATACCAAGTGGCGCCTGAGTGACAGGGTCCCGGCCTGTGTAAGAGTAGTAGCGATGCTGAAAGATTTCACCACGGGTCATGCGAATATTGGTGTTGGACGCGACAGGAATAAAGTACCGACCATAATTACCAAACACCTTGAGTGATGAATTTCCATTCACATCCCAAGAAGCGCCAAAGCGCGGAGCCAACAGATTGTCGGCCTTCACAAAACTGACACCGTCACCATTCTTGTTATCAAATGACTCCCACCGCAGGCCGCCATAGAGCAACACATTTTTTGTAATACGCCAGCTGTCTTCGATGTAGAAAGCACTGTTATCAACCTCGTAAGAACCACTGGTTGATTGGTATTGTCGACGGCGAACATACTCGCTGCCAGGTGTAACCGCGCCAGGTATACCATTCACAGTACCGTCCGTTGATACCCGATACAGATAGTAGTATCCACCGGTGTAAGACGACCCACCAGCCTCAGACGATTTGAATTTTTGATTGTCAAGACCACCACGAATGCTGTGGTTTCCCAACTTGTAATCGACATCGAAACGGAAGGCATTGCGGGTATCTTTGTCATCTGGGGCGGCGGGGTCACGCGCGCCATTTCCCGGCCAAGGTCCAACCCAGCAACCAATTTCTGAAAAATCATTAGCAAGGACCACCGGACACTCTTCGCCCAACGTCCGTGCGCCAGTCGTTTTAGCCGCCATGTCGTTAACTCGCCCAGCCAACGCAGAGACCGTGAGATTGTCAGTCAGATAGCCGGTGTACTTAAAGATTGAAACGTCTCCGCCCGACGTTTCCTCACTCACAGCAGCCACGCCATCATTGGTCACACTGTATGGCGTTGTATTGGTGTAATCACGATAACCAATCTTTTTCTTGTTATCAATGTACGTGAACTCCAATCGATGGTCATCCGTCGGAAGAAAATCCAGCTTGATCATTCCATTGGGCCGATCGGATTTTTCCCTGATACTTTGATTTAGTCCAAAATTGTTGATCTGATCGTTCTTTGTCTCGATCAACCCAAACACAAAGAGTTTGTTTGGAATAATCGGGCCGCCAGCATAAACTGACGCATTCATGTGACTTTCTTTATCAGACTCCTGAAAAAGGGTGTAATTATTCGGTCTTGTCGGCTCTAGGTCACGAACATTTTTACCTTTGGAGTAAAGACTTTCCGGCTCCCAGGACAAGGTTGCACCGCCTTTCCATGTGTTGGTACCGCGCTTTGTGACCAAACTCACAACTCCGCCGAGTGACCGGCCGTACTCAGCCCCATAGCCACCAGTTTTCATTTGTTGTTCGGAAATGGCATCAAAGGGCAGATTGGCATAAGACAAAAAATTGCGAATATTGGTGACATCAAAACCATTGATGTAATAGCCGTTTTCAGCAACCGAAGCACCCCCAAAGGACGGCAGCCCGCCATCACCTAAACCCCCATCGCCCTTAACAACACCCGGGGCAAGCATGGCAACAGCGTTAACATTTCTTGCGACTGGTAGATTTTGAATTTGTTCTGAACTAAAAACAGTGCTGGACTCAACACTGGCCACGTCAATGCCAGAACGCACACGGGAACCCTTGACTTCGACCTGTTGCAAGGTAGCTTCAGAATCCAAGACAACCTTTGTGCCAGACCCAATTGACACTGTAATTTCACGGGTTACCCCCCCTGATGCAACCGTGTAACGACCAGGTTGCATTTTTGCCAAACTGAAGTTGCCGTTTGCATCTGCCTTGACTTGACGTGTAGCTCCGGTCTCGAGATTGGTCACAACAACTGCAGCACTGGCCTTACCTTGGCCATAAATCGACCCCTCAGAACTCTGAGCCATTGCAGCCGA
>JFJP01001379.1_pt1 | contig 13939 bp, 9 predicted proteins | sample 431651 | NCBI WGS metagenome assembly JFJP01 (sample SAMN02602958, study PRJNA72255) | Microbial mat metagenome, whole genome shotgun sequencing project. | biome: fresh water; feature: sink hole; material: water; isolation source: purple microbial (photo- and chemosynthetic) mats found in... | reverse complement strand
TTCCTGCTATTTCTTCTTTGAGGTATTTTTATGAAAAAATGCCCAATTTGCATCTTATTGCAGCGGGTTCATTATTAGAATTTGCACTATCTGAAATCCCATCTTTTGGAGTAGGAAGAGTTCGCTCCATTTTTATGTATCCGCTTTCCTTCGAGGAATTTTTATTAGCGAATAAAGAAAAGAACTTAGTTGAAGCCTTAAATAAAGCAACCACCAAAACACCTTTTCCCGAAATATTTCATCAAAAGTTGAAAGGCTATTTGAAAAAATTTTTAATTATTGGCGGAATGCCCGAAGTTGTTAAAACATATATTGCTAATGGAGATATGCTAGAAGTTCAAAGAGTTTTAGACGATTTGATACTTTCGATTCAAGCTGATTTCGTGAAATATAAAATTAGGGTTTCGCCAACCAGAATCCGTGAAGTTTTTCTACATTAAATAATGTTCAAATTAAGGAAGCATTAGCCCTTTTAGAAATGGCTGGGTTGGTCTATTTTGTTACTCATTCAGCAAGTAATGGCATTCCTATTGGAGCTGAAATAAATTCCAAAAAAAGAAAAATTATACTTTTTGATACAGGAATATTCCAGAGAATTCAAGGCTTAAATATTGCACAGTTGCTTATTGAAGATGACTTCAATAGCATTAACAAAGGAAATATTGCCGAATTGCACGTGGGGTTAGAATTGATAAAAAATACTTCTTGCTACGAAAAAACACAATTGTATTATTGGCAACGAGAAGCTAAAAACAGTCAGGCCGAAGTAGATTATGTCATTCAAAAACAAGATAAAATTATTCCAATCGAGGTAAAAGCGGGAACTAAAGGCAGTATGCAAAGCCTGTATTTATTCCTTGAAGAAAAAAAACTAGACTTTGGAGTCAGACTATCATTAGAGAATTTTTCTGAAATGGAAAAAGTCAAAATAGTTCCTTTGTATGGGGTTGGGAATTTGTTATAGGACTAATTATTTCAAAAAATCCTAACAAATCATTCAAATTAATGACAATTTGAATTAGTTTTCCAACAATAAAATTCACTTTTAAAATTTTCAAAAGCCAATATTTAAAAAATTCTGCTACTTTTGTCGCAGAAAAATAGAACTATGGCAAAGAATTTAGTTATCGTTGAGTCTCCTGCTAAGGCAAAAACTATCGAAAAATTTCTGGGAAGTGATTACCAAGTCGAATCCAGTTATGGTCATATTGCCGACTTGCCATCCAAGGAAATTGGGGTAGATGTAGAAAATGGTTTCAAACCCAAATACGAAGTTTCTGCCGATAAAAAAGCTTTGGTTACTAAACTGAAAGGACTTGCCAAAAACGCCGAAATGGTTTGGTTAGCCAGTGATGAGGATCGCGAAGGGGAAGCTATTTCTTGGCATCTTTCCGAAGAATTAAAATTAGATAAGAAGAAAACCAAACGTATTGTTTTTCACGAAATTACGAAAACTGCGAGGATTGGAAGTCGAAAACCGAATACGCATTTTAGGAAAACCAACAGTGACCATTTCGAGTAATTGATCGAAGTAAACAGCAGTTGCTTTTTGCATTTCTGAAGCATTTACAAAATCTTTTTTAATCCGCCACCATACCACAAATAACTATCCATGTTTTGTCCTAAAAGGGTAATTTCTTTAAAACCATTATCATAAAAAACCTGTATTTCCTTCATAATACTTTGTGGTTCACGACTGCGTTCCCGACCACGAGTGAACGGAACCACGCAAAAAGTACACATATTATCGCAACCTCGTGTGATGGAAACAAAAGCAGAAACACCATTAGAATTTAATCGAACGGGAGAAGTATCGCCATAGGTTTCGTCTTTCGACAAAATCACGTTAATGGCATCTCGACCTTCTTCGACTTCGGATAATAAATTAGGTAAATCTTTGTAAGCATCGGGACCAACAACGAGATCTATAATTTTTTCTTCTTCAAGGAATTGGCTTTTCAAGCGTTCTGCCATACAGCCCAAAACCCCCACTTTCATCTTCAGATTGGTGCGTTTACGGCATTGTATTTTTCTAAACGTTTGCGGATGGTTTTCTGCTTTGTCGCGAATAGAACAGGTGTTTATCAAAACCAAATCGGCTTCTTCAAGGATTTGTGTGGTATTATATCCATTTGAGGATAGGATGGAAGCCACGATTTCACTGTCGGAAAAATTAATCGCACAGCCGTAACTTTCTATAAAAGTTTCTTGGTGTTCTCGGGTTTGTAATCTAAAACTAGGCTTTTACCTTGCTTGCTTCGATAATCTTTTCCATAGTCACTTTCAAAAGTGTATTTTTATAAGAATGCAAAGTTACAATTATTTGAATGATTATGACAAGATGTCAGATGAAGAATTAACAATGTTTTATGCAAACGAGACCTTCAGAAGTTTGTAAGTAAATTCGGCAATTTCTTTGGTTTATTTCAGATAGTGGTAGATATAAAAAAAACCTGATAAAAAAATTACCAGGTTTATAATATCATTTTCTTTGAAATCTAACACCTACCAAAATGTTAGGAAAATAATATTTCACTCAAAAAAACTAATCAAAAATCAATCAACCAAACTCAATTAAAAAAACATTATTTATTATTTTTTATTCTGAAATTATTTTTTTCAGACTGTTATATACCGCCAATTCTACATCGGCATGTTTTTTAGAACTGCATTGTTCTAATAAATCATTCAATATTGCTGGATTTACAGCTTGTTTTTTGTCCATAACCAAAAGCAGTTGTTGTGACAAATCGCTTAAACTTTTTGACAAAGGCAATAGCGGTTGAATTAGCGGTGCATTAGAACTTAATTCTATCAGGTTTGTATTGGTGTCAACCCATTTTTTTAAAAAATTGGTGACCAAAATCTGGTTTTCCAAGGTTTTGTTTTCCAAATAACGATTCACAGCGGTATCGAAATCTAACGCCTCACTAGCATCTGGAGTACAAGCATCGGCAAACAATGTCAAAGGCGAATAGCTTTGATATTCTGTGCCACCACTATTTCGTGAATATATTTTTAGCGGTTCGCAAATATTAGAGAAATCGTCTAAAGCAGTGTTTTTTTGATGGTTGCTAATGTTTCTTAATAACACCTCTTTATTTCTAATATGTGTAATTCCTAGTTCTTCTAATTGGAAAGAAATGGTTTTCAATCTTTTGCGTAAACTAACCAAATCAGTAATGTTTTCATTTGACCATAATCTTTCGGCAATGGCTGCAGTTCTTGGCCAAATTCTGGAGTCAATAGTGGTTGGTGTTACCAGTTCGCTCCACATTGTTGCTTCGCCACCAAGAATTTTTGCTTTCTCCTCTGCTGATAGCGTATTGTTTTTTGGCATTGGATCATTCAAATAATGATTTTCAACACCTAGCATTAAATCAATATAATAGCCATTAGACAAAACCGTTTTATATCCATTTTTTACAGCATTAGTAAGCGATTGACCTGTTGGTACTCCTTCGTTTATTCCTTTCCAAGAATGAATTATGGCATCTTTAGACAAGTTTTTGGTCATAATTTCTTCCCAACCCATCAATGTTTTGTGATGTTTTTTTAGCATTGGAACCAATTGCATTGTAAAATATGTTTGCAATTCATGATTGTTTCCAAGCTTATTTTTCTTTTTAAATTCCTGTATTTTAGGATTTGAATCCCAATCTTTACCTTCGTTTTCATCGCCACCAATATGAAAGTAATTCCCAGAAAATAAAGGGCAAACTTCATCGAAAATTTCACTCAACAATTGATATGTTTTTGGATTTGATGGGTCCAATGTTGGTGTAAAAATTCCAGCATTTCTTTCGATTTTGTAAGTTTTTTTACCGGGATTTATTTTGCTTCCCACTTCAGGATAAGCTGTAAGTATTGCCGAAGCATGACCTGGAACGTCTATTTCTGGAACAACCAGAATGGCTCTTTCATCGGCATATTTTACTATGTTTTTTATTTCTTCTTGAGTATAATAATTACCATCCGAAGCTAATTGGTGTAGTTTTGGATGTTTCTTCATCTCAATTCTCCAACCCTGATCGTCTGATAAATGCCAATGAAAAACATTCATCTTCATGGCCGCCATTGCATCCAAATTTCTTTTGATAACGTCAACTGGTTGAAAATGTCTGGCGGCATCAATCATCAATCCTCGCCAAGTAAATCTTGGATAATCTGAAATTGTAGCCGTTGGAAAATAATAGGAATTGCTTGTATTTTGTAACAACTGTAACAACGTTTCCAAGGCGTGCATGGCACCTAAATCAGAGGTTGCATATATAGTTATTTTATCCTCTTTGATTTCAAGTTGATAGCTTTCCTCTTCATTGATTCCTGTTTTTCCGTTTTGAGTACAATTAATTTGCAATTGTGCTGAAGGAGATTCATTGACTTTGGTTACAAAACCTTGTTCAAAAAACAGACCTGTTCTTCCGTCTAATCTTCGCAAAAATTGAGTAGCTCTGGCAAAAATACGCGGGTTTGGATTTCCAGTAATATTAACTTTAAAATTTTTGTTTAAAGCAAAATTTCCCTCTGTCAAACCGATGTTTTGTGGCCAAGGCATAAGGTTTAACGCCTCAATTTTTACTTGAGCGTTGGCTAAAATGCTTGATAGTAAGAAGATGAAAATGTATTTCATGTATAGATAATTAATTGTTTATCTTTTGATTTTCTTTAATAATCAAAACGTTTGAAAGCTTCGATAGCTTCATATTCGGCAAGACCTAAATCATCATACAATTTTGCTGTATTCTTGTTGCGGTCTTCGGCTCTAACCCAAAATTCTCTGGAATCATTTCCTTGAAACATTACACGGTCTTTTTGGGATTGATGGTATAAAATAGCATGCCTTTTGATTGTAACTTCGTCGGGACTCAATGGAACTGCCATATCAATTTCGTGCAAATCCCATTCGTGCCAAGCACCTCGGTACAACCACAACCAGCATTCGTCCATAAACGCTTTTGGTTTTAGTTTTTTCAAAGCTGCAAAAATGGCGTTTAGGCAAACTTCGTGGGTTCCGTGTGGATCAGCCAAATCGCCAGCGGCAAATATTTGATGCGGTTTTATTTTTTCAATAATAGCAGCGACAATATCGATGTCTTCTTGTCCAATGGGGTTTTTCTTTACTTGTCCTGTTTCATAAAATGGCAAGTCCAAGAAATGAGTATTTTCATCTTTCAATCCAATGTATCTCACGGCAGCATAAGATTCACGTCGGCGGATAAGTCCTTTTAATTTTCGAACTTCCAAGGAATCAACTTCATTTTCTTTTTTATTGTTTAAAAAATCAATTGCCACTTGAAAATTGATATTGCTTTTTTCTTCTCCTATAAAATCGTTACAGACTTCGGCAAATTTTAATGCTTCATCATCTGTAACAGCTATGTTTCCTGAGGTTTGATACACTACGTGGACGTCGTGTCCTTGCTTGATTAATTTTGAAAAAGTGCCTCCCATTGAAATCACATCATCATCGGGATGTGGACTAAAAAGGATTACTCTTTTTTTGGCAGGATTGGCTCTTTCTGGTCTATGACTGTCATCGGTGTTGGGTTTTCCTCCTGGCCAACCAGTAATGGTGTGTTGCAAGACGTTGAACATATTGATATTCAAATCATAAGCCGAGCCTCCTGAAGCCAAAAGATCCGACATTCCGTTGTTGTTGTAATCTCTATCGGTAAGTTTTAATATGGCTTGATTTGTTTTTTGGCAGAGCCAAACTATGGCTTTACTTTTTAATTCCTGAGTCCAAACACATTCGCCAACTAGCCACGGCGTTTTGTATCGTGTTAATTCTGACGCTGCGGATTGATCTAATATAAAAGAGGCGTTGCTGTGATTTTGCAAAAATGTTGCTGGAACTTCGGAGCTAATTTCGCCTTGTATTGTTCTTTTTATGATATCGGCTTTGTTTTGACCCCAAGCCATTAATACGATTCTTTTGGAGCGAAGGATTGTCGAAACTCCCATTGTAATGGCTCTTTTGGGAACACCATCGATGCCATTAAAATCTGAAGATGCATCCACTCTGGTAATGTGGTCTAAAGTGATAATTCGAGTTCCTGAATTGATGTGAGAACCGGGTTCATTAAATCCTACGTGACCAGTTCGACCGATTCCTAATAATTGGAAATCTAATCCTCCAGCCTCTTTAATTTTCATTTCATAATCAATGCAATATTGATTTAGATTTTCAAAAGCTACTGTTCCATCTGGAATATTAACGTTTTCAGGGTTAATATCAATGTGATTGAAAAGATGTTGGTGCATAAAATGGAAATAGCTTTGGTTGTTTTCCTTGGTCATCGGATAGTATTCATCCAAGTTGAAAGTGATTACATTGCTAAAACTAAGGTCTTCTTCTTTGTGCATTCGTACCAATTCTTCATACACTTTGATTGGTGAGGAACCCGTTGCCAAGCCCAACACGCAAGGCTTATTTTTTGCTTGTTTCGATTTGATTAATTGTGCGATTTCCTGTGCCACAATTATAGAAGCTTCGGCCGAATTTTTGAAAATTTCGTTATGGATTTTCTCAAATCGGGTTTCTTCAAATTTACCTGGGCTTTTATAGCTAATTTCAGGTCTAATTTCTAAAGCACTTTTCATTTTGTTTTTTTTTTGTAATAATTCTTATACCATTAAAATTAACTAATTCAATTTTTGTTTTTTTTAGAAATTAGGCCCAGTAGTATCCCACCAAAGTCTTGTTCCTCCGTTGTCTGGTCCTCCAAGTTTAGCAAGGGCAGTAAGAATACCACCTGGGTTTCCATCTTTTTCTGATTGTACGAAGTTAACTCTTCTTACACCGTATTGTGTGGTTATTGTACCTCCACTTGTGTTTTTTAGTACTGGAAATAATTTTGGATAACCCGTTCTTCTGTATTCTGACCAAGCTTCTTGTCCTTCAGGGAAATTAGCAATCCATTTTTGAGTGATAATTTTTTGCAATTTTACTTCATTCGAAGCAGCACCATCCCAAGCAACAGTTACATTATTTACAGCTGCTGAATTATTTACTGGGAAATTTGGATCTACATACGCTTTGGCAGTTTTCACATTGTCAGTAATATAAGCCGCATCTGACACACCATGTTGTGTAAATGAAGCAGCAATTCCAGCTTCATAGTACGTTTGTGCAGAACCAGCATCCCAACCTCTTAAAGCAGCTTCAGCTCTTAAAAAATATACTTCTGCAGCAGTCATAAATGTAATTGTATTTGATTCACCTACACTACCAATTAAAGAAAATCCTTCATGATCTGATTTTGCATTAATTTCGATTCCAGTACGTACTCCTTTATATTGACCTGGAAAGTCCTTTGAAGGAGCAAAAAATTTACCGATACGTGGGTCATTATATCCACCCATAATAGATTCCATATCTGCTGACATTAATATATCATGCCAACCTGCACTTATTGTTTTAATGGCATTTGGTGTTTGAGAAACATAAGCAAATGAATCAGCTGCATTTGTAATTACACCATATTTTTGAGTTAAAGCTTTTTGAGCTTCCGCTTTTGCAAGAGTTGGATTTACTTTTGACAAACGAGTAGCTAAACGCAAACGTAATGAATTTGCAAATCTGGTCCACTTTTCAAAACTACCTGCATAAGTTGATAAATCTACTTTAGATAAATTTTTAACGTTTGCATCTGCTTGTTTAGATAATTCAGTAACGGCAAAATCTAATTCGGAGAACATCTTAGTATAAACTTCTTCTTGGGAGTCATAACCAATAGTGGAATCTGTAGTACCAAATTTAGAATAAACAATTGGTCCGTAGATGTCAGTTACTCTATGCATAGCCTCAACTTTCAAAACTAAAGACATTGCATAAACATCATCATATTTACCTTTAGTTAAAGTTTCCACTTTAGAAAAGTTCGCCATTTCAGATGTATAGGCAGATGCCCAAGCAAATCCATTCCAACCGTCAATTAAATTGTAGGTAGTATTATTAGACCCTCCAGCAAAAGCTGTACCTGTGGCCATATATCCTGACCATATATCTCCTTGTAAGTTTTGTTGTACTTGGTACCACCATTCTGGCATTTGTACCAAAATATTAACAAACATCACTTTTAAAGGACCTCTCACATTTCCAAAATCTTGAGCAGTTTCTTTATCATTTGCTCCCTGTGGATTTGTATTTATTTTTTCGAAATCTGATGTACAACTTACCGCTGCCATTAACGACAACCCCAAAGCTACATTTCTTATTGATTTTATTTTCATGATTTTTTTAATTAGAAAGTTACATTTAAATTAAGACCTACACTTCTTGTAGATGGCATACCATAGATGTCAACACCTTGTAACCCTTGACCTGTACTTAAAGCTACGTTAGGATCGAAAGGTGCTTTTTTAGAAATAAAAGCAAGATTTCTAGCTATAACAGACAATGATGCCGATTGTAAAAATGGGATTTTTTTAACATTGAAAGTATATCCTAAAGAAACTTCTCTTAAACTTACATTTGTAGCATCATAAACATACTCGCCAGTAGCACCCGCATAACCTCCAACAGTTGTGTAATAATCTTTGGTATTATAAGTAGTTACTTTTGTTGTTCCATTTGGTGTTCCATCTGGTTTAACAGCATCAATTGTAACAGTTCCTGTTGCACCACCTGCATCTCCAACAGCTTTTGAAACACCATAAGCATCATTCATCGATTCTGTTAAACTCATTACTTGACCACCTACTCTTGCGTCAATTAAAACATTTGCAAAGAAAGAACCAAATTTGAATGCGTTAGCAAAACCAAGCATAAAATCAGGATTGGCATTTCCAACTTCTTCGTAATCTTTATTTATTACTAATTTACCTGATGCATCCAAAAGTAATTGACCCGAAGCATTTCTTTGCAATTTTTTACCTTCAATCACACCAAAAGGTCTTCCTTCAATTAAAGCATATCGATAGTTCATATTTTGACCATCAGTAAGATTAATTCTTCCACCCAAATCTGCTGGAATTTCTTTTACAGTGTTTTCATTTTTTGAAAAGTTTATTGTAGAATCCCATGAAAATTTATCAGTTTTTACAATTTTTCCAGTCAAAACTAATTCAATACCTTTATTTTCAATAGATCCTGCATTGAAACCGTAATTTAACCACCCATTAGGATTTGTCAAAGGAGCTGGAACCTGAACATATTGATTTGTAGTTTGTGATTTGTAATAAGAAATTTCAAATCCTAATCTGTTATTAAACATTCTCCATTCAGTTCCCAATTCAATTTCTGATTTCATCTCTGGTTTCAAAGAAGTTCCTGGTCTAGGACCAACAGTTGGTGCTTGAATTTGACCGCCTACAATTGTAGAAACAGGCGAAGTTACAAAAGCAGGTAAATCATTACCCACTTGAGCATAAGTAGCACGAACTTTTCCGAAGTTAATCCAATCTGGCATAGTAGCCATTTCGCTAATTAGAGCAGTTACTCCTACAGAAGGATAAAAGAAAGACGGATTATCTGTGTTTACCAAAGTAGAAGACCAGTCATTACGAGCAGATAAATCTAAAAACAAATAATTTTTATAACCAAAGTTAGCCGTAGCAAAAACGGATTGTTTTTCTACAGTAGCACCAGTTGATTGACTATTTGTTAAATTATCAGAAAAGTTAGCTAAAGTAAACCAGTTGGTATAAATTAAACCAGCACCTTTTCCTGAATCTAAATAAGTGTTTTGGTTTATAAGGTTTTTAGTAACCATAGTACCAATGATACTATTAAAAGTAATATTTTCGTTTATTTTTGTATTAATTGTAGCCATTAAATCTGCATAATTTTGAGTACTCAAAGATTGCGAATTAATGTATCTACCAGTCGAGCCTGCAAGAGCTGGAGTAGTACCCGCAAAAATTTTCTTGTCAAAATCAGAAGTAATTCTGTTGTAATTATATCTAGAAGATACATTCAACCAAGAATTAATTTTGTAATCTAAAGCTAACGAACCATTGAAGAAAGTGTTTTCGTCAACAGATTTCGCTTTATTAATCAACCAATTAGGATTTTGAATTATCTCGTTAATTACAGGATAATTTTGATCGTATTTTTGAGTACTTTCATTAAATATTTGATATTCATTTTTGTAAGTGTCAAAATTATTCCCTCTAGGCATCAAATACAAACCTGTTATTGGATTAAAATACAAACCATTTACTGGTCTATTGGCAATATTTTGAGATGTATATTTAGCATCGGCAGTTACAGTCAATTTTTCATTTAATAATTTAACTGATTGACGAATACCAAAGTTGTTTCTGTTCAATTTATTGTCAGAAATTATTCCTGATGCAATCGTGTTTCCTATAGATAAATTTGTACTAGAAATAGCAGTACCAGCTGACATAGATACTCCAGTAATTTGAGTTGTACCTGTATTAAAGAAATCTTTAACGTGATCATTAGAAGCTCCTGCGACACCCCAGGTTACATCTGAACCAGAGTTTGCGGTGTAAGAATTTTGGAATTTGGGCAAATAAGCAGCTGACTCAAATGTAGATACTGAAGAAGCTTTTACTTGAACCTTTCCTTCTTTCGATTTTTTTGAAGTTAACATCACAACTCCATTTGCTCCTTGAGTACCATATAATGCACAAGCTGCAGCACCTTTAAGAACGGTCATGCCTTCATAGTCATCTGGATTTACCAAACCTATAATGTCACCACCGTCACGGTTACCACCAGCTACTGAACCAAAAGATTCGTTTGGCTGCGATGAAGACCCATTAAACAATGGAATACCATCTATTACATAAAGTGGCTGGCTGTTTGATACAGATGAGTTACCACGAATAACCACTTTTGTAGATCCACCAACACCACCAGAGCTTCTTGTAACGGCAACACCAGCAATTCTAGTAAGATCTTCTCCTTTCAATTCTTGTGCAGCATAAGTCAAAGATTTTCTAGTTTTCTTGATACCCAGAGAGGTAACCACCACTTCGGTGAGTGCAGTCGAGGCACCTTCTTTCAATTGTACTTTGATAGTGCTTTCGTCACCAACAACTACATTTTGAGTTTCTAATCCAACGTAAGAGATAACCAAGGTTTTTCCTTTTTCGACTTGAATGGTAAAATTCCCATCGATATCGGTGGCACTTCCTTTGGATTCACCTTGTACATTAACATTGGCCATTGGTAATGGTAAGCCATTTGCATCACTTACATTACCTTTGACGGTTTTTACTTGAGCAAGAGTTACTTGCGTTGTAAAAATAATCATAAAGATTAAAATAATTTTTTTCATTTTCATTATTAATTTTAATTGTTAGTTATGGTGTAAATTTATTTGTTAATGTTTTCAAAAAAAAATAAATTCTCTCAACTGTACAAAAATTTAAACCAACGACATAATTTAATCAATAATGTGTATTTAGAAAACGTTTTCATATTGTTATTTTAAACCGTTTTTGTTTATTTTTACCTTTTTATTTGCAAAATGCTGTTTTTTATTGTCAAATTGATTAAAGTTGCAGGAGTTTTAATTTTAGGTTTCACAAGTCAAATATCTTAAGTTTTAGTAACTATTTAACATATAATTATATAGCTTAATTTTTATTTTATGAAAATTTCAACCGTGGCGGGATGAATTTCAATAACATTAAGGTTAAAACTTATTCATTAAATATATGTAATTTGTCTTACATCCCGTGGGTAATGAAAGAGACCACTAAACACAATCATAAACTATTACCAGAAGCTATCGGGATTAGCTGTGGGAGTGGAGAGAAAAAAATTTAATATTCAGAATTCGTGGCTATTTAGGCATATATTGCTGCAAAGGGATAAAAATATAATTGCCCCTCTTTGTGACAGAAATTAATATTATAAAAAATGAGTAAGATAAAAGAAATAAATTTCGACATCAAACTTCAAAATCATTTTTGGTTTTGGGGAGTATATTTCTTGCTAAACTTTTTTCGTTGGGGTGCTTATTTTAATGATTATGAGTATTCTTTCAAATCGAATCTGATTGAATTTACTCTTCATATTCCTTTGGTTTATTTCAATTTGTTTGTATTAGTGCCTCGATATGTTTTGACTTCAAAATACTATAAATTTGTGTTTGGGTTACTATTGAGTTTGATGGTGGCGTATTTATTAAAAACCGGAATGACCTATTATATTATTTCCGAAAACATTTGGCCTGAAGCCAATAGAGATTATAAACCATTTGAATTCAATCATATAGTTGCCGTTTGCATTGGCGAATTGTATGTTCTTGCCATGGCTTCTTCTATTTATTTGACGTTAACATGGTTAAAAGAAAGAGATCGAAATCGAGCTTTGAAGGAAGAGCAATTTAAAATCAAATTAAAATACCTGAAAACCCAAATTCAGCCCCATTTTTTCTTCAATACTTTGAATAATCTGTACGCCTTATCACTTGAGTCATCAGATAAGGTGCCGGATGTGATTATTAAACTTTCAAAACTGATGGAATATGTATTGTACGACATCGAAGGGACTAAGTTTGTTCCGTTAATTAAAGAAATTGATTACATACAAAATTATATAGAAATCGAAAAACTTCGTTTTGAAAACGCCGAGGTAACTATAAATATAGAATCGAATATAGACGAAGTCAAAGTCCCCCCGATGTTACTTATTTCGCTAGTGGAAAACGCCTTCAAACACGGTGGTTTTAATAACAATAATCTCAAAATCAAGATAAATTGTAAAATTATTGACGGTTTTTTGTGTTTTGAAATCATAAATAATTTTGTACTTTCACATAGTTTTAAAAATACAAAGGGAATTGGTTTGACCAATACAAAGAAAAGACTGAAATTAATTTTCAAAAATAATTTTTCTTTAGTGCATCAAGTGAAATGGAATTATTATATTATCAATTTGCAAATACCCCTACATAATGAAGATTAAATGTGTACTAATTGACGATGAGCCTTTGGCCGTAAAAGTCTTGCAAAATTATTTAGCTAATTTTTCTGATTTTGAAGTTATTGGTACGTTTATCAATTCATTAGAAGCATTGGATTTTATCAACAGTAATCCCGTTGATGTCCTGTTTATCGATATTAATATGCCCATGATGACTGGCTTTGAGCTAATTAGTTTAATGAAAAATAAAACCAAAGTAGTGATTACTACCGCCTTTAGAGAATTTGCTGCCGAAAGCTATGACCTAGACGTTTTGGATTATTTAGTAAAACCCATCCCATTTCCACGATTTATAAAATGTATCAATAAAATCACCACCGAATTCAACCTAAAAAACAATATCAAAATTGAACCAGTTCGCAATGACCCCCACATTTTTATCAAAGTGGATAAAAAAATGGTAAAAATAAATATTGACCAAATCCTTTTTATCGAAGGAATGAAAGAATATATAAAAGTGGTTACCATTGATAAAACCTATATTACCCATAAATCTTTGACTTCTCTCTCTGAAGAGTTGCCTTTAGATCGATTCATCCGAATCCATAAATCCTTTACAATTGCTATTGATAAAGTAAAATTTATAGAAGGAAACAGGATTCAGATTCTTTCCTATACCATTCCAATTGGTCGAAATTTCAGTAAAGACGTAAAGAGTAGAATTTTAGAATAACCGTCTTGTTTATTGTGTTTTCCTCTTGGTTTTTGTGACAAATTCAATATATTTTGAATTGAAAAATCTTAAGAATTTGTATAAATAACTCTTACATTATAATACAAGGCAAACGCATTTATAATTTTTTAGCCACGAATTACAAGAATTTACATGGGTTTACAACAAATTGCATTTTATGAAAATTTTTACCACAAATTACACAAATTTTCACAAATTAATCTGTGAAAATCTGTGAAAATCTGTGAAATCTGTGTCAAATAAAGTTTAGTACATGACAAAAAACATATTTCATTGAAAACCAACAAAATAAGTGTTAATAAATTAGGATAAAAGACTGATATTCATTACAT
>JFJP01020987.1_pt1 | contig 13940 bp, 6 predicted proteins | sample 431651 | NCBI WGS metagenome assembly JFJP01 (sample SAMN02602958, study PRJNA72255) | Microbial mat metagenome, whole genome shotgun sequencing project. | biome: fresh water; feature: sink hole; material: water; isolation source: purple microbial (photo- and chemosynthetic) mats found in... | reverse complement strand
ACGCAGACCAGATCGTCATCGTCGACTCCGATCATGGCGAGCTCGTCGGGCATCGCGAGCCCTGCCGACTGGGCGATCTGCGAGACATGCAATGCATCCTGATCGGCGCAGATGAACAGCCCGCAGGGTTTCGGGAGGGACAGCAGCCAGGCCTTGGTGCATTGGAACTGGTTGACCCACTGACCCCCGACGTGCCTTCCCTCGTAGAGTTTGTGTTCCTCGACCCGGTAACCCTCCTGCGCAAGCGCTGGCTGTACACGCCCTGCTTGAGGCCGGCGTAGGCGAAGTTGTGGTGCCCAAGACCGAGCAGGTGGTCGGCGGCCATCATACCTACCGCCTCATCATCGCTGGTAATGGCCGGGACCTGCCGGGAGGGATCCCAGTTGGAGACATCGACCACCGGCAAGCCGGCGGTGATGAAGCGCTCGACCCCATGCCCGCTCGCTCCGGCGCAGGCGATCGCGCCCTGGTAGTGCGACGGATTGACCTCGCTCTTCACCGACGGCGGCTCCATCTGCACCAGATCGAAACCGCCGCGCAGCGCAGCGTAGCGGTAGATGCCACGGAGGATGTTGCGGAAGTAGCCCGAACGGACGGTGACGGCGACCAGGATGCGGGGACGGGACATGCGCGGGATCACAACCACTGTTCGCCGCTAGGCAATGCCCTGTGGGTCACGGGCGGGGTTGCCGCGCATACCCTGTGCAGGAGCATCGGCCATGTCCGCGATCCGTCCCTGCTTGCTGGTGTCCTGGGGGATCTGCTCCGCGCTTGCCGCGGGGGAGGACGCTGGGGCGGTCATGCCGCCGGCCGAACCGGTCGGCCATCTCTCCCTGGTCTCCGCCAGCCTGTTCGGCGGCGATGGCGACGAGCGGATCGCCGGCCTGGCCATCCAGTCGGACCGCAGCGTGGTCGCCGTGGGCTCCTGCAGCGCCCCGTTCCCCGTCGCCGGCCTGAAGGTCCCTGCCGGCGGCGAGGCTGCCGGCTTCGTGCTGCGGCTCGATCCGTGGGGCAAGCCCCGCGCGATCGCCTTCCTCCCCAGACCGGCCGCCGTCGTCCGCATCGGGCCGCAGGATCGCATCGTGGTACGCGAGGCCGGCGGCGAGGTCACGGTGCTCGATGCCGAGGCGCGCAGGCGACTCGCGTCCTTCGCCGCCCCGCCGTCCGACGTCCCGACCCTGGCCGTCGATGCCGAAGGCGGGATCGTGCTCACCAGCGGCGCGAAGCTCCAGCGCTTCAGTCCCGAGGGGAAGCTGCTGTGGGAGGCCACCCCGCCGGCGCATGGCACCAACCGCCTGCGCGCCTGCGCCGTCGATAGCGCCACCGGCATCAGCGTGGCGGTCGGCTACGGCATGACCCACACCGGCAAGGAGCCGTACAAGGACCCCTACGCGCACGGCTTCGACCGCGACGGCAAGCGCCTGTGGACCCTGTGGAATCCGGATCCGAAGGACCAGAAATCGCCCGAGCACGGCGGCACCGGCCTGATGGCCGATGGCACCGGCAATCTCGCGGCGGCCACGCCGGATGGCAGGTTCCTCATCAGCGTCTTCCATGACGGCGGCAACGCCGTCACCGCCCGGGATCCGGCCGATCCGCGCCAGAAGATCGATGCGGACGTCTTCGCCGGCGCCTACCAGGGCGGACCCGGCCACGGCATGAAGGGCGCGATCACCACCAGCGTCGTCTTCCGCGTCGATCCCGCGACCGGCCGGCTGGAGAAGGGGACCTGGATGTGCGCCTGGATGAACGGCCATTCGCGCGCCAACAGCCTGAGCATGCACGACGTGGCCGGCGATGCCCAGGGCGATGTCTATGTCGCCGGCTCCTCGGCCTGGGAGCTGACCACCAAGCTGCCGTGGCAGGAGTTCCGCGAGGGCGAGTACCGCGGCGGCGCCTTCCTCGCCGCCTTCGACCGCGGTTTCGCCATGCGCCAGTGCGGCGCCTTCAATCCCGGCGAACTCGCCACGGTGGCGGCCCGCGATGGGATCGTGGCGGTGGCCGGTCTGGCCAAGGGCCGGGACAGGGACGGCAAGCCGATCCCCGAGGCGCTGCGCATCCGCCTGGAGAAGCCGAGCGGACACGGCCAGGTCAAGGGCGCCAGCGATGCGCTCCTCGTCATCCTCCACCGCAGCGACACCCCGATCGCGGTGCAGGAACCGGTGGCGGCGGCGCCGGGCCGGGGCGGATCGAAACCGCTGACCAGCCAGAACCCGGCCAAGGTCCCGGCCACCAGTTCGCCAGCCTGGGACGCGGCGCTCTTCGAACGCCTCACCCTCGCCGTCGCTGCAGGGCGCACCATCGATGTCGAGGCCTTCGGCGAACGGCGGCAGGTGCTGGCCTGCGCAGCGGGACGCCTGAAGCTGCGCCACGGGATGAGCGACCTCGCACTGGACACGCGCATCCTGTCCCAGGCGCAGCGCAGCGGGATCGCCCGGCAGCTCGCCGCGTCAGGCGAGCCGTCCGACCTGCTCATCGCCGCCTACTACCTGCGCCTGGATGGCGACGCGGTGGCCAGCGCCGTCCACCTCGCCCGCGCCGGCCAACCGGCGCAGGCGCTCGACCAGCCCCCCGGAGAAGCGACCCGATGAGCGACCTGATCGCCGGCGAAGAGTGGCGCCACGTCCATGACCTCGACCGCCAGCACCTCAAGTCGCTGCGGCCCGATGCCGAGGTCCTCGCCCAGGCCCGCGCCGGCATCGAGCGGCATCGCAAGGCCGACGTGCGGCTGCACCTGGTCGATGCCGCCGGCGCCCCTCTGCGCGGGCTCACGGTCGAGTTGGCCCAGGAGCGCCACGCCTTCGTCTTCGGCTGCGCCTTCGGCAACCTCTCCAGCGAGGAGTCCGATCCGGCCAAGCGCGAGCGCGGCCGCCTGTTCTGCGAGCTCTTCAACGGCACGCACGCCAAGTGCTACTGGGACGAGAAGTGGCACCAGCCGATCGAGACCCGGCAGGGCGTCCGCGTCACCGAGAGGTTCCTCGCCGAGCTCGACTGGGGCGCGGCCAACGGCCTGGTGGTGCGCGGCCATCCCCTGGTGTGGACGGTGCCGAAGGCGATCCCGCAGTGGGTCCGCCGCTACCCCTACGAGCAGCAGCTGCGCTTCATGGAGCACAACGTCCGTTCGCTGATCCAGGCGGCCGGCGGCCGCATCAAGCTGTGGGACCTGGTCAACGAGATGCTGTGGGAGCCGAGCCTCAGGAACCTGGCCTCGCGCGACTGGCCGCACATCGAGACGACCGAGGAGATGCTGACCTACATCGAGCCGGCGACGCGCTGGGCCCGCGAAGAGGATCCCGACGCCCGCTATGTGCTGAACGACTACGGCCTGGAGCGCACCTACACCCCGCTCAAGGGCGTCAACGCGCCGCAGCAGCGCCAGCGCTTCGTCGAGCTGGTCGAGGCCCTGCGTGCCCGCGGCGCCGCCCCCGACGCCATCGGCACCCAGGGCCACGTCGGCAAGTGGTTCCCCATGGACCTGGCGTGGAAGACCTTCGAGGACCTGGCCCGCGCCGGCGTGCCGCTGCAGATCAGCGAGTTCTGGGCCGGCACCCAGGACTGCCCGGCCCCCGAGGGCAAGACCCCGCAGCAGATCGCCGCCGAACGGGTGCAGTATGCCCGCGACTACTACACCGTCGCCTTCGGCCACCCGGCGGTCGAGCATCTCAGCTGGTGGGGCGCCGAGGAGCTGTTCGATCGCGGCGGCTGGGTGCCGTCGGCGCTCTATGCCGGCTTGCACGATCTGATCAGGAAGGAGTGGTGGACGCACGCCAGCCTGGTCAGCGGATCCGACGGCATGATCGCCACCCGCGCCTTCCACGGCGATTACCGCCTGCGCTGGCGCGATGCCGCCGGCAATCCGCACAGCCGGTCCATCCGCATCGAACCCGGCCGCAGCTGCGACGGCACCATCACCCTGTGAACCCAGACTTTTCACAGGAGGCACAGAGGCACAGAGATTCGAGGAGGATTGCCTCCCTTCGAGCCTCTGTGCCTCTGTGCCTCCTGTGAATAGATCCAAAGGCCTATGACCGACCTCATCATCACCGACCGCGGCGCCGTCGCCGACGGCACGACCCTCAACACCGCCGCGATCAACCGCGCCATCGCCGAGCAGAGCGCCGCCGGCGGCGGCCGCGTGGTGGTGCCGCGCGGCACCTTCCTCACCGGCACGGTCGAGCTGAAGTCCGGCGTCGAGCTGCACCTCGAGGAGGGCGCGGTCATCCTCGGCTCGACCGATCTCAAGGACTACGCCACCCGCATCTGGGGCCACCACAACGACATCACGCCGTGGCACCTCCTCCTGGCCGAGGACTGCGAGCGCATCGCCATCACCGGCCCCGGAGCCATCCGCGGCAACGGCCCGGCCTTCTGGCAGCAGCCGCGCAAAGGCGAGTGGCACTTCTGGCGCGAGAAGCTGGAGCGCGTCAGCCCGATGGTCGAGATCGTACGCTGCCGGCAGGTGCTGATCGAGCGCGTGCGCATCGAGGATTCCGCCGGCTGGACCCTGCACCTGCACGACTGCGACCACGCCCGCATCGAAGGCATCGCCATCCGCAACACCCCGTTCGGGCCCAACGCCGACGGCATCGACCTGACCGGCTGCCAGGACGTCATCATCCATGGCTGCGACATCGACACCGCCGACGACGCCATCGCGCTGAAGACCAGCGAATACAGCCGCAGCTGCGAGCGCGTCGCGATCAGCGACTGCATCCTGCGCACCTCCTGCGTCGGCGTGCGCATCGGCTACGAGTCGCGCCAGGACTTCCGCGATATCGTCATCAGCAACATCCTCATCCCGCAGTGCACCCGCCTGTTCGACCTGCGCGCGGTCGAGGGCTGCACCATCGAGCGGGTGCGCGTCAGCAACGTCACCGGCTCGACCGACTGGGGCTGGCCGGCCGGCCGCGCCATCGAGGTGATCCAGCTCGACCGTCCGAACGTGTTCAAGGACTCGCTCAACCCGGCGCACCCCGACTTCGGCAAGGACAAGCCGCTGACCCGGCCCAGCCGCATCCGCGACGTCACCTTCACCGGCCTCGACATCACCACCGATGGGCGCATCACCGTGGTCGGCAAAGCCGACCTCCCGGTCGAAGGCGTGCGCTTCGCCGACCTGCGCATCCGCATGCCGGTGCTCGATGACGCCAGCGCCTTCCGTGACGCCCAGTCCACCGGCTTCCTCCCCGGCGACCATGCCGACGCCCGTGCCGCCAACGCCGTATTCGTGGTCAAGCACGCCCGCGACATCGTCATCGAGGGCCTGCGTCTGCGCTGGCCGACCTTCCCGGTCGGTCCCTGGCATCTCTTCGACAGCCCGCACCGCCTGATGTCGCCGTTCTGGAAGGGCCACGAAGCCGAGATCCGCGCTGGTACCCGCCGGGCGCCGTTCCAGGTCTTGTGGGCGCGCGACGCCCAGGTCGATGTCGCCGGCCGCGGCCTGATCGCCAGCGAACCAGGGCTGGCGGCCTGCGACGCCGATGGGGCATCTCGCATCGCCTGGCTCGAGCGCTAGGGTGGCCGTCATGGAAACCCTGCGACTCGGCGTGTCCTGGTACCCGGAGATGTGGCCGGAGGACCAGTGGGAATCCGACGTCCGCCGCATGGCCGCCATGGGCCTGACGGTGGTGCGCCTGTTCGAATTCGCCTGGCACCGTTGCGAGCCGGTCGAGGGGCAGGTCGACCTGTCCTGGGCCCTGCGCGTCATGGACCTGTGCCACCGCCACGGCCTGCAGGTCATGGTCGGCACGCCGACCGCCGCCCCCCCCGCCTGGCTGACCACCACCTATCAGGAGGTCCTCGGCATCGACGCCCACGGCCGGCGTGAAGCGCACGGCCGACGCAAGCACTTCAACCACCACAGCCGACGCTACCGCGAACTGTGCGCCGGCATCGTCGCGCGCTTCGCCGAGGCCTTCAGCGGCCACCCCGCGCTGCACAGTTGGCAGATCGACAACGAGATGTCCGGTTCCGACTACGGACCGGAAACCCGGGCGCTGTTCCACACCTGGCTGGAACGTCGCCACGGCACCATCGAAGCCCTGAATCGCGACTGGGGCCTGGAGTTCTGGTCGCAGGCCTACGACCGCTTCGCCCAGGTACCGCTGGTCGAGGCGGCGGTCGGTTCGATCGAGATCCCCGAACGCCACCACCCCTCGCTCATCATGGCCATCGCTGATTTCCAGAACGAAGGCTGGTCGGAGTACATCGCCGTGCAGCGCGCGGCGATCCGTCGGCACTCGTCCCGGCCGATCACCAGCAACATGGCTGGCGGCCTCGGTGGCATGGACTGGTTCCGCCACAACCACCTGCTCGACCGGGTAGGTTCGTCGCTCTACGCCGATCTCGACCACTACCACTACCAGATGTGGAAATACGACCGCATGCGCGCCGAGAAGCCGACGCCCTACTGGGTGCTGGAGTCGGCACCCAATTGGTCGGCTACCGGACGGATCTGGAACCTGCACCATGACGCCGCCGGCATGCGCGCCTTCGCCTGGATCGGCTACGCGCTCGGCGGTTCACTGGTGATGTGGTGGCAATGGCGGGCGCACTGGGCCGGCCAGGAGATGCAGCACGGCGTGCTGACCACGGCGACGGGCCGACCGGCGCCCAACTGCGACGCGGTGGCGGCGCTCTCCGCCGAACTGGCCCGCGTCTCGCCCTGGCTGGAGGCGCATCCGCCACGCCAGGCGCAGATCGGCCTGGTCGCCGCTAACCAGGCGTCCTGGGCCTTCGACGGCTTCCGCTACGAGACCCGGCTGCGCGACGACTGGCACCTGCCGCTGGTCGCCCGCCACTGGTGGCGCGACCTGGTCGGCACCGACGCCGACCTCGGACGCTATCGCGTCCTGGTCCTGCCGCTGCTGCCGCAGCTGCCCGACGACCTGCGCCGCCGCCTGCGCGTCTGGGTCGAGGCCGGTGGCCGCCTGCTGGTCGGCCCGCTCACCGGCTACCGCACCGGTGAGTTCACCCAGTTCACCGACCACGAACTCGGCGGCCTCGAAGACCTCATCGGCGCCGATGTCGCCTGGCAGTTCCCACTCCATGCCGTCGCCGACCGCGTCGCCGCCGTCGGCCGCGAGGGCCAGGCCCTGCGCGCCCACGGGCTGGCCCGGGGCTTCGCCCCCCGGCCGGGGACGGAGACCCTGGCGACCTGGACCTACGACCACGACCGCGGCGGCTACGGCGCGGGCAGCGCCGCCATCGTCGCGCACCGTTGCGGCGCCGGCGAGGTCATCACCCTCGGCGCCCAATTCGATGGACAGGCCTGGCTGCCCTTCTTCGAACGCCTGTGCGCAGCCGCCGGGCTGCAGCCCGAGGCCGAGGGCGACGCCGAGGTCATCGTCGCACCGCGCGGCGACGCCGGCTGGGTGGTGGTCAACCGCTCCGAGCAGCCGCGCAGCGTGTGCCTGCCCGCCGGCGGCACCGACCTGCTCAGCGGCCGGGCCATGCCGGCCGAACTCCTGCTCGACCCCGTCGCCGTCCACGTCATCAGCCGCTGAACCGGAGCCACCATGCTGCGTACGTCCTGCTGCCTGCTGCTCGCCACCCTGGTCGCCGCGGCGGACAAGTGGGATGCCGATCTGACCGTCACCTGCGCCGGACTGCGCGCCGGCGCCCCGGCGACGGTGAAGCTCGCTGCCATGGCCGGAACGAATGCCAAGCCAGGCATGATCGCCGGCCGCGAAGCTGCCTTCCACCTGATCCCGTGGCGCTGGAACCTCTTCGAAGGCCCCTGCCGCCCGCTGCCAGCGAAGCGCGCCGGACCTGACAGCTTCACCGTCGAGCTGCCGAAGGACCTGGGCACCGGCTGGTACCTGCTGGTCACCACCATCGCCGATGACGACGGCCGGCTGCTCGATGTCGCCACCGCCGCCACCGGCGAGAAGCTCGGACGCTTCCTCGACCGCGTGCCGGTGGTGGTGCGCGGCGCCGACGCCGGCGGGCCGTTCCTGCGCGTGCATGCCGAGCGCGGCCGTTGCGTCTTCTCGCCCGGGGAGCGCCTCCGCCTGTTCCTCTCGGCCCGCGGCGCCAAGGCCGTGGCCGGTACGGCGACGATCAGCCTGGCCGGCGGGCCGGTGCTGGCCGAGGGCAAGCTGAACGCCGCGGCCGGAACCGAACAGACCCTCGCCTTCGACGTCGAGTCCGCGGTGAGCGCCGGCCTGCCGGCCGGCGACCACGAGCTGACCGCCAGCCTCGACGGCAAGGTCCTCGACCGCATGCGGGTGCGCCTGGTCGCGGCGCAGCGGCCGGCCGGCGGTGGTCGCTGGGCCCACACGATGCCGACCGGCAACGACCCGGGCTTCGACGGCACGGCTGCCCTGCCCGAGAAGCTGGCTGACTGGCGTTACGGCGGCCATGCCGACAGCGTGCTGCGACCGATCCACCAGGCCAACCTGTGGGTCAACTTCTTCGCCAACAGCTGGCCCATCGCCGGTCCCGACCAGACCCTGCCGGACAGCAGTGCTGCCGACCTCCCACCGGTGGCGGCCGAGTACCGTCCATCCCTGACCCATGCCTACTACCAGAAGCTGATGGCCGAAGGCGTCGCCCTGGGCGTGTTCATGGGCTACGGCGAGGACTACAAGGCCGAGGTCTACATGCCGTTGCCGACGGTCGATGCCCGGCAGCAGGCGGTGCTGGCGCGCAAGTACCTCGCCGGAGCGCTCGGCGCCGCGACCCTGCCCAGCTTCGTGGCCGCCTATACCGATGCCTACGGCCACATGGACTGGGCCGGCGGCGCCGAGCTGTCCGCGGCCCAGCTGGCGGCGACGCGCGAGACCAACTGGCGCGAGGCGGCCAAGGCCGCTGGGATCAGCGCCACCCAGAAGCCGATCGCCCTGTCCTTCGATTGGGACGACTGGTCGGCTGAGGCGCGCGAGGCCCTCAAGAAGAAGGACGGCAAGGCGCGCGAGGCGTTCGAGGCGGTGTGGAAGGCCAAGCAGGCTGCGGCCGGTGGCGGCAAGGACTGGCTGGAGGAAAGCTGTCCCACGGACAAGGAGCAGCTCGCCCTGTGGCAGGCCTGCTTCGCCGCCGCCGGCATCTCGCCGGCGCCCGAACCGCCGCGGCGCGAGCCGCTGCCCACGCTGGATGCCGGGACCACGGCGACCGCCGGCCGCGACGCCGCCTACCGCTACGCCAGCCAGGTCCTGCGTGGCGTCGAGCGGTGCTATGGCGCGATCACCAGGACCGTCGAAAGCGAACTGCCGGCGGTATTCACCATCCACAACCTCGGGACGATGAACCACAGCGTCGCCCCGCACGCCTGGACCGGCTTCCGCACCCCCAACATCGACCCCGCCTACCTCGCCGACGGGGCCAGCGCCTACTCGGTGTCGGAGTGGAACCTCGACGGCGTGCCCAAGCCCTACTTCCTGCCCACGTTCTACGCCCAGTCGCTGGTCGACCGCGGCCTGCCAGTGTACCAGTGCGGCCTGTGGAAGCAGATGGGCTCGCCGGCCCGCTTCATGCGCGACACGGTGTTCTGGATGGGCCGCGGCATCCAGACCTACTTCGACCAGACCGGCAACATGACCTGGTCGCATATCGGCGCCGACCAGACCACCTACGCCAGCAACGAGCGCCTCGCCGCCGTCGCCGGCTTCCACGCCGCCTACAGCGACGTGGTGCCGCGCCTGGAGCCGGTGCGCGAGGTCGGCCTCTACGTCCCGCCGGTCGGCGGCCCGTGGGGCCATGCCACCACCCGCGGCTCCTACGTCGCCATGCTCGCCGGGCTGATGAGCGGCTGGCAGATCCACATGGTCTCGCACGGCGACCTCGACAAGCCCGAAGGGCTGGGCCGCTATCCGGTGGTCTATGCCGCGGCACTCGGCCCCGACACGCTCTACCCGTTCGAGCAGAAGGCCTTCCAGGCCTACGTCGCCGCCGGCGGCAAGGTCGTCGCCAGCCAGGCGCCCGACTACTACCACGATGCCGCGGTCTATGGCAGGTACGGCATCGCCAGCCGCAAGGAGCAGCGGGTCGATGACCAGGGCCAGCCGATGTTCCAGAAGGACGGCTCGCCGCGCATGACCACGCTGTGGACGGCGACGCCCGAGCAGTGGGCCAAGCTCACCCGCGAAACCCTCTGGGGCTTCCTCAAGGATGGCGTCAGCGCGGCGCCCATCGACGTCAACCTGCTGTTCACCCACCTCGGCCCGGACGGCAAGCCGACCGAGTGGAAGGGCAGCCACTGGACCGGCCACCACGAGTGGGCGAAGTACCGCGGCTCGGCCCTGGCCCAGCATCCGGCCCTGGCCAAGGCCTTCGCCGCGGTACGCGAGCCGATCGTGCGCAAGGACAAGCCGGAGGTCTTCGTCGACGTGACCAGGCCGAAGGGCGGCGGCGAGGGCTGGTGGGTTTTCGCCAGCAACTGGACCCTGCCTGACGAGGCCGACCTCTACACCCAGCGCGTGCCGCAGGGCTTCTTCAATTCCAGCGTCAAGCCGGTGAAGGCGCGCCTGGCGTTGAAGCTGGCCGGAGCCGGCGCGGTCTATGACGTGCTGACGGCCAAGCCGGCCGCCTCGTCTTCGACGCCGACTTCGCCGCCGTCGAGGGCCGCGTCTTCGTCGTCCTGCCCGAGGCCATCGCCGGCGCCGCGCTCACCGCGCCGGCGTCGGTCGCGGCTGGCGCGCCGATCGTCGCCCGCTTCGTCCTGCGCTCGGCAGCCGGCAAGCCGATGAACCTTCTCGGCGCCGTGCGCATCGAGGTGCTCGGCGCCGATGGCGCCGTGCTGGCCACGCAGGACCGCGCCCTGCCCGTCGACGGATCGCTGCCGGTGCTGCATGCGCCGATCGGGACGCAACGGCTGATCTACCGCGTCACCGATATGATCGCCGGCTTCGTCGCCGAAAGCGCCATCGCCGTGACGGCACCAAACGTCGCGGCGGCCAAGCCATCTGGTGCAGTCACCGTGCACCGCGGCGACCGGATCCATGCCGTGCTGCGCAGCCCAGGCCTGGTGGTGGCGTGGGACGCCGGCGAGCTGTCGTTCAAGGACGGCAAGCGCAGCCTCGCCGTGCCCAACGCCCAGGCCGCCCGCGACCGCGGTTGGGCCGAACGCGTGGCCCAGGCCCTGCAGGCCGCCGGGATCAAGACCACCGTCACCGGAACCGACCAGCTCGCCACCAGCCAGCTCTCCGCACACCCCTGGGAGGGCGGCATGGCACGCTACCGCCAGGGCTCGACCGTGCCTGATATCGCCATCGCCCAGCCGGTGCTGCTGGTCGGCGATCCGGCCACCAGCCCGGTGCTGGCAGAACTGGAGCGCGCGTGGGTCGCGGGCCGCAGCCTGGGTCGCGACAACGCCGGTCCTGGTCGCGCCACCATCGCCTACCAGCCGCGCGCCTTCGACCCCCTGCTCGATTCCGCCGTGCTGGCGGCCAGCGATGACGCCGGCCTCGCCGCCGCCATCGCCGAACTCGGCGCCATCGCCAAGACGGCACCGGCCGCAGACGCGACCTACACCGCCCGCGAAGCGGTGCGCTTCGCCTGGCTGCCGTCCGAGGTCGAGCTGGCCAAGCGCCGCAGCATCCCCGCCGCTCCGACCGCCTCCGGCACTGAGAGCGCCGCCAAGGCGGGCTGGCCCGGACTCGCGGCCAGCCTCGGCCAGGCGGTCATCGCCATCGATGCCGGTCCGGCCGGCGTCGTCGCCGGCACCAAGTCCTGGGCCAGTCCGACCGTGCTGGTCGCGGCCGACGGCACCCTGCGTGGCGCCTGGGGCGGCGGCGCCGAGGTCGCCCCGCGCGACGTCGGCATCAGCCTTGATGGCGGCACCGCCTGGGCCGGCTACAGCCTGATGGGGCGGCTCGCCGCCTACCAGCCGGGCAAAGGCACCTTGACGGTCAAGCCGACGCCGGTGGTCTGCAGGGACAACCCGTTCGAGTGGGACACCTTCAAGGATTCCGACCGCCACCTCGGCGTCAGTCCGGACAAGAGCATCGCCATCGCCCCGATCGACGGCGCCATGGTCGGCTTCGATCCGGCCACCGGCAAGGAGCGCTGGCGCATCGCCGGCGCGGTATCGCCGGATGCCCCCCGCGGCTCGCCCATGCCGGAGGTCGGGTTCTCGGCCGACGGCAAGCTGGCGCTGATCGCCCCGCGGGTCGTGGAAGGCGAGCGCACGGTGACGTTCACGGTCAAGCGCCGGGTGTGGGATGCAGCCGGCAAGCGCTACGACCGCGGCAAGACCGAGGACGTCAAGGTGACGTCCAAGGTCAAGATCCTGCGCAGCGACCTCCGCCTGGTCGAATCCGCCACCGGTACGACCAGATGGACACGCACCACCAGCGCCTCCCTGGTCGATGCCGCGACCGGCGACGCCGTGTGGGCCCCTGGCCGCGCGCCGCAGCAGACCGTCACCGATCCCGCCACCGACCGCCAGCCGCACACGTGGAAGGGCGACGACGACGAGATACCTACCGACGCCGCGACTGGCAAGCCGGTGGTCCTACCGGCCGTCCTCGACCTCGGCATGTGGCACCTCTACAGCGCGGTCGGTCCTGGCGGAGCGTGGAGCGCGGCCGGCACCCGCGACGCGATGTTCGCCCTGTTCGATGACAAGGGCGGCCTGCTGCGCCGCTTCGAGCCACGCGACCTGCCGCCGGAACTCGACCCGGGCTCGATGATCCCGCCGACCCTGCTGCCCAGCCGCGACGCCGAGAAGGCGCTCCTGTTCGCGCCGCAGTCCCGCGCCGCCTTCCTCGTCCGCATCGTCATCGGCAGCCCGGCTATACGTGCCAAGGCCACCGAACTGGCTGACGGCAACACCACGTTGATGGCGCGGATCCGGGATGTGATCAACGATCGCAAGGCACATGCCAGCTTCGCCGACAAGGCCTGGATGGACGGCTTCGGTCGAGAGATCGCCGCCGTTCCCGGAGACCTCCGGGGTGAACTGGTGGCGCAGATGGGGCGCCTCGAGGGCGAGCGGCGCGCTGGCCGCAAGCGCGGCCCGGAATGGTTCAAGCCGATCATCGAGCGCATCGACCGGCGCCTCTACGAGGAGGACAAGGCGGCCCTCGATGCCGCCGTGGCGCTGCGCATTGAACGCCGCTTCGAGCTGCCGGCGATGATCAGCGACCTGAAGTGCGACGCCAGGCTGGAGACGCTCTACGTCGGCTTGTGGGACGGCACGGTGCGCGCGGTGCGCGCGGCCGACGGCACCGAGCTATGGCGGGCGCCGGTCATCGGCGGTTCGCGCCTGGCCGCCGTCAGCGACGCCGGCGGGGCGGTTACCGCCCTCTACGCCGGCGGCTCGCGCGGCAGCCTGGCGCGGATCGATCCCGTCACCGGCAAGGTCCAGTGGACCGTGCAGCTGCCCTGACATGAGCCCCGACCTGCCGCCGCGCTGCGTCCTGACCCTGACCCTCCGCGGCGCGTTGCAGCACGGCGGCGAGGGCCGCGACCTGCGCATCACCGCCATCCGCGAAGGCGGCACGTGGGAGCCGCAGGCCGATGGCGTCGGCGAGCGCTTCAACGCCCAGGTGCATCCCGTCCGCTGGGTCGTCGTCAGCGAGACCGCCGGCAGCCTGGAGCTGGACCTGCGCGCGGACATCCTCCCCGACCCCTGGGTGCCCGGCGGCACGGCGGCCTGGCGGGTCGTCCTGCACCGCGCGGGCGGCGGCTGGACCGGCTCCTTCACCGGCAGCTACACCCCGCTGCGCTCGCCGGCCGTCGCGCTCGCCGGCCAGGCCGAGGTGCGCGTGGATCCGCCGTACACCGTCACCGGTGCCCTGCCGGACGCCGAACCACGCATCCTTGACGATTGGCGGCGCCACCACGGCGCCGGCCTGCTCGGCGACTGGACCAGGTGCGGCGAACTGGCCGACGGCGGCGGCGGGGAGGTACCCGACCGCGTCGTGCGGGCGGTCGACCATGGCGTCCGACCCGACTCCGGACGCGACGCGACCGCCGGGATCCAGGCCGCCATCGACGCC
>JFJP01005702.1_pt1 | contig 13940 bp, 16 predicted proteins | sample 431651 | NCBI WGS metagenome assembly JFJP01 (sample SAMN02602958, study PRJNA72255) | Microbial mat metagenome, whole genome shotgun sequencing project. | biome: fresh water; feature: sink hole; material: water; isolation source: purple microbial (photo- and chemosynthetic) mats found in... | reverse complement strand
ACCAGGGTGGTGACCTTCACGCGATCACCCCCGACCACTTGCACCAGGTCGCCCAGAATGCTGAACGAAGCCACCACCGGCAAGGGGGTGGCGGCCCGGCTGAGTCCGGGTAGCAGGCTCACAGCCGTCAGAACGATGGACATGAGCCAAGTAAGTTTGGAGTGTTTCATGGTGTTATGCGACCCGGTGTGGGCGTTTGAGGATTTGCGGCAACCAGCCGCCGGGTGACACCAGCAGCGACAGCAGGTACAGCACACCCGCACAGCCAATGATGGTCGGGCCGCTGGGCGTGTCGAGGTGGTAGGACAGCAGCAAGCCAGCCCAGCTGGCCAGCGCCGCCTGGGCACTGGCGTTGATGAGTTGGGCGCTCAGGTGTTCGTGCCACAAGCGGGCGGAGACGGCCGGCAGCATCATCAAACCCACGGCCATCAAGGTGCCCAGCGTTTGAAAGCCCGCCACCAGGTTCAGCACCACCAGCATCAAAAAGCCTTGCTGCCAGACCCAGCCCCGGTGCCCGGAGGCGCTTAAAAAGACCGGATCGAAGGTCTCCAGCACCAGCCCACGGTAGGCGCCAGCCAAGCCCAGCAGGCTCAGGCTGGACACACCGGCCACCAGCAGCAAGCCGGGCGCGTCCACACCGAGTGCGCTACCAAACAAAATATGCAGCAAGTCCAGTTGTGTGCCGTGGCGTGCCAGCAAGGTGACACCCAGTGCCAGCGCCACCAGGTAAATGGCCGCCAGGCTGGCGTCTTCTTTCAAGGTGGTGAACCGGCTGATGAAGCCGGCCAGCGCTGCCGCCAGCAAGCCGGCCAGCACGCCGCCGACCGCCATGGCGGTGAGCGACAGGCCAAACAACATGAAACCGATGGCCACACCGGGCAGCACGGCGTGGCTCAGTGCGTCGCCCAGCAAGCTCATGCGCCGCAGCGTCAAAAAAACACCCAAGGGAGCCGCGCTCACCGACAGGGCCAGGGTGGCCACCAGCGCCCGGCGCATGAAGGCAAACTCGGCAAACGGGCCAAACAGGCTGTCTACCAGCCACTGCCATGTGGCCATCATAGTTGCTGCCTCGCCAGTGGTCTGGTGCGGGGTGCTTCGTCCGTGTGGCAAATGTCGGCGTTGTCGTCCCAGGCCTCGGCCAGGGCGCGGGCACGCTGCAAGCAGGGTTCGGTCAACACCTGTGCCGTGTCACCCCAGGCCACCAGCTCGCGCGCCAGCAACAGCGTTTGCGGAAAGTGCTCACGCACCTGGGCATCGTCATGCAACACGGCAATCACCGTGCGGCCCTGTTCGTGCCAAAGATGCACCAAAGCCAGCAAGGCCGCCGTAGTGCGCGAGTCCATGGCATTGAACGGCTCATCCAGCAGGATCAGGTCGGCCTCTTGCACCATCAACCGCGCAAACAGCACCCGTTGCAATTGCCCGCTCGACAGCGAGCCCACGGCGCGGTTCTCAAAACCCTCCAGCCCGACCTGGTGAATGGCCGCATCCACGCGCAGCAACAGCGCTGGCGTCACCCGGCCCCAGGCACCCACCACGCTCCAGCAGCCCAGTTGCACACAGTCACGTACCGACATCGGAAAACTGCGGTCAATCTCGGTGAGTTGCGCCAGGTAAGCAACCCGCGCACGCGGCGGGTCGAGCTGAACCCGACCGCCGGCCGGTTGCAACATGCCCATGATGCTCTTGAGCAAGGTGCTTTTGCCCGACCCGTTGGGGCCGATCACTGCTGTCAGAGAGCCTGGCGCAAAGCAGCCGCTGATGTGGTGTAGCGCCGGGTGCTGACGGTAGCTGACCGTCAGGTTCTCCAGTGTCACCATGCCTGCACCGGGGCACTGGCCCACCAAACGGCCAGCCACAGCCCAGCGACAACGGGCAAGACAGCCAAAATGCGCTGCCAGGCCGGCCAACCCAGCACACTCAAGCGCGGGACGGAGCCTGAGTCTGGCTGCGCTGCGGCGTGCGATGCGTGATCGTGACCGGGGTGATCATGATCGTGTGGGTGAGTGGGGGCGGGGTGTTTCATGCGGGGGAGGGTGCTCGATTGCAGTCATAATGCAACTCAATTGCGGTATAGTTTATCGCAACTCAATTGCATTAATGTTTGAGTGCCAAAAAAAGAGTCCAACTGCTGCCATGTCTGTGCCCCGCACCCCGCGTGAACCTGATCCCATTGACGCCCTGCTTTCTGCGCACGGGCTGCGTCGCACCGGCGCTGCGCGGCGGGTCTTGGGCTGGTTTTTGTCGCACCCGGACACCAGTTATACCCACGCCCAGCTGCAAATAGCGGTGCCCACGGGCAGCGCCGACGGGACACCAGGCGAAGCCGGTGCCGCCCTGGACCGTGTGACCCTGTACCGCTTGATTGACCGGCTGACCCAAGTCGGTCTGTTGCTGTGCCGGGTCGATGCCAACCGGGTGCGCCGTTACCAGTCCATGCCGGTGAGTGTGCATGCCTTGCCGCACTTTGAATGCCAAAGTTGCCACCGCGACCAGCCTTTGCAAGGCGCGCTGCAGGGCCACAGCTTTGACCTGGAAGCCGCGGCACAACATGCCCTGCAAGCGCTCAAGGCGCTGGGCTACCAGGGTCTGAGCCTGGATGTGGCGGTGCGCGGCGTGTGTGCCGACTGCGCCACCGCAGCGCAGGTCACGTCCGGGGAGGTGCCGCAGCCTGCCACCTTGCCACTGGCCACGTCATGATCCAGACCCGGGGTTTGGCGTACCGCTATCCACAGGGCACGCTGCTGAGTTTTCCGGATGTGGATGTGCCCCAGGGCGCTGTGCTGCTGCTGAGTGGCCCTTCGGGCTGCGGCAAGTCCACCTGGCTGGCGCTGGTGGCGGCCTTGGTGCTGCCCACTGCGGGTCAGATCACGGTGACGGGGCAAGCACTAAATGCTCTGAAAAACAGAGCGTCTGACGCATGGCGGGCAAGGGCTATCGGCTTTTTACCTCAAAAATTGCATTTGAGTGCAGCGCTCACGGTGCAGCAAAACCTGGCCATGGCGCAATGGGCCAGCGGGGTCGCCGAGGACCCGCCCGTGATCCAGGCCACCTTGCAGGCCTTGGGTGTGGCGGATTTGGCGCAGCGCTACCCGGCGCAGCTCTCAGGCGGCCAGGCGCAGCGTGTGGCGCTGGCGCGAGCCGTGTTGCAAAAGCCCCAGGTGATTCTGGTCGATGAGCCCACCGCCAGTCTGGACGACGAGGCCGCGGCCGACGCCATCGGTGTGCTGCTGGCCACCGCCCAGGTCCACGGTGCCACGCTGGTGATTGCCACCCATGATGCTCGGGTGGTGGCCTGTCTTGAACCGGTGTTGAGCCCGTCAAACCCCTTGCATCGCTTGCAGTTGAGGCGCGCGACAGCGCCGCAGGATGGCGTGGCATGTTGAGGATGAAAACCCTTTCCCTGGCCTGGACCTATCTGTGGTCGCGCCCCTTGGGAGCCGCGCTCAACCTGCTGCTGCTCAGCCTGGGCTTGGCATCCATCACCTTTTTGTTGTTGGTGTCCCACCAGCTCAACAAGGCCTTTGAGCGCGACCTGCAGGGCATTGACCTGGTGGTGGGGGCCAAGGGCAGCCCAATGCAGCTGATTTTGTCGGGCGTGTTCCACATTGACGTGCCGCCCGGCAACATCCCGCTCAAAGCCGTGCAGGAACTGCAACAACACCCCATGGTGGCGCGACTCATCCCGATCAGCCTGGGCGACAGCTTGCGTGGTTTTCGCATTGTGGGCACGTCGCGTGCCTACATCACGCATTACCAGGCCACGCTGGCGCAGGGACAACTCTGGACTCAGCCGATGCAAGTGGTGTTGGGCGCCACCACAGCGCGCCAACTCGGCTTGGCCTTGGGCAACACCTTTGTCGGCACGCACGGCCTGGGCACGGGCGGTCATGCGCACGGGGACAGCGTGTACACCGTGGTCGGCATCCTGGCACCCAGTGCCAGCGTGCTCGACCGATTGATCCTGACGGACAGCGCCTCGGTCTGGAAGGTGCATGAGGACTACACCGCCGTGGACGATGAAGACCGCCAGATCATGATGGAGGAGCGTGAAATCACGATGGCGCTCATCACTTACAGGTCGCCGCTGGCTGCGGTGAGTTTGCCGCGATATGTCAACACCAGCACCGACATGCAGGCCGCCGCACCAGCACTGGAGATCACCCGGCTGCTGAGCATGCTGGGGCTGGGTACCGATGTGCTGCGCGCCTTTGCCGGCGTGCTGTTGCTCACCGCGGGCTTGAGCGTGTTCATTGCGCTGTGGAGCGCAGTGCGTGAGCGCCGGGGCGATTTGGCCTTGTTGCGCATGTTGGGCGCGCCGCCGAGCAAGGTGGCCGCTTTGCTGCTGCTGGAAGCGCTGTGGCTGGGTGCGCTGGCGGCGGTGTTGGGTGTCCTGGCCGGGCAGGGCATGGCTGCGGGCCTGGCGTGGCTGCTGCAATTGGATCACTCGTTGCTGATGGGTGGCATGGCATGGCCGACAGAGCTTTGGATGGTGCCCGCTGTGGCGCTGGGGGTGTCGCTGGTGGCGGCGATTTTGCCGGCGCTGGGGGCGTATCGGGTGAGTGTTCTGGAACTTTTGCAAGGAAAGTAAGCTAATGAGAAATTGGACTCTAGCCCTTATGGGTATTGCGTTAACAGCTATTTTTACGGTAGCTTCTGCGGCGGAACTGGACAAAGCCACAAAGGAAGACATTGCGCGACATCGGGTCATGGCGCAAGCGCACGAAAACGCCGCCAAGTGCCTGGAAGCCGGCAAGGCCGACGCGGTCTGCGAGAAACAATTGCAGGCCGAATGCAAAGGGATCGCCATTGGCAAGTTTTGCGGCATGAAGCATACGCATTGAGTCACCGGCTGGACCCCGCGTCGATAATGCATAACCGCGTTTGTCGACCCCTGCCCTGCATCCCCATGTCAACCTTGTCCCTTCCCTACCTGCCGCAACTCAAGGCGCGCCTGGATCAGCATCCCTTGTACTCAGCGGTGCGCACGGCCGACGACCTGCGTTGTTTCATGCAGCACCATGTGTATGCGGTGTGGGACTTCATGTCCTTGCTGAAATACCTGCAGGGCGCCGTCGCGCCGGTGAGCGTGCCGTGGCAGCCCACCGGCGACATGGCATTGACGGCAGCGCAGCGCCTGATCAATGAGATTGTGTTGGGCGAAGAAACCGACGAGGGCCTGCCCGATGCCGCCGGCCAGCCAACCTTTATCAGCCACTTTGACCTGTATCTCGGGGCGATGCAAGAAGTCGGCGCCGACACCGCGCCGGTGCTGGCTTTTCTCAAGCAGGTGAAGAAAAAAGGCGTGGTCAAGGCCTTGCGCCAGGCCGATATTCCGCAGGCATCGCGCCGTTTCATGGCCAGCACCTTCGATGTGATCGACTCCGGCGACACACCGGCGGTGGCGGCAGCCTTTGCGCTGGGGCGCGAGCAGGTGATTCCCGGTATGTTTCGGGCCTTGCTGGCTGATCTGGGCATCAGTCGCCACAAGGCACCGCTGTTTCACTATTACCTTGAGCGGCATATTCACCTCGATGGTCAATCCCATGGCCCGCTGTCGCTGAACCTGCTGGCGCACCTGTGTGGCGACAGTGCTGCCAAACAACGCCAGGTTGAAAAGGCTGCCAAAAAGGCCGTCAAGGCGCGTGTTGCGCTGTGGGACGCGGTGCATGCCGAATTGAAGTCACATTGATCAGGAGCAAGCTTTGAAACATATGGCATGGTTGGTTGGACTCTGTCTGGGTGGTGCACCTTTGGGCTTGTTGGCGCAACTGAGCCCGCCCATTGCCGGTGCCGCATCCGCCGGCATTCCCAGTGGCACCGGGCCGGGTGTGCACAGCCCCAACAGCCCGTTTGCCCCGCTGCCCCAGCGCACCGATGTGTTGGCTTGGTCTTTGCTGTCAGATGTCAAAACCAAGTTGGTGAACAAGCGGGTGTTGCCGCAGTATCCGGCGGCAGTGCAGGCCTTGCATGGCAAGGTTCAGCGGGTTCAGGGTTTCATGATGCCGCTGGATCCGGGTGAAAAACAAACCCACTTTTTGCTGACCTCGGTGCCGCTGACCTGCTCCTTTTGCACTCCGGGTGGGCCGGAGAGCATGGTCGAAGTCAAAACCAAAATACCCGTCAAATACGGTCTGGAGCCGGTGGTGGTCGAGGGCAAATTAGCCGTGCTACCTGACGACGCCTATGGTTTGTACTACCGTATCGAAGCGGGTGCTCAGGTCAAGTGATGCTTGGGTTGATGTCTGAGTTGAAGCTTGGAACCGATGCACATCCGTCTTGATTTCATGCAAAAAATTGACAAATATCAGGTTTGACGGCGCGGGTCTGGTGCATAGTCACGCCTTCACCTCACTTTGATTTTTAGCTCTACTTCACAAGGATCAGCAACATGAAAGCACTTCAGGATCTCTTTTCTACCGACTACGGCCTGATGAGCATTGCCGGCATTGTGTTCATGACCATTGGTATGTTTGCCGCTTATTTTGTTGTCAAAAAGAAAATGGTTGAAGATGCCAAGAATGCAGGTAAATAAGTCGGCATCAACCCCTTTTTAGTCGGGCGATTCGTCCGGCTGAGTCAAGCTCTGGGCCACCTCCGTTTGTCGCGGCGGTGGCCTTGTTGTTTTCGGACAAAATTGGTGCTTGTTCTCTGATGGATTCAATGTGACCAGTCCCGTTGTTTCGGCCTTGCTGCCGGTGGTGTTGCTGATTGCTATGGGGGTGATAGCTGGACGCGTAGGCTGGATAAGGGCTGAGGCGACCAAAGACTTGTCCAACCTGGTGTTCATGGTGCTCACGCCCGCGCTGTTATTTCGGGCCATGAGTGGGGTCCACATCGAGCAGCTCAACTTCAAGCCCGTGGCGCTGTATTTTGTGGCTGTGGGTGTCTTGTATGCGCTGGTCTTTTTGACCCAGGGCCGCGATACGCGTGCGGCTGTGCTGGGCCTGGCGGCCACTTTCAGCAACACGGTGATGATCGGCATTCCGCTGATCGGCTTGGCCTACGGCCAAGCGGCGCTGGTGATGCTGCTGACCCTGATCTCGGTGCATGCCTTGATCTTGCTGACCGTGGCCACCATCGTGCTGGAGATTGTCGAAGCGCGCCACCTCGAAGCAGCTCAGCTGACTGACGCGGCCCAGCCCCGCAATGCCTGGCGAACCGTATTGACGGCCATCAAAAACGGCATCATCCACCCGGTACCCCTGCCCATCATTGTGGGCTTGCTGTTTGCGCAGACCGGGCTGGTGATCCCCGAGGTGCTGGACCGGCCGCTGCAATTGCTGGGCAACGCCTTTGGTCCGATCGCGCTGCTGCTGGTGGGAGCCACGCTGACCCAGGTGCGCGTGGGCTCCCATGTGCGCAGCGCCTTGGGCATCAGCGTACTGAAGAACCTGGCGCTACCGGTGCTGGTAGCCAGTGTGTGCTGGCTGGCCGGGCTGCGCGGGCTGGAGTGGAAGGTGATGGTGGTGGCTGCCGCATTGCCCATGGGCGCCAACGTGTTTTTGTTTGCCCAGCGTTACCAGGTAGCGCAAGACCTGGTGACGGCCAGCATGGCGGTGTCCAGCGCGTTGGGGTTGATCAGCATCACGCTGGTGATGTCGCTGGTGAGCTGGATGATCTGAGCTTGACTGCGGATGCGCCGCTGTGCATTCGCAGTAGCCGTTAGCCGCCGTCGCGCACCACCCGGCAAGATTCAATGTCAAACGACACGCTGCCAATGGTCAGCGAGGTCTGGTCTTTGAACCCGGCCACAAAAGCCAAGAAGCGCTCGACATCGGTGAAGTTGCTGGCAATGCCTGTGGACACGCGGATGGCACCGGCGCTCTTGCCGCCGCGCTCTTGCATGGCTTGTGAAAAGCGCAGCAGGTTGATCTCGTCGCCCATTTGCGCCATGCCGGTGCGCATGTCGTCTTCGCTCAGATCCTCGGCGGTCTCGCCGGCACCGGGGTTGCAGAAGCAACCCGTGCGCAGCGAGATGTGTGCCTCGCCCGCCAGCTCTTCCACACGCCGGTAATCCACCAAGCGGCCCTGCGGATCGTACAAATTCAGCGTGACGGTGCCGCCGCGCATGACCATGTTGGCCGGGCCGTACAGGCGCACCATCGGTCGGCCGTTGCCGTGCGTGAGCGCCAGCAGCTGCGTGATCAGCCAATCGGTCAGGCAATGGACTCGGGTTTGAATGGTCTGGATGCCGACCTGCTGCAGATGCCGCAGACCCATCTCGACCGCCGGGATGCCCAGGTAGTTAAGCGTGCCGTCCTCAAAACCGGCTTCACCTTTGGACAAGACGTGCATGCGGCCCTTGACGGTGGCAAAGTTAACGGTGCCGCCGCCAAACCAGGGGCGCCGCAGCGTCTGCAGCGCGGTGTTGCGTACCAGCAGGCAACCTACTCCGGTGGGGTAGCCAAACATCTTGTAAAACGACAGCACCGCAAAGTCCGGCTGCACCGCACGCAAATCGAGTTGGTTGGTCGGCACAAAGGCGGCCGCATCCAGCAACACATGCCAGCCCTGGGCTTGCGCCTGCGCAACCAACTCCAGCGGGTGTTTGACACCCGAAAAATTCGACTGTGCCGGAAACGCCAGCAGGTTGGCCTGCGTGGGGTCAGCTTGCGCCAGCAGACCATCCATGGCGGTTGGGTCGATGCGCAGTTCGGGTTGTGTCAGGGGCGCATAGGCCACCGTGGCTCCTTTGGCGGCTGCGAACTCGCGTATGCCGTTGACCGAGTTGTGGTTGTCCGCCGTCAGCAGCAGCCGGCCACCGGGTGCAAACGGGTACGACTCAGCCACCAGCTTGAGCGCGCCCGAGGCGTTGAGCGTGAAAATAGCGGTGTAGTCACCGGTGCCGTTGAAATACTCAAGAACTGCAGCGCGGGTCTGTTCCACCCGGCGCGTCATGGCCATGGAACTGGGGCTGACCGAATGCGGGTTGCCCAGCACCTGCTCACTGAGCATCCGGGCGTGTTCGTGTACCTGTGACGTGGCATGCAGCCCACCACCGGTGTAGTCCAGGTACACCTGGTCCTGTGCGTCCAGGCGGCCATATTCTGTGGCCCGTAAGTCGTCCAGCGCCAAGCTGGCGGCGTATTCGGGATGGGCTTTTAAAAACTGCGGGTAGGCGCTCATGGCCGGGATTCTATGCGGGGGCGATTCAAAGCAAGGTGTTGATTCAGAGGGTGGATGTGACCTGACTTGGGTGGATATCTTCTCTTTGTGTGGTTTGAGGCCCTCGGAACTCCACAGAGGTGCTGCACGGCAGGGCGACTGGGTCGAGCGCATGCGGTTTTGGAGTGCAATCACGCGCGGGGGTGGGGCTTGTGGTGTGCCAAATCCAGGGGACGCGCGCCTTGCACTCCAAAGCCCGGTCGCCCGACCCAGCCACCCTGCCTTACGGTGCTGGTGTGGGACAGAAATGACCGAGGGTGTCGGCTGTACTTCATCTGATGAGCTTGAGGTTGGTGCTGGATTGACTCTCAATAATCTATATCAAAACAGGCTCAAGCTCCCGCCGGCATTGAGCTACCAGCTATCAATATGTTGACAGAAAAGGAATCAGACGCCTACCAATTCAGCATTTAGATGCCATAGAACCAAAGACCCCAAGTGCATCAACCGTCTTCCAACAGCTTCGAGGTGCGGTGATTGGGTCAGGCGACCGGGCTTTGGAGTGCAAGGCGCGCGTCCCCAGGACCTCGCGTACTGTTCTTCTCGCCCCGCGTGTGATTGCGCTCCAAAACCGCATGCGCTTGACCCAGTTGCCGCGCCGGGCGACATACTATTTAGCCGTACTTTTTTGAGTCGGCCATATCAAGGCGCCAAACGCTCCCGAATCCATAGCTCTTCATGCTTATCGGACGGGGGCTGCAGGGTATAACGCAGCCTGTCATGCAAGCGGCTCTTGCGGCCTTGCCAAAATTGCCAGTGATCGGGTTTCAGACGATACCCACCCCAGTGCGGTGGCCTTGGCGGGTTGAGCAAAAACTGTGCACCATAACGCGCTGCGTTGGCAATCAGTACCCCTCGGCCCGAAATCACCTGGCTTTGCGGGCTGGCCCAGGCGCCAATGCGCGAGTCGAGCGGGCGGCTGTGAAAGTAGGCATCGCTTTCTTCGTCGCTGACTCTTTCAACCAGGCCCTCAATGCGCACTACACGTTCAAGTTCGACCCAATGAAACTGCAGCGCTGCATAGGGGTTGCCAGCCAGTTCCTGGCCTTTGCGCGAGTCAAAATTGGTGAACCAGACGATGCCGCGTTCGTCATAGCCCTTGATCAGCACCACCCGCGTGCTTGGGCGCAGGTTGCTGGCCACCGTGGCCACGGTCATGGCGTTGGGCTCGGGCACCTCTGAAGCAATGGCTTCCTGGAGCCATTTTTCAAACTGTTGAAGCGGGTTGGCGTGCGAGGCGTCTTCGTTGAGTTCGGCGCGTTCGTAGCTTTTGCGAAGGTCGGCTATAGAGGTCATGAGGGCATTATCTGTCGATGCGCTGTCCAGCCAGGGTGATGCAGGTAACCTGCTGGTAACCCGGCCCGTGCGCGAAGACAGCTTTAGCGGTTACCATTCGGCATGTAATTTAGTTACCAATATTTTCCAAGATGATGAAACTCAATTCAACTGTCGAAGCCGTGACCCAGCGCATCCGAAGCCGCAGCGGGCCCACGCGCAGTGCTTATTTGGCGCAATTGGACGCCGCTGCCCAGCGCACACCCGGTGTGCAGCGCCTGGGTTGCGCCAATGTGGCCCATGCCTTTGCCGCCTTGCCAGGCAACGACAAACTGCGGGTGGTGGAGCAGCGTGCGCCCAATATGGGCATCGTCACGGCCTACAACGACATGCTGTCGGCCCACGCACCGTATCAGCATTACCCGGACCTGATCAAGGCCGAGGCGCGTCGCCTGGGTGCCACAGCGCAGGTGGCGGGCGGGGTGCCCGCCATGTGCGACGGTGTCACGCAGGGCACGCCGGGCATGGAGCTGAGCCTGTTTTCACGCGATGTGATCGCCATGGCCACAGCCGTGGCACTGAGCCACGATGTATTTGCCGGGGCGCTGATGCTGGGTGTGTGTGACAAGATCGTGCCGGGTTTGTTGATTGGTGCGTTGCAATTTGGTCACTTGCCCACGGTGTTTGTACCTGCTGGACCGATGACATCTGGGCTGTCCAACGGTGAAAAATCCAAAGTACGTGAGCAAGCCGCCCAAGGCCTGATCGGCCGCACTGAATTGCTGGCAGCCGAATCGGCGGCCTACCACGGCCAGGGGACCTGCACCTTTTACGGTACGGCCAACAGCAACCAGATGCTGCTTGAAGCCATGGGCCTGCATGTGCCGGGCAGCGCGTTCATCAACCCGGGTGCGGCGGTGCGAGACGAGTTGACCCGTGAAGCCGTACGCACCGTGCTGGGCACCGCTGATTTCAAATGCCCCCCCATCGGGCGGGTGGTGGACGAGCGCTGCATAGTCAACGCCATGGTGGCGTTGCTGGCCACGGGCGGCTCCACCAACCACCTGATTCATTGGGTGGCGGTAGCGCGCGCGGCGGGCATCCTGATTGACTGGGACGATTTTTCAAGCCTGTCGGATGTGGTGCCCCTGCTGGCGCGGGTCTACCCGAATGGCAGCGCCGATGTGAACCAGTTTCAGGCAGCGGGCGGGCCAGGCTATGTGATCCGGGAGCTGCTGGACGCTGGTTTCATGCACGCCGATGTGCTGACCAACCGTGCCGGTGGCTTGCGCGACTACACCCGGCTGCCTTCAGCCGCGGCAACCGACGCGAGCCCGGCCTTGGTCTGGAACGACATCGGGGTTAGCAAAGACGAAGCAGTGGTGCGCCCAGCCAGTGCGCCTTTCAGTGCCAGTGGGGGCTTGAAACTGCTGCGGGGTAACCTGGGGCGCAGTGTGATCAAAATTTCTGCGGTGCCCGATGATGCCCATGTGATTGAGGCGCCTTGCCGGGTCTTTGACTCACAAGAAGATTTGCACAAGGCCTTTACCGCCAATGAGCTCAACCGCGACCTGATTTGCGTGGTGCGCTGGCAGGGGCCGCAAGCCAATGGCATGCCTGAACTGCACAAACTCACGCCACCCATGGCCGTGCTGCAAGGCCGGGGATTCAAGGTGGCCTTGGTGACTGATGGCCGCATGAGTGGGGCCTCGGGCAGGGTGCCAGCCGCTATTCATGTGTCACCTGAAGCGGCTGCCGGTGGCCCACTGGCCAAGGTGCGTGATGGCGACGTGATCCGGCTGGATGCCAACCGCGGCGAGCTTCAGGTCTTGGTGGCTGACGCCCCCTGGGCCGCGCGGGAGGTGCTGTCCATGCCCGAAGCCTTGCGGGTTGCCAACGGCATCGGCATGGGGCGCGGCCTGTTTGCCAATATGCGATTGAATGCCAGCAGCGCCGAACAGGGCGCTTGCAGCTGGCTCTAAACACTCACTTTTTGAAAGCGACCATGAACTCACAAACTTCTTTGACGGCCTTGCAGGTCATGCAAGACGCGCCAGTCATCCCGGTGATTGTGTTGAACGATGTTGCCCACGCTGTGCCCATGGCCCGCGCCATGCTGGCGGGTGGCATCCGCATGCTCGAGGTGACGTTGCGCACACCGCAGGCGCTGGCCTGCATTGAGGCCATTGCGCGTGAGGTACCCGAGGCGGTGGTTGGCGCCGGTACCGTGCGCAGCAAGGCCGATGCCCAAGCCGCTGCCAACGCGGGGGCACGTTTTGCCGTCAGCCCGGGTTACACCAGCGCCATTGGGCAAGCCTGCCGCGATGCCAAGCTGGCCTTGTTGCCGGGGGTGGCCACCGGCAGCGAAATCATGATGGCGCAAGAGGATGGCTTTACCGAACTCAAGTTTTTCCCGGCGGTGCAAGCCGGCGGTGTGGCCATGCTCAAAGCCTGGGGCGGACCGTTTTTTGATGTGAAGTTTTGCCCCACCGGTGGCATCACCCTGCAAAGCGCGCCTGACTTTTTGGCCTTGGCCAATGTCGTGTGCGTCGGGGGGTCGTGGCTGTTGCCGGCCAATGTGCTGGAGTCGGGCGATTGGGGCCGGGTCACCCGTTTGGCGGCAGAAACCCGCCATCTGCACAAATAACCCGCCTGGCGCAGGCTTGATCGGCGCTCAGGGTGTCGCTGACGGCCCGTCCGCATAGGCCCAACCGCGTGCCGACATGCACGAGGCCAGAAGGCCCCGTCGCTGCTCAACAGGTTTTTCGCACATGGCCCAATCTCTTTGCGCGGCCTGGTGACTGCGGCCACCCCATTGGTCGGTCCAGCGCAGGCTCTCAATGGCAGCGGGCACACTGGCGCAAGCCACTAGCAGGCTGGGCAGCGTTAAAGCGAAAGTGATGGCCAGCTGCGAGCGTGATACTGTTTTGCGTGGGGGTTGCATGGTGTCCCTTTCAATGCGCTGAATCGCTGCGCTGGATCAGCTCCACTTTGTAGCCGTCCGGGTCGGTGACAAACGCAATCACCGTGCTACCGCCCTTGACTGGCCCGGCCTCGCGCGTGACGTTGCCGCCGGCGGCGCGGATCTTGTCGCAGGCCGCAGCCGCATCGGGCACCGCCAGCGCAATGTGGCCATACGCGGTGCCCAGATCGTAGTGGTCCACGCCCCAGTTGTAGGTTAGCTCCAGCTCGGCGTGGTCGGGGTTGCTGCCGTAACCCACAAAGGCCAGGGTGTATTTGTATTCTGGATTGTCAGACTGGCGCAGCAGCGTCATGCCCAGCACTTGAGTGTAGAAATCGATGGAGCGTTGCAGGTTGCCAACGCGCAGCATGGTGTGAAGCAGTCGCATGGGGTGTCCATTTCAAAAAAAGAGAATCGGGATAATCCGGGCCTGTCCCACTTGCTTGGAGTTCATCTTGGCCCAGTTCACCAAAGTCATTCTATTTACCGATGTTGACGGCCGTGCGCGGTTTCGTGAAGAGACCTTGCTGTTGGA
>JFJP01002137.1_pt1 | contig 13941 bp, 11 predicted proteins | sample 431651 | NCBI WGS metagenome assembly JFJP01 (sample SAMN02602958, study PRJNA72255) | Microbial mat metagenome, whole genome shotgun sequencing project. | biome: fresh water; feature: sink hole; material: water; isolation source: purple microbial (photo- and chemosynthetic) mats found in... | reverse complement strand
CAGCCGGGCAAATTCAATCTGGCGCGGCGTGGACGGCACCGGGCAATGCTCGATAAACCAATTGTAAAGCGGTCGGTGGTTTTCAAACTCCAAGGTGCAGAGCGAATGAGTGATGTGCTCGAGCGCATCCTCCAAGGGATGTGCGAAGTCATACATCGGATAGATGCACCACGCATCGCCGGTGTTGTGGTGATGGGCATGCATGATGCGGTAAAGCACCGGGTCACGCAGATTCATGTTCGAGGAAGCCATGTCAATCCTCGCCCGCAGCACGCATTCACCTTCCTGAAACTCCCCGGCGCGCATCTTGGCGAACAAGGCGAGGTTTTCCTCCACCGACCGCTCACTCGATACCGATCGGGTGCCGGGCGTGGTCAGATTGCCACGCTTCAAGCGCATGTCCTCCGCGCTGTCGTCCTCCACGTAGGCAAGGCCCTGCTCGATGAGATGCACCGCGCAATCATAGAAAAACTGAAAGTAATCGCTGGCAAAATACAGGTCTTTCCCCCAATCGAAACCAAGCCATTTGACGTCCGCTTTGATGCTCTCGACGTATTCGCTTTCCTCTTTTTCCGGGTTGGTATCATCAAAGCGCAAATGGCACTTCGCTCCAACCGCGCCATTTTCCAATGCAACACCGAAGTTCAGGCAAATCGATTTCGCATGACCGATGTGCAAATAACCATTCGGCTCCGGCGGAAACCGAGTGATGACAGTGGAGTGTTTGCCGCTGGCCAGATCATCAGCGATGATATCGCGGATGAAGTCGGATTTGAGAGATGGGTCGGATTCGGACATGAGTGAAAAACATTAAATTCATTTCGCAAGCTCAACGAGCAACGCTTGGTTCAGGCGAATGCCGGCTTCGAAGTTCTCGACCGGGAAATTCTCGTTAGGCGCGTGGATCTGGGCATCGGCCAGAGCAAGCCCCAGCAACAACGAGTCCGCACCAAGGATTTCACGGAAAGTTTGCACGATCGGAATGCTCCCACCTTCGCGGATCAACACGGGCTCCGCATTGAAGGCGGCCCGCAGCGCGGCTTGACCGGCGAGACCGAACGCCGAATTGGGATCGGTGATGTAAGGTTTGCCCTCGTGGCCGACAACAACCTCGATCTCAACCCCCTGCGGGCAATTCCGCACCAAATGTGCTTCCACCTTCTTCATGATGTCCTCCGGGCTTTGGTCCGGCACGAGGCGGAAAGAAAGTTTCACAAAAGCCTCGGCCGGAATCACCGTCTTCGAGCCTTCCCCCTGATAGCCGCCGCCGATGCCATTGATCTCCGCCGTCGGGCGCGACCAAACACGCTCGGCCGACGAATAACCCGGCTCGCCAAACATGCCGGGCGAACCCGTCACTTGCAGAAAATCCGCATCACTCACCCCAGGAACCCGCGACCACATCTCACGCTCCCAATCCTCCAACGGACGTACCGAATCGTAAAACCCATCGATCGCCACCCGACCATCAGACGCGTGCAAACTCGCGACCAATCGCGCGATGGCCGCCGCTGGATTGGCCACAGCACCACCGAAAAGCCCGGAGTGAAGATCCCCTTTCGGCCCGCGCAAAATAGCTTCGCAGCAAGTCACGCCGCGCAATCCGTAGCCAAGCGTCGGCACGCCGGGCGCAACCATGCCCGTGTCTGAAATGGCGATGACATCGCAGCGGAGTTCCTCACGATGCTGGAGCAGAAACGGCGCAAGGTTCGGGCTGCCGATTTCTTCCTCGCCTTCAAACAGAAAGATCAAATTCACCGGCAACCCGGCGTTTTCCCGCAGCGTTTTTTCCACCCCCAAAACGTGAGCCATCATCTGCCCCTTATTATCAGTGGCACCGCGTGCCCAGATTTTCCCCTCACGGATTTCCGGCTGAAATGGATCGCTGGTCCACAAATGCAGCGGATCGACCGGCTGCACGTCATAATGACCGTAAATCAACACCGTCCGGCGGCCCGCCACATGGGCGTTTCGCGCGATCACCACCGGATGTTTCGGCGTTTCATGAAGCTCGGTTGTCAGCCCCATTCCCGAAAGCTTACCAACCAACCATTCCGCGCAAGCACGCACGTCGTTCGCATGACGCGAATCCGTCGAAATGCTCGCAAACCGCAGAAACGAAAACAGATCTTCAAGTGCAGGAGTCACGCGCAGATGCTTGCCGCCCGAACCACCCCGCCGCAAGGCGAATCCGAGAGAAAAGCACAGCCCCACCACCCAAATTGCCCCCAGCCGCGCACGAATAATCCGTGTTTTTCTAAAAGATGAACTTTGTTTTGACGCTGCCTTCCGCCGACTGATAAATCTTGCACTTTACCACAGGCCTCCGCAGTTTCGGCGCTCAACCATGAGCAGGGAAATATTCATTGGAACGGACAGCGGGGCGACGACGACCAAGTTTTGCGCGGTTTGGGAAAACGGTGAAGTCGTCAGTAAAAAAGTTCTCCAACGGCCGACGAATTCGCAGGCCGGGCGCGAGGCGGTGATCAGCGGCTGGATCGCGGGGATCACCGAGTTTCTCGAACAAAACAATCTCGAATGGCAGCAGGTTCACGGCGTGGGCTTGGCGATCCCCGGTCCCTACGAACGCTACGGAGTTTTCGGCAAATCCCCGAATCTTCCCGCCAGCTTCTGCGGCTGGGATGTCTACGCGGACTATGAAAAAGCGCTGGCCGAAAAAGTCGGCCGACCGGTGCCGCTCGCGGTTGGAAATGACGGCAACTATGGCGGCGTAGCAGAAGCGAAACTGGCGCGCGGCGATTCCCGGGCTTCGGTCCTGATGCTGATGCCGGGTTCCGGACTTGGTGCCGCGTTTGTCGGGCGGGACGGGCTATCGCTGGACGGCGATACGATCAATGGAATGGAAGGCGGACACATGCCGGTGCCGCTCCATCTTTTCGGCCTGGGTGGCAGCAAGCCCCTGCCCTGCGGTTGCGGGCGCGATTGGGGTTGCGTGGAGGCTTATACCACGATTTCCGGCCTGCCATATCTACTGGAAGAACAGTTGAAGAATTTTCCGGATCATGATCTCGCGAAATCCGAGGCACCGATCAAAGAAAAGGTATTTTCACTCCGCAGTCTGGCACAGAAGAACGACCCGCTGGCTACGGCAATTTTTGATTTCCAGGCGAAAGTCATGGGGGTGCATGTCGCGAATCTGGTGGTGGCGCTGGATCCCGGCATCGTGGTGATCGGCGGCGGCTTGATGGACCACGAAAGCACGACCGAAGAATTCCGCGCCAAATACATGCAGACGATCCGCGATTCCGCGGCTCCGTATTTCTGGCCGCAACAACGGAATACGATCAAAATCATTCCCGCAGAGCTCGGCGAGTTGTCGCAGGCGATCGGCGCGGCACTGGTGGCACTCTACAAGAACCATCCAGCCGCCTGAAATTCCAGGGATTTGATCGTAAAGATTTCTGTCTCCCTGATTTTTCCGCGATCAAAGACAATCACGAGAGGACGTGGGTCGATTTCAGAATTGCTTACAGGAAATTGAACCAGTGAGGGCGAAGCCAAGAAAAGACTGATTTTTTGCGTCTCTCGTAATTTCTTTGCCAAGATTTCATTGGGCGGCGGTTTTTTTGCGGGTGGGTGCTTGCCGGTCAGGTGGATTCCAGAACCAGAGCCCGACCGGAGGCCAGTCGGACATATTCTCCGGGATCACCGACTGGTTTTCTCCAGCACAGAGATCGGCATTTGCCAGCCTTTCGGATGGGTGGGGCTGAAGCCGCCGCCGTCGACAAACAGGTATTCCTTGCCGCGGATGGTTTTGAGTTCCATCGCCAGAGCCTCTTTTTTGTCGAATGCCATTCAGCTTGGCACCGGCCCGGAGATTTCATATCATCCAGCGACAGTCCGCTCCCGCCGCACTTCCCGCGGAAATCAACGGTTCTCATCGACAACGCTCAAGCCATGAACCTGTTAGTCATCACCAAAAGGAACCATGCATAAGGTGTGGCACACGGCCCGGAAGAAGCAGCAGAAAAGGGACTCGCCACCGCATGCCGTGGCGCATCACCGCCGTGGAATCGGACTGAGGTTTTCCCGGATGAAAAAAACCGGACGCGGGACTTGGGTGGCATTTCTGGCGGTTCTGGGACCGGGGTTGCTGGCCGGCTTGTCTGACGATGATCCGGCGGGCATCACAACCTATTCGGTGCTGGGCACGGACTTCGGCTACCGGTTGCTGTGGATCATCCCGGCCTCGACGATCCTGCTGGTGCAGTTTCACTTGATGGCGGTGCGACTGGGAGCGGCGACGGGCAAGGGATTTGTAGGTATCATCCGCGAGAAATGGGGCCGCGGCGCGGGTTACTTTGCGGTCGGCGGACTGTTGTTTGCCAACTTCGGGACGATCTGCGCGGAGTATGCGGGCATCTCGGCGGCGGCGGGGCTGGTAGGCATTCCGTCATGGATCAGCGCGCCGATCGCGGGCCTGTTGATTTCACTGATGGTGGTACTTGGCTCGTTTCACCGAGTGGAGCGTGTGCTTCTGGTCATCTCGGCAACACTGGCACTGTATATTGTCGATGGCGTGCTGGCAGCGCCGGACTGGGGCGCGGTGTGGCACCACTCGGTGATTCCACATATGCCGACGAACGCGCCGGGATGGATTGCGATCTCCGCGGCACTGGGGACGACACTGGCACCGTGGGGACTGGCGTTCATCCAGTCCTACGCGGTGGATAAGAAGATCTCGATCGAGACGCTGCGCTGGGAGCGTGTGGATGTGGTGATCGGATCGGTACTCACCGGGGTGATCGGACTGGCCATCGCGGTGGCCTGTGCGGCGACATTGAACAAAGCGGGCGTTCACATCGAAAATGCCGGTGATGCGGCAACGGCGTTGCGACCGCTGGCGGGCCGGTTTGCAACCTTGCTATTCGGCGTGGGCCTGCTGGGTGCGGCACTGCTGGCGGCAGCCGTCGTGCCGATCGCGACAGCCTATTCGATCGCCGAGGGCGTGGGGGAACCGGCGTCGCTGGACTTGGACTCGCGTCACTTTCAATGGTTCTATGCGGCATTTATAGGGCTGACCATCGCGGCGGTGAGCGTAGTTTCCCTGCCGGCGCTGCCACTGATCCCTGTAATCTACACCAGCCAGGTCGTGAATGCAGTGCTGTTGCCGCTGCACGTGATCGCGCTGCAACTGCTGGCGGGTGATGCGTCGATCATGAACGCAGCCCAGACGGGGCCGTGGTCGCGGGCGGCGGGTTGGGTAAGCATCGCTTTGATCTTGGCGTGTGTGGGGGCGCTGGGCTGGAGTTGGCTGAGTTGAATACCTGACACCACCTGCGGCAAAATCGGCAGAACATCGCCCTCGACAGGCCGGGGTGGAGATTCTATCCACGGCCCATGGCCATTCGGATACACCCTTGCACCGAGCAGGAAGAAACCGTGGCTCCTCAGGATTTCGGGAAACGCCTCAACGGCCAGCCTCCATGGATCGATCTCGTCAACGCCACGCCTGAAGAGATCAAGGTCGTGGAGGTCGCCCTCGGGATCGAATTACCGACGCGTGAGGAGATGAAGGAGATTGAGTCCACCAGCCGGTTCTATTGCGAGCAGGGTGCCCGTTTCATGACCACGCCGCTGCTAGTCAGCACGGACTCGGATTCCCCGCAATCCACTGAAATCGGATTCGTGCTCGTCCGTGGCATGTTGCTCACGCTGCGGGACTCCGATCCCCTGAGCTTCCGACAAACTGCGGCTTGGGTTTCGCGCCGCCCGGCGGTCAACCGTGACCAGATTTTCATTGCCCTGTTGGAAGCGATCATCGACCGGCAGGCGGATTTGTTGGAACGCATATCCAAGGAAACGGAAGAGCTTTCCCAGCGGATCTTCACCCGGGTGCTGCGGGCGAAGGAATCGGAGAACAACTTGCGGGAGGCGATTTTCCGACTGGGACGCAGCGGGGATTTGATTGCCCGCGAACGGGAGTGCATTGTCGCCCTCTCGCGGCTCGTGCAGTACGCAGGGCACGAGGATTTTGATGAAGACGGCCCCGAGACAATGACGCCGCTGTTTCCACGTCTCAAGCCTCTCCTGCGGGACCTTCAGTCACTATCCGAGTTCGCCGGGTTCCTTTCGAACAAGGTGAGCTTCATGTTGGACGCCACGCTCGGCCTTATCAATATCGAGCAGAATTCGATCGTTAAAATATTCACCGCTGCGGCCGTGATTTTCCTGCCTCCCACGCTGGTCGCCAGTTTGTATGGCATGAACTTCGATTTCATGCCCGAGCTGCGATGGAAGCTGGGCTATCCGTTTTCGCTCATGCTGATGGCGATCTCCGTCCTGATCCCGTTTTGGTATTGTCGCCGCAAGGGTTGGCTCTGAACTTATCAGCTTACTCCCGGTGATCATGCTTGTGAACATGCCAACCACGAAAGGCATGCAAAAATCACTAACAATAAGAGAGTTTTGGCAATCAATTGCCTAACCTAAAAGAGGCTCGTGATTCATTGATTTTCGCGCCTTTTCGTGATTTCTCCCCCTCACGCGCCCATGGCTTTTTCCATCAGCGTGTTCATGCGGGTGACGGTGTCGCGGGCGTCTTCCAGCAGGCCGGCGGCGATGAGGGCGTTGTCGAGGAGTTGGCGGGAAACGAGTTTTGCGAGATCGGGGTTGGAATCCTTGGCATCGGCGAGTTTCCTAACCAGTGGATGGCGTGGATTGATCTCCAACTCGACTTTGACCTCGTCTTTGAAATTCTCATCCATCGCCTTCATCATCTGGCGCATCTGCGGGCTCATGCCATCGGCTGGAACCAACGCGATGACCGGGTTTTCCACCAAACGCTTGCCGCTGGAAACCGAGGTCACCCGGTCGCCAAGTTCTTGTTTCAGAAACTCGCAGAGCGCGGTGGTTTGCTCGGCCGTGAGCGATTCACCTTCAGCCGCCTGATCGTCGAGTTCCACTCCGCCGTGGCGGACGGAAACGAGTTTTTTGCCATCAAACGTGCCGAGCGAATCGACCACGTATTCATCCACGGCGTCGGTGAAATACACCACTTCCAAACCGCGCGCCTTGAACGCTTCGAGGTAGGGGCTGTTTTCAATCTGATCGCGGCTCGGGCCGACGAGATAATAGATCGATTCCTGGCCGTCCTTCATGCGTGAAACGTAGTCGGCGAATCCGCAGACCGCGCCCGAATCCGTTAGGGAGGATTCGAAGCGCAGGAGTTTTGCGAGCGCATCGCGATTCGAATGATCGGTGGCGACACCTTCTTTGAAAAAGCGGTCGAATTTCCGATAGAAAGTGCGGTATTTATCCGGGTCGGCCTCGGCTTCCTTCTCAAACATTTTTATCACGCGCTTGCTGATCACCGCACCCAGTTTGCGGATCAGCGCGCTGTCCTGCATGGTCTCGCGCGAGATGTTGAGCGGGATATCCGCACTGTCCACCACGCCCTTCATGAAACGCATCCAGTCGGGCAGCAGTTCTTTTGGCGCGGGATCGATCAAGACCTTGCGGCTGTAGAGCGCTACAGCCGGCTCGGCCTTGGAGAAGCCCATGCGCTCCGGGTTTTCCGAAGGAGCGAAAATCAGCGCATTGATCGCAAGCGGCGCATCGGCGGCGAAGTGCAGGCGGTAAGACGGCTCGTCCCACGCCTTGCAGGCAAATTGATAGAACGCCTTGTATTCCTCGTCATTGATCTCGGATTTATTCTTCAACCAAAGCGCCTCCACCTCGTTGATGCGCGTGCCGTTGAGCAGGATCGGGAATCCGACGAAGTTGCTATAAGTCTCGATGAGGTGCTTGACGCGGGCTTCCGTCGCGTATTCGGCGCAATCCTCCTTGAGCTGCAGGACGATTTTCGAGCCGCGATCGAGACCGGTGGTTTCCTCGATTTCGTAGCCGGTCTTGCCATCACTGGTCCAAACGAGCTCCGGCGAGTCGGCATGCCAGGCGCGGGATGAAACGCAGACTTGATCCGCCACCATGAACGCGGAGTAGAAACCGACGCCGAACTGGCCAATCATGTTAGACGGTGATCCGCCGCCTTCTTTGACCGCTTTCAAAAACGACTTGGTGCCCGAATGGGCAATGGTGCCGAGGTTTTTGACGAGTTCGTCATGGGACATGCCGATGCCGTAATCGGCGATGGTCAGCGTTTTGGCTTCCTCATCGGTGGTGATGTGGATTTCCAGCGGGAGCGTGGGCTGGTGGATGTTTTTCTCGGTCGCCTCGATGTGGCGGAGCTTCTCCATCGCGTCCGAGGCATTGGAAATCAGCTCGCGGAGAAAGATTTCCTTATCCGTGTAAAGTGAGTGGACGACGAGGTCGAGCAATTGCTGGATCTCGGCTTGGAAGACGTGTTTTTCGACGGTGGTATCGCTCATGAGTGGAATCGGTGGTTTGAACGGGGCGGAACATACTCATCCCCGCCCAGCTGTCAAAACCCACGCGTCGCTAAATCAGGAACGGGGGTATAGGAAAAAAAGTTCAAGGAGCGGCGAAACATGTTCGCCGTGAGGATGGAATGCCAATGAAAAACACTTCAGACCACCCATTGGCTTAACATCCGCATGGGCGGACACGTTCCGCCCCTCCTGCCTAATCGAAATCCGCCGGAATCAGCAGCAACCTGCGGGGGAGCAGGATTTCGCTTCGTGGCTGTGATGGTGGTGATGGCCATCTGGCGCAGGGCTGGCAGGCAGAGAGGAATCCATGGCCGGCGCTTCGATGGAGCGGTCCGGTTGCAGGGTCTTGAGGCCGAGTTTCGCAAGTAGTGCGAGGTCTTTTTCCGCCTCGGGATTGTCGGCGGTAAGGAGTTTTTCGCCGTAGAAAATCGAGTTTGCGCCAGCATAGAAACAAAGCGCTTGGACTTCGTCGGATAGGCGGGTGCGTCCTGCGGATAGGCGGACTTTCGCGCCGGGCACGGAAATCCGAGCGCAGGCGATCATGCGGACGAGGTCGAAGGGATCGACCTGCGGGTTTTCGGCAAGCGGCGTGCCGGGCATCGGCATAAGCGAGTTGATCGGCACACTCTCGGGCTGCGGGTTGAAATTCGAAATGACCTCCAACAGGCGGAGGCGGTCGGTGATCGTTTCGCTCAAACCGAGAATGCCGCCGCAGCAAACGGAAATCCCGGCGTCTTGGACGTTGCGGATCGTGCGCAGTCGGTCTTCGTAGGTGTGGCTGGTGACGATGTTCGGGTAATGCTCCGGCGAGGTGTCGAGATTGTGATTGTAAGCGGTGACTCCGGCCAAGCGGAGTTGTTCGGCTTCGTCGGGGCCGAGTTCGCCAAGGGTGACGCAGACTTCCATGCCGAGGGTTGAGACATCGCGGACGATATCGAGCACTTGCTCGAACTTGGGCGTGCCACCACGGACACCCTTCCATGCCGCTCCCATGCAGAAACGCGTGGAACCGGAATCCTTGGCGGCGCGGGCGTGTTGCATCACTTCCTCGCGCTCAAGCAACACGTGGCTTTCCAGCTCAGTCTTGTAGCGGGCCGATTGCGCGCAATACGAACAATCCTCGGAACATCCGCCGGTTTTGATCGAAAGAAGGGTGCAAAGCTGGATTTTACCCTCAGGCCAAAATTTGTCATGCACCTCGCGGGCACGCTTGATGAGATCGAAAAATGGCAGTGAGTGGAGTTCTTGGAGTTCGGCGAGAGTCATGGTCTTTTGGGAAAAGCAGCGGCAGTGGACTCGCGAAAGATGCCGATTGGAAAGAAGATAGCAAGAAGTGAGAAGGAAAAGCGCCACACGGCCAAGAAATCATGCACCCTCAGCCATAGAGCCGTGCATTTCACGACTTCGGTTTGCGCTTCGCCGACTTCAGATTCCTCGTGATCGCCAAAATCGCCGGATGCGTAAATCGCCGTTCGGCCGTGATCGCATAAAACTGGGTCTCCACCTCCTTGGTCCGCCCTATCGGAACAAAACCATGCCTCTCGATTGCTTCCGAAACCACGACCGTGGGCACCGCAATGAAGCCATGTCCGCTGGACGCCACGATTTTCGTCAGCGCCGCATCCTCAAACTCCGCCACCACTCGCGGCTGAATTCCGGCCACTTGAAACCATTTTTCCAGATCTCGTCTGAGGCTGCAATTTTGAGTCGGCAGCAATGCAGGCACATCGTCGAGATTCTTTGGAAATCGTCCTTTGAGCGACCTTGCCAGCCCGGGCATGGCGCAAAACGTGATCTCGGATGACCCGAGTAAATGATTGAACACTTTGCCCGCCGAACCCGGCGAAACCGACTCATCGGACAACACCACATCGATCCGGTGGGTATTGAGCTGCGAAACGAGGTCCGCCAGTTTCCCCTCATGACACGTCAGCCGCACCGGCGGTGTGTGATCCAGCACGGGCCGCAAAATCTCATAGCTCATCAGCTTCGGAAACGAATCCACAATCCCGACATGCAGCCGCAACGAGCGCACGCCCGGTGCCTGCTTGGTCGCCCGCAAAATCTCGCTCCCCAAGGTGAAAATCTCTTCCGCATAGCCATGAATCAACTGGCCGAACTCCGTCAGCTCCAACGATCGCCCAACCGGCCGGAACAGCGCCTCCCCCAGATTCGCTTCCAACACTTTAATCTGCGTGCACATCGATGGCTGCGATACCCTCAGTTTCTCGGATGCGCGACGAAAACTCCCTTCGTTCGCCACCGTCCAAAAGTAGCGCAGGTGATGATAGTTGAGAAATTCGGTGCCGACTAACGTTTCCATTATTTGAAACGATTAATGTGATTTTTCGAATTATGCAAACTTTTCCTGATCTGCCAACTTCTGCCCGTCAACCCGACGCACCATGAAAATAAACCTCACCCACCGCAATCACGTCCCCTCCAAGTCCATCGTCGAGATCATCGACCAGGAACTCAAAGCCCTCGAACCCTCCCTCCAGATCGATGAGGCGCGCGTCCACCTGGAACGCAGCCTCACTGACAGCCCGCCTTTCAAGGCATCCTTCCATTTGGTGACTCCCGGTCCGGACGTGATCGTGAAGTCCAACGACCACACGCTTCGCGCGGCGATACTCAAGGCCTTCCAGCGGATCGCTGCAAAAATCGGCCATCGCCAAGCCAAACGCGCACACCGGCGTGAGAAAGCTCCCTCCATAGAGTTGACGCGCCGCCGTCCTACCGGCAGCCTACGCCATTAAAACACACCGATCACTCCCTGAAATAAAATGACTGTCCTTTCACTACTCGCCACCACCGCCGCTACCGCCGATCCCGCAAGCATGAAAATGTGGGCCTACATCGGCTTCATCGCTCTTGTGATGATATTCCTCGCCCTTGATCTCGGGGTCTTCCATCGCGAAGCTCATGAAGTCAGCATGAAGGAATCCATCACTTGGTCTGGCATCTGGCTGACTTGTGGAGTCTCATTCACCGCGTTCATTTACTATGCCTACCAGCATCACTGGTTGGGCCTCGGGTTGGAAACCCCGATCTATGCGGGAGGAGCGATCGTGCTGGGAGAGGTCACGGGAGCCACGGCGGCGATCCAATATCTGACCGGATACATCGTCGAGAAGTCTCTGGCGATGGATAACATTTTTGTCATCGCGATGATCTTCGGTTACTTCGCCATTCCCGCGAAATACCAGCATCGCGTGCTCTTCTGGGGAATCATCGGCGCGCTCATCATGCGCGGAGGGATGATCTTTCTCGGCGGAGAGCTGATCATGCGATACACATGGATCCTGATTGTCTTCGGTTTGTTTCTAATTTTCACGGCCGTGAAAATGGCGCTCATCACAAGCCACAGCGATCCAGGAAACAATCCCGTCGTGAGACTTGCAAAGCGCTTCTTCCGCACGGTGGGTTTCTATGACGGGCAAAAGTTCTTCACCCGCCGCACGGTAGCTCCCACTTACATCAAGGATCCAAAAACAGGCGGTGACATCGCAGCCCCGGCCGAACCGGGCACTCTCTCCGCTCGTTGGGCTATTACTCCACTTTTCCTCGCGCTGATCATGGTGGAGATCACTGACCTTGTGTTTGCGGTTGACTCGATTCCCGCGATCTTCGCGATCACTCCGGATCCTTTCATCGTCTTTACCAGCAACATTTTCGCGATCCTCGGCCTGCGCGCCCTGTATTTCTGTCTGGCCGCCCTGATTGCCAAATTCCGCTTCCTCAAGCCTGCTCTGATCCTGATTCTCGCCTTCATCGGCGTCAAGTTGCTGTTACTCGCCGCGCCGCCGTATTTCAATGATTTCGGCCTCACTGCCAATGAGTTCAAGAGCATCAAGATCGATCCGCTTGTTTCACTAGTCATTGTGCTCGGCACGCTGGCCGCGGCAACGGTGATGTCCGTCCTCATTCCTAACAAAAAAATGGAAATCTGATTTGATCATTTTCGATCCACGTAGAATGCCAACTCTCACATTCAGTAATTTTCCAGAAGTCGCGAAGCGTATCGTTGATGCTTCCTGGTTCCAGCGTCTGGTCATTCTGACGATTCTGATAGCCGGCGTGCTCGCGGGGATCGAGACTGACTCCGGCATGATTTCCGCCCACGGCCCCACACTCCGGGCGCTCGATGCCATCGTGCTGGGCATCTTCATAATCGAGGCGATTCTGAAGATAACAGCACGCTGCCCGCGGCCTTGGGAATATTTCCGCGATGGCTGGAATGTCTTTGATTTCGCTGTCATCGTGCTCTGCCTGCTACCGATGGATTCGCAATTTGCCGTGGTGCTGCGTCTCGGCCGGACGCTGCGATTGCTACGCCTTGTTTCCGCCCTACCGAAGCTTCAGCTCCTGGTCGGCGCGTTGATCAAAAGTTTCAGCTCCATGGGCTATGTCGGCCTGCTGCTTGGCATCATGTTCTACATTTATGCCATTGCCGGAGTTCACCTCTTCGGCGGCCACGACAAGGAACATTTCGGTAGCCTATCGCAGGCTTTTCTAACGCTCTTTCAAACAATCACCCTCGACGATTGGAAATTCCTGTTCGTCAGCGCGCAAGGCTCCGCCCCCGCCGTCGCTGCGGTCTATTTCATCAGCTTCATCCTGCTGGGGACCATGATCATGCTCAACCTCTTCATCGGCATCATCATGAACAGCATGGAGGAAATGCACGCCGAACTGGATGAATACAACGAGGCCAAACGCGGCGTCACCGAGAAAGGCTGCGTCCTTGCCGACCTGACCGCGCTGGATCGGCAATTAACCGTCGTAAAATCCCAAATCAGTGAACTCCGCGAAAAACTAGCAAAGCAAACGCCCTGACATGCACGAAACCTACGACGGAGAAACCCTCCTCAGCGACCATCTCGGGATCGGCCCGCGGCTCGGCATTATTGGTGGTGGCCAACTCGCCCGGATGACGACCATCGCCGCACAGCAACTTGGCTGTGATGTCGTGATTCTCGAAAACAACCGCCTCAGTCCAGCCGCTACCTTCGCCAGTCACTCGATCATCGGCGATTGGAACACGCCGGATGCTCTACTCAAACTGGCCGGACAAGTCGATGTCATCACGCTGGAGAATGAATTCGTGGATGCCGAACTGCTTCGCTCGTTGGAATTGGCCGGGCATACGGTCTGGCCGAGTTCAAACACGATGGCTCTCATCCAGGACAAATTCACGCAAAAACAAACCCTGCACACCGCCGGATTACCCGGTCCTGAAATGCGCGCCACCGATAATTTGGCAGAGCTCTCCGCCGCCATCGCCGAGCTCGGTCTGCCGGTCGTGCTCAAGGCGCGCCGCAATGCCTACGATGGCAAAGGCAACGCCACCATCCGCACAGAGGCTGAAATCGAATCCGCATGGCAGCAACTCGGCGGACACATCGGCAATCCGCTCTATGTCGAGCAGTTCTGCCCGTTTGTCACCGAACTCGCCGTCATTGTCACCCGCGGCCGTGATGGAGAAACCGCGATCTATCCAGTCGTGGAAACCGTGCAAAAAAACCACATCTGTCACCTCGTCAGGGCTCCCGCAGAGGTCACCCCT
>JFJP01039277.1_pt2 | contig 13942 bp, 11 predicted proteins | sample 431651 | NCBI WGS metagenome assembly JFJP01 (sample SAMN02602958, study PRJNA72255) | Microbial mat metagenome, whole genome shotgun sequencing project. | biome: fresh water; feature: sink hole; material: water; isolation source: purple microbial (photo- and chemosynthetic) mats found in... | reverse complement strand
GAGTTTGGCGATGTAAACCCATCGATAACCGATTCATCAACCTATACATTTCTGCAGGGAAAAACGATGGAAGATACTTTTCATGGACAGATGGAAGGTTGTTTTCTGTATTCGCGCCACTGGAACCCAAGCAACAAATACCTCGCAGATGCACTGGCTGCAATGGAAAACACCGAATCAGCCTGGATTACAGCTTCGGGGATGGCTGCCATTACCTGCGCATTGCTGCAACTTTGCAATTCGGGCGACCACATTATTACAAGCGTTACAACTTATGGAGGAACTTATGCTTTTCTGAAAAACTGGCTGCCCAAATACAACATCGAAGTTTCGTTTGTAAACATCACTAATCTTGAAGAAGTTAGAAATGCAATTAAACCTAACACCAAAGTAATTTATACCGAAAGTGTTACCAATCCGCTGCTACAGGTTTCCAACATTCCCGAACTGGCAAAAATTGCACACGTAGCCGGGGCAAAACTGATGGTTGATAACACGTTTACACCCATGATTTTCACTCCAGCCATGCTTGGCGCCGATTTGGTGGTGTACAGCATGACAAAATTTATCAACGGAAAAAACGATTGTGTGGCCGGCGCTATTTGTGGTTCGGCAGAATTTGTGAACCAGCTTTCGAACGTAAACAACGGCACTGCTATGCTGCTTGGGCCGGTACTTGACCCACTCCGCTCCTCCTCCATCCTGAAAAACCTGAACACGCTGCACATCCGAATGAAACAGCACAGCAAAAATGCGCAGTATCTGGCCGAAAACTTTGAAAAAATGGGATTGAAAATCATTTATCCCGGACTGCCAAAACATCCGCAACACCAACTTCACAAAACAATGATGAATGAAGAATTTGGTTTTGGCGGAATTCTGGCCATCGATTTTGGAACCATGGAAAACGCATACATTGTGATGCAAAAAATGCAGGCTGGGGATGTTGGATATCTCGCTGTTTCGCTGGGTTATTTTAAAACACTTTTTAGTTGTTCCGGACACAGCACCTCGTCGGAAATACCGGCTGAAGTGCAAAAAGAAATGGGACTTTCAGAAGGATTGGTGCGCTTTTCAGTAGGGTTGGATAACGATATTGAAGAAACTTTGGAGGCGATTAGGGGGTGTTTGTAAAATTTCATATTTCAAATACCCGAAATCATTATATTTGCCACCATCGAAAAAATTAAAACTGAAAATAATGAATAGAAAAATTTTATTGACGGGAATATTAATCACTGTATTCCTTATTGCGGGTAACCATGTTTCAAACGGCTGTACCAATTTTTTAGTTACCCGCAGCGCTTCGGCCGATGGCTCGACCATGATTACTTATGCAGCAGATTCGCACACTTTGTATGGTGAGTTATACTATCAACCGGCACAGGATCATCCGACAGGAGCAATGCGCGATATTTATGAGTGGGACACAGGGAAATTCCTCGGACGGATTCCTCAGCCAACTCACACTTACAGTGTTGTAGGAAATATGAATGAATTTCAGTTGGCCATTGGAGAAACAACTTTTGGTGGCCGCAGCGAACTTGGAAGTCAAAGTGGTGCAATTATGGATTACGGCAGCCTGATTTATATTGCATTGCAACGCGCCAAAACTGCCCGCGAAGCCATTGAAGTAATGACCAATCTTGTAAAGGAATTTGGTTATTACAGTTCAGGCGAATCATTTTCGATTGCCGACCCCAACGAAGTCTGGATTCTCGAATTGATTGGAAAAGGTGAAGGTGAAAAAGGCGCAGTTTGGGTGGCTGTAAAAATTCCTGACGGATACATCAGTGGACATGCCAACCAGGCTAGGATTACTACTTTTCCATTGAATGATAAGAATAACTGTATTTATTCGCCAGATGTAATTTCATTTGCACGTGCAAAAGGATGGTATAAAGGGGAAGACAAGGATTTCAGTTTTTCGGATGTTTATGCCCCTGTTGGTTTTAACGCAGCCCGTTTTTGCGATGCCCGCGTTTGGGCCGGATTTAATAAAGTTGCTGGTGGAATGGATAAATATGCAGAATATGCCAAAGGAATTGTTCAGCATGGCGGCGCCAACAACTTCGCAACCAACAGAATGCCGTTGTGGATTAAACCCGATAAAAAACTCACGGTTCAGGATGTAATGAAAATGATGCGCGATCATTACCAGGATACAGAACTCGATATGTCGCAGGATTTGGGCGCCGGTCCGTTTGGACTCCCCTACCGCTGGCGGGGAATGACCTGGCAGGTTGACTCGGTTACCTATTGTCATGAAAGGGCAATTTCAACACAACAAACCGGATTTTCATTTGTAACACAAAGCCGCAACTGGTTGCCCGACCCCATTGGCGGAATACTCTGGTTTGGCGTTGACGACACTTACAGCACCTGCTATGTACCCATGTATTGCGGAATTACCGATGTTCCCGAATGTTTCAGGGTGGGTAACGGCGATATGCTGACCTACAGCGAAACCTCGGCATTCTGGACATTTAACATGGTAACCAATTTTACCTACCTGCGTTTTGTTGACATGATTAAAGATGTGCAGAAAGTGCAAAGCCATCTCGAAAACAAATATGTTTCGTATGTTCCGCTGATTGACAAAGCTGCCGAAACACTTTATAAAACAAACAAAGTACAGGCACGCAAATTTTTAACTGAGTATTCGGTAAACGAAGCCAATAATATGACAGCAGAATGGAAAAAACTGGGGCAATATCTGCTGGTGAAATACATTGATGGCAATATTAAACGCGAAAAAGACGGTCAGTTTGAGCGCACCGAATATGGACTTCCACCGTCACCAATTTTTGCCGGCTATCCGGAATGGTGGCTAAAAGCAATCGTAAAAAACACCGGAGACAGCAAAAAAGTGATTGAAAGTGCAGGTCATTAACTTAAAACCTGTCTGAAAATCAATACCAAATAAAATTCAGAATATGATTTTGGTAAATTGATTTTTTTGTTATTTTTGCGCCACTTTTAAAGCAATCTCTTTCCGTCAATTGACAGATACATTGCCAACATTAATAAATATCGAAATGGAAGATTTAGTAAAATTAGTAGAACAGGAATTTGCCAAAGGCAAAGAACATGCGGAGTTTATTGCAGGCGACACTATAACAGTTAGTTATAAAATTGTTGAAGGGAACAAAGAGCGTATCCAGAACTTCCGCGGCGTAGTTATTCAAATTACAGGCAGTGGGAGCACAAAAATGTTTACAGTTCGCAAAATGTCAGGAAACATTGGCGTTGAAAGAATTTTCCCTCTCTCTTCTCCGTTTATTGATTCAATTGAAGTGAATAAACGTGGTAAAGTACGCAGAAAACGTTTATTCTACCTGAGAGATTTGACCGGTAAAAAAGCCCGTATCAAAGAAAGAAGATTTTAGAAGAATCAAAATCAATACAAAGGTCTCTGCAAAGAGGCCTTTTTTTATGCATCACCCGTTAAGCAACTCCTGTGCAGTTTTTAGTGTGGTATCAGAATAGCTTTCGCCTCCCACCATTTTAGCCAGTTCTATAATGCGTTCATCATGAGTAAGTGGTTTTATTGAGGTGAATGTTTTACCATTTTCTTCGAGCTTATAAACCAAAAGATGGGCATCGCCTTTTGCCGCAATTTGCGGCAAATGGGTAATATTGATAATTTGCGTTGTAGCAGAAAACGATTTTATGATGTTTCCCATTTTCAAAGCTATTTCGCCCGAAACACCCGAGTCAATTTCATCGAAAACAACAGTAGGAAGCGCTTTCGATTTTCGCAAAAGGTTTTTAATGGCCAGCATCAGTCGCGACATTTCGCCACCAGAGGCAACCTTCGATATTTCGGCTGGCGTTGAGTCGGAATTGGCGCTGAATAAAAATGAAACCGCATCCTTCCCGTTAACTGTAAAATCGGTCAATTGCTCATGCACAATTTCCAATTTCGATTTAGCCATTCCCAACTGCTGTAAATCACCTACTATCGCTGTCTCAATCGGTGCAAAAGATTTCTTCCTGACAGCGGTTAACTCGTTTGATTTCTCCTGAAGTTGCAAACGGCTTACATTTAGCTCGTTTTTCAGCCTTTTTATTTCATCATCGTAACCGGTAACCTGGTTAATTTTTTCATCAAACAAATTTCTCAAATCAATTAATTCTTTTACCGAACTTACATGATGTTTCTGCTGAATACTGTAAATCAGGTTAAGGCGGTTGCTGACCATTTCTATGAGTGCAGGATCGTGTTCCACTAATTCCGACAAACGTTCAGTTTCGTCGAGAATGTCTTTTACTTCCAGCAAACTGCTTTTCAATCGTTCAGCAAGTGCAGGAACTTCAGAAACATAGTTCTTAATACTTTCGAGCCGTTTAAGACTCTCTTTCAGGTTTAGAATTACCGAAAAACGTTCGTCATCAAGCAACAACTGAACCTGACTAAAGGCACTTTTAATTTCTTCGGCATGGTTAAGCTGTTCCAAAAGCAGTTCCTGTTCTTCCTGTTCATTTTCGTTTAAACCTGCCTCATTCAACTGTATGAACTGAAACTGCCAGTAGTCGAGATCAGCGCGCTCTTTTTCGTTTTTAGCCGTTAATTCGCCAAGTTCTTTTTGAAGCAAAATGTATGAATAATACAATTCGCGATATGCTTCCAGTACTTTTCCAGCCCCCGAAACCATATCAACCAAATCGAGCTGAAATTTACGATTTCCCAACTCCAGATTTTGATGCTGTGAGTGAATATCGATGAGTTGCAAACCCATTTCGCGCAATGTTTTCAGGTTTACAGGGGTGTCGTTGATGAATGCCCTGAATTTGCCCAATGAAGTTATTTCGCGCCGTAAAATGGTTATTGAATCGTAATCAAGATCGTTCTCCTCAAAAAAAGGTTTAAGATTGTAATTTCCGACTTCAAAACTCCCTTCAACAATACATTTTTTCGATTTGTCTTTTAAAACAGTCAGATCAGCACGGTTGCCAAGAATCAGCCCCAAAGCTCCGAGAATGATGGACTTTCCGGCGCCGGTTTCCCCGGTAACAGAATTCAATTTTCCATGAAAATCAATGGTGAGGTTATCAATTAACGCATAATTTGATATAGAAAGTCTGGTAAGCATGGCCAATAAATTTACATATCTTCCTGTTGCGAAATTTTTGAATACTTGCTGCCGTTTGAAGGATCGATTTCATTCAATATGACTAAAACCCGGGATCGTTCGTCTGGGTATGATTTGGAGAAAACATTGATAAGTTCATCGACTTTTGAATCGAAAAACATTTGCAAAATATAGGTTGACGGACGTTTACGAAAAACTTTCTGAAGATCGCGCAGTGAATCGGCAATATTTGCACGGCCTTCTTCTGCTCTTTGCGACATTAAATCCAAACCATTACGGTGATAATTGTACATACATTTTCTGAAATCGGCATACGATTTATTTAATATATTTTCGAGAAGCCAGTAGCGGTTTCTTTCGCTCTCAAATGATTTCCAGCCTTTTACGGGAAGGTTTTGAGAATTGTTAACTATTGCCTGCGCTTTTTCGAAATAAGGTGTTCCGCCCTCTGATGAAAATGTGTCATAATTGAATCCTAAAATCACGTATGCATAGTAGGCTAAAATATTGGTAAGATTATCCCTGTTCGATGTTTCATTAAATTCAAGGGGTTGAAACTCCACATAACGACAGCGGAAATCGTTGTCTTTAATATTCAGAATGGTAGTTTCGTAACTCGAATCGAAAACCGGTCTGATTAACTGAACCTGAATTGAACCGCGGAATTCATCGGCAGAAAGCTGTTCTTCGAGCAGAATCATAATATTGCACTTTAATTTTTCATCGTAACTATAAACATGATCTGTCCATTTGCGGTTATTCATAAATTCATAAATATCCGATTGCATTGTTCTGAATAAATTCTGGTTAGCACCTTGAATCCGCTGTGCCGAAACCGTTACATTACAGCGCAACTCCTGAGCAAAATTATTTGCCGTAAATAAAAGAAGTGTTAAAATGAAAAGAGTGATGTGCTTCATAAATTTAATATAACGAGTTATAAAAATAGAAAAATAACGCGAAGATGATAGCTATCTGATAATTGATTTAATCTTATTCACAATATCCGCCGCAACTTCATTCTTACTTTTTAACTCAAAAAACTGTTGATTATTGTCTTTGTCAATAATCGCAACTTTATTGGTATCAACCTGAAAACCCGCTCCCGGCTCGTTCAACGAATTTAAGACAATGAAATCAAGATTCTTTTGAATAAGTTTTTGATTTGCATTATTTATTTCGTCGGTAGTTTCGAGTGCGAAGCCCACCAAAATTTGTTTATCAGATTTTATTTCACCCAACGCCCGTGCAATATCTCTGGTTGGTTTCAATTCTAATTTCCAGTTATCCCTGCCCCGTTTGGTTTTCTGTTTTTCAACCACCACCGGGGTAAAATCGGCAACGGCAGCACACATTACTGCGCCATCGCAGTCAGGAAAACGAGCAACACATTCGGCAAACATTTCATCTGCCGATTCCACATTTACAATTTTTATTTTTTTGTTACTCGTTTTTACATCAACCGGGCCTGAAACCAAAACTACTTCAGCGCCATTGCCGGCAAGATTTTCTGCAATTGCATACCCCATTTTTCCGGATGAGAAATTACCAATAAACCGAACCGGATCAATCTTTTCAATTGTTGGTCCGGCAGTTACCAAAAAGATTTTTCCCTTTAAATTACTTTTCTGGTTTAAATGAGCAACCACAATTTCAAGGATATTTTCAGGCTCTTCCATCCTGCCCTTTCCGTTTAATCCGCTGGCCAGTTCACCAACACCAGGCTCAATAATGGTATTTCCGAATGTTTTTAAAATTTCAATATTTTTTTGTGTTGAAGGATGGGCAAACATGTCCAAATCCATTGCAGGTGCAATAAAAACCGGGCATTTTGCTGACATGTAAGTTGTTACCAACATATTATCAGCGATTCCATTTGCCATTTTTGCAAGAGTTGAAGCCGTGGCAGGCGCTATCAGTAATAAATCTGCCCACAGGCCAATATCAACATGGCTGTTCCAGTTTCCGTCGGTTGTACCAAAAAATTCGCTGATTACAGGTTTTCCCGACAACGCCGATAAGGTAACCGGAGTAATAAATTCTTTGCCGGCTTTAGTTATAACTACTTGAACTTCGGCTCCTTCTTTTACCAATAAACGCAAAAGCATAGCTGCTTTGTATGCAGCTATGCTTCCGGTTATTCCCAATACTATTTTTTTACCGTCAAGCCTCATGGGCTTTGAGTTTAAATTTTTGGTTTGTTTTCCCTGCTGGGATTTCTGTGATAAATTTCGTTTTCCTTTAACTCTTCAAATGCAATCAACGAAGGTTTTGGCATACGTTCGTAAAATTTCGAAATTTCAATTTGTTCCCTGTTTTCGAAAATCTCTTCTAAATTATCTGTGTAAGATGCAAATTCCTGAAGTTTCTGATTTAACTCTTCCTTTAATTCAGATGAAATCTGATTAGCTCTTTTTGCCAAAATCATCACAGTTTCGTAAATGTTTCCAGTTTCCTGAGTTAACAGTTCCAAATCGCGTGAAATTGTGGAAGACGCAGCTTTTGTTTTCTTGTAATCCATATTTTAATTAATAATTGATTCTTCTTGTTTGTAATTTATCATTTGAGAGGTTGTTTTGTAAAATTTCTCAGCCTCTTTAATATGTTTGCTTTCGGGAAATTCATCGATAAAAGAGAAATATTCATCTACGGCGCTTGTCAGCCTTTCCTGACGTTTATCGTAAACACTGCCAATTGCCAGCAAATATTTCGATTCCAGCAACATAAACATCAGTTCTTCACGGTATTTTGAATCGGGATGTTCGCTTAAACTATTACTTAACGCGATTACCGATGCTTTGTAATTACCAAAATCGTAATACAGTTTTGCGCTTAAATATGATTTATACACCAGTTTATCATTCATTTCATCAATGAGCCGGTTTGCTTCGTCAACCCTTTCGTTAAAAGGATAAAGATTAACATAAAGTTGAAGTGCGTCAATAGCTTCCCGAGTTACATTTTGATCGAGTCGTGCCTTTGGAGACATTAAATAAGAACAGTAACCGTCCATAAAATAGGATTCTTCGGCATGTTCGCTCATTGGAAATTCTTTTATTAACGACCTAAAATAATGACCGGCCATCAAATAATCGTTTTGTCCGATCATGCTTTTTGCGTAATAATAATATACTTTATCAGCACGATTAGTTCCCCTGTAAATACTTACAAGCTCTTTTAACAGGGTTCCTGCCCTAACGTATTCACCGTCTTCGTAATATTCAACAGCTTTTTTGTATTTAAATTCGTAATCGGTGCTTTTTACAATTTTATTATAATTCCCGCAAGAACTTAAAATTACTGTTAACAGAATCAGTATTGGTGCAAAAAATCTCATTTTTATTAACATGGCGCAAAAATATACTTTTTTTACATACCTGAAACTAAAAGATCAGCAGTTTGCATAATTTAACAGGTTTGTGCGAAATTAAAAAAGTTTACATTTGCACGAAATTAATTACAAAAAATTTACAACGTGGATATATTTGAAAAATTCAGAGCAAATCAGGGTGAAATTGGTCAATACTGGAAACAAATTCACGGGTATTTTGCTTTTCCGAAACTGGAAGGGGAAATTGCGCCAAGAATGAAATTCAGAGGTAAGGAAGTTTTAAACTGGAGTTTAAACAATTATCTGGGATTGGCTAACCATCCTGAAGTTAGAAAAGCCGATGCTGAAGCAGCTGCTCAATACGGAATGGCGTATCCGATGGGTGCAAGAATGATGTCGGGACAAACCTCGAAACACGAAGAACTGGAGCGCGAACTGGCTGCTTTTGTTGGCAAACCCGATGCATTTTTACTCAATTATGGTTACCAGGGAATGGTTTCGGTAGTTGATGCTATTTGTGGAAGAAACGATGTTATTGTTTATGATGCTGAATCGCACGCCTGTATTTTGGATGGTGTTCGTCTGCACATGGGTAAACGATTCGTTTTTTTACACAACAACATCGATAGTTTACGCAAACAACTTACACATGCAACCCGTTTGGCTGAAAAACAAAAAGGTGGAGTTCTTGTAATTACAGAAGGGGTTTTTGGGATGGCAGGCGACATGGGCAAACTCGACGAAATTGCCGCTCTGAAAGATGAGTTCGACTTCCGTTTATTAGTTGATGATGCACACGGTTTTGGAATGATGGGAAAAACAAGTGCAGGAACCGGCGAACATTTTGGGGTTCAGGACAAAATAGACCTTTACTTTGCCACTTTTGCAAAAGCAATGGCTGGTATTGGCGGTTTTATTGCCTGCGATACCGATATTTGTTACTATTTGCGATATAATATGCGTTCGCAAACTTATGCCAAATCATTGCCAATGCCAATGGTTATTGGTGGTTTAAAACGACTTGAACTGATTCGGACAAAACCGGAATTAAAAGAAAAATTATGGACTGTTGTTGAAAATCTTCAAAAAGGTTTGCGCGAAGCCGGTTTCGATTTGGGAAGAACAAACTCCGCAGTTACTCCGGTTTTTATGAAAGGTGGTATTTTCGAAGCAACCAACATGGTGTATGACCTCCGCGAAAACTATGGCATTTTTTGTTCGATGGTTGTTTACCCGGTAATTCCAAAAGGCGAAATAATTTTACGACTTATGCCAACTGCAATGCATACCTTGGAAGATGTTAAAATTACGGTTGACGCATTTAAACAAGTAAGCGAAAAGCTGACAAGTGGACAATATTCAAAAACAGAACTGGCAACAGTAAAAGTTGATGTGTAGTAAAGAAGCCCCTCTTTCTCTCCCGAAAAAGAGGTTGAGAGGGGCTTTTTTTACCAAACCAAATCGCATGCATCAGCGGGCATCCAATGTTTATCTTTTCCGTCCCATTTCACATTGCAGCCAATTGGATTCGTAACCTCCACTGAAATCGGTTTTCCCGAAGTAAGTTCTTCCAAAGTACGTTCCAAGTCGTTTACTGTTATTTTCGATGCATCGCGAGGACTGTCGACTCCCCTGCCTGTATAAACCAGCTTTCTTTCTTCATCAAAAACAAAAAAATGAGGCGTGCGTAACGCTCCGTATACCAGCGCAATTTCCTGCGATTCATCGTATAAATATTTCCATGGAAAATTGTGTTCCTTCATTCGCTCAACCATATGCGGAAAATCATCGTCACTGTACGTATTTTTGCTGTTCGAATTAATTGCGGCGAATTCAACTCCAAGTGGTTGAAAACTCTTAACTGTTTTCCGCGTAATTTCATCGCTGCCAATTACATACGGACAATGATTGCAGGTGAAAAACACCACCAGATATTTTGAATCTTTAAAACTTTCCAGAGAATATGTTTTCCCATCGGTTGCAGGAAGATTAAAATCTTTTGCTTTTGAACCAATTTCTAAAGTAAATGCCATTGTTTTGTTATCTAAAAATTTTGAATAAAACTATTTCCTATTTTCAAAGTTGAAAAAAAACTTCTGTACTTTTAACCCTTTTAACCATTCTTTTGTTTCGAACAGAAAAGAAATATTTTAAAAATGAACCGCGAAGAGGCTATTATCAGGATAAAGGAATTACGACCAGAACTGGACGAACACAATTACAGGTATTATGTTTTGGCACAACCTGTTATCAGCGATTATGATTTCGACATGAAGCTGAAGGAGTTGGAAAAACTGGAGGCAGAATTTCCTGATTTGGCCGACCCAAACTCACCAACACAGCGCATTGGCAGCGACACAAGCAGCGATTTTGTACAAGTGGAACACAAATATGCGATGCTTTCTTTATCGAATGCCTATTCGGAAGGCGAAATAGCGGATTTTGACAATCGAATTAAAAAAATTATAAACACTGATTTTGAATATGTTTGCGAACTGAAATTTGATGGTTCCTCGATTAGTTTAACCTACGAAAAAGGAAAACTGGTTCGTGCTGTTACCCGCGGCGATGGTGTAAAAGGTGACGATGTTACCCGAAATGTTCGAACAATAAAATCGATACCGCTTCAGTTGCGTGGAAATGATTTTCCCGATGAATTTGAAATACGCGGCGAGATTGTAATGCCCTTTGCAGTTTTTAATGAATTGAATGCCGAACTTGAACTGGCAGGCGAACAACTGCTGGCCAACCCGCGAAACACTGCGGCAGGAACCCTGAAAATGAAAAATTCTTCTGTGGTCGCTTCCCGAAAACTGGATGCCTGTTTTTATTACATCCTGGGAAAAGATTTACCTTTTGATGGTCATTATGAAAGCCTTCAAAAAGCAAAAGAATGGGGATTTAAAATTTCTGAGGCCACCGAAATCTGTAAAAACCTGAACGAAGTTTTTTCTTTTCTGAAAAAATGGGATGTTGAGCGGCACCAACTTCCGGTTGCCACTGACGGTGTGGTCATAAAAGTAAACTCAAAAAAATTACAGGATAACCTGGGATTTACAGCCAAATCGCCTCGCTGGGCAATTGCGTATAAGTTTAAGGCAGAAAGTGTTTCAACAATTTTAAAATCGGTTTCGTACCAGGTTGGGCGAACAGGCGCCGTTACACCGGTAGCCAATTTAGAACCGGTGCCGATTGCCGGAACTATTGTAAAACGTGCTTCACTTCATAATGCCGATATCATTCAAAATCTCGATTTGCATTTGGGCGACACAGTTTTTGTTGAAAAAGGAGGCGAGATAATTCCAAAGATTACGGGAGTAGATGCTACGAAACGACATCCTATGTTTCAACCGGTAAAATTTATAGAGAATTGCCCCGAATGCGGAACAAAATTGATTAGAAGTGTTGGAGAAGCAGCATTTTACTGCCCCAACGAAGATGGATGCCCACCGCAAATAAAAGGTAAAATGGAACACTTTGTTAGCCGGAAAGCCATGGATATTGATGGGCTGGGACAGGAAACCATTGAATTATTGAATAACCAGGAACTTGTAAAAAATATTACTGATTTATACAGTCTGAAAAAAGAACAGCTCGAAAGTCTGGACCGAATGGGAGAGAAATCGGCACAACGAATTTTAGATGGGTTGGAAACCTCTAAAAATGTTCCTTTCGAGCGGGTACTTTTCGCACTTGGAATCAGGTTTGTTGGCGAAACAGTTGCAAAAACACTGGCAAAAAAACTACACAATATCGATAATATTCGAAATGCAAAAAAAGAAGAACTGGTTGAAATAGATGAAATAGGAGAACGAATTGCTGTGAGTGTTGTCGAATGGTTTTTGAAAGATGAGCATGTTCAGCTTGTTCAGAAATTGAAGGAAAACGGGCTGCAATTTCAAATCAGTGAAGACAAGTTAACTGGAATAACAGAAAAACTTTCAGGATTGAGTATTATTATATCAGGGACTTTTGAAAAATATTCGCGAGATGAACTTAAGGAAATGATTGAAAGAAACGGAGGAAAAAATGTTGGTTCCATTTCTAAAAAAACCAACTATTTACTTGCCGGAGAAAATATGGGTCCAAGCAAACTGGAAAAAGCAAATCAACTTGGTGTACCCATCATTTCAGAAGACGACTTTTTGAAAATGCTGAAATAAGCCAAATTTCGTTTTTGAGAATTTAAGTTTCAAATTTCATTTGTTACATTTGCGCCCACATGAAAATTAAAGAAATAATTGCACGTAAAAAATTAGCTACAATCATTTCAAGTATCGATCGTAGTCCGGTTTTTCCTAATTTAAATAAGGTAAAATCGGTTGGTGTAATTTGGCAACCTTCTCAAATTGATGCATTTCAGTGTATTAAAAATTATTTTAACCACGAACAGGTCATTTTTAAGGGGTTTTGTGTTTTCGAGGCAAATACAAACCCAAATCAGGAAGAAAACACGTTAACTGCAAAAGATCTTGACTTTTGGGGATTACCAAAACAAGACAAGGTGGATGAATTTATCAATACCGGGTTTGAAATCTTGTTCAATATCGCATCGGAAGGTAATCTCGCAGGCGACTATATCACCGCACTTTCGAAGGCACGTTTTAAAGTTGGCAGCTCAACCAATGAAAACAACTTTTTTGATTTAAATATTAACATTGGCAAAAACCCCGACCCAATGTTCGTTGTCAAACAGCAAATTTTCTATCTTGCGCAACTTAATAAAAAATAATTGAATGAGTCAGCTATTTACAGGAGCTGGAGTAGCGCTGATTACTCCATTTACAAACAATGATGAGATAGATTTCATAGCCCTTGAAAACATTATTGAGAACCAGGTGCAGGGTGGAATGGATTATTTGGTGGCATTGGGAACAACCGGTGAATCAACAACGTTAACAGCCGAAGAAAAATCGAAGGTAATACAATGTGCCAAATCAAATTCAGGAAAATTACCCGTTGTTGTTGGAATGGGCGGAAACGACACACAAGCGATTATCAACCAGATTAAAAAGACCAATTTAGATGGAATATCCGGATTGTTGATTGTTGCACCATATTACAACCGTCCATCGCAGGAAGGCATGTTCAGACATTACAGCGCCATTGCAAAAGAAAGTCCGCTACCCATTATTTTATACAATGTACCTTCGCGCACAGGTGTAAATCTCGAAGCAGAAACTGTTGTAAGATTGGCAGAAGCGTCAGATAAAATTGTTGCGGTAAAAGAAGCTTCTGGAATTATGTCGCAAATTGCCACCATTGCCAAATATACGCCCGACAACTTCACAATGATTTCGGGAGACGATGTACTTGCATTGCCTACTACCACCATAGGAGGAAAAGGACTTATCTCCGTTATTGCCAATGCCTTGCCTTTAAAAGTAAGCACATTGATTCATTCTGCCCTTGCCGGAAATTACTCAGAGGCAACCAAGATCCATTTCGAAATGATAGACCTTTTCAAACTTATTTTTAAAGAAGGAAATCCAGGAGGAATTAAATCTTTAATGCA
>JFJP01024051.1_pt1 | contig 13944 bp, 13 predicted proteins | sample 431651 | NCBI WGS metagenome assembly JFJP01 (sample SAMN02602958, study PRJNA72255) | Microbial mat metagenome, whole genome shotgun sequencing project. | biome: fresh water; feature: sink hole; material: water; isolation source: purple microbial (photo- and chemosynthetic) mats found in... | reverse complement strand
TCTCTTTTGAATTGTCTCGGGTTAGTGTAGATTTTTTCTCTACTTTTTCCATTTTTGGAGCTTGTAGCGTTTTGTCTATCACTATCTCATACGCACTTAAATGCAGGGCTAGCAAGGTTGCTAGTAGTAGGGGTTTTATCATTTTATTTTCTTTTGTTGAAATTCGATGATGATTATAACTTTTTTCGGGTAAGTTTTTCTTGTGGCATGTGGAAAATTTAGTTTGGCACCATCGCAAGAACAAAAGAGTTTCTAAATGGAGAGAGCGTTACTTTTTCGTACCCCAAAAAAGGATAAAAAGAATCAGCCAAGCGGCAGAGACGAGGATGATACATGCACCCGACGTGAGGTTGAAGGTGTAGGAGAGCCAGAGTCCTGTAAGGGTGAAAAAGGAGGCTATAAAGCCTGATGTTATCATCATGGAAGAGAGTGATGAGGAGATGTTTTGTGCGATATATATCGGGATGGTGAGAAGTGCAATGACCAAAATCAGCCCCACCACTTTGATGGCGATGACGACGGTGAGTGCACTGAGGATGAGTAAAAGCGTATAAAAAAATGCAACATTTACTCCGCTGAGCCTTGCGTACTCACTGTCATAAGAGACTGCCAAAAAGCTTCTATACCAAAATGTCAAAACTAAAATGATGACTCCAAACAAACCGCCCATGAAGTACAAATCACTTCTTTGCACCGCTAAAATCGACCCAAAAAGATAGCTCATGAGGTCTACATTGTAGCCTGGAGTGAGGTCTATAAGGATGATGCCTATCGCCATCCCCACCGCCCAGATAAGCCCTATGAAAACATCTATCTTTTCTCTTTGGTTGATGGTTACAAATGCCATGAAAAGAGCTACGATGACCGCAAAAACAGAGGTGCCCAAAAATATAGGAATCCCTGTAAATATCGCAATCCCTATGCCGCCATAAGCGGCATGTGCGATGCCTCCTGCTAAAAAAACCATTCGGTTAGCTACGATGAGTGAGCCGATAATTCCCGCAGTAAAGCTTACTAAAAGCCCTGCAATGATGGCATTTTGTATAAATTCGTATGAGAGCGCTTCTATCATTTACCTTTCCCCATCATCTGTAAAAGTTCCACTTCACAAATGTGTTCTGTTGGAATGTCAAACTCTTTTTTCATAGAGCTCAAGTCATGAAAGGCCAGTTTTCTGTTGATGTGCGCGACTTTGCCAGCGTACTCTAAAATCACCGAGAGGTCATGACTGATGACCACAATCGTGATGTGTTTGTTCAGTTCACGCAAAAGTTCATATATCTGTTTTTGTCCGTCGGTGTCGATGTTTGAGGTGGGTTCATCGAGGATGAGGATTTTAGGGTCAGAACAAAGGGCTCTTGCTATCATGACACGCTGACGCTGTCCGCCTGAGAGTGAACCTATCTTTTTTTGCGCAAAATCTTCCATGCCAACTTGTTTTAAGACATACAGTGCATGGGCGATTTCGCTTTTTTTGTATCCAAAAAGTGAAGGTTTGTGCGAGTGATGCCCCATCATGACAACTTCGATGGCTTTGATGGGAAAAGTGAGGTTTACATTGGTATTTTGAGGGACATAACCGACATGAAAAAGACTTTTCTCAAGAGGTTGATTCAAGACTTCTATACTCCCTTTTTGAAGTTTGTTTATCCCCAAAATGAGCTTTGCTAACGTGCTTTTTCCGCCACCGTTTGGACCGATAAGGACCAAAAAATCTCCCTTATCGACTCTGAGATTTATATCTTGTAAAACCAAATCTTTATCGTACGCGAAAGAGAGATTTTTTATCTCTATCACAGGAGATTTTTTATTTGTTTGCAATTGCTTTTGCCATATTTATAAGATTTTGTGACCACAACGGGCTTAAAGGAGAGATTTTCTCAATTCTCACATTTGCCTCTTTGGCGATTATGCTGGCACTTTTATCGGAAAATTCAGGTTGTGTAAAAATCGCTTTGACCTTCTCCTCTTTTGCCTCTTTGATGAGCATAATCATCTCTTTTGGTTTTGGATTTTTCCCCTCAACTTCCACGGCAAACTGCGTAAGGTTATACTCTTTTGCAAAATATCCCCATGAAGGGTGAAAAACCATAAACTTCGCTTTTGGCTGTGTCTCTTTCAAAATAGCACGTATCTCTTTATCCGTAGCACGAATCTCTTCTAAAAACAGATCAAAATTTGCCTTATACAACGGTTTATTTTGGGGGTCAAGCTGGACTAACGTCTCAAAGATAATCTTTGCCATCACAGCAACATTTTTTGGAGACGTCCATATATGCGGGTCTAAATTTTCATGTAAAGCCTCAGTCTTATGCTCATCTTTGTGCGCACCGTGATGATGTGCACGTATCCCTATTTTTTGGATTCCTTGACTCATGTCAACAAACTTCAGACGTGGAGTTTGCGACTTGAACTTTGCAAGCCAAACCTCTTCAAACTCTACTCCCACGCTAAAATAGACATCTGCTTTAGAGAGTGCAATCATTTGAGACGCTTTTGGCTCATACGCATGAGGAGAGCTGCCTGGAGTCACCATCAGCGTGACATCAACCAAATCTTTTGCAATCTTTTCAACAAAAGTTTTCTGCGGCACAATACTCACCACTACAGCAGGCTTTGCAAACATCTGAGATGCAAACACGACAGACAAAATAAAAAGTAATTTTTTCAAAACGATATCCAATACTTATTTTTAAAGATGAAATCATACTTTTTATCTACTTAAATGCGACTTAGTTGCATTTAGTCTGCTTAAGGGCTAGGGTATTCTTGTTTTTTATTAGACTTCTTTCATGACCTACTTTTAGATTGCTTCACTTCGTTCGCAATGACAGCTATAGCGAGGCAATGACGGCTATTGCGAGGCAATGACGGTCATTGCAAGGCAAAGACGGCTATTGTGAGGCAATGACGGCCATTGCGAGGAGAAATAACGGTCATTGCGAGGCAACGACGAAGCAATCTTTGGTTTGCAAGAAGTCTATTGGATCATCTTCTCAAGTAAATCAAACAACTCTTCACTAGCTGCTTCCATAATCTCGAAATTGTCAATAATTTTTTCTAAATTTCCAGCATCATATACCGTTTCATCTTGAACATATTTCATATTTTCTTGAATCAAATTGTGTATCAACGCATGAGGCTTTTCTATGTTGCCAAAGACTTTTTTATTTCCAAAACTTTCTTTGCCTTGGGTGGTATACCATTTTCCAAAATTACAAGTTGTATGGGTCGCAATTTCATCTTTATGTAGGTCTTTATTTAATATTCTCGAATAAGCACTTGACTTCAAGATAATGTGATCTATTTTTACAATACTGACTAAAAAAATATTTTTGATGAATTGTGAGTTAAGCAAAGACTGTTCTGCCATTTCATTAAAATTCAATAACACACTCTCTAATTCACTTACATGAGAAACAGACTCATTTGCCAAACTCAACATAATCGCTGATTGCTCTTGAATGTTTACAGTTTCTTGCTGAAGAGTAGAAATGGTAATAGATATCTCGCTAGTCGCTTTTTGCGTCCTCTCTGCAAGTTTTCTCACCTCATCAGCTACAACCGCGAATCCTCGTCCATGCTCACCAGCGCGGGCGGCTTCTATAGCAGCGTTGAGAGCAAGCAGATTGGTTTGATCGGCTATATCTTTTATCAGTGAAGCAACTGTAGAAATCTCTGTAGAGCGAAGCGTTAAAGAGTCAACAACCTCTACTGCTTGAGAGATACTTTGCGTCAGCTTGTTGAAATTACCTTGAACAAGACTAACTGAGCCTATACTTTGCATAGAAGCCTGACTTGTTTTATACGATGTTTCTGCTATATCGTCTGCAACATTACTCCCTTTTTGGACGTCATTTTTTATCTGCTTTAAGCCGCCCGTGCTTCCGCCGCCTATTTTATTAAAAGCACTCGCAAGCTTCCCTTCAATGAGAACTTTCACTCCATCATGAATGCCTTGAATTGCCTGATTCATGGGTCTCACCGAGCTAGCAAACATCCCTTTATATCCATGAGAAAATAGGATTGCACTTCTATCTCCAGCACTTGCTAAATTTACAGCCAAAGCGGTATCTCTCATAAATGCTTCTACTTGGTCAAGGAGATTATTATAACTCCATGCAATTTTAAAATAAGGGGAATTCTCGGCAATGTTCACAACTCTTTTTTCCAAGTCTCCCTGCGCGCCATAACTCATGACTTCTTCTATTTGACAAAGAAGTTGATCCTCAGACACACGCACCTTTGATGAGATAAAAAATCCCCCAAGCAATAAAACAATACCAATACTGCCATAGATGGGTGAAAAATTTATTGCAATGAGTATGAAAACAGGAGAGAGTGTGAAAAGGTAGAAAAGTGTTTGTTTATTTTTGAAGTTTAATAACAAATTCGTCATAATTTACTCCTGAGTGATTGAGTGTTTCATTTAAAAGTTTCAAAGAAGCATTCACTCCTCCTACTCGTTCTGCCTGCAAAAGAGAAGCGTATAAAGTCTCAATCCTTTTTTTCCCTTCTTCTGATGGTTTTCTTCTTACAGAGTAATATCCTATAAGTTTATTGTCTACATCCACCGAAGCTGTAACATTTGCAAAAACCCAGTAAAAATCACCATTTTTGGTTTTATTTTTCACGTAGGCATTGATGTGCATTTTATTTTGTATCCGTTCCCAAAGAAGTTTAAAAACAATTTTTGGCATATCACTGTGGCGTAAAATATTGTGCGGCGCATGTAACAACTCTGATTCTTTATAACCTGACATTTTGATAAAATGTTCATTGCCGTAAGTAATCATCCCTTTGAGATCTGTTTTTGAAACAATCAAATCATCGCTATTCATAAAGATTTCCATACTATTCCTTTTGTTAACAATTCTTGAATTCTTGTGAATAGTACTGCAAGCACATCATATTACTATCACTTTTTAAGCATTTGAGAAAATATGATGCTAGGATGATGTTAGATGAGTATAATTTTATAGACTTCTTTAAAAGGAATTTACTTGAATGCTTCAGCCAAACATATTCTTAAAAACCTTTCTATTCTTTACGCGGAAGATAACTTACAAACATTAACGAATACAACTAAAACTCTTTCCTTGTTCGTAAAAGAGGTTTTAACTGCTGAAAATGGGGCGGATGCCTTGGAGATATTTTTTAAAAAACCTGTTCAAATCGTTATACTTGACTACATCATGCCCATTATTGATGGAAACAGTGTCGCACGTCAGATTCGTTTACTCAACAAAGAGATTCCTATTGTCATCATGAGCAGCCATACCGAGAAAGAAAAACTGCTCACTTGCATGAGCATTGGGCTTATTAGTTATATTGAAAAACCTGCGACTCTTGAGATATTGATTCAAACTCTCGAAGAGTGTGCCTTGGCAATTCAAAACTCAGGAAAACTTCAAATGCAAATTTGTGAGGGAGCCGTGTATGATTACGCGAAAAAAGAGATTATAACCGCCCAAAAATGTGAGCGGCTAACAAAAGCCGAGTACCGTTTTTTAGAGATGCTTCTGAGTCGTCCCATGAGTTTACTCAACAAAAACGAGATTGAGGAACAACTCTTTGAAGGGGAAGTTGACCCAAATACACTCCGCAATATGGTCTACAGACTTCGTAAAAAAATTCCGCACAATGTCATCATCACCATCAAAGATTTAGGTTATATGCTCAACCAAAAATAAAAAAGTTTATATTTTGTGAATAAACTCAATCTGTGCACCAAAAGCGCTGTTTTTTATCTCCATAAGCCAATGATATTTTTGCGCGATATCGGCAGACATTTTCAGACCTAGCCCTCCAAACTCTTTGTTTTGAAGTTTTGAGAGTTTTTGAGCATCAAACCCTCCGCAGTCATCTTCAACAGTTATGCTGTTTTGTTCAATTGTAAAAGTGATACTTGCATGCTGAAGCTCTTTTTGCGTCACAATATTTAAAAGATTGGAAAACATATTAAACCAGATATTCATCCACTCGTTTTCAATTGCACTGATTTCAAGCTCATACTGCTCTTGTATTATGAGCGTAATATTTTTTTGCTTTAAGTTTAGATGGACGATATCCAAAGTCTCTTCAATCGATTTTTTTACCCTAAATTTTTGCACATCAGTCGATGGTTTGTAAAATGCCAAAAAAGATTGCATCGTTTGGCTCATAAAGCGGATGGATTGCTCTATCTCAAGGGTATTTTTTTGCATCTCTTCTTGAGAAATGACTATGCCCATATTGAGTTGTGCCCGTGCGTGCATATTGATAGCGTTAATCGCCGTGAGTCCATCTCTCCACTGATGTGAAATATTTCCAAGCAAAGAGCCAATTTCTCCTTTTTTTTGTGCTTGAAAAAGAAGTTTTTGTTTTTCATAATTTTTCGCAACTTCTTGGGCTACTTTCTTGCGTAAAAGGGTGTTCCATATAACAACCAAACTACTCAAAACTGCTCCTATAGCAAACAAATAAAACCAAATCGGGTTTATCGTTCCTCGCTCTATCACTATTGAAACATGATTGTTGAGTATCGCTTGGGTATCTTTTTGCGTTATATTTGCAATGGCTTTATTGAGTATCTCTTTTAAAAGTGTCTCTTCTTTGAGGACACCTATGCGCAGTTCATTTTCGTACCCTTTTGGTTCACCGATGATTTTTAGGTTGAAAAGTCCCTCTTTTTTAATGGTATGTGCCGTAACAACAAGAGAACGAAGGGTAATATCTGCTTTTTTATCTTCTATGAGTTGAAATGCTTCTGCTTCAGTTTGCGTCTGTATCACTTCAAGATTTGGAAAATCTTGAGCAAAACGCTCTCCAATAGAAGTCCCCACAGGCAAGGCAACTTTGAGTTTTTTACGCGCAAGATTATCAATATAGGCAGACTCAGCGCGTCCAACTACTATATTTTTATCTCTAAAGAGAGGTTCTGTAAAAAGGAGCCACTCTTGTCTCTTTTTGGTTGTATTTAAAAAACTTAAAATATCACACTTTTTGGCATGGGAAAAAGCCAAAGACTCTTCCCAATCTTTTGTAGGGAGAAGCACAATCGGCACATCTAATCTTTTGGCTATAAGCTGAATCAAATCTGCCGCAATTCCCTCATGTTTACCCTCTTTATTTATAACCTCAAAAGGTTCCCAGTCAGGGTCAACACACATTGTAATGGAGCGTTTTTTTTGTAAATAGTGTTTTTCTGCATCACTTAAAAAAATAGTACTATTGGCAAAAAGGGAGTGGACTATTAAGAGCAAAATAAGGAGTGTTTTTTTCACAGCAACATCCAATATACATTTTTTAAATGCGACTTAGTTGCATTAACTAAGAGTTACTAAAGATACGAAATGATACTATATTGTTATGATAAATAGCATTATGCAAGAGAAAAATTTGAAAATAACATCAGCACGCAAAGAGCTTTTAGAGGTTCTAAACTCACTTAAAAGACCTGTCTCTTTTGAAGACATAAAACACAAAATCACTATGGATAAAGCGACTTTTTATAGAAATATCTCTAAATTTGAGAGCGAGTCACTTGTCAACAGTTTTGAGTCTAACGGCAAAAAAAGATATTACGAAATACGACAATTTCCTCATGCACACTTCGTTTGCAACGTCTGCAATACGATAGAGTGCCTTGGTGAAATCCCTCCGCCTACACTTGTAGGCTACACCATCCTTGATGCACTCTACAAAGGCATTTGCAGAAACTGTACACAAGGGGTGTGCATTAAAGATTTACAAGGGGAAATAATGTACAATTCCCCATAAAATCTCAAATAAAGAACTCACAGTATGACTCTACTCACACCCACAAAACGCAAACTCCCTACTCTTAAACCTTTTCTTAAATTATTTTTACTCTTTGTAGGTCTAACAAGCAGTTATCTCTTCGCAAACGACTTGCCCAATGCTTGCAGTCGAGACCAAAATCCCAATGAATTTACCATCCTAAGTTATCATCAGATAACCGATGAAAATCAAACTTTGGACTCCACCTACGCGGTAACTCCCTCAAATTTTCAAGACCAGATACATTGGCTGATGGAGAACGGATACCACTTTATCGGTATCAAGGATATTTTAAAATACCGAAAAGGGGGAAAAGCCTTGCCCCCAAAAGCGGTTCTTATCACCTTTGATGATGGGTATCAATCAGTATATACCCATGCATATCCTCTGCTTAAAAAATACAAAATTCCAAGTGTCATAGCCTTAGTGGGCAGTTGGATGAAAGAAAAAGATACGGTAAATTTTAATGGCACTATGGTTGCTCGCAGTGAGTTTTTAAGCCAAAAAGAGATCAAAGAGATGCTCAGCAGTGGTCTTGTAGAAATCGCCAGCCACTCCTATGATGCACACAAAGGGATACAAGGCAATCCTCAAGGCAATATGCAGCCAACGATAAGAACGCGACAATGGCTCAGTGAAAAACAAGCATATGAAAATGAAAAAGAGTACGAGAAACGGATACATCGCGATTTGGTAGCAAACAATACATTTTTGAAAAACTATACAGGACAAAAAATTCGTGTCATGGTGTGGCCTTATGGACATTACAATAGCAAAGTGCGTACAATTGCACAGAAATTAGGGATGCGTATTGGACTCACACTGGATGATGGAAGCAACACAGTTCTTACCCCTTTGTGGGGATTACGACGTATTTTGGTTGAGCGCAAAATGACCCTTCCAGACTTGGCGCTAAATATGTGGGTGCGAAATGTTAACTATACCGACGATGCCCGCACCACAAAAGCTGCCCATATTGATTTGGATTATATCTACGATGCCAATAGTGTTCAACAGGAAAAAAACCTTAGCGATTTACTTGAGCGTATCAAAACTTTAGGTGTCAACACCGTTTATTTACAAGCGTTTGCCGACCCTGATGCCAATGGTGCCGCTGATTATGTCTATTTTCCCAATCGAAATATCCCCATGAGGGCAGATTTATTCAATCGTGTCTCTTGGCAGATTGCAAAACGGACACAAGTCAAACGTGTCTATGCTTGGATGCCCATGATAGCGTGGCAATTGCCAAAAAATAATCCAGCACACGAAGATATGGTTGTGACGTTGCAAGTTGATTCAACCCATCTCAACATGGGATATCCGCGACTATCCCCTTTTTCACCCAAAGCACGTAAAGTCATCAAAGAGATTTACGAAGATTTGACAAAAGCGGCTTTCATTGATGGGATTCTCTTTCATGATGATGTTACATTATCTGATTATGAAGATGATAGCCAAGCGGCACGTGTGCAGTACAAAAAATGGGGATTAGCCCCTAGTGTTATGCAAATCAGAGCTGATAGAAAACAGTTTTTAAAATGGACACAACTTAAAACTGACTATTTAGATGCATTTGCGATGCAACTGACTCAAATTGTACGAGACGAACAGCCAGGACTTAAATCTGCACGCAATCTTTACGCACAAGTCGCACTTAACAAAGATGCTAAAGAGTGGTACGCACAGGGTTTAAGTGAGTCCATCAAACACTATGACTACACCGCCATTATGGCTATGCCCTATATGGAACAAGCCCAAAATGTCCAAGAATTTTATGATAAAATTGTTCATAACGTCAAACAAGAGGAGTGTGGATTGGAGCGCACAGTTATGGAGTTACAAACATTTAATTGGAGAAAAAATAACGAGCCAATCTCATCTGAAGAACTCAGTGATACAATAAGACACTTATATGATTTGGGTGTTCATCATATTGCGTACTATCCTGATGATTTGTTCAAAAATGTTCCCGATGCCGATAGCATGAGAGTAAATTTTGAACAAAAATCATTGCGTATGCACAGGGCAACTCCAAGCAGTACTGTGTCCAATAAATAGGAACAATTTTATGGCAGCTTTTATTATATTTTTGCATTTAATATGGCATGTTCTGCTAGGTTTTATATTTTATTATCCACTTTTTATGTCAAGTCTGTGGATAATCGGGGCTATCTTTTTTTATTATAAAAACGAAAAACCTTATCTTAAATATACCATTCCACCACTACAAGAGGGCGAAAAATGGGAAGGGGTCAGTATTTTAATCCCTTGTTATAATGAGGGTCAAAATGCCATTGAAACCATCACCCATGCCCTCGATGTCCAATACCCAATATTTGAAGTCATTGCCATCAATGATGGAAGCAAAGACAATACACTAGAGATATTGCTTAGTCTTGCAAAAAATAATCCAAAATTAAAAGTGGTCAATTTAGCCGAAAACCAAGGGAAAGCTTTGGGACTGCAAGCGGGTGCGCTCGTAGCAAAATATGAGTATTTGATTGGCATAGACGGGGATGCTTTGATAGATCAATATTGTGTCCATTGGATGGTCAAACATTTTATCCGCTACCCAGCAGTTGCTGCGGTTACGGGAAATCCCCGCATTCGCAATCGAACAACTTTATTAGGCAAAATCCAAGTGGGTGAATTCTCTTCCATAGTTGGGATGATAAAGCGTGCACAGCGAAGTTTTGGACGAATTTTTACCGTCTCAGGCGTTATTACTGGCTTTAGAAAAGCGGCAGTTCATGAGGTAGGGTATTGGAGTCCTGATATGCTCACCGAAGATATCGATATCACTTGGAAACTCCAACGCAACGGTTGGGATGTCCGTTTTGAACCGCGTGCATTGGTGTGGATTTTGATGCCTGAGACATTAAGCGGTCTATGGAAACAGCGATTGCGTTGGGCGATGGGAGGGGCACAAGTGATGCTCAAAAACTTTAAAGTTTTGTTTATGCCCAAACAAACCCATCTTTGGGGGCTCATGGTAGAATTGATGCTTAGCACCCTTTGGGCATACAGCATGGCGTTGGTTATTATAGTCTGGCTTGTGAGTTTAATCATCCCTGTGGCATATCTCATGCCTCAACAATCGCCCATTTTACCCGATCAAAGTAGTGTGATTCTCATCGGGGCATGTTTAGCGCAATTTGGTGTAAGCAAATGGCTTGATGGTCATTATGACCAAGGTTTAGGAAAAAATTATTTTTGGATGATTTGGTATCCATTTGCTTATTGGCTCCTCAATTTGTTCACAGCTGTAACAGCACTTCCAAAAGTGCTCTTTGGGAAAAAAAGCCGCGCAAGATGGGTAAGCCCTGACCGCGGTGCACACCAAGAGGTCAAAAAAGGGTAAGAAAATGGAAAAAATGATTATCAACAAACGCCGAGAACTCCCCCGAAATAAACGAATTATTTGGGACACTGTCACTGTTTTGTTATGGGTAGGTTTTATCTCTTTATGGCAACCAGTATTTCATGTATTTTATCGCATCATTACCTTAGGTGCACCCGTGGAGGAGTTATCTGACTGGATTTTTGGCGAAATTTATAGCGTCACCTTTGGACATGCGCTCTCTATGCTCATCATAACACCCATCGTCTTATTTATCCTCTCAAGACTCAACCATCATCATGCTCCAAGTGAACACTTAATCTACCATTTAAGCGATTATTCTGATTATTTTAATGTTGATGATACACAGTTACAAGAGTGTGTAGAGAGCCAATTGGTTAGCGTTTACTTTGATGACCATGGACACATCATCCGCTTGGATGATAAGATTGCACCACAAGCGAAGCCTTAGTTTTTGGGTTATGAAAGAAGTTTAGTTTTATCTAGTGACCATGAAAATGCTTCCAATATCGACTCAAAAATCTCATCAAGTTGCGCATGGATGAAGATACTCTCATGCGTATAAGGGTGGATAAATTTTAGTGTTTGGGCATGTAAGAGAAGCCTTTGGCAATGGAATTTTTCTCTTATAAACGTATTGTGCTCCCCTCTTCCGTACTTTGTGTCACCTAGAATATGGTGCGATATATGTTTCATGTGTCTACGCAGTTGGTGTTTTCGCCCTGTTTTTGGATGCAGTTTTACGAGTGAATAGCGAGTAGTTTCATAGCGACCTATGGCATAAGGGAGCTCAACACTACAGAGCCGCTCATAATAGGTAATCGCACTCTGCGCCTCTTTTTGCTCGTTTGCATTTTTGTCTGTGATTTTATCGAGTTTGACACTCAAAGCATGTTCGATTGTGCCGCTCTCATGAGGATAACCACGCACAACCGCAAGGTACGTTTTTTCAATGGAGTGGACTGCAAACTCCTCCGACATGACTCTGGCACTCTCTTTGTCTAGGGCAAAAAGAAGCACTCCTGAGGTGGGTTTATCCAAACGGTGCAGCGGATAAACCCACTGCCCTATTTGGTCGCGAAGCATCTTCATCGCAAAATATATCTCATGCCTATCAATCATAGACTTATGAACCAAAAGCCCTGAGGGTTTATTAATAGCAATAAAATTTTTATCTTGATACAAAATTTCTAATTGCGTAGCTTTGAACAAAGAGATTAGTCTCTCTTTGTTGTTTTTCTTTTTTTCTTTGCAGTTGGTTTTACAAAAGGGGACTTTGCAGGTTTTCTCACATGTTTTAAGACTACTTTTTTATATTCACTTTTAGCCTTAAACTCGTCTTGGTCTTTTCGTCGGATAGTCGGGTCTGGCTCAAACCCTGCTACTGTTTTTTGCTCGATTTTCAAACCGATGAGTTTTTCAATCTCTTTCATGTCGTACTTTTCGTAAATATCTAAAAGCGAAATCGCCTCACCCTCTCTCCCCGCACGCCCTGTTCGCCCTACTCTATGAACATAATCCTCAGCGACTGCTGGGAGCTCATAGTTGATGACAAAAGGGAGATTTTCTATGTCCAAACCACGAGAAGCTATATCGGTAGCAACTAAAACTTTAATGGCGCCTTCTTTAAACTGTGCGAGGGTTTTAAGTCTGTTAGCCTGCGTTTTGTCCCCATGAATGATGCCGCATTTCAAACCATCTTTTTTGAGTTCAAGTATCAAGGCATCTGCACTCGCTTTTGTTCTTGTGAAAACCAAAACTTGCGGATAATTGCGAGAGCCGATAAGGTAGGCTAAAAGTTCTGCTTTTCTATCCGTGTCCACCATATATGCAACTTGGTTGATGGTATCAACGGTTGAGTTTTTCTTAGACGTCTCAACAAAAGCGGGTTTTGTCAAAACAAGCTTGGAGAGTTTTCTTACCTTGTCGCTAAAAGTTGCTGAAAACAAAAGGGTTTGATGGCGTTTTGGCAGAAGGGGATGAACTCTTCGTATCTCTTTTGCGAACCCCATATCAAGCATTCTATCGGCTTCATCGAGAACAAAAATCTCTACGTTTGAGACATCAAGTCCTGACTCAACATGCTCTAGAAATCGCCCTGGAGTCGCTATGATAATGTCAACCCCTTTTTTAAGCTCTCGCTGTTGCGAGGCAATATCTTTGCCGCCGACTAAAACAGCACAATGGATGTTCATGTATTTGGAAAAACCTGCGATATCTTCGGAGATTTGGATGGAGAGTTCCCGTGTTGGGGATAAAATAACCGCTTTGAGGGTTCCTTCTTGGACTTCACTGCTTTTTGTAAGTCTTTGTAGGATTGGAAGGGCAAAAGCTGCTGTTTTACCCGTCCCTGTTTGAGCAGTTGCAAAGAGATCGCTTTTTGCCATGATAAGCGGTATGGCTCTTTTTTGTATACTTGTAGGATGGATATACCCTAGCTCATCAACAGCGCGAAGAAGCACTTTGATGAGCCCTAATTTTTCAAATGACATATATAAACACCCTCTTAAAATAAATGCCGAATTTTAGCATGTTCTTACTTTATGTTACACACCTAAACGAACGCGTCCGTTTAGGTGGCAAGGACATCAAGTAGCTACAACCCCCTAAAGCTTCGAAAAACTTTATTTTTCGAGAATTACAGAATCTGTTACACACTTTTATGGAAAGTGCGTAACATCACTTATTAGACTTCTTGCAAACCAAAGATTGCTTCGTCGTTGCCTCGCAATGACCGTCATTGCGAACGAAGTGAAGCAATCTAAAAGGAGGTTATGAAAGAAGTCTATTGAAAAAAT
>JFJP01006179.1_pt1 | contig 13944 bp, 8 predicted proteins | sample 431651 | NCBI WGS metagenome assembly JFJP01 (sample SAMN02602958, study PRJNA72255) | Microbial mat metagenome, whole genome shotgun sequencing project. | biome: fresh water; feature: sink hole; material: water; isolation source: purple microbial (photo- and chemosynthetic) mats found in... | reverse complement strand
TGCGGGTGTACACGAAGGGCTGCTTCCTGGCTGTCCAGTTCAACGCCGGTCAGAAGCCGGTCATGGCCTTCGGCATCGTGCGCAAGGAGGATACGCATCAAGACGAACAATTGACATACAGGTTTCACTTGAGAGGAGAGGCATTTCCCGGCAGGCCGGGAAACGCCAATTCAATGCCTAGACCTCAGGTCTGATGCTCACTCATCCCGCCTCCCCTTGGATTGCATGACGCAGCGCACGAGCTTCCCGAAATCCCGGTCCTTCTTTCGCTTCTCGTGATAGGACATTTCGAGAAACTCGGATTCTTTTTTCAGCTTCTGGTAGCTTTGAAAACGTGTGGTATCCAGTCCCCCCTTGACGATGGCGTCACGAATGGCGCAACCAGGCTCGCTGGTGTGCGTGCAGTTGGTGAAGCGACAGTTCAGCGAATGCGCCTGTATATCGGCAAAACTGTCATCGATTCCAACGCCAACACCGAGCATGCCCAATTCGCGCATGCCAGGCATGTCGATCAAAAACCCACCGTTCTCAAGCGCAATGAGCTGCCGCCGGGTGGTCGTATGCCTGCCTTCCCCAGAATTGCTGACAGCGCTTGTTGCTAGAGTGGAATCGCCGACCAAGCGATTGACGAGCGTCGTTTTGCCTACGCCGGATGATCCGAGCAGGCAGTAAGTCTTCCCGGGATGAATCTGCTCGCGAAGCTGATCAATGCCATATCCGCTGACATTGCTTAGTGTCATGATCCTGGCACCGATGCCGGCATCGCGAATTTTCGAGACCAATTGTTCCAGCGTCTTTGGACTGATCAGATCGGTCTTGGTAAGCAGCACGACTGGCTCAATATGCCCTTCGCTGGTCATCACAAGATAGCGCTCAAGTCGTCGCACATTGAAATCAAAGTGGCAGGACTGAACAATGAAGGCCACATCGATATTGGCGGCGATCATCTGGAACTCGACATGGCTGCCGGGTCTTTTGCGACTCAGATACGACTTTCGCGGCAGAACACCAAAAATGCTCGCATGGGCGCCAAAGTCGTGATATTTGACGCAGACCCAATCACCGACACAGGGCAGATCGATGGGGGATTGGCTGGAGTAGATGGTCCTGCCCGTCATCTTCGCGGGCATTTCACTCTGCGCATTCCTGATGATGTATTGGCCGCGATCAACGGAAGTCACTCTGGCGATGGACTCGCCAGAATCACAAGGCCTGTCAGTTAGTGACAAACTTTCATGGCGATCACATGTGTCCAGCACAGTGCGTCTGGAGTCATCGCCGGTATCAGAAGTGGAAGTGCAGCCATGACTGGCATGCGTATCAAGAAGCTGTTGCTTCGGCTTGGAAGTCATCATGTTGGGAATCAATTGGCAGTAATCTAGACGAACAAAATCAGCGGGCCACCAATTGGCGGCCAGCCATACGTTTGTGATCGCGATAACCCAGACACCCCGCAAGCGCAGGGATCAGGTTATCGGATTACTGCAATCTCCAACATCCAAACCTCAAAAAAAGTAACACGAGCCGAATTTGACTACGCAGGTCGATTCTAGCTACGGGGAGAACGGCGCTCAAGAAAATTGAAATCGGGATGATCGAGGACAGCCCAAAGAAAGCAACGATTTATTGCGAATGGCTCCTATGCGCAAGGAGATCAACCGTCCAGTGGCCCAGCCCGGTCGTACAGAAATTTGGACTTGTCCGATAACAAAGAGCCGGCTGCGGGTATTCACGACGGGCAGCTTTATGGTGGTCCCATAACGCTCAGTCATCAAAGTGAGGAGTTGCCGTTCGCGCGCATGGACTCTGAATCCAAAGCAGTCACTGGCCAAGAGATGAGCAGTGTTTAGGGCCAATACCGGCTGAATAACCTCCGCCCGCAGTTTGACCGTCAGCAAAGTGGCGATGATTTCGATGATCGCTGCACCGGCAGTCGACCAGAATCGGTATGGATAGAGCGCGACCAAAAGCGATCTTTAGCATTTGTATTTATAGCCAAGACCAAGAGTGACCGATTCGATCGAAAACGTGGTCATGTTTGCGGTGTTGGGCCATTCTGCAGCGCAACCTGCTGAACCTTTGAAGCGGTGATGGTCAACCAAGGTTACCCCTTGGCCCAAAATGGAATGGGCATACCATCCGCTCTTGCATTGAAAATGAGCAAATGACCAAAACACGACATTGGAGTCTAGGTCGGCTAACAAAATTGGTTTATCCTGTGCGTCTGAAATCAATGTGGCAGAACCGTTGTCATGACAGGCAATAACGACATGCTCAACTGTGAACTTGAACCCATTCGATTCTCTGGCGCTATTCAATCACATGGCGCCTTGATAGTTCTGGGCAAGGACGGACGAACAATAGAGGCTGCTAGTACGACGTGCCAAAACTTGCTCGGTCTGTTACCCGAACGACTTTTTGACCAACGTGCTGAAGACATATTTGGTACTGAGCACGCTGCCCGTCTGGCTCAATGTGCAGATGACGTGCTGAAACCGTTGATTCCATGGTCCATTGGCAGCAGCCTTTGGGCTCGATCCAATCGCAATGCCCAGGGGCAATTTCTGATTGACATTGAACCCGCTAGCGGCGCAAGACCAAGTGAGTTTCTTTACCGTTGCCGCCAGTGTAGTTCTTTACTGAGGCGATTGAGTGACTTCAATCAAATCGTCGCACGCGCGGCTGACATGCTGCAGGAATTGACGGGTTTTGATCGGGTGATGATGTATCGATTCGACTCAACCTGGAATGGTGAAGTCATCGCAGAGACACGCATCGAGGCAGTCGAACCGTTTTTGGGGCGGACTTTCCCAGCCTATGACCTTCCCAAGCAGGTCCGGGACCTGCTTCAGTCAAACCGTATTCGCCATATTCCTGACATAACCTATGTCACTGCTCACCTGATTGCACGGGACAGCACTAAGCCCATTGACCTTGCACCATCGAGTTTGCGAGGTGCTTCACCGCGCCTCCTCGGCCATCTCTGCAACATGAAGGTCCGCGCCATCCTGGTGGGCGCATTGGTGATTGACGGTGAGCTTTGGGGCCTCGTTTCATGCCATCACACAACTGACCCTAAGTATTTTGGGCCAGACGAACGTGATGCACTGCGCTGGTTTTGTGAAGACCTGGCGGCCCTGATTGAATTTCAATTGCTTCGAGAAAGAGAAGCCATTGATCAGACAATTTTGAATTCCATCCCTGAACACATTGCTGTGCTTGACCGAACAGGGGTGATCACTGCCGTCAATGAATCATGGACGCAATTTGCCAAAGAGAATGGGGTTGCGCCAGACAAGGCTGAAAGGTTTGTGGGCACGAATTACAAGAATTACTGCATCCCTGTTGCGTCGCAACAAGATGGCGACGCCGTGCTGGACACGTGGAATGGCATTGAAGCGGTTCTAAAGCTGGCATCCGCGTCGTTCACATGCGAGTATCCATGCGACTCTCCCCAGGAGACAAGATGGTTTCGTATGATTGTTTTTCCCTTGCACGGTGCCGCTGAGGGTGCCGTGGTCGCACATGAGGACATCACATCTCGCAAATTGGCCGAGATCGCACTGCGTGAAAGTGAAACACGCTTCAGGGAATTGTTTGAAAACAACTCCTCCGCCATGGGTCTGGTCGAGCCAATCACTGGAAAGATTGTTGAAGTCAACCTGGCAGCAGCGCGTTTTTACGGTTACACCAAGGAAAGCATGGTCGGAATGTCTCTGGCTCAGTTCAATGTGTTGCCTGTTGAGCAAATCAATCAATTGAGAGCTCAGGCCCTGACTGGACAGCGCAAGTCGTTCGAACTGCAGCACCGTCTAGCATCAGGGCAGGTTCGCGAGGTCGAGGTGCATTCCACACCCATCATCAGCAGCGGGCGCACGCTGATGTTCTCCATCATTCATGATGTATCCGACCGCAAGCAGGCTGAAATGGTTCGAACCCATGCCCTCGAACGTCTGAAAAAAATAGTCCACCGTGTGCCTGGCGTTGTTTACCAATTTCGTTTGTATGCTGACGGCGGGTCCTGCTTTCCGTTTGCCAGCGAGGCCATCACTGACATCTATCGCGTCACGCCACAAGAGGTGCAGCGTGATGGCAGCTTGGTATTTGAAAGTCTGCATCCGCAGGATTACGACCGTGTCAGTGCCTCAATCAAGCATTCTGCAGCGACCCTGACCCGCTGGGACTGCGAATATCGCGTCAGGTTCGCAGACGGTGAAGTGCGCTGGTTGCATGGCAGCGCGTCTCCAGAGCGCGAGTCGGACGGTAGCACCCTTTGGCATGGTTACATCGAGGACATCAGTAAGCGCAAATCCACAGAGGCCGAACTGACCCTTTACCGCGAACACCTTGAGGAACTGGTAGTTCAAAAGACCGAGCAGCTTGAGCATGGTGTTGCTGCGCTGCGCGAGCGCGAAGAGCTCTTTCGCTTGTTGGCGCAAAACACCAGTGACGGACTTGCTGTGCTTGAGAACTACATCATCATCTACGCATCCCCCACCTACCTCCAGATTTTGGGTTATGAGGAACAAGAAGAATTGGGACGAGACCCGGCGTCGATTCATGCGCTGATTCATCCGGATGATGTTGACCGGGTGACCAGTATCGTCTATGCAGCCATTGGTGTGTGCTGTGCAAATACCGTCTACACCTACCGCGCCAAACATAAAAATGGTCACTACGTCTGGCGCGAAGACTCAACCCGCCTGACCTACCACAGCGATGGAACCCTGTATCGTTGTTATGTCGTCGCTCGGGACGTGACAGAGAGTGTCGCAACTAAAGCCAGATTGGAACGTACCACTGAGTTACTAACGCAGACCGGCCACGTGGCTAAGATCGGTGGCTGGGAGCTGGATCTGACCACCAAGATGGTGGACTGGTCTGAGCAGGTCTTTCGGATCATTGAACGTGCGATCACAGGACCCCAAACGCTGGAGCAGGCCATTAGTTGTTTTGTTCCAGACAGTCAGTCCAGGATACGCGCCGCACTGGCGCAAGCCCTGGATCAGGGCCTGGACTGGAATCTGGAGTTAGAGGCGATGACCGACGAGGGTGAAAGTCGCTGGATTGAGCATCTGGGCCAGGTGGTGCGTGATGGCAGGCAGATGGTGCGCATCTTCGGGTCCATGCGTGACATCACATTCGAAGTACTGCAGCGGCGCGTTGGACAAGAGCATCAACAACTGCTGCAGTTGTGTTTTGACAACCTGCAAACCGGGGTGGCGGTCTTTTCAGAGACGGCGATGCTGTACTGCAACCATGCATTTCGTTCTGTGCTGGGTTATGCAGACAAGTCCCCGTTGGCGCAATTGACCATCGAGAGTCTGGTTCAGGCGGTGGATCAGGACGAGCGCCTAGCCTACCCTGCACAGACTACCGTTAACCGCGCAAATCTGCCTGCAAAATTAATGACCTTGAGTGGCAACAACGGCATCACCATCAAATGTCTGTTGAGTGGCTCGATCGTTCCCTGGAACGGAGAGTCACAGTTTTTGGTTTCCATCACGCCCATTTCTGATGCCGACAAAATCGAGATGGAAATGCGTGCCACTGAAGACCGCTATGAACGCCTACTGGTTACCCAGCTTGAAAACCAGCAGGCGGCCATTGCCCGCGAACTTCACGACTCGCTGGGGTCGCGTTTGGCCGGAGTTGCCATGCTGTTGGGTGGTATCAGCCAGCGGCATCCTGCGCTTGAAGGGCAAATCAAAATGGCAAGAGATCATGTTCAAACCGCTGCCGAGGTCAGCCGCGCTCTTGCACGTGGACTGATGCCGGTTGATGCGTCAACCGGTTCGTTTTGGCGAGCACTGGAGCGGCTGTGTCTGGACTATCAGCAAATGTCGGGTGTCTCGTGCATCTTTTCCGTCGATGGTGACTTTGAGAGCGTCGAGGCCGAAACAGGAAACCACCTGTTTCGCATCGCTCAGGAAGCCCTGGTGAATGCCGTCAAACACGGCCACGCCAGCGTGATACGGGTCATACTGGAGGAACGCGTTGACAGTTACGCCATGGAAGTGGCTGACAACGGTCGCCAAACGCCAGCCTTTGCCCTGGGTACACACAGTTCCATCGGTATTGGATTGAAGTCGATGCAATTCAGAGCAAAAAGTATTGGGGCCGTGTTGCGACGCTATATCAACGGCGACGGAGGGGTAACCGTTTCGATCGAATGGCCTGTTCCCGGATGAGATCAGGCAGGACAAGTATGCGGACAAGTAGTATTACCTAGCGGGCGCTTCCCAATGCGCTATTGCAAACGCTGGGCCAACTCGTATTCTTGGGCTGGATCGAAACTTGATCCAGTCACAGGCCTACAAGTTCACTTCATAGACAAAGTTCCCATCATGCAGACCGTTTTCATCATGGATGACCATGACATCGTTCGATTCGGACTGGTTGCACTGCTCAATGCCAATCCTGATCTGCACATTGTCGGTGAAGCGGCGACTATGAAAGACGGTTTGATCGGCATACGACAGTTCCAGCCCGACTTGGTGATCAGCGACATGTCGATGAGCGATTCGCGCGGCCTTGACACCGTGCGTGATGTGGTGGCAGCTCAGGGCAGCCGCCTCGTGCTGTTCATTTCGATGCACGACGAACTGATTTATGCAGAAAAAGTAGTGGCGATGGGTGCCCGAGGCTACCTGATGAAAGAGTTGGCACAGCAGTATGCGCTGGAAGCTGTGGCGTCTGTCTTGGACGGACAAATTTGGGTGAGCCCTGCAGTCAGTTCATTGTTGCTTAACCGACTCAGGCCCGTCAAAGAGGCCTCAAACGAAGGCCAGAATACCAAGCTAAGTGAGCGTGAACACCAAGTCCTGAGCCAACTCAGCATGGGCAAGACCACCAAGGAGATTGCGTTTGAACTGGGTCTAAGCACCCGCACTGTAGACATTCATCGCGCAAGCCTCAAGAAAAAACTCGGGCTCAAGAGCGGTGCAGAGCTGGTTTCATGGGCAGCTTCCAATCTTTAACCCGCATATTTCACGTCATCTGATTCACCACTACTGATAGCTTTTATATTCATCCTACAGCAGGATGCGCAGTATTAGACATCCAAAACTTAAACTTTCGGAAAACCCATAAAGATAAGAAATAAACGCCTTGATTTAGAAACCACACCCAATGGAATCAATGAAATGCAAGTTGCAAAGTAACGAAGCTGCAATCCTGGGAACACCACTGAAAAAAATCAAAAAATCAATGAGAAATTGAAAAAATAATAGCAACACCCAATCTGTCCAAAAGTTGACAATTTAGCTGTTCTGTCTCAAGAAATTTGAAGTGGCTATAACAGGTTGCCGAAATACTGGTTTGAAGGTCAGAAAACGCCTTTTGGAGTGGCTACTTACCCATCAATCACTCGAAAATAATGGCTTACAGGCCGTTTTAAGAGGTCGGAAATTTCTAAAAAGTGAAGCTCGGAAGTATTTTAGTAGCCTGATAAGGGTTTGGTGGTTACTTGAACAAGCACAAGCCAGCAATCAAACTCGACATAGGAGATATTCATGAGTCAATTGTCTACAACGCCGTCTGAATATTCTCTCGCGCTGCGAAACATCCCGGCCGATTTAGCCGCCACCAACAGCCAAGAGTATCTGTCCTTTAAGCTCGGTGACGAAGAGTATGGCATTGATATCCTGCGGGTTCAGGAAATTCGCTCCTTTGAACGCCCCACGCGGATGGCAAATGCACCAGAGCATGTGCTCGGGGTGGTCAATTTGCGTGGTGTGATCGTGCCGATTATTGATTTTCGTGTGCACTTCGCAGCTGCATCGGTTCGATATGACACCTTCACAGTGGTGATCGTGCTAAATATTGGTGCTCGGGTGGTGGGCGTGGTGGTTGACGGTGTTTCGGACGTCGTGTCTCTCAAGCCTGACCAACTACACCCCGTGCCCGAATTCACCGCCAGTATCGGTAGCGAACACTTGCTGGCCCTGGGGGCAGTTGATGATCGAATGATCATATTGCTTGATATCGAAAAAATTATGGTCAGCGCTTCTATGGGACTGGTCGCTCAAAAACTCCAGTGAGTGTTTCCCAGCGCAATTGGACTTTTCTTACGCATACACAGCCTTCGCAAGCATCACACTCTAGATTATTGCTATGAAATTTCGTTCCAAAATCATTCTGTTCGCAGCCGTACCTCTTGGTCTTTTTGTTGTTGCGTTGGTGAGCAGCATCGGTTCATTGATTGGTACACGCAGTGATTTCCACACTTACATCCAATCCGAGCAAGCCATCGAACGCGGTTTGTCGGAGATGTATGCCCAGGGACTACAGATGGGCCAGGCTCTCCGCAATGTGGTGCTTGATGACAAAAACAACGCAACGGCAAGAGCGAATTTCAAATCTGCTCAAGAGGGGTTTGCCAAAGTCATGGCCCAAACACAGGACGCAGTCAAAGGCAGTCGATATGAAGCCGCGTTCACCCAGTTGCCCGCACTTAGGGAGGCTCAAGCGCAGGCCCAGGAAAAAGTGCTCGCATTGGCTGCGGCCAACGGAGATGCCATTGCCGCTCTTAACAGCGAAGAAACGCCGACTTGGCGCAAACTGAGGGGCGAGCTTTTGCAGCAGAAACAAGTTGCGGTTGATGGCGCACAAGAGGCTTACCAACAGGTCAGCCAAAAAACTGATCGAGCAATTACTATTTCCTTAGGTCTTGCCTTGATGGCGGCCCTGACCGCAATTGGTCTGAACTTCATGATGCTCTCGACGACGCGCAAGGAGCTAGGTGGGGACCCAGCCGACGCTCGCGAGGCGTTGGCTTCAGTTGCACGAGGCGACCTCGTATCAAACATCATCAATGTCGGCAACCCTGACAGCCTGATGGGCGTGATGCTTCAAATGCAGGCATCTTTAACTCAGGTTGTTGGCACTGTGCGAGAGGGCTCAGAAGGTGTCGCCACCGCCAGCGCTGAAATTGCACAGGGCAACAATGATTTGTCCGCACGAACTGAAAGCCAGGCCAGTGCACTCGAGCAAACAGCAGCTTCAATGGAAGAGCTCAACGCAACTGTTAAACAAAATGCAGACAACGCACAGCAAGCCAACCAACTGGCGCAAGCTGCCAGCACTACCGCTCAACAAGGTGGAATGGTGGTTGCCCAAGTTGTGACCACCATGCGGAGCATCAACGATGCCAGTCGCAAGATCAGCGAGATCATTTCAGTGATTGACGGCATTGCTTTCCAGACTAACATCCTAGCATTGAATGCAGCAGTAGAAGCCGCTCGCGCGGGTGAGCAGGGCCGGGGTTTTGCTGTGGTGGCCAGTGAGGTGAGGTCTTTGGCCGGACGCAGCGCTGAAGCGGCAAAGGAAATTAAAAGCCTGATCAATACTAGCGTGACACGTGTGGAACAAGGCAGCGCGTTGGTGGATCAAGCAGGTATAACCATGACCGAGGTTGTGACCTCCATCAAACGCGTTACAGACATCATGGGCGAAATTAGCGCGGCCAGTCATGAGCAGAGCTTGGGCGTAGGCCAAGTGGGCGAAGCCGTGTTTCAGATGGACCAAGTCACCCAGCAAAACGCTGCTTTGGTGGAGGAGATGGCACTGGTGCAAACCGTGGCGGTATTCAAGCTGGGAAATGGTGGCGTCAGTGCTTTGGGCTAACAACTGAAAGGTTTCCCCTATGTTTCGGCGAATAGTTTTTTAGGTCAACCCCGGATCAGCCACCAGTTAAAAATGGTCCGCCTTCGAGGCGATCCATCCGCAGACAAGATGGCTTATATGGGTACTTTTTGCCAGGCCTTCTTCTTTCAACCCCTAGCCTAGGTGGGTCAACTTGATGCATCTGGTCGTCATTGAAACGCCAGGCGCTTTGATACCGGGGTGACATGTGGGGCTGCACTTGGCACCGCTGGCATTCATCAGTACGTAGTTGATCGCTCCCTCATCGTCCTCGGCCTCGAGAGGAATCTGCGCTTCAAACTCGGCGTCTGCGGCAGAAAACTATAAAAATAATGACTGGGGCGTGCGCAAGTTTTCACTCACCCAGCAACTTGCTTAAACAGAAGGTGACCAGAAAGGGGGCTTTGGCACCGCAGTGGGCAGTGGGGGACTTGGTTAATGCGAATTGAAGCCAGTCCGGTTACGCAGCAAAATCTGACAATGCGCACCCTGAACAAACATGTCACGGCATTTGCCGCACCCGTCAGTCCATCGGGCAAGTCTCCACTAAAAATTTGTCCCGATCCGGCGGCCCATCAAGTTTCAGCCACCTTACATACCGTGGCCATCGTGGTGCAGCAATTGCGCCAACTCGGCATTTCAGGCAGTGCCGTGCTGCGCGGCAGCCGTATTACCGAAGCCAACCTTCGCCAACCAGCAGAGCTGATTACTCGCGCTCAGGAGCTGACGGTTTTTTCCAACGCACTGGAACGCAGCGGCCACAGCGCCCTTGGTTTGGAAGTTGGCGCGGCAATGCATCTTCCCAGCTATGGCCTGCTGGGCTATGTCATGATGGTGCATCCAACGTTGACGCGCGCATTGCAGTGCGCACTCCGATTTCCCCATCTGCTGGGCAGTTATTTTCGACTCGAATTGCGTGTGGAGGGAGGACATGCATGGCTGCTGGCCAGCGGCTACCACTACCAAAGTGACCTGGAGGTCTTCAACACCGACCTGTGCTTGGCGTCGATGTGGGCCTTGGTCTGTGACCTCATGGGCCAGCGGCGCGCACCACTGGCGCTGCATCTCGTGTATGCCCAACCACCGCACTGTCCAGCCTATGAACGCGTGCTGGGTTGTCAGCCCAAATTTGATGCTGACTTTAGCGGTCTGTGTTTTCCAGGTGAATGGCTGGATCGGACCTTGCAGTTTTCCGAACCTGTGAGCTGCCATATGGGCTTACAACAATGCGAACAATTGGAGCGCGAATGGTCCCGCGCTGGCGGCGACAGCCTGATGGCACGGGTGTTGAGACTACTCTACGCCGACCCGCGCCGGTATTCCAACCTTGACACCTTGGCCACTGAACTGTGTCTTTCCGGACGAACGTTGCGCCGTCATTTACAAGCCAGTCAAACGAATTTTCAGATCCTGCTGGATCAGGCCAAGCGCGACCGGGCACTGGACTATCTGCAGCAAACGCAACTGACCATGGCCGAGATTGCCGACCGTCTTGGTTACGCGGAACCGGCCAGTTTCCGACAAGCGTTTCGCCGTTGGACAGGCCAATCACCATCACAAATACGTCACCCCGGGTAAACCCGGATAGTGCTGTTATTGGCCTGAATTCTCCCCTGTTTGGCCGGATTGACCCTTCTGCAAGCCAAGGGCTGCACCCTACAATTTTTTTGCTACTCCACAAATCATGAACCTTTGATGAAAAATGTGACGATCGGTCTGGTGCAAATGAAATCCCGTGGCTGGGACCGCGCGGCCAATATCGCCCATGCCCTCGATCAGGTGCGTGCCGCAGCACACCAGGGCGCGCAAGTGGTGCTGCTGCCCGAGCTGTTTGAGCTGCCTTACTTTTGCACCGAGCAGGATGGTGCCCATTTTTCGCTGGCGCAACCGCTGCAGGGCAACACGACGCTGTCAGAGTTCAGCCGCTTGGCCGCCGAGCTGCAGGTGGTGCTGCCGATCAGTTTTTTTGAGCGCGCCGGGCAGGTGTTTTACAACACCGTGGCCATGCTGGACGCCGATGGCACGTTGCTGGGCTGCTACCGTAAGACGCATATTCCGGACGGCCCAGGCTACAACGAAAAGTTCTATTTCACCCCAGGCGACACCGGATTTAAGGTCTGGCGCACGCGCTACGCGCACATTGGCGTTGGCATTTGCTGGGACCAGTGGTTTCCCGAATGCGCGCGCGCCATGGCATTGCAAGGCGCAGACCTGCTGCTGTACCCCACGGCTATCGGATCCGAGCCGCAAGACGCCAGCATCGACTCGGCCGACCACTGGCGCCGGGCGATGCAAGGCCATGCCGCAGCCAACCTGATACCTCTGGCAGCCGCCAACCGTACCGGTACCGAGCAGGGGCGTGATTTTGCGCAGACCTACTACGGTTCCTCTTTCATCGTCGGGCCCACTGGTGAATTGCTGGCCCAGGCCGATCGGACACAAGAGACGGTGCTGATGGCCGAGTTTGACTTGCATGCCATCGCCCAGCGGCGCAGTTTCTGGGGCCTATTTCGCGACCGACGGCCGCAGATGTATGGCACGCTTGCCAGTTCTGACGGTCAGCTTCTTGCTGCAGGGGCCTGAGCGGATGGGTACACGCGCCGTGGCCATCCACATTGATGCGGTGAGCATGGTGTACGAGGGCGCCCAGAGCCACAAGGCACTTGATGCGGTCACTCTCGATATTTGTGAGAACGAATTTTTCACCCTGCTCGGTCCTTCTGGCTGCGGTAAGACAACGCTGCTGCGGCTGATTGCCGGTTTTGAGCAGCCCAGCGCCGGCGAGCTGCGGCTGGACGGCGTTTCACTGGTGGGTAAGATGCCGTTTGAGCGGCCAGTCAACACGGTGTTTCAAAGCTACGCCTTGTTTCCGCACATGACGGTGGCGCAAAACATTGCCTTCGGGCTGGAAATGCAGCATAAGCCGTCGGCTGTTGTGCGAGACACCGTGGCGCGCATGCTGGCACTGGTGCGACTGACGGAACTGGGTGCACGCAAACCGGCACAGCTCTCGGGCGGGCAGCAACAGCGCGTGGCGCTGGCCCGCGCACTGGCCACGCACCCGCGAGTGCTGCTGCTTGATGAGTCGCTGTCGGCGCTGGACCAGCAGTTGCGCAAAGAAATGCAGGTTGAGCTCAAGCGTTTGCAGCGCGAAACCGGCATCACCTTTGTGTTTGTGACACACGACCAGGAAGAGGCGCTGACCATGTCAGACCGGTTGGCGGTGCTCCATGGCGGGCAGGTTCAACAAGTGGGCACACCGTCTGATCTGTACGACCACCCGGCCAATCGCTTTGTCGCCAGCTTCATTGGTGAGACCAATTTTCTGCACGCCCGTGCCGATGCCAGTGGGCTTGACTTTGGCTCCGCTGGGCGCTGTAAGCAGGTACCCAATGGCTGGCAGGGCGAGCTGAGTCTGTCGGTGCGCCCCGAGCGGGTACGTCTGCTTCCTGCCCGGCCCAACCCGGCGACTGAAGCTGGCGTGCTGTTGCTGGCCGCCACGGTGCAAAACGTGGTCTACATGGGGCACGACACCACCTATTTGCTCGATGTGCCCGGACAGCCGGGTTGCAGCGCGCGCACCCAAAACGTGCTTGGCGCCCAGCAGGCGTTTGCCTTCGGTGATGCGGTGTGGTTGCGCATTGAACTGTCGGCCCTGGGCAAACTGGCTGATTGACCACCCCCAATGCCACGCGTCGCCATGACCCCAAACGCCCCAACCCTTACCCTGCGCCATTGGCTGCACCAAAATTGGCAAGGCTGGCTGTTGATGCCGACGGTGCTGATGCTGGGGGTGTTCATGGTGTTGCCCATGTTGTGGGTGGCGGTGATGTCGCTGCTGGTGCCCGACCCCTACGGCGGCGTGCAGTGGGGACAGTGGACGCTGGACGCCTACGTCCGCTTTGTAATGGAACTTGACCTGGATGACCAGTGGGTGCTCAACACCGACTACCTGGCGATTTTTTCGCGCTCGTTCTGGCTGGCACTGGCGGCTGTGCTGATCACGCTGGGGGTGGGTTTTCCGCTGGCGCTTTATATTGCACTGCAGTCTGATGTCCGGCGCAATCGCCTGCTGCTGCTGATTACCGTGCCGTTTTGGGTCAACTTGCTGGTGCGCACCTATGCCTGGATTTTGCTGCTGCGCAACGGCGGCCTGATTGAGCAGACGCTGGTGGCAGCGGGCTGGCAAACCGAGGGCCTGAATCTGCTTTACACCCCATTCGCCGTGGGCATCGGGCTGGTCTATGCCTACCTGCCCTTCATGGTGTTGCCGATCTACACCAGCCTGGAAAAAATGGA
>JFJP01043598.1_pt1 | contig 13945 bp, 14 predicted proteins | sample 431651 | NCBI WGS metagenome assembly JFJP01 (sample SAMN02602958, study PRJNA72255) | Microbial mat metagenome, whole genome shotgun sequencing project. | biome: fresh water; feature: sink hole; material: water; isolation source: purple microbial (photo- and chemosynthetic) mats found in... | reverse complement strand
CCCGCCTTTGATTTGCGAGCCTTTCAAAAAGCCTCCATTGTATTTAACCACATGCCCGAACTGCGAATTAAAATATACCAAATGGAGCGCGAATTGGCTGAGTTGAAAAAAAAATTGAATTTATAAAGCACATACACTTATATTATGGGAGAAAAGCAACGTACACTAAAATCGCCCGTAAGCTTTTCCGGTAAAGGCTTACATACCGGCGCTATAGTTAATATGACTATAAAACCGGCAGCTGAAAATACCGGATACCGATTCAAACGGGTCGATTTGGAAGGTCAGCCCGAAGTTAGAGCAATTGTAGAAAATGTAATTGATACTTCGCGAAGCACAATTATTGAAGAAAACGGTGCACGCGTTGGAACCATTGAACACACCCTATCGGCACTTTACGGTTTGGGCTACGATAATGCATTAATTGAAATTGACGCCGCCGAAACTCCTATTATGGACGGAAGCGCACGAGAATATACCGAAGCATTGCTTAAAAACGGGTATATTGAACAAAATGCCGACAAAGATTTTTATGTTATTAAGAAAACAATAACTTATGCCGACGAAGAAAACGGTATTTCGTTAATGACATTTCCGGATAACAGCTTAACTTTCAATGTAATGATTGATTACAACTCGGAAGTGTTAGGCAACCAATATGCAGCGCTAAATAATTTAAAAGATTTTCCTACAGAAATTGCACCTTGTCGTACTTTTGTATTTTTCCGCGATTTGGAAATTCTGCATAAAAATAATTTAATAAAAGGCGGCGATTTAGACAATGCAATTGTAATTGTTGAACGCCCGGTTGCACAAAGCGAAATAGACCGTATTTGCTCGCTTTTTAACAAACCTACCATTAAAGCCGACAAAGAACAGGGTATTTTGAATAATGTTTCGCTTAAATTCCATAATGAACCGGCACGCCACAAACTGCTCGATTTAATGGGCGATTTGGCGTTGGTTGGTCAGCCGATTAAAGGCAGAATTTTAGCTACACGCCCGGGGCATTACTCGAATGTTGAATTTGCAAAACGAATTCGGCAAGAAATAAAAAAAGGTAAATCGAAAAGTTTGGCTCCGGAAATTGATTTGAATGCCGTTCCTAAATATAACATCAATCAAATTAAAGGATTACTTCCGCATCGTTCGCCATTTTTGCTTATCGACAAAATTATGTCGGTAACCGAAAACGAAGTTATTGGCGTGAAAAATGTAACCATGAACGAGCCATTTTTCGTTGGTCATTTTCCCGACGAGCCTATAATGCCCGGTGTTTTGCAAATTGAAGCAATGGCACAAACCGGTGGCATTTTGGTACTTAGCCAGGTTGAAGACCCGGAAAACTATCTTACGTTCTTTATGAAAATAGACAACGTAAAATTCCGTCGTCAGGTAGTTCCGGGCGATACCTTAGTTTTCCGATTAGAGCTTACCGCACCAATAAAAAGAGGTATCGTAAATATGCACGCTCAAGCTTTTGTGGGCGAAAACCTGGTTACCGAAGGCGATTTAATGGCACAAATAGTTAAAGTGAAGTAATTTAAAACACCGAATGTATGGAATTTCCACTTACCTCAATACATCCGAATGCTAAAATAGGCAAAGGGACTACCGTTGAACCGTTTACCGTTATTCATGACAATACGGTGATAGGCGAAAACTGCTGGATTGGTTCAAACGTAAGCATTATGAACGGCGCACGCATAGGAAATAATGTTCGAATTTTTCCCGGAGCAGTTATTTCGGCCGTTCCTCAGGATTTGAAATTTGATGGCGAAGAAACCACCGCCGAAATTGGCGACAATACCACTATTCGTGAGTGTGTAACAGTAAACCGGGGAACCAAAGCTGCGGGTAAAACAGTTATAGGTCAAAACTGCCTGCTAATGGCTTATGTACACGTAGCACACGACTGCATAATTGGCGACCATTGCATTTTTGCCAACACCGTAACCCTTGCCGGGCACGTTGAAATTGGCGACCATACCGTAATGGGAGGTTTTTCAGGTTGCCACCAATTTGTAAAAGTAGGCAAACACGTTATGATTCGAAGTGGAGCATTAGTAATGAAAGATGTTCCGCCTTTTATAACTGCCGGCCGCGAACCGGTTGTCTATTTAGGTTTGAATACTACCGGCTTAAAACGCAGAGGCTTTACGGCCGAAAAAATTGATTTAATAACCGATATGTATCGAACGTTGTACCTTTCGGGTAACAATACCTCGCAAGCTGTGCCGATTATTGAAGAAAAATTTGAAGCAAACGAAGAACGTGCCGAATTGCTAAACTTTATTAAAAATGCCGACCGTGGCATAATTAGAGCTAAATAAACCCCATAATATAAAAAAAAACGGAACGATTTTTAACATCTCGTTCCATTTTTTTTGTCTTGATTTAATAAACTCCTAACCTAATTCCGAAACTCTTTCGAGCGACTCTTCATCGTGAATTTTAATTTTACGTCCATCTACTTCAATCATGTTTTCCATGGTAAATGTTGAAAGTGTACGAATTGCATTCGATGTGGTCATGTTCGAAAGGCTTGCCAAATCCTCGCGCGACAGATAAATTGCTACTGTTTGTTCGTCTTCTTCGTACCCGTAGGTATCTTTCAAATACAGCAATGCCTCAGCCAGTCGGCCGCGAATATGCTTTTGCGTAAGTGAAACTGTACGTCGATTGGCAATACCCAGCTCGCGAGCAATATATCGAATTATTTCCAACCCGAATCTGCTGTTGCCGGTTATCAACTTAATCATGGTGTCTTTGTCTATAACACAAATTGTGCTGTCTTCAAGCGCCACTGCCGACGAAATATAATAATCTTCGGCAAACAAGGCTCGATAACCTATAAGCCCAACCGGACGAGCCATTCGCACTATTTGTTCGCGCCCGCCAACTCCTTCTTTAAAAACTTTCACCTTACCTTCCGAAAGACAAATTAAACCCGAAGGACGGTCGCCTTCTTTATAAATAATTTCGCCTCGCTTATAATGCGAGCAGGTATGGTTTGCAATCAATAATTCGCGTTCATCGAAATTTAAAACCGAGAAAACGGAGATTTTATTTTCAAAACAATTACGACATTTGGTTTTTCGCAGCATCTTGATTTGATATTTTGACTTGTAAAATATTGAATTTCAACAAATAATTATAATACATGCAGCACCGGTGGTTTTTAAACTCCAAAGGTATTTATATAACATTGGTTTACTTGTTTCAAAACATTATTTTTTATGTTTTACAGCACCAAAGATAGTATATATGTTTTTAAACAGAAAATATTTTACGTTAAAACAGCGCACAGAAATTAATAATTCTATTTATTTTGCCGTTTTAGGAGCTCAAATGTAAATAATTTGTTAAAATTGATTATTGTATACTATTGTTTAACTTTGTAAAGTTGTTAGTATGGTTTTTCAAAAAAGAAAAAAAATGAAGCATAATTGGTACAACTTATTTTTTGCAATGGCAAGTATAATGCTAACAGCTTGCGGCTCGGATAATTTCAAAATAGACACTTCGAACATTAGCCTCGATTTACAAGTTGTTCGATTCGAACCACTGTTATTTGAAGTTTCGCCCGGCAGTTTGCCTTTAGTTGCCGACAGCTTGGCAAAAGCACACCCCGAATTTACCGAAGTATACGGCGCCGGCGTTTTGCTGATAGGCAAACCGAGCGATGAAATATTTGATGAAGGTCTACAAGCCTTTGTAACTGATTACACCATGGCATCGGTTTACGAAACGGTTAAAAGTGAATATTCGAACTTCGACCAGGAAATTCAAACTCTTATCGAAGCCTTTAAGCGGTACAACTATTATTTTCCGCAGCATAAGGTGCCAACCGTTTATACTTGTACTTCAGGGTTTAATCAGTCGGTTTTTACTTCGGACAGTTTTGTAGCTGTAGCTTTAGACAATTATTTGGGAGATTCCGGCGCCGAATATTACGACCGATTGGCTATTGAAAACTATAAGCGAATTAAAATGCGCCGCGAAAGAATTCCGCACGATGTTATTACAGCTTGGCTTATGGCCGAATTTGAATTTACTCCGTTGGAAAACAATTTGGCAGCACAAATGCTGTATTACGGCAAAATATTATATGCTGCCGATGCCATTTACCCCGAAATGCACGATACCATAAAATTTTCATACACTCCTTTACAATACAATTGGGCGGTTGAATTCGAAAACAAGGTTTGGAGTTATTTGGTTGAAAACAAGACCTTATTTACCGGCAAAACTTCCGAAATTAACAAATACATTCAGGATGCACCGTTTACTGCACCGTTTATGAATAATTCGGCACCGCGAATTGGAACTTTTATAGGCAGGCAAATTATTTACCAATTCATGCGCCACAACCCCGAATACAGTATTGAAATGTTAATGCAAGAGAACGACTACATGAAAATACTGAACCTGTCGAAATACAACCCGTAAACCGTTTAAAATAAGTTACCAATGAAAAAACACATAGGCTTACTTTTCGGCTCGTTTAACCCAATACATTTGGGGCACGTAATTATTGCAAATTATATGGTTTCGTTCACCGATATAGATGAGGTTTGGTTTGTAATAAGTCCGCACAATCCGCATAAAGATAAAGCTAATTTGCTTTCGGAACAACAGCGCTTCGAAATGGTGTACCGAGCCATTGAAAAGTACCCGAAACTAAAAGCTTCGAATATTGAATTTGCACTTAGTCAGCCCTCTTATACGGTGCACACGTTGGCTTATTTGGAAGAAAAATTCCCCGAAAAAAAGTTTTCGCTTATAATGGGAGCCGACAATTTGAATTCGCTAAGCAATTGGTACAACTATGAAGTTATACTCGAAAACTACCGTTTGTATGTTTATCCGCGTCCGGGCTGCGAGTTGGGCGAACTGCAACACCATAAAAATGTACAGGTTACCAACTCGCCTGTTATGGAAATTTCGTCGTCGTTTATTCGCGAAAGTGTAAAAAAAGGCTTCGATATTAGCTATTTAATGCCCATTGAAGCGTTTAATTATTTGGATGAAATGAATTTTTATAAATAATGCAAAATAAATTTTTTATACAACCTTAAATCCGCAGGTCTATTCGTAACTATCTGTTAGTCATCGGCTCAACAAAGTAACAAAAGTACTGCTAAACTTGATGCTAACTGCTCAATCATAATAAACTGAGTCGATGACTTACGGATTTCAGGTACAATTTAATTGTACTTGAGTTAATAACAAAATTAGAACTTCCTATGTTGAAAAGTTTAAAAGTGCAAATACGTTGCGGTTATTGCTGAATTTACTATTTTTATGCATTCTTATAAAACTATTTATTGACCTATGAAATATATTAACCTTGGTAATTCCGATTTCAAAAATACTATCGAAAACAAGAATTATTTTGTCGATAAGAGTTTATTTATTGAAGAAGTTATTAAAACTCAAGCTCAAGTATTGCTGATTCCACGACCGCGAAGATTTGGAAAAACCCTAAACTTATCCATGTTACGCTATTTTTTCGATATTCAGCAGCCGGAAAACAAAATGCTTTTTAAAGAACTTGCGCTTTGGAAAAATCAAGAAATTTTTAAACTTCACTCGAACAATTACCCGGTAATTTATTTAAGTTTTAAAGATGCAAAATCGAACCGGTGGGATGAAACATTCGAAATTATAAAAAGCGAAATAATAAGCCAATTCGAAAAATTTGCCTTCATAACCTCAACGACAATTTTGTCGGAAAGTGAAAAAAATATTTATAACAGTATTAGATCCAAGACTGCACTAAATACCGATTATCAGCGAAGTCTGAAAATATTATCGGAATATTTATACCGCTATTTTAACAAAAAAGTTGTAATTCTGATTGATGAATATGATGTTCCGATTCAATCAGGGTACAACGATTTTTATGACGATGTAATTTCGTTTATGCGAAATTTGCTCAGCGGCGCATACAAGGACAACAGTTATTTGTATAAAGGATTAATTACAGGCATTTTGCGCGTTTCAAAAGAAAGCATATTTTCCGGATTAAACAATGTAAGTACATTTTCAATACTGGAACCGGAGTTTGCCGATAAATTTGGTTTTACAGAAAAAGAAGTGTTGCAAATTATTAGCGATTTTCATTTAAAAACGAATTTTGTTAAGATAAAAGAGTGGTACAACGGATATTGCATTGGCGATACTAATTCTATCTACAATCCGTGGTCGATACTTAATTTTGCCGCAACAAAAAACGAACGTTTCGATACTTTTTGGGTAAATACAAGTTCCGATAAATTATTAAAAGATGAAATCAATAAAAAAGAATCGAACCTGATAAGGCTCGATTTACAGCAATTGATAAGCAACGGTTCTATTGAAAAAGAAATTGAGCAAAACTTTGTTTTCCCCGATTTAAAAAAAGATACCGATTTGCTTTGGACTTTGTTGCTGTACAGCGGATATTTAACGGCCACCGAAGAAATTTCGCGAAAAAAATATAAACTGAGAATACCTAATTATGAAATAAAAACAGTTTTTCAAGATATCGTAATAAAATGGTTAAAAACTGATGTACGAATTTATCGCTCGTTGCTCGACGAAACGACAAATAACTTGATTAACAACCAAATACCTGAGTTTGAATATAATTTCCGACAGGTAATGGGCGATACGTTCAGCTATTTTGATACGAGTACAAATCCGGAATTTGTATATCAATCGTATGTGCTTGGTTTGTTGGCTATTCTGGGCGATACCTATATTATAAAATCGAATCGAGAAAGCGGAAACGGACGATACGATATTATGCTTATTCCGCACGATAAAACTAAATTCGGAATTGTAATTGAAATTAAGCAAACCGAAAAACAAACTGCAAACGAAAGCAAAAAACAGTTTTCGACGCGTATAAACAACTTACTCGACCAAGCTTTAAAGCAAATAGAAAATAAAATGTATTATAAAGAGCTGTTAGAAAACAAAATAGAAAGCAATAAAATTATTAAACTGCCAATTGTTTTTGCAGGAAAAATGCCGTATATAACAAAAATTACCGATGGAGTTTAGCTTAAACGCAATGCTTTAATTTTATGACTGATTTAAGAAAAAGTGAAGTAATTGATGCATTAAAGCTTTTTGACAAAAAAGCTAACGAATTAATAACTCTTTTAGCAGAAGAATTTGCACTTGATTTAAACCAACAAAATCCGTTTATAAAGCTTTTATGGAGGCAAAATAAATTATGGTGCGGTAATTTAAAAAACGATTGGAGTTATTCATTCCATGGCGATTCATGTGAATTTATAAATAAAGTAACTAATCAATTTTTGGATATTAAAATTAACAGGAATGGAAATTACGGTGTAATCGATAATTTCTATTTATATCGATTTATAGAAACTACCGAATCGTTGAACCATGTATTTAAAAAAATTGAATCAAAAGATGATTTTTACAAGATTCTCGATGAATTAGAAACAGAACATGTAATTATTGATTTGGATGAATTTAAAAGGTCGAGCAAAATTTTAAAAGTTTTGCAGGTATTATTCAATTATTTAAACAACTTAAAAAACACATCCTGAATTCCGGCAACGTGGTGAATTTTCAACCCAAATTTTTCTTCCGAAGTACTTAATTTATTGTATTTCGAAATAAAAATTGCTTTAAAGCCCAGCTTTTGTGCTTCGTTAATTCGTTGTTCAATACGCGCTACCGGGCGTATTTCGCCCGAAAGTCCAATTTCGCCGGCAAAGCAAATGTCTTTGGGTACCGGAATATCGGTATCCGACGAAAGTACTGCCACCGCCACCGCCAAATCAATGGCAGGGTCGGTTACTTTCATTCCGCCGGCAATGTTCAAAAAAACATCTTTGGTTGCAAGCCTAAAACCGGCACGTTTTTCCAACACGGCAAGCAACATACCCAGGCGTCGCAAATCGAAACCGGTTGAACTGCGTTGCGGAGTGCCGTACGCCGCCGTACTTACCAAGGCTTGTATTTCGAGCAATAGTGGTCGGTAACCTTCAGTGCTTGCTGCAACAGCTGCACCGCTCAGCGTTTCGTCGAATTGCGAAAGCAACAATTCCGACGGATTGCTTACTTCGCGCAAACCGTTGTTTTGCATTTCGAAAATACCAATTTCGGAGGTTGAACCAAATCGGTTTTTTATGCTTCGAACCATTCGGTACATGTAGTTGGTATCGCCTTCGAATTGCAAAACCACATCTACCATGTGTTCAAGCAGTTTCGGTCCGGCAATTGCGCCGTCTTTGGTTATGTGCCCAATTAAAATTACCGGAGTATTCGAATCTTTGGCAAATCGGAGTAATTCGGCGGTACATTCGCGTACTTGGCTTATTGAGCCGGGCGACGATTCTACTTTGTCGGTTTGTAAGGTTTGAATGGAGTCGATAACCAGCAATTCGGGCTCTATATTTTTTAAATGTACCATTATATCGAAGTACTTTCTTCGCCCGAAACATAAAGCACTTTACGGTTGTTAAGGCTAAGCGCAATTTGCAACATTAAGGTCGATTTGCCAATACCCGGTTCGCCACCAATTAACACCAGCGAGCCCGAAACCAGCCCTCCGCCCAATACTCGATCGAACTCGCCGTTGCCGGTAGGAGTTCGAATTTCAGTTTCGGTTACCACATCCGAAACCGCGATAGGTTTATTGCTTTGTGCACTTTTTTTATATACCTGACCTTCGGTACCGGCAAGGCTGATAACTTCTTCGACAAAGGTATTCCACTGATTGCACGAAGGGCATTTGCCTATCCATTTAGGTGCTTGTGCACCGCAAGAGTTGCAAAACCAAGCTGTTTTAGTTTTTGCCATACACTAATAATTTATTCCTTTAGTACTAAACGGAACTTGAATAAAATGATTATTCTTAAGTACCGTAACCTCTTTATAACCAACCGACAGCAGTACTTCGGCAGCCTGTTCAAAACCGGTAGTAAGTTCGGTTATCAAATGGGTATCGGCACTAAGCATGGTTCTAATATTCAGTTCTCTCATTCGTTTTAAAGCAAAGTGACTCGGGTAAACTTCTACTGAACGATTCTTATAAATTCCTCGCGTATTTACTTCAATAATTACGTCTTTTTCTTTGGCACAATCGAGCATTTCGAATACTGCCTTTTGGTACCAAACTTCGTTTTCGCTAAACCTGCCTTTATTATGATTTTTTATTAGGTCGGAATGTGCCAAAATATCGGGAGTTTGATTTTGTATTAGTTCGCAATTCAATTTAAAATACAATTCGGCAGCTTTTCTAAAATCATTTCCAAATATCATTTCCAAGCCTTCGTCGAAATCGGGGGCTTTTCCGGCAATACTAAACGGTTTGCCGTTAGGGTAATTACCTACAAAATGAATGGCCCCGATTACATAATCGAGGCTAAAGTCTTTAAATCTATCCGGACCGGTTATGTTAGGAATATAATCAATTTCCAACCCGGTATACACATCAATTACGCCTTTATATTTTTGTAGGCGCATGCCCCGAAAAACCAATAGCCGGCATTCCAAGCTTTACAGCCTCTTTTATATAAGTTTCCGGATGCTCCTCGCCATCACAAAACGACGAATGACCATGATAGTTTACCCAGCTCATAGTTTTTGTTTTATGTAATTGGAATTTAACAAATTACAGAATATTTACTTTAAAGATTCGCAAAAAAATCGACCAAGTTTTACCCGGAAACCATTCATTTTTCATTTTTTCAAATGAATAAATAGGTGCAAAAGAAGGGTGTTTTTTAAATGAATCGACAAACAACTGGATTCTATTGTTTTTTATATCAGTAATATAAGGGCTAATTATAACGAAATAATTCTCGCCTCTGAAAGCATTAGAAACCAGATTAATAAGTTTTGTACTTGAATAATCTTCTATATCAAGAATATTTGAAAACAAATGCAGCTTTGTTAATTCCTCTGAAATGGCAAAATCAGTTTCAACTAAACTATCTAATTTTTTGTTTATTGTTTTTATTTTAGTCGTACTATTGAATTTTTTAACGTGCAAGGCTCCCCGTTTTAATGCTATTTCCGAAGGTTCGTTCAACGTTACCGATTGGATAATTTGAACTGCATTTTTATTTTTGATGAAATTAAGATAAGTCATACTTGCTAAACCTTGACCTGCTCCCCAATCGATAACTTGAATTTCTTTTGAAAAAAAATCGCTTGGTAAATTTTCAAATGCGGTGTTGCATTTTTTGAAATGCATTGGTCCAAAACTATTCAAATAGGCATAAAGTTGTTGGTATTCTGTTAGAACTGCAACCCCACGACCCAAAGAATCATAAATTTCTGTAGAACGATTGAATAAATTAACAGACAACTCTCTAATGGCATTAATATCAATTGCAACGCCATTAAGTTTGCTTGAATACTCGGTACCTTGCTCTATTAAATAATCCGACGGATTAAAACTTTCAAGTATCCGTTTGCCTAATAACTCGTTTGATAATTGCTGAATTGTATCATAAACATCTTTTTCGTTTATATTTAATTGAAAAACAGTTTTGCTAAATTGCTTGTCAATAAAACTGTAATTATCAGTTGCAACATTTAGTTTCTGTATTACGGTTTTTAGTCTGTCCGGTATCGATGAAAAATCCCTTATAATTCGCGAATATAAGTTAAAGAAAATATAATTTAATCGCTTGTTATTATCTTCTTCAGAAAGAAATGCTTCTTCCAATTTTTCTAAAAAAGAATCAATTATAGCCTCGAAATCGCCAAAATTTCTAATGTTGGTTAAATACAATAACGAAGCCTCTTGTCTGCTACTAATTATTAAACTATTTTTCTTTTTAACTTGTATTAACGTTTGATAAAAAGCCGGAAAATACAACTGTTCGCATGCATCTAATATGATATCTAAGAATACCTTATTTGATACTATTGAATAATCAAGTTTTCTTATTAATACATTATTATTTAATAAAAAAGACTCAAAAAACTTTTCCTGTTCTTTAAGTTTTAAATGATTTTGAAACTTAAAATAATCGTATATTTCGCTAATATTTGCACTAATAAATTTATTTAGCGAATCGACAGTAAACTGTTGGTTGTTTAAATAATTAATCATCTTTACTCCTTTAACTTTTCGATTATTAATAATTTCAATTTGTCCTTATCAGTATTTTTATAATTCTCAATTCCATAAAATTTGGCAAACAGTTTTATATGTTCAATATTACCAAGTGCGTTAATGAAATTATGCTTTGTATTTGAAGAATCTTCCAATCCTAAAACGGTTTGAACATTTGATTTTTTATCATTCGTTTGCACTTCAATTATTTCATTAGTTTTATGCTTTTCTTTAAACAATTCATTTTCATTCTGCAAAGCTTTAATCTTCTCCTCTAATGCTTTTTTCTCATTTTCAAAATTTGCATTAGTAACTTTGTTCGTGCTAAAATCATTACTTATTTTTGAATATAACTTATTTAAAACCAATTTAATTCCTTGCTTTGCACTTTCATTAAATAATTTGTCAATAGCTTTAAATACTTCATTTTCTAAAAATAACTGATACAGCTCTTCGAAATACTCCTGAGAACCAACTTGTGCTTTTTTTTTGTAAATTACATTTTTATCAAGCACTTTATAGGTAACAAAGTTTTTCAAATCTCGCGTATCTTTAAATTCGGGCATCCAATTATCCAAGTACTCAAAATTTGAATTTTCAATAGTGCCATTAAAAATATATTGGTAAATACTTTCGATGATATAATAGTCAACCTTGCTATCTAATCTGAACTTAACATCAATTTTTTTACCTGAATAACTATATTTGTTTCTAAAATTACTGTACCCTTGATTAATTCCAAATTGCAAACAGAGCTGTTCTATTCTATTTTCCGGAAATACTTTCTTTAACAATGAAGAAATAAAATCTTCAATTGTCTTATCTTTACCATGTTCATTTCCATAAGTTGCCAAAATTGCCAAAATATAAGAATTACTATCATGAGGAATGCTTTCAATATTAATTACGCCATAGTTTTCGCTAATATTAATCTTTTCCTTTTCTTTCGCATATTTTTTCACTGTTTCAACCTTAACCGGACTGTTTATAAGTGAATGAATTTTGGCATTTACAATATTTATAAAATCATTATAATCTTTATCAAAATTGAAATTCATAATTGCGATTGCTATTTCTTTGTTGAATTTGGATAAAGTAAAGAAATAGTTTTTTGGATAATCCTCAAAAGACATATTAGCATTACGCATTAATGCAAAACCACCTAATAGCTGATTGTAAGTGGTAATAAAATCATTCCAATTATCAGTATGTTCAAATGTTTTGTTTACCAAGCTAAAAGTAGGGTCTGAATTATCGTTTATTATTTTAATTAAGCGTTTAGGTATAAAACTATCAGCAACCTCAATATCATAAATAGTACTTTCTGCCTTTTTTGCATCAACAAAACAAACATTTTTAATTCTTGAAATTGGAATAGGCTTATTGAAAAAATAAAAATTCTCATCAATTTTATCCAAGTATTTATTACACTCAATTTCAGTAATTACAACTAATAAGCTTGATTTTTCATGGATTGTAAATGGTTTTTTACACAAAATTAATGAATCCTTACAGTTCGATTGAATATCGTATTGCCATGATTTTAAATATTTAACAGGAACTATAAGGGCTTTATTAAATACCTCGCTTATATTCGAAATATGTAATGGTAAATAAAATTCTTGACTCATGACTATTCTTTTTTATATGTATTATTTAAATGACCCAAGCTCTCTTTACAAAGTAAAAAAAGATTTCGCTTAGCTCTTGTTAATCCAACATAATAATCGTTTTCAGTTATATTTTTCATAGTCGGATTGTCTATAACCCACCTATGACTATCGAATTTTGGTATTATTACGGTATCAAACTCTAAACCTTTAGCTGATTTAAATGTTGTTAGATGAATTCTTTCCAACGTATTAAAATCATCCTCTTCGAACTTGTATTTTGAACAAATGATATTTTTTTCTCGCAATAATTGATAATAATCGTCAACCCATTTAACAATAGGAAATAAAATTCCTATATTATGGCTTTCTTCTGAGAATATTTTCGTAATATCAACAATGGACTCAACTACTTTATTTTCAAAATTACTAAATCCTAATACTTTTGCTATTGGCTTTTTGTCTGTTTGTAAAGAGTCGTTGATAACTTCAACAGGAATATGTTTATCGGGAAAAACGGCTTTAGTAAATTCTAAAATTTCTCTTGAATTTCTAAAATTTCTATCTAATTCGTAAATAATATTATCAGGAAACATTGATTTTAGCGAGTTTAAACCACAGCCTTTGTTCATAAATACTTGCTGTGCATCATCAGCACCATAGCTTACCTGGTTAGAATAGTTCTTTACCGTATTATATTTATCGCATTCAACATCTTGAGCTTCATCTACAATTATTTCATCATAATTATTACCAACTGGGTGGGATGTCCACAAATAGGTTCGACTGATGTTGTTTGAAGCTTCTTCATTTTCTGAAGCTGAATGTTTTAAAAAATACTCTAATGTTTTAGTATAAGTAAGTAAAAGACTCTTGCGTTTATATAGTTCATAATTTCGAATATGCCTTCTAAGCGAAACTACAGTTTTACCAGTGCCTGGACCACCTATTAGTGCAATTGGTTCTGATTCTTGCAAAGCTAATTTCTGACCAGACGTAAGGTCAGATAATTTTGGCAGTGTAAATTTATATCCCATTTTTTATTTTTTAATTATCGATTCGTTATTTGGGTGCAATTTATGCAATTTATAGTTTTCAATTGCAATTTCCTTAGAAGTATTTGCATAGCAATATTCGCACAAATGCGGGCAAGTGTTGTATTGTCCTATGTCTTTGCTCATTATGCAACCGCAAAATTCGCGCTGTCCTTTGTCTTTTAGAGTATTGCTTTTATACT
>JFJP01027778.1_pt1 | contig 13946 bp, 7 predicted proteins | sample 431651 | NCBI WGS metagenome assembly JFJP01 (sample SAMN02602958, study PRJNA72255) | Microbial mat metagenome, whole genome shotgun sequencing project. | biome: fresh water; feature: sink hole; material: water; isolation source: purple microbial (photo- and chemosynthetic) mats found in... | reverse complement strand
TTTGAACAAAATTTTTTTTTTCTCAAGAAAAAAAGTCCTTTTTATTAATATATTCCTTAAAGTTTAAAAGATTCGAAATTCGTGCTAATCAAATAAAATTTATTCATCAGCATCGATGATTTTTTTTCACATCTCTCTCTTTTTAATTCTCCTCATAGTCATAGTCATAGCCATAATCCACTCCTTTCAAACCAACCCCACTCTTTCAATTCCAGGGATTGGTGAGCTTGAAGGCATTTCCGAAGGATACGACGCATATCTAAAGATACCTTATGCTCAGCCACCAACAGCTGATCTTCGATGGATGCCTCCTATCAGTCCAATCAATTGGAAAAGCCTTTACAATTCAAAGAATTATCCTTCAGCATGTCCCCAACAGCAAACAATAACAGACTGGCTTCCTAACGTGACATTTTCCGAAGATTGTCTATATCTCAGTATATGGAAGCCTCAAACAATCCCTAAAGAAAAAGCAGCTGTTGTCGTTTGGATTCATGGTGGAACCTATATCCATGGTGGAGCAGCTAAAGCTTCCCAAAAAGGACAATATATGGCTCAAAACCAATCAATTATCGTGGTTTTGGTTCAACATAGACTCGGGTTATTGGGTTTTGGAGCATTGCCTGAGCTCAAAGAAACGAATCAATACAATACAACGGGCACCTACGGAATTTTGGATCAAATAGCTGCTTTGAAATGGGTTCAGAACAATATAGCAGCCTTTGGAGGAGACTCAAAAAGAGTGACACTTGGTGGTTTTTCAGCAGGAGCAACCAGTGCTTGTTTGTTATCAGTGATTCCTCAGGCTCAAGGTTTGTTTCATCAAGCTATTTGGCATTCAAATGCATGTTTTTTGTTGACAAAAAGACCAAGAGAAGCTTATCAGCAGACAAGAAATATTTTTAAATCCGTTTGTGATCTCGATGCTGGAAACAGTTCTTTACTGAAATGCATTAGAGGATTAGATGTCAATATTATTGTCAATTTCCCAATCACTCAAGAACAGGTTTGATTGATGACTATCTTTTCGAAGAACATCCATTCCTTTCCTTCAGAAATTGGGGAAATAAGCCTTCTAACAGTTACCTATCAGCGATTTTAATGGGAAATACTGTCAATGAAGGGACAATGTTTAATGCCAGAAAGTGTTCCGAATACCTTTTATCCTAGATTTGTTGAAGATATTTCTACTTGGATTCCATTGAATACAACAAGTCTCCCAAATGTTTTATCAGAATATCCATGTAGCACTGAAGAATGTAAAGGGCAATTAGCTGAAGTTTTAGGTGATTCAGGGTTTATTTGCAATGAAGTGCTTATCGCAGAACCTTTCTTAAAAGCATATCATGGAGCTGATATCGCCTTTGCCTTCAACAACGTTCCTGCTACTTATGGCAACTATACCCTGGAAGAAATCACTCTTTCGAACCTTATGGCAAATAGATGGGCTCAATTTATCAAAGGAAATTTCACTGATCTCACACAATTCAGTTCAACTACTGAATACTCTCGCATCAACCTAACAACCCCTGCAACTACCCCTTATCCTTGAATAAAAAATTGGAAACATGATGTTTGTAATAATGTTTGGCTCCCTGCCTATGAAGCTTCTTTTGATGAATTGGTCAAAAACGATAATTTAATCCGTTATCCCACCATTAATTTAACATTCCAAAATTTTTTAGGTTTGTAAATTTTAGAAGCTATTAAAAAAAATTATTTAGCTTATTTTTATTTTTTTTGAAAAATAAAAATATTTCTCTGACTCAAACTCAACTCGGAAATAATAATACTAAATTTTTTTTTTTTATTATTGTTTTGAAAGGATTTCCAAAATTGAATTTTTTAAAAACTTCAAATATTAAAAAAATAAAATATTCAAATTATTTTAATTTTTTTTTCTTTTAATATTTTTTTACTTTTTAAATTCAATTTATTCACAAAACTTAAATTTTTACAGAAAACTCAAAATGTTGTTTTTTTAAAAGTCTTTTGAATAATTTCTGTTTAAAACCATTTTTTAAAAATCCATAATTTTTCTTTTGAACTTCACTCAAATTTAATAAACTCTTAATAAATAAATTCCTTTAAAATAAATGATAAAATCATAGCAAATAGTCTAAAAAAAACATATAAATATAATATAATTTCTCCAAATCCATTACAATTTCTTCATTTTCCTCTTTAAAAACAGCGGGTTTAATCTCATTTTACTGTCATCAATAAATTCCTTTCTTTTTTTCTGTGTTCTAGCCTCAGGAAAACCGATAAAAACTACTTTTAAATCAAGCCATTCTCCTATTTTCTTCCATTAAATTGATCAAAAAAAGGGTTTTTTGTGATGAAAGCGATTAGTGAAGAGTTTTCCTGTTGAGAAATATATGAAGTCATGTGTTTTTGCAAAAAGGAAAAATTATAAAAATAGAACTGGAATATTAATTGATTTATATTCTTTTAAAAATAGGGATTTTTCAGATTGAGTATTTTAAGAATTAATAATTTCAATAAAAATTACTTTTTTATGAGATAGTTTTATAATAATGATAAAACTTAAAATTTATACTGAAACTTCTTTTTAATTGTTTTTTATCAATAATAATTAATAGAAATAATTTAATAGAACTGAAAAAGTTTATATTTATTAGAAAACGAAATTTCGTTAATTTTTTTAAAAAAAAACAGTTCTCATAAAATGAAAAAAAAAAAATTTTTTAAAAAGAACCCATTTTTTTTAAATGGAATTATTAAACTTTAAATGTTTTATTTATTACTTGATTAAACATAGATTAATCAACACAACTCTCATTAAAAAAACTTGTTCATTTTACTATCACTAATAAACGTTCGTTCTGATAAAAATTCCTTTTAAATTTTGATTCTTTTCTTCATTTCTTCGGTAACTAATGATGAGTTTTCAAGCTAATAAAATAGATGAATTAAGAGAAATATTGAAGAAATGGACTAAGTCATTTGAAGGGTGTTATTTTGTGTTTTATGAGTTTCAAAAGTGCCAAATTAAATACACTGTAAAATGATATTTTTAAAAAAAAAACTCTTTACATTAAAAAAAGTTTGATAGAAAATCCTGGGAATTTTTATTTGTTTCTTCATGACAAATGAATAAAAGAATTAGAAAATAAAAAAAGCATTTTTATCAAGATAATCGAGAAAAAGTGAAAATTAAAATCACATTTTGTAAAAAAAAACAAAATTAAAAAATTTTGTTTGAATTCCACAAATTTTTTTTTTAACGAAAAAAAAAAAAAATTTATCAAAATTTTGAAAATCATAAATTATGTCAAAAAAACACAATTTAAAAAATAAAATCTCTCAGAACACCTTCAAAATTTCCGATTTTTAACAAAAAAACCCTTGAAAACCCCCAAAAAGCAGTTTTTATTTATTATTTCTTATTTATCTACTTTAAAAGTATATAATGTTCATAAAAAATGATACAATACGCAAAAAAATGTATATAATTATTAAAATATCGATATTATTGTGAATTCTTCGCTTTTCGCCTTTGAAAAAGCTTCGAATCCAATGTAAATCGCGACTTTTCCTTGATATTTCTGGCTCTATCCAAAGGGTCTCCCATGAAAACTCCTTGTTTTTGAAGCCAATTTTCAATGTTTTTTTCAATATTCTCGAATTTCATGCTTTTTATGCTATTTTCTTCATCTTCTTCACTTAAATTGGGAGTTGATGAACTTTCTTCGAACTGCGATAAAAATATCGTTATTTATTGAAGTAAGACGATAAAATTACTGAAGAATTGTTCAAATTTTGCAAAGAATCCATTAAAGGAATTCCGAAGGTATATATTGGATTATGGAAAGGAAAATGGCTTTTAAATTATAATTTTAATTAAAATTTTGACTAAAAGGAGAGAAATCCTAGCGTCATTCAACACTTTTAAATTAATCCCAATAAATTAATCTTCTTGAATTTTTTAACTCTAAAATCAAGGTTTTATTGATAAAACATCCAAAAAATCAAAATCTTCATATTTGAACCAAGAACCAGATTATTGGATCAAAACTGAAAAATTTTTCAAATTTTCATGTTATTTTTAATGATAAAAAAATGTTAAAAATCCAATAGTTCAAGTTTTTTAGAAGTAGATTTGAAGGGAAATAACCATTTTTTTTAACACTATTATGAGAATATATCTTCGAGTTTTTTTTCTGTAAAACTTCATGAAAAAAAAATTGTAAAAAAAAAAAATTATTTTATCAATAAAAATAATCCAAAGCATATTTTTAATTTTTTTTTGTATTAAATTTCATATAAACGATCTTCGAATTTTTCTAAATTTTTTCATAAAGAAATCCATATTTTTCATCACTTTTATTGTTTTTTTTTCAGATTTTCTCAAAAAAAAAAATGAAAAAACTATATTTTATGGGATTCGTAATAAAAAACCGATTTTCCTGAAAGACTCTTGAAATTCGCAAATAAAAAATTTTTTCTTTCTTATGAGAAGTTCATTTTTGTTTTCATTAAAAAAATGCATTTTTTTATCATTAAAAAAAAATATTTTTTTTTTATCATTTGAAAAAATCAATTCTTATTTTTATTGATCGTTCTTCGCATCAAAAACTTCTTTCATCACAAATCCCTCAATTTCCTCAATCTCTCTCTTCGCATCTTTTTCGCAATAAATGATTCTTTATGAATTCTCAAAAATCAATTAAAAACCTTCATCATAAATCGGCAATTGTGTCAAAATCAGCTCCGAAATTATCGGCAAAGAAAACTCATTAATAACGTTTTCATTGCAAAAAAAACCGAAAGTTCTTTCTAAATGACTATTTAAATCACAATTTGCATTGAAAATTCGCCATATTCTTGCAAACTTTTTTTGATATTTTTTAAAGAAAAAATAGGGAAAAAACAATTAATTCTAAAGGAAAAAACCTCAAAATCAGTTGGCCGGATTTTATCAAAGTCCTTCTCTACATTGATATAAGGGCGCTTTTTTAGAAGAAAATTCAGTTTTTTTTTAAAATATGAAGAAAATGAGAAAATTCGATGAAAAAACAATGAGAATTAGATTAAAATTCAATGAAAAATAGAGAAATTTCAATAAAAAAAACCTGGCTGAGAATTTCTATGGTCGATTCTCCAAATTCTAGGTCTTTTACGAGGATTGCCAGGATATTCATAATAATGTCATCCAAATAGTTCTTGCTTTCTCCTTCTTCCAGGAAATGCAAGAGGGTAGGAATGCTGTCACTCTTCACAAAAGAAAGCGTTTTTCGGTCTTTCAACATCAATTTTAACATTAAATGCAACAGTAGAATTTCTTCGACTTTTTTCAAAAAAAATCAATTACTAATAAAATATAATAAGAAAATTTAATGATCTATAAAATTTTCATTGAAAAAACCACTAAAAAAAAACTCTTACTAAATCTTAAGCTATCTTCTTCTCCTTTACTGGACCTTTCGAGTAAAAACCAGACCAATTTCATCGCTTCGTCATTCTCCTTGATTTCCAATTCCAATTCATAAGAAATCAGCATAATCTGCAGTAAAATACACCTTAAATCGGCATGAATTCCTTTGTATTTCATCAAATCCAGCCATTTACTCAGTGATTTTATCGCGAATTTCTCTTTATCGAGTTTTTCTTTTCCTCTAAGCCAAATTTCCTCAAAAGCGAGCAAAAAACTGCTCGAAATCAACAAAAATTCTCCAAAAACCCTTCTAAATTCAGCATTTTCTTCTATAATTTCCTCAGTTTTCCAATAAAACTCCAATTTCTCCACGATTTTTTCACTTCGCGAAAAAATCTCGTCGAAAAATATCGCAGGTATCTCTTCTAAAGCAGCAGGACTTTTCACAAAACTCCTTAAAAAAACCCCATTTATCGCAATTTCTTCATTAATTTCCGGAAATTTCAAATTAAATACGATATTTTCGCTATAATTCATCACTTGTGAGTCCAAAGGAATGAATTCCCCTTGATATTTCTCCAATAAAATCTCATATTTATCGTTAATTTGCTGAATAGATCGCCAAAGCTCTTTTCTCATTAATTGAGTCCATAATTCATCAAAAGACTCATGATTTTTATTCAAATCTTCAATAAATTTTGCTGAAAAGAACGCGTTTTTCTGCAAAATCAGAGGAAAATTGGCTAGAAAAATCTTTGCGATAAATCCCAAATTCGACTCTTTTTCCTGAAGAAATAAAAGGAAAAAATCAAAGGCTTTTTGACGTAAATCCTGAGGAAAAATCTCACTTTTTAACACAAATTCCATCAATAAGGAAATAAAGCCAAATTTCGCTAAAAAAGCGTAAAAATGAGGTTTTTGCGAGATATTCTTCAAGATTTCTAATAAAAAGTCTTTAGCAAAAACGGTATTCGACCGGAAACTCTGAATAAAGCTCAAAATCGCACCTTTATTCTGTAAAAAACTGATAATTCCTTCATTTTGTAGGGTAAGTCTCGCAAATATGAAGAAAACTTCTTTTTGGATGATTTTCTCGCCTTTTTTCATCGCATTTTCATTTGATTTTATCGCAAATTCATTTGATTTTGGCGATATTTCTGAAGAAATGGCCTTTTCATTTGATTTTAGGGATGTATCCTCATAAAAAGTCTTTTCATTTGATTTTGATATTTCCTCAAAAAAAGTCTTTTCATTTGATTTTAGCGATATTTCTGAAGAAATAGCCCTTTTACTTGATTTCAGCGAGTTTTCTAAAGAAATTATCAGTATTTTATAGTGATTTTTCTCAAGAAAAACGCTGTCTAAAGCCATAAATCGCAGCAAATTGGCACAAGCCAATATCCCTTGTACAATCTTCGAGAAATACAGATAAATCTCGCCAACCAATCTTTTTTCATTGGTATTTTCAGCTTTTCTTGGCTTTTTATTCCTAATATTAAGCCAATTTTCCTCAATGTCTATGAATAAAAGCTTCAGAAAAAACCCCGAATTCGCCAGTTTATTTTTCTCAGGATTTCTGTTGAAAACACGGATAAAAACCTCTTCTATTACTAATTCATTAAGAAAAGCGGCATATTTATAGTCTCGCAAATATTGCAAATCTCCCATTTTATCACTTTTATCGTCTTTTTCATTGTCTTTTTTACCAAAAATAGCGATTTTCATAAGAAATTTCTCTGATAAATCTCGCAAATCCTCCCGAGTCTCTTCAGTCCATAAAAAGCGTAATTCCTCGTTATTTCCATTGATAATCAAAAGGAATTTCTCGATAATTTTATCGTTTTTCTCAAAGCCCGGCTCTTCATATTCACTAAGCAAATTCATCAGATTTTTCTTTAAAATCAATGAATAAATGGCTTCATAAAAACTCGCAAGAATTTCCTTTGCATTTTTCTCCAATTTGTGAATTCCGAGAAAAATTCTTGACGTTTTAAGAGAATTTACCGCTTTTCCTGATGAAATTTCCAATTTTCTCAGCCCACCATTATTTATCAAGATATAAGTCTCATAAGCCCAAATATTAAGATTTCTCAGTGTAAAAGCTATAGATTTCGCGAATTCTTCATAAAAAAACAGGAATTCATTAGTAAAAACCGCCGATTTCATGTGTATTTCCTCATGAGAAAGCGATAATCGCAATAAAAGAAACCCGATGCCCGATTCCACTATATTTGAGGCTAAATAGCTTTCTATTGATAAAATCTCCAATAATCTTGAGAAATCCTTCATAAATATTGTGAAATTCAAGGAGAAATCGTCGTTTTGTGATGAATTTGAAGGGAAAAAAGCTAGAGTTTTTTGAAGGGTTTTTGATTGCAAAAAGCGGTGAATTAAGAAACCAACTTGCGATATTCGAATGAAAAAGGATGATAGAATCGAGGATTTTAGTGATAAAAGCTCTTCTTTTGATTTTTCCCCGATTAATACGAAAATCTTGATGATTTTTATCAGGATTTTCAGCTTTTTAACGTCTAATAACAAGATTTCTTTTGAAATATGTGAGAAAATCTCGAGGATTTCACGCTCAAAAACCTCGAATATAAAGGAAAAACCGTTTTTTCTAATAAAATTCTGTAAATTCCCACTGTTTTCTAAGGAAATAGCACGATAAATGCCTCGTAAACCTGCTAAAACAAAGTTTTCCTTATGAATTTCTTCCGAAATCCTAATTTTAACACTTTTTTCCTTAATTTCTTCAGCATCTTCCTTTTTATCGCATTTCCCCCCGTTTCTATCCTCTTTTTCGAAAAACTCAATTAAAAACCCGCTTTTCTTGGAGAAATGCTTCAAAACATCAATAGTTTCTTCAAAAGAGCTATAATTCTGTATCTCATACCGTTTTATCGCCTTCGAAAGTGACATCAGCAATTGCAAAAGCTCTGAATTGAATTTCTCGTAGCTTTCTTGCTGATTTTCCTTGATTTCTTGCATTAAATAAGCCATTTTCACCTGTAAAGCCCTTAAAAACCTTTCAATATTGGGCTTTTCTATCACAAATCCCTTAAAATCCCTTTGATTCCAAATCCGAAGAAAAATAGGCCCACAAGATATCTCTTTTATTAGGTTTTTATAGCATAAAACACCTGAAAACCCTGTTTTATATCTGGGGATTTTGCGAAATTCCTGAAGAATTCGAGAATATCGCGATTTGTTTGCATTTATGGCTGTTTTCTCATGATTTTTCGAATTTTGCGATAGTTTTTCTAGCCTATTTTCCCCATTTTCTTCCTGATTTTCGAAGAAATCCTCATAGTTTTCTAAAGGAGGGTTTTCATTGAAAATCGCATGAAAACCGCATGAAATCCCATTACTATAGCGTTTCATGGCTTCGTGATGTGGTTTAATGAGTTTTTGAAGATATTCCTGAAGAAAATCTCGCATTTCCTTATTCCAAATAAGATCAGGAACCTCATATTTATCGCAATAGTAAATTTCGATGAATTCCTTTGAATTTCCTTCGAAAAGTCGATTTAAAAGACTTCTTGGGAAAAAGCGTAAAAAAGGGAAGAATTCTATTGATTTTTTTATCGTGGGTTCTGCGAGTTCTTCAAAGGAGAAAATTGAATACATTCTGATATAATTTATAGCCGTTTCTTCCTTTATCAGCAATTCCTTCAATAAAACCACGATATCCAGGATTTCCTGATGAGTTTCTGGAGAAAAACGCAATAAAATAAAGTCGAAAAAGCCTTTATATTGAAGGAAATAAGGTAAAAGCTCGCGAGAAAGCAGCTCTTTTCGGATTATTGCAAGGGTTTTAAGCCAAATTTCGGTGGAATTCATTAGGAAACAATCACAAAGGATTTCTATGTATATTTCGTTTTTTAAGTAGTGTTTAAGGCTTTTTTCAGGAAAAAGCTCTTGTTTCGATTTTGTGGGGAAATCTTCAAGAAAAAGAGCTTTTATTATTTCTAAAACGAATAAAACGGAGTTAAAAGTCTTTTCCTGAGTGTTTTTATCACGATTTTCCTGAGGTTTTTCAATGAAATTACCATCAGTGTAATTTCTTTCATAAAACTCAAGCGATTCTCGTTGGTTTTTATCTTTTATCTTCGAATTTGAGATATTTTCTGAGATATTTTCTATGATATTTTCTATGATATTTTCTGCGATATTTTCCTCGTTATTTTCATTGAGATTTTTCCCCAAATTATTAGTTTTTTCTTCATTTTCATCACAAACTAGCCTCGCCAGCAATAGAAAAATCCTTTCCACTCCACAACTCTCAAGGAAAATCCTGATATTCACTTTAGAATTTTCTCTTGTCAAGCTCGTATATATCAATTGTAACAACAAATACTGTAATCCCATCTTATCTTCTGCCAAAAGATCAAGAAAATACGAAAAAGCAGAAAATTCCTTAATTTCTTCAGAATAATCCCTCATTAACAGTATCATCACCTTCAAAATAAGACGTTTTTCACCATATTCCTCCTTTGCGAGAAACGCGAAGACCAATTCAGTCCAAAAGCGATAAACATGTGTGATTTTAATGGTGAATTCGGGATTTTCGTCATCTTTTATCAGCTTTTTCAAATAAAACCTGCCTACAAGACAAAAATCCTTTAAACTATCGTATTCTATGAAGAACTCCTCATGATTAAACCTTAGTAATCCCTCATCAAATGCCGAAAATCCTAATGAATTTAATGCTGAAATTCCTGATGAATTTCCAATTTTTTCTCCCAGAATTTCACGAAATCTACAAAGAAAACCTCTTTCAAAAACCTCCAGTTTTTCCATTAGCTCATTTCTTTGGATATTTCCCCAAATGTCACTGGCTGATGAAAAATCCTTGCTTAAAAGCTCAAAAAACTGCTCCCAAAGCTCAAAAGTCCATTTCGTAAGGTCGATTTGTGATGTTTTTACGATATTCAGTAGGTTTTTCGGCACTATTCTCAACAATAATGAACATGCTTCGCCATTTTCTACGAGAATTTTATGAAGAATATCAATAGAAATCATACGAGTTTTCTCGTTTTTCATCAAAATCGCAGCTCGAAAAAACGTGATGAAAATCGAGGAATTTTCAAATAAAAATCTCATTAATTTCGAAGCCATTTTTCCCTCGAAAAGCAATGAGAAAAACACTGATATTTTGCTGAAAAGCTCAAGATTTTGGGGATTTGCTACGAGAATTAATGAATAAATCAGCTCTTTTCTAAGCAAAAAGCGGGAAATTTTCTCGTAATCTTCTAGAGAAGTACTGTCTTTTTTGTCTTTTATCCAAGTTTTTATCAATTTTAAAGCCCCTGTGATCGAAAAGCTCTCTTTTACAAAAGGATTTGCTGATAAAATAATGAGCTTTTCGCAGAAAAACGAGGATAAATTGCTGATAATATCGTAAGAAGGAGTGTTTATCAGTAAATATCGGTTAAGACACTCGGTTTTAGGGTCGGAAAGGGTGAAATTGGTGAAGAATTTGAGAAAATTAAAGGAAATATATGATAAAATCTGATGTGGGGTCTTCAAAAGAGATAAAAAGTGAATAAGGAACTTTTCATAAAGGATTTCCTTCTTATTTGTCGCAAATTCTTTGAAATATCCCCGATTTGTCATTAAAATACTAAGGGCTTTCAGGATTTCCTCAAGATAATAGCAGATTTGCTGATAATTCGAAAGATCTATTGATAAAGCATTGATCTTTAATGGGAAATTCGATTTAAAAAGCTCTAGTTTTCTCTGGTAAAATTCTCTCTGCTTTTCGAAAATATCTTTGTTTTTCTGGTCTTTTTCAGAGAAAATATCATCGGCATTTTTCTCCGTTTTATCTTCAAAATTATCATCGAAATTACAGCCATTTTCCCCCTTTTTATCGTTTTTCTCACTTTGAAACATGGTTAATCCATTGAGAATTTCAGTTAATTCTTTGAATTTCTCGTGATTGAAAATATTGAGAAAACCCAGGAATTTCTCAATAAAACAGATCAAAACCTTATTATCAACGAAATCCAGCTTTTTTAACAAGACATTTGAATTAAATTCCTTCAGTAATTCATTGAAATTTTCTTCACGTTTCGGAGCTAAAATTTTCTTCAGTAAATCGGCTTCATATTCAGGATCTGGCTCATTATTGAGAAAACCTTCGATTTTTAAGCCAAAAATCCCTGTTTCGAGCCTTTTGCTTTGAATGAAATCTATTGAAATATCTGCTTTTCTTTGTAAAAGGTACTGCAGATTCTGAAGGAAAATATCACGGGAAAAGCCATTCATTCGATATTCTACAAGCCATTTTTCGGCAAAAACAAGCTGAAAGCCTGTTTTATCAGGGAAATCTAGTCGAATTATTGCATTTATCGAATTTATAGGCATTTTATTCAATAAATTCGCGTTTTCCAATGAGATTTCAAATAAAAAATCCTCGTTTAAAGCCAGCGATATTGCTATTTTCTTCAGTTTTGATGTGGAAATTTTAACGGCTTTTTCTTGAAAAAACAGTGTTTTTAGCGTTTTATACGATAATTTCAATTCTAAAGGCTTATCGTCAAAATTAATGGCAGGGAATCCTTTGCAAAAATCCTCAGAATTCGATCGAATTTCCTCAAGGAAATAATCCATTCTGGCTAATTGTTCTGCTAAGAACTCGAAAGTCAAAAAGATTTCTGAGGTTGAAAGCATCAGAAAAAACCCCGTTTCTTGCCGAAAAATCGATTTTATTGAGGATAAATTCAAAATGAAATCGGGAAATTCGGAATAAACCTTTAGTTTTGGGGTTTCTATTAAAATATCATCTTTTTCCTTGAAATTCGATGATATTTCCAAATTTGTCATATTTTCTCTAAAATCAGCATTTTCTTCTAATTTTTCCTTATTTTCTTCCAAATTTCTTTTATTTTCCTTTTTTTTCGGTGTTTCTATCACAAAATCTACGTTTTTCTTGATATAATGGCCTTTTAAGCATGTTCTCGTGAGTTCTAATTTGACTTCTTCCCTCTCTTTCTCGCAAAAGACCTGAAAAGCCGTTATTTCGAACAAATCCTTCATGTTTTTCTTCGAACATTTCCACAAATCCTGGGCTTTATAGAATTCTATGATAAAAAAGGCTCGATAATATGATGAAAACTCCAATGAAAATTGCTGATTTTTTTTGCGATAAACAATGATAAAATCCTTATCATTTTTCTCCGAAAAGTCGATTTTCTGAATATCACAAAACTCAATTATTTCTAATAAAGAAGGGCTAAAAGGGATCGAATCTAGATGAAGACTGGAGAATTTTATTGTCAAAAGACGCTTTGTGGTAGAGAAGAGGCTTTGCTTGAAGATATAGTGTTTGGAATGGATAAAAGAGTCGATATTCATGGTTTTATCAGTTTTAATTGATTTTTTTATAAATTTGAAGGGTTTTTTTGATTTTTTGCAAATTTTTTGATTTTTTGCAAATTTATTTGATTTTTTGCAGGTTTTTTAAATAAATTTAAAGGAAATTTGACAAATAAAGATAAATAAGATAAAATAGCGAAAAAAATGATGAATTTTACAAGAATTTTTCTTAAAGGAAAAAATTGGGTTTTTATGCGAAAAACTGGGATTTCCTCGAAAATTATTGAGGAAAATACTAAGAAAAATAGGGGAAATCTGATAGAAAGGCTGAAATTAGAGAAAAAACTTGAAGAAGATCAGAGATTTTCGGATTCTTCTCTCGATAAAACGCTGAAAGAGCTTGAAATACAGATGAGGGATCACAAATACTCGAAATCTATGGATTTAAAGAAGGATTTAGATGATTATAGGCTTTTAATAAGCTTCGAAGCCAGAAATCCCATAAAAGAAGAAGAAGGAAATCCAGAAGATAAAGGTCTTTTTTAGCTTTTTTATCGTTTTTTGAGCTTTTTTGAGCTTTTTCTTTTGTTTTTTCTATAGAAGAACTAGAGATTGCAAAAGAAATATGTCCTTTCACGGTTTTTCGGGGGTTTTTCCTTTGGTTTTCAAATGAAAGCTTTAAAGGTTTATGCGATACTTAAAGGTAAAGAGCCGAGTTCTTTAATGTTTGAGTGCTATAGCATTGATTCTGAGGTTTTTTTATGAGAGAAAACTTGCAATTATTTCTTTTAGATTCATATAGATTACCTTGATTTACTGAAGGATTATAAGCTGTATAAAGACATCCCTAGATATCAGAAACTCACACAAAAGAAATTCGGAAAAAAATTCGAACGTTTTTCACAAGTTTTTCTCGCTTTTTTTATTTTTATCACTTTTTTTATCGTAATTTTTTTTTCTCATATATTTTCTGGTAAATATTCATTTGAATTTTAATGTAAATTATATATTTTATCATTATTTTATCATGATTTTATCATTAATTTATCCTGATTTTATCATTAATTTACCATATATTTTAGGAAACTCAAGAGGAATTCATTAAATTCCTTAAATATTTAGGTCTTAACACAGATGTTGCGATATTAATCGAGCATTTATCTTTGCTGAAAGAGCAGAAACTCTATGAAAGATGGTTAGATGACTTAATAGAAGAACTCGA